>Ga0307379_10005769_pt1 | contig 17175 bp, 21 predicted proteins | sample UN2MG_FD_202237 | JGI IMG/M metagenome (GOLD analysis project Ga0307379, IMG submission 202237) | Soil microbial communities from Risofladan, Vaasa, Finland - UN-2 | ecosystem: Environmental > Terrestrial > Soil > Coastal area > Acid sulfate soil | place: Finland: Risofladan, Vaasa | collected... | reverse complement strand
CCAGAAACGCCTCCACTCAGCACTGGGTTACCTGCCACCCGCTGAGTACGAGGCCCTAACTACTAACTCCCAGGCTATGTACTTATTTCCGCCCTCTTCTGTCTAGCTAGATGGGTGCAGTTCAGGAAATGAATAATGTCTGAAGTTTTTCTCAATGATTACATTCAAAAACTGATATTGTTAGAAAAACAAGTCGGAGTAAAAGATAGTGGTCAATTATTGGATCCTTACTTATTTAATATGGGTGATATTATTGAGATCCAAAATGGAGCAGCAATTATTGCTGATTTTGTTGGCCTAAAAGGTTTATCATTTATTGTGGCCCAAGCCAAACAAGAAAGAGGAGTTGTAGGGTTAATAGAACTAACAGATCAAGGAAATGATGTTTTCATAGAAATCTCAGATAAAATTAAAGAATTCGACGCTGTAATATTAGCTACATTGGCACATGAGATAACACATAAATTTTTACACAAAAATGGCATATCTTGTGGAAATACACCAAGTCATAAATATGAAAACGAAGTACTTACGGATATAGCATCAGTCTATCTTGGATTAGGTAAGCTTATGCTTAACGGCTGTGAATACAAAATTGTTCGAGAGGAAAAAATTCCCGAAGGTATCAGAAAAATAACCAAAACAGTGAAATCTGGTTATTTAAACCGTAAACAATTATCTGTCGTTTATCTTTTATTCTGTGCAATGCAGCAGATTTCTGTGAGAGAATATGAATATGGTTTAACAACTGATGCACTTGATGTTTTATGGAAGTGTAGAAAAAAATATAGGTTTTACCTTGATGAAGACTTTAAAAAACTGAGCATTGAAAATGAAACGATTGATTTATTGCAATCATCAATACGAGATACTCAATCTATTTTATCAAATATTGATAGACGTCTATTATATCTTCAACAAGCTTTTTTAAATGTCTTTGAAAATTTCCTGAATTCAGAACATATTAAACTCAGGAAGCTGTTAAGTAAGGCTCAGGAAATTGCATGTGAAAACATTAATAGCCAGCCTTTAAAATATCTCAATTCAATTTATCTATACCGAGAAGTCGCTAGATTAGAATCAAGACTAGATAATTGGTCATCTGAATTAAATCAATATTTGAATATAATTGGAAAAGTAGCTAAGATCGTGAAAAAATCTGATATACTCTTTCCCAAGCCAAGTATTGAGATGTTTAATAAAATAACCTGTCATAATGATGGAACAAGGCTGCGACTACCTCCGGATAAAGCTCATATAGTAGCAAAATGTCCAAAATGCCATTATCATTTTTCTACAGGCACTTCGCTGCCAGTTTTCAAAAATTCACTCAGAATTAAAATCGATTTCATCTTTAGGAAAATATCTAAAAAAGTATTTAAAAGGAAAAGAAAACATCTCATCTTTTAATTCCTTAAATTTTAAGATATTTTCGATGGTAAGCTAAAGGATTCATTCCAGAGTCTCTATCTTTTGATCGACGATTCTTGGTCAATAGGCTACCGATCTCTACTCACCCCGTTTTTCGCCTATCCAGAGGAAAACAGTAGGGTTATCTATACCACGAATACCATTGAGTCTTTGAATAACTCTCTCTGGAAGATGACCAGGAATAGAAATAGCTTGCAATTAAGTTGTTATATATGGCCCTTAAAAACATAGTAAAAAAATCCCGCTTTTAGTACTTAGCCTATTTGAGTGTATTTTAGAATCCTCGAGTTTATTTTTGTAAGAGTATCTTTCACCTTGCCAATTCTTGCCAGAAAATATGTGAATTGTTGGCATTCATACCAAATATGGCAGTGGGTAGGGAAGTAGCGAATTGCAGCAACCATGCGACTTTCCCATGAAATGGTTGTATTTGATGACTCCTAGTTATATCGGCCATTTTTGAATGGCATTCAAGAGGCCAGGGGTTCGACCCCCCTCAGCTCCACCATATAAAACAAGGGTTTGGCCGATTGTGGCTGAATCCTTGTTTTTGTTATAAGCCGATTTGTCCCCATTCTGTCCCCACATTTTTAAATTTTCAATGCCTATTTTTTGCATAAAAAGGTGGTTCGGTGGGAATAAAAAGGCGGATATTTCAGACTTTTTAGACACATAAAAAAAGAAGTTTCGGTGGGAATAAAAAAGAAATCCACTGATCGAACGATAATATTTTCTGGTCTTGCAAAATTGCCCGTACGCAGCTGCCTTTTTTGATACAAAGCCTTTTTGCCCATACCTGAACATGGGTGGAAGGAAGTTATTTCTGAAATGGAATCATGATTCAAGGCCAGTGACGAATTTTTGCCATTTCCTCAGCACTTCGTCCAGGGCTTGCGCATATAGCTAAAATCCTCTCACGTGGCCCAGGTTGAACGATCATTCTTTTAGGCATGCCCGGATAAGGGCCGGCAGTTCAATAGGCGGTAGTTCTGGCAATTCAAAGGGTCGTTTAACTTGCGGGGGAGGGCCATTTCCGATAATGGGGTTTGGTATTTATGGCAACGCCTTTAAAAGCGAATACAGTGGAATCCCTTTCCGAACTCAAAATCGGCATTCATTTCAATAATTTTTCCCCAGATAACAACAGATTCGCCTTGAATATTTTCTGTCCACAAGTGTGGGGTAAGCTGATATTTCGCACGGCATAAGGCGGAGGCTTTACAGATATCAATATCCTCAAGGCAAGGCGACCTGTTCGCTGAGCTTGACAGCCGTGCCGTAAGCTAAAAGTTCAGCCGCACTTCCAATAACACTGGTGGTCATATAGCGAACATTGATTATTGCATCCGCGCCCATTTCCGCGGCTTGGGCGATCATCCTGTTGGTAGCCGCTACCCGGGCCATTCCCATCATCTCCGTGTATTCAGTCAGTTCGCCACCAAGAATCAATCTGACTATGGCGGATAGATCTTTGCCGAGCCAGATAGCGAATACCGTGTGTCCCTGGACGAGACCGAGAACCTTCGTGATTTCCCGGCCAGGCAGTGCATCGGAATTCAATAGCAAAACCGAGTGGTCAGACTCGGCAGGAAGCAAGCCCTCTTCTGAGGTCTTGTTTTTCCTTTGTTCGAGGGCCACTGTCAGCAGGACCACAAGGATACCACCCAGAAGGAAGAAAACCGCTATCCTGAGCCACCAGGGCACGACCGGATCCTCGGCAACAACCACAGACCATGGTATCCCGGCGAATATCGCAATGAATAACCCGAGCACGAACGCCAGCGAGCCGATATGCCGAAGTATTCTCATAGTTCCTCCTTGGATTAATATTATTCCGATATTCACCATATCAAAATTGAAACAGTCAAAGATGGCCTTCTTTTTCGAATCTGAGCCGAATTTTTCATCTTCTTGGGCTTGAAGCTAGATATTCCGAGTGATTCTACAATAAATTATCTCTTCTCACCGTCAGTATCAATGATTTTCAGGGCCTGAACAAGAAAACAGAGACTATTCTCCCTCAGTTCATACCAGGGAGCAGCATTTTTACGCCGTGCAACATCGCAATCGTTCAATTCGTAACAGGATTTCTGCAAATAGCTTCCTGCTGACAGCTACCCCCTGAAGCGCTTCACCTACCGAATCTATGAACTCAAAGCCGGTCTGATCATTGTCCGGGCAAAGCACCACTCTTTTTCCTTGAAGATATTCTGAATACTTAGCCCGCCATTTACCTCTTCCCCCTCCCATCGGCGAAGTTGTAGCCGTGAATCCCAGGTTAAAAAGGTTATCAACGTCTTTCTCTCCTTCAACAACGATAATTTCCTGAGCCTTGAGTATTTCAGGCAGCCGATAAAGAACCGGCTCGATCCCTTTTAGATTCCAAACCCAGCCGCCTTTGCCATCAGGCCGTCGCTGCTTGAAATTTTTTGGCTTGAACCGGCATACCTGGTAAAGCAGGCGACCCATGGCATCTCTGTAATCATAAGTTTTTACTATTTTCGGCCTTTGCTCTTTAACCGAGATACCGAAATCTTTTGCGATCCCCTGGATTATCTTTGGAAATTCCAGTCGGATGTCGAGGTCGTTCTTCATGCCATAGAAATAAAAAATATCGCCTTTTGCTCCGCAGCCATGGCAGTAGAAGGTACCCGACTCGTTATTGAAACAGAAAGAAGGCTTAGAATCATTATGGAACGGGCAAGTAGCTTTACCCTCAGAGCCACTGTTCAACCAGGCATCGGCCAAGTATTTTCTGAAGAAGCGCTTGTAGTTTCTTTTGAAATATCGTTCAATGGTTTCTTTGGTCACCATGGATGCCTCTGAGGACAGCTTTATATCCAACTTCATACCGCAAAATGCATAGTAGCCCCTTAAGCAGTTCACTCATTGGCTGCTCGTTCTTTATGATTAATATTGTCTTGTTCTGTATGTAAGTATGTATGAGGATTATCTGGAGTGGTGGTGGCTTGCCAATTGGCGAGTATTTGAAAAAACCCAGAAATGTTCTCGATTATCTGGCGGCCATCTTCGCGACTAATAGTCCTGTCTGTCCGTGGTTGACAGAAATCCAGAGTTTGTTCAATGATTTTGTCCTTGATCCCAGGCATATGAGAACACCAATTCTGCACCACTCTGGCTCAATAATGAGCAATGCTTGAAAGTAGGTCTGGCAGCGAAAAATTACCGAATATCTTTTCATGGAAGGCGCTCCGTTGGAAGGAGTTAATCGGAAAGTTACAACCATGCTTTGTCCAGTATGGTGAAAAACTAGCCACGACTGAACAATGCCACAGGCTGAGATTTTCCAGAAGAAGCTATTTTGGTTTTTTACCCAGCTTGTCCTCTGTCTCAGCGACTCCTATCGTTTTGGCGCTTTCCCGGATAAGTTTGAATCCGTTGGTTCCTGCAAAGGCCAAATCATACTCGACCATAACGTCTCCCTGCCTGATCCTGATTTTTGGCGTAGGGTAGGCGAGGGATCCAGTTTTAAACTCTTTGCCTAGCAGAGAATATGCTCTGTTTAGCGGCTTGAGGAGCGAGAGTACTACATTCGATTTGCCTTCGGCCGGTTTATGACTGAGCAGATGGCTCAGTACAAAATCGGGATAGATTCCCAGATTGAACCCATCGAACATGAGTACGGGATTAAAACCGGCATCCAGGTATTCGAGCGCCAGGTCAAGGCTATTTTGTTGATTGAATTTGGTGGCCAGTGCATTCCGGATTGTTTTTTCGGTCACCAGGTTTTTCAGCTCGTCTATTATCAGAACGAGAAACACATCCAGCAAGCTTACACTTCTACCTCCTTTCAGAAGGACTTTCTTCTGTGCAAGAATTTCGGAGACTCGAGGTTTTTTTTTAATCGCCTCAAGTTCTTCGCGAGTTTTTTCATAGTTAAGCACCAGTGCCGCTTCGCTGGTCGAATACCCTAATTTCCTCAGGTCAATGATTTTCACGCAAAAATCAAGCACCCAATCTTGCCAATAGGCGATCTTCCCATGTCCCGAGGGATGCGTCCCTACATGCGGAGGAGGGATAATTCCTTTCTGGTACCAGCGAGTGAGGGTCTTGATATTCTTGAGACCGGTTTTTTCAAGTATTTCCTTAGAGTTGACCATGCAGTCCCTCCTTGCTACTTATAATATATGTCCAAATAGTGTCTATGTTAAGGGTAAAGTAATAACCAAGTTAAAATTTTCTTGCAAGCAATAACCCCCTTGATTGTATTTCAGTTAAATAACCGTTGAGTTTTGGTTTTCATTCAACTCCAGGTTAAAAATCACCACGGTAGAAAGAGAAATCGAAAACCGCTTCACTTTGAACCGGGTATGAATGCTCCTAATCCCAACAGTTAAAGCTAATTTGTCTTCAATAAATGAAAGTATTGATACGGCTCAAATACCTGGCAGAAAACCAAAGCCTTCGGAGGAAAAGGTGATTTTGAGAGGGTTCAGAATAGTCACGCGGAGTTAAAGACAAAATATTTCAAGGCGGAACAGGTTAGATCAGACATCCAGATGGAGAGGTGAAAAAACATCAGAGAATGTTTGGCATATGTAAAAAATTATTTATGTGAAGGTCTTGTTAAAATGCCGTTGCATCGCTTCTTTATTATCATTCTCAATCGGTGACCATTTTTTCGACGATTTGTGACTACTTTTTCCTACGGATCCTCACCCTTCAACCGTCTTATTCTCAAACTCACCAATCTGGGCTACTTATTTTAAGGAGTTACGCGTTTAAGAAATCGGAATCCTTGAGAGCCCCTGCATATCAAGCAGAAAGAGATGCCCCTACTCCAGCCGATGTTTATCACGGCCGCAGGAGACAGCGCCTATCGCTGAGGGATGTGATTAAAAGGCAAACTTTGAGGGCGAGGAAGGCTTTTAAATTCGGAAAAGGAGAATAGGAAAATACGTCGCAATTACTGAAATGTGCACCTTAATTTTTAACACAAACTATCCAATATGTTATGACGACATACAATTGCTATAAATTACTGCTCCCGAATCTTGAAATATTTCTGCGGGAACATCCTGTTCAACATGAACCAGGAGCGAAAATCCGCTTTCTTCAATGCGTAGCAAATCATCGGCACATTACAGCCACAGGTCCGACAGACCACACCAGCTCCCATTACGCAGGGATTCTTAACCTCCATGGCCGCATTGAACGAGACAAAGTTCTTCCCCTTAAAAAAGCAGTCGTGCTGGTGCTCCTTCTCCCTGAACAGTTCGATTATGTAAGGGGTCATGTACACGATATCTCTGTTTTTCTTCCACGCCTTGTGGAGCCAGGCGATAGCCTGCTCCAGCTCGTCGCCCGATAGAAGCAATGGGTCATCTTTATCGGAATGAGAAGTATAGAGCGCGAATGTTATTCCATCGACGTTTGTATCCCGGGCGATCTGCACCAGCTCGTCGATATGCTTGTAGTTGAGCATGGAGAGGGTCGGGGCGATAATCACTCTTTTGTCGTTCCGGATGTTCTCGATCACTTTATCAAAAATATCCGCTCCTCTTATCCTGTTATGCACATCTCGTGGTCCGTCGATACTGATAAATATTCTTCTATTTATCCGGTTGCTGATCTTTTTAATCCCATTGGAGGCAATTGCCATTGCCGTAAATATGCTGTCAGCGGAATCGATCACATCCGGTCTCAAAGCGGGCTCCCCCCCGGTGAGGAAAGCCATACTGACACCCTTCGATTTGTGATCGAGAAACACTTCGGTCCATTCCTCGCTTGAAAGCTCTTTTTTCGAGTTATCAGCTTTCCACCAGTAGCAGTGGGCGCATTTCAGGTTGCAACTGGAGGTTATCTCGTAGTTTGCCACCCTGGGGAGCTCGGATATTTTCTTATAGTCGCGGAGGAACTTGAAAAAGCGGACGACCTTATTCACAATTAGCTCCATTATATTTTGTCGTTGTTAAAAACTCTACTCAGATTATTCTCAAATCCATTATCTATTAATCCGATATTCACTATATTAAAACTGAAACAGCTAAAGATGGCCTCCTTTTTCGATTTTGAGCGAAAACCTTCATCCTTTTCAGCTTGCATCGAGAGATTCCCATCGTCTCTACAGTAAACTATCAGATTCATCAGAAAAATCAATGATTTTACGCATCTGAGCAGAAAAATAAAGATTATTCCCCCTCAGTTTATACCAGGGAGCAGCATTTTCTTAGACCGTAACATTTCAATCACTCAATCCGGAGCAGAATTTCAGCAAATATTTTTCTGCTGACTGCCACTTCTGCCTTCGCACCGATCTTAATCAGTTTCGTAAGCAGAGGGGTTAGTGCCCAATGTTTAATTTCCCGTGGCAGAACCAACCAGCGAAGAAAGTTGTCCAACTTGTTCTGAAGGGGTACAGTTGAGATTAAAAAAGGGTTGAATAAAAATGGAGGAGGGTGTATAATTTAGATAAAACCTTAAAACACTTTGAGGTATCGCTCGACTGCCGTAAAGGGAATCTTGACATAGGGTTTTACGATGAATCCGCGGTTGTTTGGTTCTGCTCTAGTTTATCTCACAACCTTAATGTAGCCCTGAACAACACAAATTGTGGTGCGAACATCCGGCTCTGGTCAACAATCGTCTTGTTTTGAATAACGAAGAGATTTCGATGAAATCTTCAAAAGTGAATCAAACAAAAAGTCCAGTTTTAAAGGGCCCTGATAAGGAAAATATCGTACCTGTCGTGGGCATCGGCTCCTCCGCCGGAGGGCTTGACGCTATCGAGAAGTTTCTTTCCGGCATCAGTGTAAGTAGCGGCATAGAGTTTGTGCTAATCCAGCATTTGTCCAGCGGGGAAAAGAGTCTTCTGGAAGATTTGCTGAAGCAGTACACAGAGATGAAGATTTTTGTAATTGGAAACGGCATAGAGATCAAGCCAAACTGCGTGTACCTGACTCCGCCGGATAAAAATATCGGAATAATGCATGGCAAGCTTCATTTGATTGAATCGACATTCACCATATCAAAGTTGACAGACGTCGTATAAGAAGAAGGAACGAAGGGTTTTTCAATAGAGAGACTTTAACTCGGATAACCCATATGGTTGCAAAAAATCCTTGAGGGTAGGTCTTTTACACTGGATCGGATAACGCATAAAGGAACAAGTGCGATGGACAAACTGTCAAGGTTATTTCATTCTTCCTTGGAATTAATTCCAGATATCCAGAGTAATTTTATAAACTCGCTGGTCATTATCTTGGTGCTATGGCTGCTGCGCAGCTTAATCAACCGGATCGTCTTAAGAAAAACGGCGGATCACCGCACCCGTTATAACTGGAGGAAAACCACCACTTCCGTGGCCGTTTTCCTGGGCTTTATTCTGGTCGGACGGGTTTGGTTCAAGGGGGTGCAGTCTTTAGCCACTTTCCTGGGCTTGCTCTCGGCCGGACTGGCTATCGCCTTGAAAGACTTGGTGAGCGGCTTGGCGGGCTGGATTTTCATTCTCTGGAGAAGACCTTTTGCCGTGGGAGACCGCATACAGATTGGAGACAACGCCGGAGATGTGATAGATATCCGGCCCTTTCAGTTTACGGTCATGGAAATCGGCGGGTGGGTTGAGGCCGATCAAAGCACTGGGCGCATTATCCATGTCCCCAACAGCACCGTTTTAAGCCAGTCTCTGATTAATTACAGCAAGGGGTTCCAGTACATCTGGAACGAGATACCGGTTTTAATTACCTTTGAGAGCGACTGGAAAAAAGCGAAAAAAATTTTGCAGATTATCTTGGACAAGCATACGGAGCATCCGGGCGAAAAAGCGGAGAAAAAACTGAAAGAAGCACGCGCCAAGTTCTTGATCCATTATAATGTCCTCACTCCCACTGTCTATACCTCGGTCAAGGAAAGTGGCGTCCTGCTCACCCTGCGCTACCTGACCGAGCCACGCAAGCGGCGCGGCAGCGAGCAAACTGTCTGGGAGAAGATTCTGGAGGAGCTCGGCCGCTGCGTGGATATTGATTTTGCCTATCCCACACAAAGGTTTTACAATAATATCCTGGAGGGTAAAAAAGAGACCAAACCTGCCCCGGAGCATGAATGACCTTCGTTCCCCTTCAGTGGAGGAAAACCCGGCCAAAATTGAAAAAGATGGCTATCTTTTCCTGATTCAATTTTGATATGGTGAATACTGGTTTAGTACAGAATACGACATTTACAGAATCAGGAAAGATATTCGGGAGATGGTTGGTTTTTCCCTTCATGACGTCATCAAGGGCGCTGATTTCAGATATTGTTGCATTCGACCTGAATTGTATATTATATTTTCCCCACGTTTCAGGAAGGTCCGGACTCTCTTGAATTTACTCCCGCAAACAGGAGACAGGAGTGCGGCGAAACGGGCGGATTTCTCCACGGACACCCGGTCCGGGTCCATTAACTGGAATTTCCTAAGAAGGATGAGGATTCACCCATGAAGAAACCGGTTTCTACTACAAAGGGGGTTCCGGCCTCGCAAGAGCTTCCTAAGGCCAGGACATATATATCCGGATTGGACGAGGTCCTGAGGGGGGGGTTGCCGGAGGGCCGGACCACGCTGGTCAGCGGCGGGCCTGGCTGCGGCAAGAGCGTCCTGGGACTAGAATTTATCTACCAAGGCGCACTGAACGGCGAGCCCGGAATCTTCATCACTTTCGAGGAGTCGGCCGCGGCGGTGCGTAATAACGCCCGGACCCTGGGGTGGGATCTGGAAAAGCTGGAGAAAGAGGGTCGGCTTTTCCTGATGGAGGGGCGGGTCAACTCCAGAGTGATACTCTCCGGGGACTTTAATCTCAAGGGCCTGCTGGCGATCATCGAGGGCCAGGCCAGGACCATGGGCGCGCGGCGGGTGGTGCTGGATTCTCTGGATGTGATCCTCCGGCTATACAACGATCTCGCGCGCGAGAGCGAAGAGCTCAACACGATTTACGAGTGGCTTTACGACAAGGGCTTGACCTCGCTGATCACCGTGAAAACCTTTGGGGATTCAGGCCTCTCCTCCCGGTATTCGTTCCTCGAGTTCATGTCCGACTGCGTGATTTTACTCGACCAGCGCATGCTGGACCAGGTAGCCACGCGGCGGCTGAGGGTATTGAAATACCGCGGGTCGGGTTTCGGGCGCAACGAGTATCCCTGCGCGATCACCGGCGACGGGTTCCACCTGATACCGCTGTCCTCGATGACGCTGAACTCAGACAGCCTGGGCCGGAAGTTCTCTACCGGCCAGCCGGACTTTGATGAAATTCTGGGCGGGGGATTCAGCCAAGGCTCCAGCATCATCTTATCCGGGTCCACCGGCACGGGAAAGACCACCATGGCCTGTTCGACCATGCTGGCGGCCTGCCAGCGGGGCGAGAGAGTGCTCTATATCAACTTCGAGGAGTCGGAACGGGCGATGTTGGAGAACATGCTGAGCCCCGGGATCGACCTGCGCCCGATGGTTAAGGCTGGCCTGTTCCGCATTATCCCGGGCATACCGGAAGCCATGGGCGCCGAGGAGCACCTGTTGCGCTTCATGTCGATAATCGACGAGTTCAAGCCGGACCACCTGGTGGTGGACGCCATCTCCTCGACCAGACGCATGGGCTCCATTCAGGCCGCTTATGAATACCTGGTGCGCCTCGGGGGAAGCTGCAAGGAAAAAAGGATCACCTGCTTTTACATCAATCAGACCGAGGGTTCCCATGACCTGTACGATATAAGCGGCATGGGCGTGTCCTCATTCACCGACGCGATCATCCTCCTGCGCTTTTTCGACACCGGGGACCAGGTCCGGCGGCAGATCCTGGTTCTCAAGTCGCGCGGCACAAAACATTCAAGCCATTACTACGAAATGATGATCACTGACCAAGGTTTCGAGCTCAAACCGTTCCGGAATGTTCTGGGAACTTTGAGATCCCAGCAGTTCGAGGATCGAGGAGAGGCGTGATGAGCCAGCCTGTGGAAAAAACCGGAAAAGGGAGCGGGGACGGAAAGGACAAGTTTTACCGTCTGCGCCTTTTCCTGGCCGATAGCGAGCCGAACTCCCTTCTGGCCAGGCAGAACCTGGACCTGTTCTGCGAGACCTATCTCAAGGATTGTTATGTGCTGGAGGTCGTGGACGTGTTCCAGGATTTCAGGTCCGCCCTGGAGAACGGGGTGCTGGTCACTCCGGCCCTGGTTGTGATCGAGCCGCAGGTAGAGCGGATGATTTTCGGCAACCTTTCAGACACCCGGAAGATCCTCGAAGCCCTGGGAATTGAAGGAGCAAGGGTGTGAGCCCGGACAAACCGACATACAAGGAGCTGGAGACCCGTCTGGCCCGATCCGAGGCCATCATCGCCTCGCTCACCGGAGGGGAGATCGACGCCGTACTGAGCGGCGAAAATATCTCGTTGCTGCGCACGGTGGAAGAAGTGGAAACCATGCGCCTGGTCCGGTGCGAGCTGGAGCGCCTGATTGAGGAGCGGACGGCGGAGTTGGCTCAATCCCGAGAGAAATACCGACGGGTGGTGGATAACATCCATGACGCTTTGATTACGGACGATATCCAGGGCCGCGTAACGTTCGTCAATGACCGCTTCCTGAAAATGTTTGGCATCTCACTGGAAAAGGTGGATTCGCTGAGACTGGAAAACTACTTGGCACCGGAGTGGCAATCCGTTCTCAGAGACCGTCATGACAGGCGAATGCGGGGCAAGGACATTCCGGCATTTTTCGAATATGAAGCAATCAGGCCGGACGGGAAGCGTTTCTGGGTTGAAGAATTGGTAACGCCCGTTGTTGAAAACGGAATAATCATCGGCACGCAGTCAAGCATTCGTGACATTACGGAGAGGAAAAGAGCCGAGAAGGCTATAGAAGAGTCCAAATTGCTCAGAAAAGAATTGGAACACATGTCCAGGGTTATATCGCTGAGTGGACTTACGGCATCGATCGCCCATGAGCTCAACCAGCCTCTTGCGGCGATCAGGAGCAATGCCCAGGCGGCCGTCCGGTTCCTTTCCTGGGACAGTCCAGACATCGAAGAGGTGCGCAAAGCTCTTGTCGATATTATTAAAGATAATCGACGGGCGGACGATGTAATTCGGGGGCTTCGCAGCCTGGTCAAGAGAGAAAACTTCGAACTAATAGACTTTGACATCAACACTGCGGTCCATGAAATCATTTCGCTCCTGTATAACGAAGTCTTAGAATATGAAATTTCTATCAAGATGGAACTGGCCGACGATCTGCCGCCTGTTTATGGTGACAGGGTCGCGGTGTCGCAGGTCGTTTTGAACCTGATGCTCAACGGCATACAAGCAATGGCCGGTCTTGAAATCGACTCACGGGAGTTGGTTGTCCGTACCCGGCAAACAGACTCCACCACAATCGAGTTTTCAGTGATAGATTTCGGAAACGGGATTGGAGAGGACCAAAAAGAACAGATCTTTAAACCATTCTATACTACTAAGGCTAACGGCATGGGGATGGGGCTTGCAATCTGCCGGTCCATCATTGAAGCCAATGATGGCCTCATCTGGTTCACGAATGAGCCTGACCGTGGGACCAATTTCCATTTTACTTTGCCTGTCTTTAGAAAGGCATAAATATGAATGAAGACTCACCCATCGTATTCATAGTTGATGACGACCCTTCTATTTGTTCCTCACTGACAAGACTAATCAGTTCCATAGGCCTTCAGGCGAAAAGCTTTACCTCCGCCCAGGAATTTTTGCAACATGAGCGCCCCAAAGGGCCGTGCTGTCTGGTTCTCGATATAAGGCTGCCAGGACTTAGCGGTCTTGACCTCCAGGATTATTTGAACTCCCTGCCATATAATATTCCCATAATTTTTATCACCGGATGCGGCAACATTCCCATGAGCGTTCGGGCGATAAAGCATGGCGCCATGAACTTCCTGGAGAAGCCGTTCGAAGACCAGGCGCTTCTTGACGCAGTTCAGAATGCCATCGAACAGCACAAGCAGGCAAGGCAAAAAGAAGCCGAAATATTTGAAATTCAACAGCGCATTGAATCTTTAACCTCCCGCGAACGCGAAGTCTTTGCACTCGTCGTTACCGGCATGTTGAATAAGCAGATCGCCGCGGAACTGGGCACGAGCGAAAAAACAATTAAGGTACATCGCGCCCGGATTATGAACAAAATGAAGGCGGAATCCATAGCTGAGCTGGTTAGAATGGCCGGCAAGGTGAATCTTTAACCTCCCCAAAGCTTGATCGATATTGGACCAAAGTCCAATACTCGTGCGCCCAAAGTCCAATTTCCAAACCTGTATTAAATCAACAATATATAACAGTCCCTTTTAGACCTATCTCCTAAGGTGTTTTATGGCAATCTGTACAAAAAAGCGAGGTGGCGGCAATGGAAAAAACCATGAACATGGCGCTGAGGTTGCTGGGGCACAAGCTGGGGTTCGGTTTTCAGATCAGGCTGGACTATAGGGAGTCGCTCGAAAGGCGCAACGACAGTATAGTCCACGATTTCAGGCAGGGCTATACAATCGGCCGGCTTGCTGATAAATATAACCTGACCGAGAACAGGATCTCGCAGGTTCTGATCGAATTCGGTGCCCGCAGGCCTAAGTGGCGTAAGATGACACCCGAGGCGCGCAGGAGAATTCTCCTGCTGGAAAAGGAGGGGCTGAGCAAGGCCGAGATTGGTCGCAAGATCGGCGTCTCGCGCGAGCGGGTAAGACAGATTCTGCAGCAGTGAATATAGGTTAAATATTATCAAACATAGAGAACGAGTGCACCATGTCTCTAATGTCAGAAGCGAATTCAACAAACCACCATCTTACCGCACCATCAAAAAGACGCTTGAGGGATATGATCTCCTGATTTCCTTAACCTATCCTAACACTTACCGTCTATTATACAAGGGAGATATACTGCAAAATAATTTTCCCGAATTGATCCGGCAACAAAACTCTGAAGAGTGGCATACGGTTTACAGTGCCGCTTATTATGACTATATTTTACGAGTTTTTTGAAATACCCGACTACAGGTTGCGAGGAGATGAAACTAAGAAGTTTTCTGCTGGCATTGCTGGACAGCGGTTCGCTGACCTTGGGCGGCGGGCTGATCTACGCGCGGCGGGTGCGGGCGCTGATGAGGCGGATCGTCTGCCTCAGCTTGCGCCGGCTGGGCGACGAATCCGGCGACGGCCAGGTGTCAGCTTCGGAGGTTTACTTTTTCATCTGGGCGGTGGAAAAAGTGGCCCGGCGGCAGAATCTACAGTTCCCGACGTTCAATTTTTCGGCCAGGAAAGGCATGCTGGCCAGTAGCCGGTTGACCTACATCCTGCGGCGGATGATCGCCGACGGCTGGCTCGCCATCGACGGCAACTACCTGATCCCGGACTTCCAGTACGAACCACAGCTCCCCAACCGCGCCCAGGAAGAGCAGCTGCTCAAAATCAGGGTAATCATAGACGAAGTGGCCGACCAGTGGAACGAGGAGGCCTCCGACAACCAACTCGTGCGCTTCGGTAAGCTTTTCAGGTAGCGCGCGGATTGACCCGACCGGAGCTTCGGGTTATAATAAAGCCGGACAACTTCCATCTTTTCTGCCGGTGAGTGCCTCATATACTTGCCCGCCTCTATTCCATACCAGTCACACTTTTTTGAGAACCCGGTTTTTCAATAACAACTCTGCTGCCAACTGCTTGATCTGCTCATTATCCTTGCGCATTTCTGACACTTCAAAGCTCGTGGCTTCACGCTGAATATCGCCGCGGAACCGGGCACGAGCGAAAAAACAATTAAGGTACAGCGCGCCCGGGTTATGAACAAAATGCAGGCGGAATCCCTGGCTGAACTGGTTCGAATAGCCGGCAAGGTGAATCTTTAACCTCCCCAAAGCTTGATCGGTATTGGACCAAAGTCCAATACTCGTGCGCCCAAAGTCCAATTTCCAAACCTGTATAAAATCAACAATATATAACAGTCCCTTGTAAACCTGTCTTCTAGGCTAGAAATAAAGGGAATCTATAGCAATTGTAACCTTGGTTTACCTGTTTTTTGGGGCTGCGCTCAAGCCGGACAAGAACCAGAATGATAATAATCTGGGATGGCATCCGCCCTGAGGAATGTTTAATGAAAATAGAAGGGACGATAATTGTAGTTGATGATGATGAATCAATGCGCAATGCACTCGAGAGGCTGATCAAATCCTTGGAAATAGAGGTGAAAACATTCGCTTCGGCTGCAGATTATCTGAATTGCGGGGACCTTGAAAACGTTATCTGCCTGATTCTGGATATTCGAATGCCCGGGATGACGGGATTGGATCTGCAGGAGCATCTGGGACATTCGGACTCGCAAATACCCATCATTTTCATCACTGCACATGAAGACAAGAAAGCCAGGGAAACTGGTCTGAAAGGGGGGGCTCTGGCTTATCTCTCCAAACCTTTTGAGGATGAGGTTTTAATAAAGGCCATTCACGCGGCGTTGGAAAAAGTCTCATAATCCTCAATATAGGGGATCAAAGGGGACAATCTTTATTAAGCAATTAAAATAAATCCAAGAGGGTAGCTATGATAGACAAACGAAAAGCGTACGAAGAAAAGCTTGCGGCGCAGTTGGAGGAATGGGACGCCCAGCTCGCTCTGTTCAAGGCCAAGGCGGACAAAGCCAAGGCTGAGGCGAAGATTGAATACTACGAAATCACCGAAGCCTTGCAGCTCAAGCACGATAAGGCCAGGACGAAGTTGCAGGAGTTGAAGGCCGCGGGCGATGAGGCGTGGGAAGACCTCAAAGCAGGCGCAGAAAACGCCTGGATTGAAGTCAAGACCGCCTTTCAAAGAGCAGCCTCCAAGTTCAAATAATTCCAATTTGCGAACAAAATGGTACTGGCACGGCTTCTGGCATTTACGCCGATCTGAAGGCCGGAGGCCGGAAATAGCCTTAACTTTAGCGCAAAACAGAAAACACCGAAACCAAAGGAAAATAACTATGAACAAATTAAAATTCAAAATCATCCTCGGTGTTGCGTTGATCATCATTGGCACAGCGATACTGGGTTACGGCCACTTCACCTACAAGAGCGAAGAGAAGATTTTCGAAGTCGGCTCGCTAAGGGCAACCGCGGAGCGCACGAAGACAGTTCTCCTGCCGCCGATCATCGGCTGGACCTTGATTGGCAGCGGAACGTTCGTACTGATCTTCGGAGCTATACGATCCAAGGTCTAGCATCCGTACCGTCCACCAGAATGGCCTAACCATGCGATGCAGCTAACAGGCTCCGCGCGTCACGGCAGCTACGCTCTTTGAAGGTGACAACAAACAAGGTCAAAGATCAAAAGAAAGGGTTCCAGATATGTTATACCTAATTGCGGTCGTACTGATTGTGCTGTGGTTGTTGGGATTGATTTCGTCTTACACCATGAGCGGATTCATTCACATCTTCCTCGTCATCGCCATTATCATTATTCTGGTGCGCATCATCAGTGGCCGCAGGCCGTTTTGACCGCCAGGCCTTCAGGAGAACAGATGAACAAAAGTATATTTGTTGCACTGCTTGTCGTCGGAGTTGTTTTGGTTATCTGGGGCGTGAGCGCCTCGGACTCCTTCAGTTCCGATGTATCACGATTCTTTACGGGTTCGCCCACCGACAAAGCCATCTGGCTTATGGTCGGCGGCATTGTCGCAGCCGTGTTTGGCTTGTTCGGCATTTTGCGCGGTGAGAAAGGAGTTTGAAGATGTGAACCCTGCCGCCTAACACCGCATTGGCAGGTGACAATCAATTAAATGATACTAC
>Ga0307379_10005768_pt1 | contig 17177 bp, 17 predicted proteins | sample UN2MG_FD_202237 | JGI IMG/M metagenome (GOLD analysis project Ga0307379, IMG submission 202237) | Soil microbial communities from Risofladan, Vaasa, Finland - UN-2 | ecosystem: Environmental > Terrestrial > Soil > Coastal area > Acid sulfate soil | place: Finland: Risofladan, Vaasa | collected... | reverse complement strand
AACAACCACATCAGCCCCAGCCTTGGCAAACTCCAAGGCAATACCCCGCCCTATTCCAGTGCCACCCCCAGTAACAATAGCTACCTGGCCTTCCAGAGATAAATTAGGTGTGCCCATCGTTTAACCTCCTTTTTTACCCTAGTTTAGTAACGCTAGCATTATCTTTAGCTTCAGTCAAAGCAAGTGATAGCCACCACCTTATCACCACCACTAAGCCTCATCAGCTTTACCCCTTGGGTGCTCCTCCCTTGAATGGTAATACCCTTTTTAGGGTCCTTTTCCTTCACGGGAGTGCGGGTAACAATGCCGCCAGCCGATATAATCATTGCCTGTTGAGACCTAGAAACCAGCCTGGCAGCAGCCACCTCACCCGTTTTTTCAGTAAACTTAAAAGTCCTAACCCCGCTGCCAGCACGATGCTGGCGTGGATACTCACTAACTGGAGTAAGCTTACCAAAGCCCTCGGTGGTAACCACCAGAAGAAAAGCATCTGGACAAGTAATATCCATACTGACCACCCGGTCATCAGGCACCAGGCGGATACCACACACCCCACCACTGGTTCTAGAGCTAGCTCTCAAAGTAGATACAGCGAACCTGATTGACTGCCCCTTCTGAGTCACCAATATGGCATCACTCTGGTCAGTAGCCAAGCCCGCTGCCGCTAACTCATCCCCTGCCTCTAAATCCATAGCAATAAGCCCGCTGCTGCGCACCGAAGCAAACTTATCCGCCGCCGTCTTTTTTATCTCCCCCCCCCGAGTAGCCATCAACAAGTAGTCATCAGGTTTAAACTCAGCCACGGCTACCACAGCTGTAATCTTCTCATTCTCAGTAACCGGAAAAAGATTAATCACCGCCATCCCTTTAGCTATCCGAGAGCTATCAGATGGGATTTCATGGCATTTAATGCAGAAGACCTTGCCCCTATTGGTGAAGAAGAGCAGGTTATCATGGGTATCAGCCACCACCAAAAGTCTGACCGCATCCTCTTCTCTGGTCACCATGCCAATGATACCCTTGCCCCCACGATGTTGCGGCTTATATTTATCGGATGGCACCCTTTTGACAAATCCCCTATTACTGAGCGTCACCACTACCCTTTGATGGGGGATAAGGTCCTCCTCACCAAATTCCATCGCCCCTTGCTCACTTATCTCAGTTCGCCGTGGGTCGCTATTTTCAGACTTTAACTCATCCACTTCCTGCTTTATCAGAGCAAGTATTCGCCTCGGATTAGCCAGAAGGTCTTCCAAATAAGCAATATTTTTAACCACCTCGGCATACTCATCAAGTATCTTGCGGCGCTCCAGATTAGCCAGCCGGCGTAGCTGCATATCAAGAATAGCCTGTGCCTGTGCCTGAGATAAGCCAAAGCCAGCCATAAGTTCCTGACGGGCTACCTCAGCCGTTCTAGATTTTCGGATGGTAGTAATCACCCTATCTATATGGTCCAGAGCAATTTTAAGCCCTTCCAGGATGTGAGCCCTTCCCTTAGCCTTTTTAAGCTCAAACCGGGAGCGCCGAGTAACAACCTCATGGCGGAAATCTATATAATACTGAAGCGCTTCTTTAAGGCTAATTACCCGGGGTTGACCATCCACCAGAGCCAGCATGTTAACGAAGAAAGCTGACTGCATGGCGGTATATTTATACAGGTTGTTCAAGAGCTGCTGTGACTGAGCTTCTTTCCTTAGCTCGATGACAATACGCATACCCTGACGGTCCGACTCATCACGTAGTTCACTGATGCCACTAATTTTCTTATCCTTAACCAGCTCAGCTATTCTCTCCACCAAGGCAGCCTTATTTGTCTGATAAGGAAGCTCGGTAATCACTATCTGACGGCGTCCAACACCTGGAGCTTCCCCCACATGAGCTCTAGCTCGAACTACAATCCGGCCATGCCCGGTAGCATAGGCATTCTTAATTCCATCCTGTCCCAGGATGACGCCAGCGGTAGGGAAATCAGGGCCTTTAATAAACTGAGTAAGTTCATCAATGGTGGCCTCAGGGCTATCAATGAGATAAGAAATGGCATCGCATACCTCACCGAGATTATGCGGAGGGATGTTAGTAGCCATGCCGACGGCAATTCCGGAGCTGCCATTAACCAGTAAATTGGGTAATCGTGTCGGCAAAACCACAGGCTCCTTGAGACTATCATCAAAGTTCGGTATAAAATTGACGGTATCCTTATCAATATCAACCAGCATTTCCTCAGCAATCCTGGCCAGGCGTGCCTCGGTATAACGCATTGCAGCTGGAGGGTCATTATCCACGCTGCCAAAATTACCCTGCCCATCAACAAGCATATAGCGCATCGAGAAATCCTGTGCCATGCGTACCATCGCCTCATAAACAGAGGTATCACCATGAGGATGATACTTACCCAGCACCTCACCAACAATGCGAGCGCTCTTCTTATGAGGGCTAGCATGGTTAATCCCCATATCATCCATAGCATAAAGAATACGCCGGTGTACCGGCTTCAACCCATCCCGCACATCAGGTAAGGCACGGGAAGTGATAACACTCATAGCGTAGTCAAGATAAGAGCTCCTCATCTCATCTTCAATATTTACCGGTTTGACTTTGCCTAGAACCATCATTCCCTCTCCTCCTAGATTTCAAGAATCTCCTGAACGCTGTTTTTCTGTTCACGCACCTTAAACATATGTTCGGTAGCTGGATTAAACCTCCTACTCCTCATTATCCGCTTTATCATCAATGTCACCGGATTCCTCAGGCAATGGCTCTACCTCGTCCCCACCTACTATAGTATAGCCAGGCTCCTCCGCCACCCCCTCCTCATACTCTAATTCACGCCTAAATATTCTATCACCAACATAAGGCCGAATACGCTCAAACCCCTTCGAGGGGAAAGAAATTTGCCCCGCCTGACCAGGGGCTTGATATACCTCTCTAATAATGATAGTCATCATCCCTTCCATTGAGCTAATAACCGTAGCGGTATACTTATTACCCCCATTCATTAACTTAATAAGCCGCTGCCCGTGCCTGGGTTCCACCTGCCCCAGATACTCTCCACTACCATCCTGGACTACTAAACTAGGTCCCTCTCTCTTCAGATATACCCTATCACCAGCCACCATTCTAGCCAGCCTTTCCCGAGGCGCTAAGCGGTAAAGGTCAACCACCCCCGCCTTGCCTGTTTCCTCAATAAAGTGCTGCGGCTCGACCCTATGAAAAGTATCCCTCACACCAACCATACCCTCCCCTAAATGAGATAAACGATTAAGATTCTTCTTGGCAATGATATTATAAGGGTCAAGCTCCATAGCCCGGCTATAGGCCTCCCTAGCCCGGGAATACTCACCCAACTCCATATAGGCTCTGCCCAGCCGATTATAGGCATCAACGTCGTTGGGAAAGCTTTCTATCAGGCTTTTATTCGCGGCCACCGCCTCTTTCCACCGACCCTGCATAGCTAAGGCTATAGCCCGCCTACTGCCCCGCCGCCTTAGTCTTACCCTCTCCTTTTCCTGATACGCCATCACCTACCCCCTAAGCTGCTCTGCTTGCAATCAGACTTAACCATCATTCCACTCTAGCCGAAGCAGACTTATTCCACCACTTCCATCTCAAAAACACGGTGCAAGGCACGAACGGCGTCCTTAACCTTCGCCTCATCAATTATACAGGTTATCCTTATCTCTGAGGTAGCAATAAGCTGGATATTTATCCCTTGTTCACTGAGCGCCCCAAACATTCTGGCGGCATAACCAGGGGTATTCTGCATCCCGGTACCTATAATACTAACCTTACCCAACTTGGAATCACTCACGCATTCCCTGGCTCCGATTGATTTGGCTATAGGTTTCACCAGACGCATTGCCTTAGCCAGCTGGCTTTTAGCCACAGTAAAGGTTAAATCAGTAATATTATCAATACTGGCGTTTTGAACAATGGTATCTATACTAATACCGGCCATAGCCAAAGGTTGGAAGATAGACGCAGCAATGCCCGGATGGTCAGGAACACCGACCACCGTTATCTTAGCCACATCAAAGTCGTGGGCTACACTTCTCACCTTATTTCGCACTTCCATAGACACCCCTCCATGAATTAATGTACCTGAACTATCAGTGAAGCTAGAGGCTACCAGGATAGGAATATTAAATAGCTCCCCCAGCTCAACAGCCCGGGGATGCACCACCTTAGCCCCGTAGCTTGCCATCTCCAGCATTTCCTCGTATCCAATCTCCGCGAGCTTTTGGGCTTCCGGGATAAGGCGAGGGTCAGCGGTATAAACCCCCTCAACGTCAGTATATAGCTCGCACATCTCTGCCCCCAGGCTGACAGCCAGAGCCACCGCCGTAGTATCCGAACCACCCCGCCCCAGGGTGGTTATATCCATCTCATCAGTAATACCCTGAAAGCCGGCAACAATGACAATATTCCCCTTCTCCAGTTCCTTAACCACCCTCTTGGCTTCAACCTTTAGAATCCGAGCTCGCCTATAGGTAGCATCAGTTCGTATCCCGGCCTGGCCACCGCTAAGACTAACAGCTTCATACCCCATGGCCTTAAGCACCATTGCCAGCAGGGTGCTGGAAACAATCTCACCAGTGGACAAAAGAACATCAAGCTCTCTCCCGCTGGGATGCTCACTAACCTGGTAAGCCAGCTTGATTAGCTCATCAGTAGTATCCCCCATCGCCGAGACCACCACCACCACCCGGTCGCCCTTATCCTTAGCCCGGGCAATACGCCGAGCCACACTCTTAATCCGCTCGGCATCAGCCACCGATGAGCCACCATACTTTTGAACGACTAAAGCCATTGTTTTATGACCTCAAAAACTCAAATAATTCATCCTATCAATCTACTCATAATTTTATACCCTTCCTCAACGAAAAAGCCAGTACTTTTTGCCTCAGCCTCGGTGAATCTTTTTGCCCCGTTGGCGGTAAACCCTGGTCCCCACAGCATAAATGGTACCGGCTCACCACTGTGGGTCTGGGTTTTAATCGGGGTGGGGTGGTCGGGCAGGATTAGCGTCCTAAGTTTATCCGGTAGCCAACTGCGGATTCGGCTTAAAACCTCTCTATCCACCCTCTGGATAGCCTCTATCTTATCATCAATAGAGCCGGCGTGAGCCGCCTCATCCGTCGCCTCAATATGGATGACTACCAAATCATATTCTTTAAGTACCGCCAAGGCTCCGACCGTCTGAGCAGTAAAATCATTACCCAGCCCATCTTTCACCCCCGGTATATCCAGTACCCCCATACCCATCATCAGAGCCAGTCCCCGCAAAACATCAACCGCAGATGTTATCGCGGCATTAAGTCTATAAATCTGCTTGAAGGCGGGCATGTCAGGCACCCTGCCACTACCCCAGAAGAGCCAGAGCATTGTCGCTGGAATATCGCCGCGAGACCTCCGCTTTATGTTCACTGGATGTTCCCAGAGCACAGCCTGTGAGCGCTCCATCAAGTCCCTGAGTAGCTCACTCCCCGGGCCCTTAGGCAAAAACTCATCAATAGGCTTATCGTGAATATCATGCGGAGGGGTGCAATTAGCCAGAAGGGTATCCTCCCCTCCTTCGAGCTTGCATAGGTGCCGGTAGCTGACGCCGGGGTAAAAGTGAACTTTATCACTACCCAGGCTTTCGTTTAAAGCCCCAATAAGCTGCTGCCCCTCACTGGTACTAATGTGCCCCGCACTGTAGTCCCACATCTTGCCATCACGAATAGCCACCAGATTACAGCGAAAAACGACCTCCCCCTCATCAATAGTAATACCCATACTTTTAGCTTCAATGGCAGCCCGACCCCGATAATACACTTTGGGGTCGTAACCAAGCACCGATATACAGGCGCAGGCACTAGAGGGTTCCATCCCCGGCGGCACAGTGCGGACAAGCCCCAGAATGCCTTCCTCAGCCATAGCATCCAGGTTTGGCGTATGGGCAAGCTCCAAGCAGGTCTTGCCACCACGCTCAGGTAGCGGCAAACCAGCAGCACCATCAATTATCACAATGCAATATTTCATCCAGTTTCCCTACCAGTTTACAATAAAGATTAAATCCGCCTATAATATCTTTGTCGGGGCGTAGCGCAGCCTGGTTAGCGCGCAGCGTTCGGGACGCTGAGGTTTACAATATAGCATAAAATGTCGGGGCGTAGCGCAGTTTGGTAGCGCGCCACGTTCGGGACGTGGAGGTCGGCAGTTCAAGTCTGCCCGCCCCGACCATTTATCTCTGCTATGCCTCAAAGGCCTCGTTATGAATACCTCCAACGCTTATTTTAGATTAGGGCTAACTAAGTGTCAATTCTTTACCATTGGTGCGATATTAAGCCTTGCATTACAAAGCGTATAACTGCAATTACACTCCTCACGAACTCAACCCCTAGCTTTAGCATGGTGCCTAAAGTTAGCTAACTATCGAAGCTCACTGTACATCGGAAAGATGAGCGATTCTTTGTGCTAGGTCTATTGGTGCCCGCATGGCATAGCGCAATGTTTGAAAGCGGGGGGTGGACATTCTTTGAAACATCCTGGATAATCCTAATATTACACTTACTCTCTTAGTATTAACCCGGTTGCCGCTGATTGGTACACTTTTTAATACTCTTTATACTTGCTTCTTTACCTTTACAGTTGACCTTTTGGTTAGTGCCACCCATATCAATGAAGGAAGCTACATTTTTCAATCGCATAAGTGCAAAGGAGTGTAGAGCGGAAACCCTATCACACAAATCTGGTGGGATAGATTTAATCACCGATATACTGTAGATTGGTATCATTTACTGTACTTCCCCTAAATAAACACACGCGTCCATTTTTTCGAGTCAGCTTCCTTTAAAAATGGTTCCTTTTTTACAATCTGGCGAAGTGTTACTTCCAAGACCATTAGCTTTCAAGTATTGACAAGAACTAGGGATAAGAATAGGCTGTGACCCAGCAGCTTGACGGATGAATTAAAGAAACAAACAGAGATGTTATTAGAGATAAACCAACTCTGTAAAGTATATCGCGGGGGAGTCAGGGCAAACGATAACGTCAGTCTTACAGTTAGAGAGGGTGAGGTCTTCGGACTATTAGGACCAAATGGTGCCGGTAAGACCACCGTAGTTAACCAGATCATTGGCCTTGCAGTACCTACATCGGGATCAATCAGCATCGCTGGAATAGATGTTGTTGCTAAACCGGGTTATGCCCGGCAAGCCTGCTCACTTCAAGCACAGACACAGGTACCAATCGCGGGGCTTACAGCAATACAAGCAATTGAGCTTGTCGGTCGGATTAGGGGCGGCAGTCCAACTCAAGTCCGTCAACAGGCCAGTGAATTAATTGACCATCTTGAAATCGGAGAGTGGAAGAACAAGATGGGCGTTACCTTATCCGGCGGGGTACGCCGTCTGGTAGCATTCTGTATGGCGGTAGTTATGCCGGGAAGTATTGTTATACTGGATGAGCCTACCAACGATATCGATCCGTTGCGGCGTCGCTTGCTATGGCAAGAGGTTCAAAACCTAGCTGAAAGAGGGTTCGCCGTTCTACTTGTTACACACAATGTTCTAGAGGCTGAGCGTGTCGTTAATCGTCTGGCAATTATTGACCAAGGCAGAGTAATCGGGCAAGGAACTCCAGCCACGCTTAAGGAATCCGAAGGCGAAAGCCTACGCTTGGAGCTTATACTCGAACCGGGTACAGAACCGCCGAAACCACCTGATTTCCTAATACAGAGCTTAGCCTCAAACCGTCGTGTGATTGCCAAGGTTGGGAAAGATAGTGTTACACCTGCTATTGAGTGGGCACGGAACTTAAAGGAAGAAGGCATAGTAGAGGAATTCTCATTAGGGCCGACCACTCTTGAGGATGCATATGTAAGAATGGTAGGACGGTTAGATGCCCTGGAATTAACTGAGGGAGGAACTTAGGAATGCGTGAGTGGCTCCGTAGCTATGCCTTGATGCTAAAGTGGCAAGCTCTCAGTAACAAACCAATGATACCACTTTATGTAGCAGTGGAAATCATGATTGCAGTCGGCTTCGTCATTGGCATTGGTTTCTTCTACCCACAAATCAACCCGACCATAGCCAAATTCCTTACTACGGGTGCACCTACTCTAATTCTGCTCATGGTAGGATTAGTAATTGCACCCCAAATGGTGGTAATGGCCAGGGTGGAAGGAACCTTCGATTACATATGGTCTTTACCAATTCCACGAATGGTTTACCTTGCAGCCGACGCTACAATCTGGTTGTTAATCACCTTGCCAGGAGTACTGCTGGCCCTGATAATTGGAGCCTTGTATCATAATTTTACCCTTGAGGTAAGCCCACTTGTAGTACCAGCACTGCTGCTTATCGCAATGACTGGGATATTCGTTGGATATGCATTTGCTCATGGTGCCCCAAAACCACAGATGGCTCATGTAGCTACCCAGATAATAGTTTTTGCTATTATGATATTCTCACCAGTTATGTATCCTGTAGAGCAATTACCCAACTGGCTAGTCGCACTACACAAGGTCCTACCAATACAGTACATGGCCGAGTTGTCGCGTGGTACGCTTACCGATCTAGATGTAAATCTCGGGTTAGCGTTTAGTATCACAAGTGCTTGGTGCATCGCTGGATTGGTTGTTAGCTATTTTGTTATAAGACGTCGTCATTAGTGATAGTTCAATGTACAATAGCTTGCCTTGTTACCTCATTGCACATTCTGACGGATTGTGTAGTCTAGGTAAAAATCGGTCCTTTTTTTGGTATGGTTTTACGCTTGGTTTTTAGGCGTGAAATTCAGTGCCCTTTTTACCAACATGAAGATAGACAAGAAAGGGATGATAAGTAACCTGTTTCGCAGAGTTGACTGCCGGTATGTTCTATGATATAAATTATTGGTGAGATCGGATTTCGGTCCCACGACCCAAAGGTCGTTGGTTCGAATCCAACCCTCGCTACCAAGGTAGTAAAGGGAGGCAGTAAGCCTCCTTTTTGAATAGAACATCGTATTATTTCTGATTTAGTGGCAGGTAAAGGAAGCTAATATGAAACAAATAGAATTAAGAACCACTAGCCGTGAAATTCTGGGTAAAAAGGTCAGGTTTCTGCGTCGCCAGGGGATTATCCCTCTGCACCTGTTTGGTCACAATGTTGAGTCGATAGCATTGCAGTGTGATGAGGCACAGCTTAAGCGAGTCTTGGCTCAGGCAGGGAAGACGAGGCTTATCAGTCTCAAGCTTGACAAAGGGAAGAGGCCAAGAAATGTTGTGGTTCGCGAAATTCAGAGAGACATGCGAACAGATGGATTACTTCATGTAGATTTGTATCAGATAAAGATAACGGAGAAAATAAGGGTGGAGGTTCCTGTTGTTGTGGTTGGAGAGGCACCAGCATTAAAGTCAAAGGAAAATATGTTACTGAAGGAGCTTAATAGCCTGACTGTTGAATGTCTCCCCAACGAGATTCCTGCTAATGTGAAGGTGGACCTGAGTTCCCTTACTGAGAGAGATCAAGCCATCCGGGTGGAGAACGTTATCCTCGGTAAGGAAGTTGCTATTCTTAATGACCCAGAGCTTGTCGTAGTGAAAATCGGCTCGCGGCCTAGAGAGAAGGTAGAGGAAGTAGTAGCAGCAGAGGCGGTCGAAGCAGAAGAAGCAGCAGAGGTGGCTGAAGTTCCGTCACCTGAAGGGGAATCAAAAGAAGACTAGCTACACACAGAAATAATATTTCTTGCACCAAAAGTCGCTGTTCGAACCCAGCCCCCGCTACCGAGGAATAGTTATCGTGTGGTTCTTTACGGAAGTGGGTCATCCGTTAGCGGTTTAAATTCTAGCTCCTCCGTCTAACCACGAAGAATACCCCTATAAGAATAACAAGCAACACTATTAGAATCCAAGACCACCATTCCATTGCTAATTTCCTCCTTAGTTTTCAATATTATGGCAAGTTCTTTATGACATTATACCATACTATAGCAAGTCATGCTCAACATAGATATAAGGCTGAAGTCAGCCGGTACCTGTTGGGTTACCCCCCTAGGACTAAAGTACTATTAATGAAGGTTAGGGCGTTGCAAGCTTGAGTTTTTTTAATTTGAACAAGTCATGAAGATAGCCCAAGGGGTTGCAGCAGAAGAGGATTAGTGGTATAACTAGGCTATGAAACGAGAATTGATGGATATTCTAGCCTGTCCGGTGTGTAAGAGAGAGCTGGAGCTTAGTGTGGAGGAGGAGAACGAGAAAGAGATAGTTACCGGTTCCTTACACTGCCCCAAGTGCAATGAGCACTACCCTATAGTGGATGCTATTCCTAATCTGTTGCCGCCAGGCCAGCGTGATTAGTCTGGGCTGTAGGCTACCCCACTCTGGGGGGATTCCCATACCTCTACACAGGAGAGGGAAACAGGGGCACCAGCTAATTTCGGCTTGAGTTCATTGTAGATGGTGGAAGCGATATTCTCTGAAGAAGGGTTTATTTTATCAAATGGCGGCACATCATTAAGGCAGGTATGGTCAAACCTTGCCAGAATATCACCTAGGTGCCGCTTTAGCTCTACAAAATCATAGGCTATGCCGATGTCATCAACCCTGGAAGCCTTTATCTTTATTACTACCCGAAAACGATGCCCGTGTAACGCTTCACACTTACCCTGATAGCCTCTCAAGAAGTGGGCGGCATCAAAATGCTGCTCTACAGATATCTGATACATTTTACCTCCTCAACTATTTTCCCACCTAAACACGCCCTGCGTCTCTCTCACTTCTTTTAATAACTCTTTAACAGTTTTACCACCTACTGGATGCACCAGGTCGGGGGTAATCTCGGCTAGGGGAATAAGGACGAAGGCTCTCTCTGTCAGCCTGGGGTGGGGGATAACCAGCTCAGGGGTTTCAATGACCTGCTCGCCATAAAAGAGGATATCTATATCAATAGGGCGGGGAGTATTAGGTTTGTTGGATGTCCTGCCCAGTTTGCTCTCAATACCCTTAGCCAGAGTAAGTAGCTCCGTCGGTGCCAGCCTGGTATAAGCCTGGCACACCAGGTTGAGGAAACGAGGCTGATTAATATTGCCTATTGGTTCAGTCTCATATACCGATGAAATCTTTTCTACTCGCAACCTTTGTGACAGAAAGTCTAGTGCCTTATCCAGGTTCTCCTGGCGATTCCCCAAGTTTGAGCCAAGACCAAGATACACTGTTACCGGCTCATTCCGCTCCAAGTCACACCCCCGCTGTAAAAATTTCCACCACTCGCTCAAACCTCACTCATATTGTAACATCCTTTCACCACTTATCAAGTATCACTGCGCGAGAATTGATATACCATTAAAAAAATTGTTTTGAGTAATTCCACAAGGAGTTGTTGACAGTTAACCTTTGGCTGTGGTAGACTTTGAGATTAGTGTCTGGTAGTTCAGCTATAGCTGATTGATTTAGATTTGGTCTTCGAGGTACAGCTATAGCTTTGTATGGATGAGCTTTAGCTCATCCATTAAAATTGTGGGGGATAAAAGGAGGAGACGATTGCCTACTGTTAATCAACTTGTCCGTAAAGGGCGTAAGAAGGTTATCAATAAAACCAAAACGCCGGCATTGAGGCTTACTTATAATGCTTTGAAGAATAAGGCGCTGTGGGGTAAGAGTTCTCCACAGAAACGGGGGGTTTGTGTCCAGGTTAAGACTGCTACTCCCACGAAGCCTAACTCAGCGCTGCGTAAAGTAGCTAGAGTGAGATTGACCAATAGGATGGAGGTAACAGCTTATATCCCTGGGGAGGGGCATGAGTTGCAGGAACACTCTGTGGTCCTGATTCGTGGCGGGCGGGTGGCGGATTTACCCGGTGTTCGTTATCATATTATCCGGGGGACACTGGATACTACTGGTGTAGCTGGCCGCCGTCAAGGTCGCAGTAAATATGGGGCTAAAAAAACTAAAAGTCTGGTTGAGGTTGAGAGGGAGAGTGAGTAAATTAGGGAGGTAAGATGCCAAGGCGAGCCCAAGCTATAAAAAGAGAGATATCCCCTGATGCTAAGTACCAAAGTGTGCTTGTATCTAGGTTGATTAATAAGATAATGAAATGTGGTAAAAAAAGCACGGCGGAGAGTATTGTATATGGTGCTCTAGAGGTTATTGAGCAGCAGGAATCAAAAGCCCCGGTCAGTGTTTTAGAACAGGCAGTAAAGAATGCCACCCCTCTGCTTGAGGTAAAACCACGTCGCATTGGGGGGGCTACCTATCAAGTACCGGTGGAGGTTAGACCTGACCGTAGCCTTTCTCTGGCTATGCGCTGGTTGGTAAATTCAGCCAGAGCCAGACCAGGTAAATCTATGGTGGAGAAGCTGGCGGCTGAACTTGATGGTGCTTCAAAAGGGCAGGGGGCAACTATTAAAAAACGTGAGGATACTCATAGAATGGCTGAGGCCAATAGGGCCTTTGCTCACTTCAGATGGTGAGAGGTTAAATATTATTAGTTCCAATGTTGTAGTAAGAAACCCCATATTAGTAAAGTCCAAGGTAAAGGATAGGGCTATGCCTAGAAGTTTCCCATTAGACCGAATACGAAATATGGCTATTATCGCTCATATTGATGCTGGTAAGACCACCATCACTGAGAGGATACTATATTACACTGGCCGTACCTATAAGATTGGTGGAGTAGACGAAGGAACAGCAGTGATGGATTGGATGGAGCAGGAAAAGGAACGCGCTATTACTATTACGGCTGCGGCTACTACCTGTCATTGGCAGAACCACCGTATCAACATTATTGATACCCCAGGGCATGTGGATTTTACCGCTGAAGTAGAGCGCTGCCTTAGAGTACTGGATGGCGGAGTAGTAGTTTTCGATGCTGTGGCTGGGGTTGAGGCTCAATCGGAGACGGTGTGGCGGCAGGCTGATAGATATAATGTACCTAGAATTTGCTTCATCAATAAGATGGACCGAATCGGTGCTAATCTTAACCGCACTTTGTCTATGATTGAGGAGCGACTAAACGCCAACCCCCTGCTTATTCAATTACCTTTAGGCAGTGAGGCCTCATATGAGGGCATTATTGACCTCGTGGAGAATAAAGCGTGGCATTTTGATGGCAATCCGGATTCGGAGCCGCTGGAGGTAGCTGTTCCTGAATCAGAGCAAGCAGCCTGTATTAAAGCCCGTGAGGCATTAATTGAAAGATTAGCTGAATTAGATGACCAGATTATGGAAACTTATCTTGATGGTAAAAGTGTTACCGCTGCTGAGTTGAAGCTGGCTTTGAGAAGAGTAACCCTGGCTAATACCGGGGTGCCTGTTCTTTGTGGCAGTGCGCAGAAGAATAAAAGTATTCAGCCGTTGCTTGATGCGATTGTAAACTATCTTCCTTCTCCGTTAGATATGCCTCCGATAAAGGCTATTGATACTAGGAAAGGAACCGCAGTTACTCGCCCGGCCAGTGACGATGCCCCCTTTTCAGCACTAGCCTTTAAGGTGGTTTCTGACCCGTTTGTGGGTAGGCTGGTCTATTTTAGGGTATATTCTGGTGGGGTGAGGGCGAAGGCACAGGTACTTAACGCAACTCGGGGAAAGAGGGAGCGTATCGGACGACTATTATTAATGCATGCCGGTCATCGTGAGGAGGTAGTTGAGGCCGACACCGGGGCTATCGTAGCCACATTAGGTCTTAAGGACACCTTTACCGGCGATACCCTGTGTCACCCTTCTCACCCGGTGATGCTTGAATCTATCCGCTTCCCGGAACCGGTAATCTCAGTTGCTATTGAACCCAGAACCAGGGCTGACCAGGATAAGATGGGGGAAGCCCTGCAAAGGTTGACCGAGGAGGACCCTACCTTTAAGGTAGAATATAACGATGAGACGGGGCAGACTGTTATATCGGGTATGGGTGAGCTTCACCTGGAGGTCATAGTCAGTAGGATGCTTAGTGAGTTTATGGTGGGGGCCAAGGTGGGCAAGCCACGGGTTGCCTATAAGGAAACGATTACCGTACCGGTGCGAGCTGAAGGGAAATTTGTTCGGCAAACAGGAGGCCACGGCCAGTACGGGCATGTTTGCCTTGAGCTTGAACCCGGGGAGCGTGGCAGTGGGTTTCAGTTTGTTGACCGTATTAGGGGTGGAACCATACCAAGACAATATATTCCAGCAACAGAGGCTGGTATTAGAGAGGCTATGCAGACCGGGCTGTTAGCTGGCTGTCCCTTGGTTGATATTAAAGCAATCCTTTATGATGGCAGTTATCATGAGGTTGACTCTTCAGATATAGCTTTTAAGATGGCTGGCTCAATGGCTCTAAAGAATGGTGTCATTAAAGCTAAACCTATCCTTCTGGAGCCGATTATGAAGCTAAATGTAGTTACACCCGGGGAATTTCTTGGTGATGTAGTCGGTGACCTCAATTCAAGGCGGGGGCATATTAATAGCATTGAGACAGAAGGCGAGGTGTTAGCTATTTACTGCCTGATACCATTAGCGGAGACCTTTGGCTATGCCACCACGCTCAGGTCACTAACTCAGGGCAGGGCAACACATTCTATGGAGTTTTATCGCTATCAGGAGCTACCGGCTGAACTGGCTGAGCAGATTAAAAACCAGAGGTAGAGGGTATGGCTAAGCAGAAGATTCGTATTAAGCTAAAGGGTTATGACCACAAAATACTTGACCAATCTGCGGAGCAGATTGTAGCCGCAGTGGAGGCTACTGGAGCTGTTGTTTCGGGGCCAGTGCCGCTACCTACTCATATCCAGAAGTTCAGTGTCATCCGCTCCCCCTTTATAGATAAAGACTCACAGGAGCAGTTTGAAATTCGGACCCATAAGCGCCTTATTGATATTATAGAGACAACTTCTAAAACGATAGATGCCTTGACCAACTTGAACCTGCCCTCAGGGATTGGTATAGATATTAAATTATAAAGAGTATTGGATGTTAGAGATATGATTCAAGGTATTATAGGCAGAAAGATAGGTATGACCCAGATATTTAGGGACAATGGTGAAGCAGGGGCAGTAACCGCTATTGAGGCGGGACCGTGCTCTGTAATACAGGTTAAAACTGTGGCTAAGGAGGGATATAATGCTGTTCAACTTGGCTTTGGTGAGGCTAAGCGACTCAACTCTCCTCAGCGAGGGCACCTCAAGGAGCTAGGGCAGTTTAGGTATCTTAGAGAATTCAGATTGGGTGATAGTGAATCTATTGAAGTAGGGGAGAAGATTGATGTTAGCCTGTTTAAAGCAGGTGACCTAGTTGATATTACCGGGGTGTCAAAGGGTAAGGGCTTTGCTGGTGTGGTAAAACGCCATCACTTTGCTGGTGGTCCCAAAACGCATGGACAGTCTGACCGACATCGTCACGCAGGCTCTATAGGGGCTACTACCTCTCCGGGTAGGGTATTAAAGGGGATGCGGATGGCAGGACATATGGGGGATAGAAAGACAACGGTGCGCCATCTAGAGGTGTTTGAGGCTGACCCTGCCCGCAACCTATTGCTGGTTAAGGGAGCGGTACCCGGGGGCAAAAACGGGCTGCTATTAATAAAGAAATCGGGTAGGGAGAGGTAAGGAAGTGGAAGTTCCAGTTTATAGCCTTACCAGAGACGTGGTTAAACACATTGAGATAAGTGATGATGTCTTTGGTGTGCCGCTTAACCAGGCGGTAGTACACCAGGCAATGGTAAGACAGCGGGCAAATGCCCGTCAGGGAACAGCTAGCACTAAAACTCGCAGTGAGGTTTCTGGTACCAGCAAGAAGATATTTCGTCAGAAAGGCACTGGTTCCGCTCGAGGTGGCAGCATAAGGTCGCCGTTACGTCGGGGGGGTGGTATCACCTTTGGTCCTAAGCCCAGGAGCTACAGGCAAGCTATGCCTAAAAAAATGCGCCAACTAGCCCTAAGGTGTGTCCTATCGGCTAAGGTTGGAGACGGAGAGTTGATGGTTTTGGAACAGTTGAGGCTTGATGAGCCTAGGACAAAGGAGATGGTACGGATTTTAGCCGTACTAGGGGTGGACTCCTCAGCTCTTATTGCTACCTCTGAACCAGAAGAAAATGTAGTTAAATCAGCTCGTAATCTGCCTGGAATTAAAACAATCCCGGCCAGTTTACTTAATGTGATTGACATCCTCTCCTATAAGATGCTGTTGATGACCGAGCCTGCGGTACGCAAGGTGGAACAGCTATGGGGGAAGAGATTGTCGCAAGGAGGAAGCAGTGCATCTCTACGAGGTGTTACGCCGTCCACTAATAACTGAGAAGAATGCTATGCTTCAAGCTCAAGGTAAATACGCCTTTGAGATAGCTAGGGAGGCTAATAAGCCACAGATTAAACAGGCTGTGGAAAAGGCATTTAAGGTCAAGGTGCTGGCAGTCAATGTAATGACAGTATCAGGCAAGACGCGCAGAATTGGCAGACGCCAGGTGTTAACCCAGTCCTGGAAAAAGGCAATTGTTACCCTCAAGCCAGGGGACAAGATAGAATTCTTTGAGGGTGTTTAGTATTCTATGAAAGGGGAACCTGAGTGGCACTAAAAGTATATCGTCCAACCTCTCCGGGTAGGCGGGGTATGAGTGGCTCTACCTTTGAGGAAATAACCAAAGGTAAGCCGGAAAAGTCATTACTGGCGCCGCTCAAGAGCAAGGCTGGACGTAACAATCAGGGGAGAATAACGGTTCGTCACCGAGGTAGCGGGGCGAAGCGGAGGCTCCGCATTCTTGACTTTAAGCGGGATAAGATTGGTGTTCCCGGTAGAGTAGCGGCTATTGAATATGACCCTAATCGTTCAGCCCGTATTGCTCTCATTTACTATGCTGACGGGGAGAAGCGCTATATCCTTGCCCCCTCGGGGCTTGGTGTTGGGGACACCATAAAGTCGGGTAGTGATGCTGAAGTAAAACCGGGGAATGCCTTACCCCTGAAGTTGATTCCAGGCGGGACTTTAATCCATAATATTGGCTTGAGGAAAGAAAGAGGGGGGCAGTTGGCGCGGAGTGCTGGGACTGCGGCTCAACTTATGGCAAAAGAGGGTGAATATGCCCTTGTTCGGTTACCGTCTAGTGAGGTACGGCGTATTCGTAGCGATTGCTTAGCTACTATCGGGCAAGTAGGCAATATTGACCATCAGAGTATCAAGTTGGGTAAGGCAGGCCGCAAACGGTGGTTAGGCTGGCGGCCTACGGTGAGAGGTTCAGCGATGAGTCCGCGTG
>Ga0307379_10005766_pt1 | contig 17178 bp, 8 predicted proteins | sample UN2MG_FD_202237 | JGI IMG/M metagenome (GOLD analysis project Ga0307379, IMG submission 202237) | Soil microbial communities from Risofladan, Vaasa, Finland - UN-2 | ecosystem: Environmental > Terrestrial > Soil > Coastal area > Acid sulfate soil | place: Finland: Risofladan, Vaasa | collected... | reverse complement strand
TCGTCGCGCGGGAGGAGCTGGTCTTCTGCGGCGGGGTGTTCCTGCCGGCCGTTGCCGAGGCGTATGACGCCGGAATCGCCACCGAGCTTCGCGTCGCCGACGGGCAGGCCGCCGCGGCAGGGGAGGTCCTGGCCCGCTGGTCCGGCCCGGCGCGCGGAATTCTGGCGGCCGAGAGGGTCGCGCTGAACTTCCTTCAGCGCCTCAGCGGCATCGCAACGACTACGGCGAAGTATGTGGCTGCGGCGGCGGGCACGGGTGCGGCGATACTCGACACGCGCAAGACGACGCCCGGCTGGCGGGACCTGGAGAAGTATGCCGTCCGCTGCGGGGGCGGGCGGAACCACCGCCGCGGACTGTACGACGCCGTGCTGGTCAAGGACAACCACCTGGCCGCCCTGGCCGTGGGGGGGTCGCCCGACGCCATCGCCGAGATCGGCCGGCGGCTGGCGGAGGCCCGCCCGCGCCTGGGCCCCGACGGCTTCGTCGAGGTGGAGGTGGACACGCTGGCCCAGCTCGCCAAGGTGCTCAAGCTGCCGGTGGACTTCGTGCTGCTGGACAACATGCCCCCGGCCGAACTGCGGCGGGCCGTCGAGATGCGCGACGCCGCGGGGCTGCGCGGGCGCGTGGGGCTGGAGGCCTCCGGCGGGGTGGGGCTGGAGGCCATCGGCCAGATCGCCGCCGCGGGGGTCGAGCGGATCTCCGTCGGGGCGCTGACCCATTCCGTCCGCGCCGCCGACGTCGCACTGGACGTCGAGTTCGCATGAGGACCTCCGACCGCATCCTGAAGCTCCTGTACGACCGCCCCGAGGGCGCCTACGGGCTGGACGAGCTGGCCGTCGCGGCGGGCGTGGACCGGCCGGTGCTGGAAGCGGCGTTTGGCGAGCTCCGCACCGCCGGCCAGCGGCTGGAAACCTCCCCCCAGCGTGGCGTGCGGCTGGTCCGCCCGGTCCGACTGGCGAGCGTGCTGATCGAGGAAGGCCTGTCCGCCCGCCGCGTCGGGCGGAGCGTGGTGTGCTTTGGCGAGGTCGGATCCACCAACGACGTGGCCCTGGAGGCCATTCGGCAGGACGACGCCGACGGGCTGGTCGTGTTGGCCGAGCGCCAGACCCACGGCCGGGGGCGCCAGGGGCGGACGTGGCTCAGCCCGCCCGGCCGGAGCATCCTGCTCAGCGTGCTGCTGGTGGAGGACGCGGCGGCGGGTGCGGTGCGGCACGACGCGCTGACGATCGCCGCGGGCCTTGCCGTCACCGAGGCGATCGAGCGGGTCACGGACCTGCGGTGCGGGCTGAAGTGGCCCAACGACGTCCTGCTGGACGACGCGAAGGTCTGCGGCGTGCTGGTGGAGCTGCGGCGCGAGGGGGGGCGGCTTGGCGTGGTCCTGGGGGTGGGGATCAACGTCAACGCCGCCCCGCCGCCCGAGGAGGTGGACCGGCCGGCGACCTGTCTGGCCGCCGTGCTGGGCTACCCGGTCGAGCGCGTGGAGCTGGTTCGCTGCCTGCTGGAGCGCCTGGACGAATGGGTCGCGTTGCTGGCATCGGGGGAGCTGTCGCGCCTGCACGACGCCTTCCTGGCCCGCTGCCGAATGATCAATGAGAGGGTAACCGTCCTCAGCGAGGGGCGCTGCTACGCCGGGCGCGTACTCGACGTCGATCCGCTGCGGGGGCTGGTGCTGGCCTGTGACAACGGCGCGACGGTCCATCTGCCCGCGGCCGGGGCCTCCGTGGGGTTCGGCGGCGCCGTGCGAGAATGAAGTCCACGTGGATCGACAGGCTGTTCGTGATCTGGATCGCCGCGGCGCTGACGTTGTGGGCGGCGGCGTTGGCGGTCCTGTGGGCCGAGCGGTTCGACCCGTCGGGCACGGCGCTGGTCTCGGCGCTGGCGGCGATGCTGCTGGCGCTGGCGGCCTCGGCCCGCCTGCCGGGCAAGGCGGCCGTGGCCCTCCAGCGCGTGCTTGTGGCGATGAAGCTGAGGGACAGTCGGGCCATGGCCCTGGCGACGGCGGCGTGGACGCCCCTGCGCCCGCAGGACGCCCCGGCCCTGATGCGCCTTCTGGCGGTCTCGGCGGTCCTCACGGTGGCGGGGGGGCTGGCGAGCACGGCGGCGGCGTGGTTGGCCCCGGCCCTGGAGGGGGCCCTCGCCCGCCGGATGGTGCTGGGGCCCGCGGGGTGGTGGGTCTTCCGGCTGCTGGTGGAATTCGCCGGCTCGCTGCCGCTGGCGTCGGGGATGGCCCTGACGTTCCTGGTGACGGTGCTGGTCCGCGGCGGGTCGGGTCGGGACCATTACGCGTCGGTCTTCCGCGAGTGGCTGGCGGGCCTGGCGGCGGGCTTCGCCCTGGCGGCGGCGGCCTGGTGGCTCGGGGCCGACCTGCTGGGCGTGGCGCTGGTGGCGGCGGTGTCGATCATGGCGGCGGCCCTGCTGGCCGTCCAACGCGTGAAGCTGACCATCCGTCCGCGTCGGGTGATGCGGCCGGTGGAGGACGGCGGGCAGCGCTGGCGGCGGGCGGGCGTGGCGGCGGGTTTCGGCGGCGTGGCCGTCGCGCTGGCGGCGCAGGCGCGGGTCCTGCGGGACGTGGCCGGGGCGGGCCCGGCGGCCCAGGCATGCTGGGTGGCGGGATCGATCGCCCTGTTGGCGTGGCAGCTCCGCGCCGCCGACCGCCGCTCTCGCCCGCCGGGGGACGCCCAGATGGCCGGGGCCGCCGTCGGGTCGTTCTGCGGGCTGGTGCTTCAGGGGGTGCTGGCGGGGCGATGCCTGGCCGGCGGGGCGGAGGCGGCCTTCTGCGGACTGCTGGGCGCCGCGGCGCAGGTGCCCCTGGCGGCCCTGGCGGCCCTGGCGATCTCCCGGCAGCGGCGCCTCTTCGCCACCGCGGGCGGCCGGCCGAGGGAGTACGTGGTCCTGGCGTCGATCGGGGCGGGCGGGGGGCTGCTGTGCTTGCTGGCCGCGGGCCGGCTGGGCGTCCTGGGCGTCGCGGGCCTCGGCCTGGCGGTCGTGGGGGCGGTCGCGGGGGTGGTGCGAGGCATTTCGACGGCCCGGCGGGCGGACCGGCAGGTCCAATGGGCCGCGGTGGGGGCCCTGCTGATCGGCGCGGCCGGCCTGGCGGGTGTGAGGGTGTTCCGCAGCCTGCCGTTCCTGAGCGGGGGCGCGTGGCTGACGACGGCGTCAGCCCGGCACGGCGCCGTGCCGCAGCGGGTCGGCTGGGCGATGGGCCCGTGCCGCTGGCGCAGCCGGGCGGTGACCGACGCCGAGGCCGCGCTGCTGCGCCAACGCCCGGGGCGCTGGTGGCTGGCGGCGAGCGCGCCGGAGGACGTACAGGCCCTCGAGTTCGCCTTGGCGGGGGCGAGGTGGTCGGTTCCCGACCCGACCGCGGCGCGATGGTCGGTCAGGCGGGGCGACCTGCCGCCCCGCGGGGCGCTGCCGTTCGACGCGGTGCGGGACCGCTCGTGGTTCGACGGCATCCTGCTGGCGCCCCTGCCGGCGGACCATCCGGAGGCGTGGCGGTGCTTCGCGCCGAACGTCCTGCGCGGCTGCGTTCGCAAGCTCCTGCCGGGGGGCACGATCGCCCTGCGGACCCAGGCGGGCCCCGGGCGCGTGGGCGACGCCCTGTGCGTCGCGCGGGCCTTTGCCGACATGGCCGGCGGGGGCTGGGCCGTCGTCGCGGTCAGCGACGCGGGACTGGACATGCTGCTGATCGGCCCGGGCCCGCCGCCTGCTGCCCCCACGAGCGGCGCCGCGAAGGTCCAGGCGCTGGAGAAGCTGCTGGGCTGGGCCCCGGGCGCCCGCGCGAGCCGGCTCAGCGGCCGAGGGACGCCCTTCGGCCCGAGGCCCTCGCTGCGGCGCCTTGGCGAGATGCTCGAGGCCGTTGACGCGGCGCCGTGACAGACGGGCGGCCATGGGCGAGGCCCCCGCGGGATTTTGGGTGGAACCGACGGGGAGGATCGTCGACTAAAGGCAGCAGCCCCGCGGAGGGCGGCTCTCCGCGCCGGGACGGGCGGAAAAAGCTTCGGGCCCCGCCCTCGCTGAAGCTATAATCGAATCTACGGCGGCCTGATCGGCCGCGGCGGATATCCGCACGGTTGGCCATGAAATATGCCCGGCCATCAGGCCGGCGCCAGGCTGAAAACGCAGTCATATGAGACGTACGATGCCCCATCGGGGAGCCGCGGCGAGCCCCGCCCACGTTGCGCTGCGCGTGACGGCGGCGCTGGCGGCGGCGCTGTCCTGCCACGGGGCCGCGGCACAGCAGGCGCGGCCCCTGGTGCCGGGCATCGTGCCGGACGCCCCCGATGGGGCCTCCCGTGCCACGGCCGAGCAGATGCTCCGGCTGGTCCACGTGGATGAGGAGTTGGGCGGCGCCCTAACCGAGGCCGGCCAGTTCATCAAGGGGGAGCAGTTCGACCGGGCGATCCAGATCCTCCAGGTCCTCATCCAGCGGGACGACAGCGGCTTTTACGCCGAGGGGGGCAACCGCTTCATCTCGATGCGGCGCAAGGCCAACGAACTCCTCGGCCGCATGGGCCCCAAGGGCCTGAAGCTCTACCGCGCCCTGTACGATCCGCAGGCCCAGAAGCGGTACGAGCAGGCGATGGCGTCCTCGCGGCCCGAGCAGGAGCTCCGCCAGCTCGCCGAGCGATACTTCCACACCACCTACGGCCCGAAGGCGCTGGAGACGCTCGGCGCGATCTACTTCGACCGGGCCCGGTTCAGCCAGGCCGCCGGCTGCTGGCAGCGCCTCCTGGAGGCCACCGCGGACAAGCAGGCCCAGGCCGGACTGCTGGCGAGGATCGCCGTCGCCCATCACCTGGCGGGCGAGCCGGCGGCCGCGGATCGGGCCGCGGAGAAGCTGCGCAAGCACCATGCCGGCGCGACGGCCGTGCTGGGCGGGACGGAGCAGCCCCTGGCGGCCTTCGTGGATCGCGTCCGCAAGCTGCCGCCCCCCGCCGGGCGCGTCGAGAGCGACGAGCCGAGCGGCTGGCCGGGGCTCGGGGGCGTGCCCGACGGCCTGGCGACCATGGGCCCTTGCGACGTCGTCCTGGCGCCCCGCTGGCCGAGGGACCAGGCGTTCGGCGCCGGCGAGGACCTGCTCTCCAAGCTCAAGGCCGGGGGGGAGATGTATCTGGCTGCGCCCTCCTACAGCCCGTTTGCCGGCAGGCAGGTGCAGCACCAGGTCCGCCTGAGCCGCGGGCACCTGCTGCTGAAGGGACCCAAGTCCAGCCGCAGCCCGGCCGGGGAGGTGGTCCTGCCGGGGCTGATCCACCCGGTCGTCGTGGAAGACTCCGTCATCCTGCGCACCGACGAGCACGTCGTTGCCCACGACCTGCTGACCGGGTCGCTGAAGTGGCGCACGGTCCTGCGGGGCATGGGCATGGTCCGCGAGATCGGGCACCAGGGGACCGCGCGGGTGTTCTACTCCGGCGGCTACCGCTACGTGGGCGACCTCGGGCGATACGCCCTGACCGTCGGCGGGGGGAAGGTCTTCACCGTATACGATTTCCTGCCGTTCAGCAGCAACGTCTACAACCTCATGCGGGCCCGCCCCAACACCAAGGGGCTCGACGACGGCTCGAAGCTGGCGGCCATCTCCATCGCCCGGCAGGGCTACCTGCTCTGGCAGGTCGGCCGCGGCGACGGCGAGGGCGACGTGGTCCGCTACGGAAAGTTCCTCTGCGCCCCGACCTGCCACGACGGGCGGATCTACGTGGTGGTCCAGCACCTCCAGAAGTACCACGTGGTCTGCCTGGACGCCGAGGACGGCTCGACGATCTGGGTCTCCCCGATCGCCCAGGAGCCGGCCCCCCGCAACCGGTACGGCCACTACTTCGGGGGCGACCCGCGGCTGTCGGTGGGCTCGCCCCCGGCCGTCAGCGACGGGCGAGTGTTCGTCGTGACCAACGCCGGCGTGGTGGCCGCGTACGGCGAGGAGACCGGCGAGCCGATCTGGGCCTACCAGTACGACAGCGCGATCAACGCGCCCAGCAGCCGGCCCGGGTTCGTCGGCTATCCCAACAACCCGATGGCGGTGTATCGGCCGGCCAGCCCCCTGATCGTCTCGCGCGATCACGTGATCTGCCTGCCGGCCGACTGCGACGACGTCCTGGCGTTCGACGCCGCGACCGGTAGTCCGCTGTGGCGCAAGAGCCGGCGGGACCAGAGCGACCTGAGCGCCATCGACGCCGATCGCATCCTGCTCAGCGGCGGGGGCCTGTACGTCCTCCAGACTGCCGACGGCTCGGAGCTGTTTGCCGGCGGCAAGGACCTGGGCATCAACGGCCGCCCGGCCGTCACCGGGAAGCAGGTGCTGGCCAGCGCCCTGGGGGAGGTCCAGGCGCTGGACCTGAAGACGTACAAGCTGGCGAAGCTGGGCCTGGCGTCGGCCGACGGGTACCTGGGCAACCTCATCAGCGCCGACGGCAAGCTGATCTCGGCCAACATGCTGGGAGTCTGCACGTACTTCAGCTACGACGTGGCCCGCGAGCAGCTCACCCTGCGGATCGACCGCATCGCGGCGGGCAAGCGGCCCGGGCTGCTGCTCCAGCGGGCCTTGCTGGCCTACGACGCCGGCCGCTACGACAAGGCCCTGGAGGACCTGCAGGCGGCGCGCGCGGCCGCCGAGATCGCCAAGGACGACGCCACCGGTTCCCGCCTGCCCCCGTACCTCTACCTCGCGCACGTGGCGCTGGGGAACACCTCCGGCGACGACGAGAAGATGCGGGAGCAGTTCACCCAGGCCGCTTCCCACGCCACCACCGATCAGGAGAAGGCCCACAGCAAGCTCCGCATGGCCAAATACAACGAGCGGGTGGGCAAGTACGAGCTGGCCGCCCGGCTGGCCCAGGAGATCGCCGAACGGTACGGCCAGGAGGAGTTGGTGGACGTGGAAATCGGCGCCAGCGCCGACAACTCCCGCTTCGGGGCCGAGCGTGCCACCGTCAACGGGGAGCGCCTGGCGCGCGACTACATCCGCAAGCTGCTCCAGGCCTACGGGCGGGAGTGCTACGCCGAGTTCGACGCCCAGGCCAAGGCCGCCCTCCAAACCGCCCGCGCCACCACCGAACCCGAGCAGGTCCTCGCCGTCGCCACGCGCTGGCCCAACAGCCAGTGGGCCGACGACGCCCTGTTCGCCGCGGCCGAGCTGTTCTACGCCGCGGCGCAGAGCGACCAGAAGAAGGCCGACGACCTGCTGGCCGAGGCCCGCCGGCACCTCTACCGGGTTGCGCGGATGGACGACAGCCCGCTGCGGTTCTCGGCGAGCGTGGGCCTGGCGACAATCTATGCCCGCGGCGGGTGGGTGACCTCGGCGCGGAAGGAGTGCGACGCCCTTCGCGAGCTGCCCGGCGACATGGAGGTCGCCTTTGCCGACGTCCGCGGCAAGCTGAGCGACGTGCTGAAGCTCATCGAGGCCGGCAAGCTCGGCCAGGCGCCCCGCCGCATGCAACGGGTCTCGATGATCTCCCCGCCGCTGCGCGAGCTGTTCTCCGTGAAGGGGGACGACGTCTACGTCTTGCGGGACCAGGAGTTCCAGCCCGTCCGGCTGGACGAGAAGCTCGCGGTCATCAAGGGCGGCGACGCCCACCTGCTCGACACCACCTCCGACGGGGCCATCGAGGCGCTGTCGGGCTGGAAGGGTCTGGCCGGCATCGACAAGGCCGAGCTGGAGAAGCACTCCTACTACACGCCGGGGATGCGGCTGATCGGCGGGCTCAGCAGGGACGGCAAGGTCCTGGTCGTCGCCGACCGCAAATCGCTGACGGGGCTGGACCTCGTGTCGGCGAAGGTCGTGTGGCGCCAGGAGATGGCCAAGGTCGGCATGGAGTCGTTCTACTGCATGGGCATCGGCTCGGGCGTGGTGGTGATCGCCGACCGGACCGGGAAGGTCAGTTGCCTGGACGCCGCCTCGGGCAAGCTGCTCTGGGAGGCCAGCCTCGTCGGCGGCACCAGCCGCGTGCCCACTGGCCCGCCGCGAATCGCCGGCGACCTGGTCGCCTTCCGCCACAACGGCGGGCGGACGGTCACCTGCTTCAGCCTCTCCCGCAACGGCCGGATCGCCGAGAAATGGAACGCCACCCGCTGGTCGCAGTGCGAGCTGACGCCCGACGGGATGCTGGTGCTGCTGCTGGACGGCGACCTCACCGTCCGCGAGGCGGGGAAGATCCAGCAGCCCCTCTGGCAGCGGAAATACGACGGCGAGGCGTACCCGGCCATCCTGGCGGTGTCGGCGGAGTTGCTGGTCGTCTCGCCGTCGACCGGCGGCAGCGATCTGGAGGTGCTGCCGCTGGCCGGCGGGGGCCGCCCGCTGGCGACCGCCAAGGCCGCCAACGTCTCCGGGGCGCCGGCGATCCCCATCGAGGCGGCCGTCCGCGGGGACGACCTGTTTGTGCTGTGCACCCCGGGGCTGTCGGGGCGGCGGAAGGCCGTCAACGGGCGACTCAGCAGCGCCCGCGGCCTGAACGTGCAGAAGTTCAGCATCCGGAACGGCAAGCAACAGTGGGCCCGCGACCTGGGGCCCCAGGGCATGTACTACTCCGGCGTGCTGCCGATCGTCGTGGGGCGGGAGCACGTCGTGGTGACGGCCCGGCACACCCAGATGGGCCTGGCCTACTACGCCTACGTGCTCCACGGCGAGACCGGGAAGATCGTCCAGGAGATCGACCTTCACGGCAAAGGCGGCCCCGCCCAGACCGAGGCCCGCCGGCGCCAGGTCCTTGGCCAGCCCGTGATGACCAACGGGCGCCTGACCGTGGAGACCTCGGAAGGAGTGAGCGTCCATGGCAGCAAGTAGACCGACCGCCACCCACGTTGCGCGGGCCGTGGGGCTGATCGCCGCGTCGGTGGCTTTGGCCCTGTGCCTGACGCCCGCCTACGCCGACCCGCCGAGCCCCCTGCTGCCGGAGATGGTCACCGCCAACACGGTCAAGGCCATCGACCGCGGGCTGAACTACCTGGTCAAGACCCAGCGAACCGACGGGAGCTGGCTCAACAGCGGCGGCTACGGGACCTACCCCGCCGCCATGACGGGCCTGGCGGGCCTGGCGCTGATGGCCGGCGGCTCGACCCCCGAGACCGGGCCCTACTGCCGGAACGTCACCCGCGCGATGAGCTACCTGCTCCGCGTGGCCAAGACCCACTCCGACGGGCTGATCGGCGGGCCCGGAGCCGAGAGCCGCAGCATGTACGGCCACGGCTTCTCGATGCTGTTCCTGGCCCAGTGCTACGGCACGGAGATCAACCGGGAGTACGAGAAGGACCTTCAGGAGACGCTGACGAAGGCCGTGCAGCTCACCGCCCAGAGCCAGTCCGACCTCGGCAAGGCGCACAACAACGCCGGCGGGTGGATCTACACGCCCACCAGCAACGGCGACGAGGGCTCGGTGACCGTCACGCAGCTCCAGGCCCTCCGCGCCTGCCGGAACGTCGGCATCAAGGTCCCCAAGACCACCATCGATCGCGCCGTGGCGTACCTGAAGTACTGCCAGATGCCCGACGGGGGCATCTGCTACTCGGCCCGCAGCCGGGGCTCGTCGCGCCCGGCCATCTCCGCGGCCGCCATCGCGTGCTTCTACGCCGCCGGCGTCTACGACCGCCAGACCGGCGGCAAGGGCGTCGAGGCGGAGATGGTCGAGAAGCTCGTGGAGTACGTCCGCGGGCACGTGTCGACCAACGCCGGCGGGGCGTGGGGCGGGCATTACTTCTACACGCACTTTTACCTGGCCCAGGCGCACTACCAGCGGGGCGGGAAGGACTGGAAGGCGTATTACCCGCAGATCCGCGATCGCCTGCTCCAGATGCAGGGCCCCGACGGCAGTTGGAACGGCGACAGCGTCGGCACGACCTACGGCACGGCCCTGGCGACGATCATCCTCCAGTTGCCGTACAACTACTTGCCGGTTTACCAGAAGTAGCCAGTAGCTGTCAGCTTTCAGCAATCAGCTATCAGCAAAGGCAAGAGAAGAGAAAGACGAGCACGAGCACGATGGCGGATCGGGATTCTTCCGGGTCTGTAGCCGAAAGCTGATAGTTGAAAGCTGAAAGCTTTTTAGGAGACCAACGTGACCGAAGTGAACGTACCGGGCGATGCAGGGAACCTCGACGACGCCGACATCCAGTCAGCCGAGCGCCTCACGCAGGCCTACCAGACGATCCGGCGGGAGATGGCCCGTGCGATCGTCGGCCAGGAGGCCGTGCTGGAGCAGCTCCTGATGTGCATCTTCGCGCGAGGCCACGCCATCCTGGAGGGCGTGCCGGGCCTGGCCAAGACGCTCATGGTCAGCTCGCTGGCCCAGTGCCTGGACCTGGACTTCGCGCGGATGCAGTTCACGCCGGACCTGATGCCCTCAGACATCACCGGCACGGAGGTCATCCAGGAGGACCGCTCCACCGGCACGCGGGAGTTCCGCTTCCTCAAGGGCCCCATCTTCAATAACGTCATCCTCGCCGACGAGATCAACCGCACGCCGCCCAAGACCCAGGCCGCCCTGCTGGAGGCCATGCAGGAGCGCCAGGTCTCCGTCGGCGGCAAGCGGATGCCCATGGCCGACCCGTTCTTCGTGCTGGCCACCCAGAACCCCATCGAGCAGGAGGGCACCTACCCGCTGCCCGAGGCCCAGCAGGACCGGTTCATGTTCAAGATCTTCGTCAACTACCCGACCTGGGACGAGGAGTTCGACATCATCCGCCTGACGACGGCCGTCCAGGACGTCGAGCTGACGCACGTGCTCGACGGGCCGGCGATCCTGGAGATCCAGGACATCATCCGGCGCGTTCCGGCCGGGGACCACGTGATCCGGTACGCGATGCGGCTGGTCCGGGCGACGCGGGTGCACGAGGGGGGTGTCCCCGAGGTGGTGAGCGACTACGTTAGTTGGGGCGCCGGCCCGCGGGCGTGCCAGTACCTGATCCTCGGCGGGAAGGTCCGGGCGGTGCTGCACGGGCGGTTCCACGTGTCCACCGAGGACATCCAGGCCGTCGCCAAGCCGGTGCTGCGTCATCGGATCGTGACGAACTTCAACGCCGACGCCGAGGGCTTCACCGTGGACCGGATCGTGCAGAAACTGCTGGAGATCATCCCCGCCCACGAGTCCGCCGTCGCCGCCCACCCCGCCACCGCCAAGGCGGTCGAGCAGTAGGGAACGGGCTGTGGCGAGCACCCTTCCAGGACCAAGGCCACGCGTGGAGCAAGCTCCGCCGGCAAACCCGGCGCGCGCAGGGCGTTCGGCGGGCCCGCTTGCGCACCGGGGGGGCTTCCTGCGTACCATCGCAGGCGTCCTCGTCGCTCTTCTGCCCACCGCCGCTTGCCCAGGGGGGCAGAGACCGCTGTGGCTGGTGGTCGGGCCGCCGACGCTGATCAAGGCGATGGGTCCCCTGGCGAGCTTCCGCCGGGCAGAGCCGATGGAGGTAGTGCTGTCGCCTCCTCCCGTGACCGAGGCCCTCCGGGCCGCGGGGCGCCGGCCGAGCTTCCTGCTGCTCGTGGGCGACGACCAGGCCGAGGGGGCGAACGCCCCATGGCGCATGCCGGCCCCTCGACGCGAGCTGTACCGCTGGCGCCCGCGGCAGGCGTGTGAGTTTGCCGCGGATGCCCTGTACGGCGACCTGGACGGCGACCTCGTCCCCGACGTGCCGGTCGGGCGCATACCTGGGCGCACCGCGGAGGAGGTCGCGCGGATCGCTCGCAAGATCGTGGCTTTCGAAAATCGCCCTCCCTGCCCGGCAGACCTCCGCATCCTGGCCTGGGCCGGCGCCTGGGGCTACGACGAAACCGTAGATCGCCTGCTGATCAACGTGGGCTTCTCGACGTTCCACAACGCCGCCCCGTCCTGGTCGGAGCCGTGGGCCATCCTCGCCGCACCGGGCCACCCCCTGTGCGGCTGGCCGGCGAGTCAGTGCGGGATGTTCGCCCGGGAGTTGCGGGCCGGCGCGCTCGCGTCGGTGTTCATGGGGCACGCCACGGCCGACAGCTTCCACTCCATGGTCCATGCCGGCAGATCGGTCGACATGACGGCGGAGGATCTTCGCCCCGCACTGGCCGAAGGCGGCCCCGCAGCCCCGGCGTTCCTCATCTCCTGCGATTGCGGCGATTTCACGCGCGCCCGGCCTTGCCTGGCGGAGCGTCTGCTGGCGATGCCGGGCGGGCCTGTTGCGGCGGTCGGTTCGACCACCGAGTCGCACCCGCTGACGAACTACTTCACAAGCGTCTCGCTGCTGGGCGAACTGGGCAAGCGCACCGAACGGGTCGGTGAGTTATGGCTCCAGGCCCAGCGCCGCGGGCACGAGGCCCGCAACCCGCTGATGGAGGCGGCGCTGGCCGGGGCCGAGGGCAGCCTCGAGAAGAAGATCGATACGACGAAGCTGCGGCGCGACCAACTCCTGATGTACACCTTGCTGGGCGACCCGGCGACGCGCATGAAGTTCGGCCGGCGAATGGACGTGCAGGTCCGCCGCGAGGCGGCCGGGTGGTGCTGGTCGGTGGCCAGGCCCAAGGGGGCCGAGCGCCTGCTGGTGGACCATCGCCCGTTGTCTCCGCAGCTTCCGGCCGGTGCGGGCCCGGCGAGCGCCGAGGCCGCGGCCGCCGCGCACAGCAAGGCCGTCGCCGCCTTCGCCTTCCGTCGCCTGGCCACGCTCGGCAGCCGGGACGAATGGCAGGGCACCGTGGCCGATGCCGGTGTCCTGCGGCTGGTGGCGGTCGGCCCCGAACGGATGTACGTTGCCTCCGGCCGGCTCCAGCCGCCCGCCCCGCCGGCCGCTGAGGGAAGCTGACATGCCAAAGACCACCACACAGGAATTGCACGAGTACCTGGACCCGAAGGTCCTCTCGAAGATCACGCGGCTGGACCTCCAGGCGCGGCTGGTGGTCGAGGGGTTCATCTCGGGCCTGCACCGAAGCCCGTTCCACGGCTTCAGCGTGGAGTTCGCCAGCCACCGGGAGTACGCCCCCGGCGACGACATCAAGCACATCGACTGGAAGGTCCACGGGCGGACCGACCGGTTCTACATCAAGCAGTACGAGCAGGAGACCAACCTCAAGGCCACGTTCCTGCTGGACGCCAGCGAGTCGATGCTCTACGGCCCCGGCCGCGACGGGCGGATGACGAAGTACCACTACGCGGCGGCGGTGGCGGCGTCGCTGGGGTTCCTCCTGCTCCAGCAGCAGGACGCGGTGGGGCTGGCGGTCTTCGACGAGGACCTGCGGACGTATCTCCCGGCCTCGGCGAACCCCAACCAGATCAAGTCGCTGGTCCACGCGATGGACGCCTACGAGCCGAAGGCCAAGACCTCGCTGGAGCACATCTGCCACTCGGTGGCCGAGAAGATCCCCCGGCGCGGGCTGGTGTGCCTGGTGAGCGACCTGTTTGTGGACGTCGAGGGGCTGATCCGCGGCCTCCAGCACTTCCGCCACTACGACCACGAGGTGATCGTCCTGCACGTGATGGACGAGGACGAGCTGACGTTCCCGTTCCAGGGCAACACGATGTTCCACGGCCTGGAGGCCACGGGCAACATCACCATCGAGCCGCGGGCCCTTCGCGAGGGCTACCTGGAGGCGGTCAACCGCTTCTGCACGGACGTCAAGCGCCGCTGCGTCGCCGGCCGGATCGACTACAAGCTGATCTCGACCGCCGACCGCCTGGACGCGGCGCTATTGGCCTTCCTCGCCGCCCGCGCCGCGGCGATCCGGAAGGCGAAGTCGAAGAGATAGACAACTATGCCCTTCGTACATCCCATTGTGTTCTGGACGGGGCTGGGGGCGGTGTCGATCCCCATCCTCATTCACCTGCTGAACCGCCGGCGGTTCCGGCTGATGGACTGGGCGGCGATGCGGTTCCTGTGGGAATCGGTCCGCAAGAACCGCCGGCGGCTGCGGATCGAGGAGCTGATCCTCCTGGCCCTGCGCTGTCTGGTGCTGCTGGTCCTGGCCGTCACCCTGTCGCGGTTCACGGGCTGCCGGGCCATGCAGGACCTGCCCGGCGGCACCGAGAGCCGGACGGTCGTGTTCCTGCTGGACGACAGCTACTCCATGGGCCAGCGGGTCGGCGCGGGGGACATCCTCGCCGCGGCGACCACCGACCTGGCCGATCAGGTCGCCAAGCTCGCCCAGACGGACAAGCTGGCGATCCTGCTGACCAGCCAGGACGCCAACGACGAGCCGTTTTTCAAGCTGACGCACCTCGCCGACGCCGAGGTGGAGCAGCTTACCGTGCGGCTGAACGCCCTGGAGGCCACCGACGGGCGTGCCCGGCTGGACCGGGCGCTGGCGGCGGCGGGGCGCACGTTCCAGGGTGACAAGAACACGGCCCGGCGGCTGGTGATCTACGGCGACTTCCGCCGGGTGGACCTTTCCGGCGGGGGCAGCGGCGACGCGATCCGCGGCGAGTTCGACAAGCTCCGCAAGCAGGGCATCGAGGTCGTCGCGATGGACTTCGGCCGGCGGCCCAAGAGCAACCTCACGATCGAGTCGATAACGCTGGTGGACAAGTACGCCCTGGCGAAGGTCCCCGCCCGCGTCCGCCTGGAGGTCCGCAACCACGGCGAGGCGATGGCCAGGGACGTGGAGGTCCGGCTCACGGCGAAGTTCAGCACGGCCGACGGCCTGCGGGACGTCGAGCTGCCCGCCGCCGTCATCGAGTCCATCGATCGCCGCGGCACGGGCCGGGCCGAGTTCCAGATCGTCTGCCCGAGCGCCGGGCCCGCCGTGGTCGCCGCGACCCTCCCGCCGGACGAGCTGCCGGCCGACAACGCCGCCCACCTGGCCCTGGAGGTCCGCGACGCGCTCCGCGTGTTGGCGGCGGACGGCCACGCCGATCTGGCCGACCCGACCGAGGGCGAATCGTTCTTCCTCGTCCACGCGCTGGACCCCGACCGCAACGGCAGCGAGGGCACGAAGGTGGAGGTCCTCTCCCCGACGGCCATGGGCGACGTGTCCCTGTCGAACTACGACCTGGTCGCCATGGTCAACGTCGGCGAGCTGCCGGTGGTCAGCGACGCCAACGGCCAGCCTGTCTGCCCGCAGCTCGAGGCTCTGGCCGACTTCGTCCGCGACGGCGGGGGGCTGGCGATCTTCACGGGCGACCGGGTCAACCTGACGTTCTACAACGGCCCGTTCTTCGCCGACGGCTCGGGCCTGTCCCCGCTGCGGATGGGGCCGCGCAAGGGCTCCCCGGACGACAAGGACCATTTCTACCGGCTGGACCCCAAGAGCATCGCTTCGGCCGGCGTGCTGCGGACGCTGAACGACTTCCTCGCCGCGGGGGCCGACCCCACGCGGTTCATCCGTTTCTACGCCTTCACGGGCACCAATCCGATCACCCCGCCGGCCGCAACGCCCGACGTCCGCCCGCCGCGGGTCCTGGCGAAATTCGCCGACGAGGACCACTCCGCCGCGGTAGTCTCTCGGCAGTTCGGCAAGGGGACGGTGCTGGCGGTCTACACGACGGCGTCGATGCGATGGAACGACTGGCCGGCCGATGAGAACGGCACGTTCGTCGCCGTGCTGAACGACATGGTGGCGTACCTGGCCAAGCCGCAGTCGGGCGGGCTGTCGGAGCGGGTCGGCGAGCCGATCATCTTCTCCGTGCCGGCCGGGATGCGCGACGTAACGGCGACGCTGAAGAGCCCGCGACACCCGATCGAGCCCGTCGTGCCGCTGGTGCCCGTCGGCCGGCCCGGCCGAGAGGGCGCCGGGGCCCGTGAGCTGCGGTATGAGCACCCCCGCCGGGCCGGCCTCTACACGCTGGAGCTGTCCATGCCGGACGGGACGACCCGGCAGGCGTTCTTCTCCCGGACAGTGGACCCCCTCGAGGGCGACCTGACGTGCGACCGCGAGGCCGGGCTCGCCGCGGCCCTCGGCAGCGAGGAGTTCGTCTACCTGGACCGCACCGCCGCCGCGACCGGGCAGGTGGCGCAGGCCCAGACGCAGAAGGAATACTGGACGTGGGCGCTGGCGATCCTGGCGGCCCTGCTGGCCGTCGAGACGTTCCTCGCCCAGCGGTTCGGCCACTACCCCGGCGGCGGCAAGGGCACCGCCGGCCAGCAGCAGGCCACGGTCCCGCGATGACGCGAGCATTCGTAGACGTGCGCCGCCCGCCCCGGCGGCGGCGGCGCAGGCAAGGACGGTAATGAACCAGGTCCTGAGATGGCTTCTAGGCTCCGACCCGGCCGAGATGGTCGGCAAGGGCAACTGGCGGTTCGGCTTTGTGGCCGAGTACGGCAACTACGTGAACCTCGCGCTGATCGTGGTGTTCGTCGCAATGGTGTACCTGATCGCTCGCAGCTACCGGCGCGAGGGCAACAACCCCGCCGGCGCGAAGGCGTTCCTCTCGTGCCTGCGGATCGGCGTCTGCCTGCTCGTGCTGGCCGTGCTGTTCCGCCCGGCCGTCATCCTGCGGTTCGCGCGGACGCTGTACTCCACCGTGCTCGTGGTGATTGACGACAGCCGGTCGATGTCGTTCAAGGACCGCTACGCCGACGCCAACCAGGCCGCCGCCCTCGCCGAGGAACTCGGCGTGCCGTCGGCCGAGCTGGAGGAGCTCTCGCGGACGGACGTGGTCCGGCGCCTGCTGGGCCGGCCCGGCGGCGTGACGGCCCGCCTGGGGCGGGACCACCCCCTGAGCTTCCTGCGGTTCAGCACCGACTCGCCGGGGCAGGAATCCTACACCCGTCCGCTGGGGCGCCTGGCCGGGCAGGCCGACGACGCGCCCGCCGGGGCTGACACGCCCACGACGGCCCCGGCCGGGATCGAAGGGATCCTGGCGCGGCTGACCGCCTCCGGGTACGAGACGAACCTTCCCGCGGCCCTGCGGGACTCCATCGAGAGCGTCCTGGGGCGCCGCGTTGCGGGGATCGTCCTGATCAGCGACGGCCAGGCCACCACGCAGGACGGGCGGGACCGCCTGGCCGACGCCGTGGCCTACGCCAACCAGCGCGGCCTGCGGCTGTACCCGGTGCTGGTGGGCGACCCGACGCCGCCGAAGAACGTCGCCGTCACCGGTCTCCAGGCGCCGCGGGAGGTCCGCCGCGGCGCGCGCACGGAGCTGGTCGTCTCCCTGGCCCACCGCAACCTCGCGGGACAGAGCGTGACCGTCAAGGTCCTCCGCCGGGCGCAGGACAAGAACCAGTGGACCGACACGGGGCTGGCGAAGACCGTCGTGCTGAACGGCAAGCCGGCGCCCGGCGAGGATCCCGCGGAAGGGGCCG
>Ga0307379_10005764_pt1 | contig 17181 bp, 14 predicted proteins | sample UN2MG_FD_202237 | JGI IMG/M metagenome (GOLD analysis project Ga0307379, IMG submission 202237) | Soil microbial communities from Risofladan, Vaasa, Finland - UN-2 | ecosystem: Environmental > Terrestrial > Soil > Coastal area > Acid sulfate soil | place: Finland: Risofladan, Vaasa | collected... | reverse complement strand
GCCCAAGACAGCTTCCGCCGCTCGTGAAATAGCCCCTCCCGGTCCCAAGCGCGCCTTGACGCTTCGCAACTCCTCGGCCATCCTCGCACGGGCTTCCGAGTGGTCCAATAAGTATTCTAATTGGGATGCGAGGTTTGGCGCACTAAAATCGTGCTGGATGAGTTCCGGCACCACAGGCTTCCCGGCGAGCAGATTCACCATGCTATAGAAGGGCACGTCCACAAGGAACTTTCCGATGAGCCAAGTGAGGGGCGAGACGCGATAGACCACCACCATGGGACGCTCGCGAAGCGTCGCCTCGATCGTGGCGGTGCCGCTGGCCACGACCGCCACATCGCAGTGCTGAAGGGCGTCATAGGTGGCTTGCTTCACCGTGCGCACCGTTGCCCTTCCGATGTAGCACTCGAGCAATGTCGACTCCATCCACACCGAATCAAGGGTCGGAGCAACGGCGACGACGAACTGGAGGTTTCTCGACACGGTCATACGCGTTGCTGCGTCGAGCATGGGCGGCAGGTTGTAGGCAACTTCTTTCCGGCGGCTCCCCGGGAGCAGGGCCACCGTCGGTATCGCCGGATCGAGATCGGCCTTGGCGAAGAATTCTTCGCGGCTGAGATGTGTCCGCACGAGGTCGACCATCGGATGCCCCACGTATTCCACGGGAATCGCCGCCTCGCGGTAGATCTTCTCCTCGAATTCAAAGATGCAAAGCATCTTCGAGATATTGGCCTTAAGTTGCTGGATCCTGCCCTTCCGCCATGCCCAGATTTGAGGGCTGACGAAATAGACCACGGGAATACCGCGCCGCTTGAGCTTGCGGGCGAGGCGAAGATTGAAATCGGGGAAATCGATGAGAACGGCAAGTCGAGGGCGCCGACGATCCACCTCTGCCAGCAGGGCGTGGAAAGCACGGTAAACCCGAGGCAATCCCGAGAGAATCTCAGCAATGCCGACCATGGTGACGTTGTGGGCGTCCACCACGGTGTGGACACCGGCTCGGCGCATAGCTTCCCCGCCGCAACCGAATATTTCCGCATCGCCCAGGCGAGAGCGTAGCGCGGCGGCAAGCTCGGCGCCGTAAACGTCGCCGGAGCGTTCGCCGGCAACAATCATCAGGCAAGTTTTGGGCATGATTACGCCGTGGGCTCGGCTCGGAGGGCGGGCAGCTCCTGGTCCTTGTACTGAAGCTCGTAAAGTTTGTAGTAAATCCCGCGCTTCTGAAGCAATTCCTGATGCGTGCCCACCTCGCGGACATGGCCCTTGTGCATCACCACAATCTTCGAGGCGTTCTGAATCGTGGAGAGCCGGTGAGCGATCACCAGGGAAGTGCGATTCTCGAGCAGCCGCCGCAACGCTTCGCGAATCAGGGACTCGGTCTCCGGATCGACACTGGAAGTCGCCTCGTCCAGGATCAACAAGCGGGGATTATGCGCCAGGGCACGAGCAAAGGAAAGTAACTGTTTCTGCCCGACGGAAAGCGTGGCGCCGCGCTCCCGCACCGGTTCGTCGAAACCTCCGGGAAGGGTCTCGATGAAGTTGAGGATATTCACCTGGCGAGTGGCCTCGCGAATCTGAGCATCCGTGATGCCCTTCGTTCCCAGGCGGATGTTGCCGGAGATCGTGCCCGAGAAGAGGAACGGGTCCTGGAGTACCATCCCGAAGTTTCGACGCAGGTCGCGCAGGCGGAGGTCGCGAATGTCAATTCCGTCGAAGAGAACCCGGCCCTGTTGGACGTCATAGAAGCGCAGCAAGAGACTGGTGATCGTGGTCTTCCCCGCACCCGTGTGGCCGACGATGGCGACGGTCTCCCCCGGCTCGATGCTGAATGAAACATTTTCGAGTACGCGATGATCGCCCTGATAAGCGAAGCTGACTTGGCGAAACTCCACGCTCCCTTGGGGGTTTTCGAGGGGCGCGGGGCGCGCGGGCTCGGGGATTGTGACGGGAGTGTCCAGCAGCCTGAAAATCCGCTCGGCGCTCGCCATCGCTGCCTGAAGAATATTGTACTTGTCGCTCAGATCCTGGATGGGGCGGAAGAAGCGTTGCGAATATTGGATGAAAGCAATGGCGGTTCCGATGGTCACCTGCTCCCGTAGCGCCATGCCCCCGCCCTGAAAGAGGATGATGGCCACGGCCAGGGCTCCGAGGAATTCCACCGCGGGATAAAACAATCCGTAAGCCAGAATGGAGTCCTTGTAAGCCGCCATGTGAGCCCGGTTGATTTTCTCGAATTCCTCAAAACTCCGCGCTTCGCGATTGAACAACTGGAGCACCGTCATCCCTGTGATGTGCTCCTGCAAGTAGGCGTTGATGCGCGCGATGGCCACGCGGATGCGCCGGTAGGATTCCCGCACCGCCTTCTGGAAAGCCATGGTGGCCAGCACGATGAGCGGCAACACGGAAAACGTGAAGAGCGCCAGCCGCCAATCGAGACTGAGCATCACCACGATGATGCTGATGAGCGTGAAGAAGTCTCCGAAGATGGCCACCATACCGGAAGCAAACAATTCGTTGAGCACGTCAACGTCGGTGGTGATCCGGGTCACCATGCGGCCCACCGGGTTGCGATCGTAGAAGCTCGTTTGCAGGCGTTGCAGGTGGGCGAAGATCTGCTTGCGCAGATCGTACATCACCTTCTGCCCCACCAGCTGCATCGCAAACGACTGGGCGAATTCCAGCAGAAAGGCCAGCAAAACCGTGGGCAGAAAGAGCACGAGGGCAATCTGCAGGATACCGGTCAGAGGATCAGAACTGAGAAAGTCGGCAAGGAAGGCCGGAATGTGCTCCCGGCGCGCGGGGTCAAGGTACCGGTCCACCTCCACCTTCAGCAGGTAAGGCGGCACCGCCTGAAGGATGCCGTAAAGAATGATGGCCCCCAAGGCCAGCAGGGCTACGAACCAGTACGGGCGCAGGTAGCCCAGCAGCCGGCGCATCAAACGCGCGTCGTAAGCCTTCCCCAGGACTTCCTCTTCGTGGAAACTCTCGGACATATCAAGCCAGTCGAAAGTTGAAAGTCGAAGGTCGAAAGCCCTTGCCTTCGACTTTCAACTCTTAACTCTAAACTCGCGTCTCCTCACGTCTGACTCGTTCCACTCACACTTCCTGTTCCAACTCGTCCTCAATCAACTGCTTGTTATAGAGCTCGGCATAGAAGCCGTTGAGTGCCAGCAATTCCTCATGCGTCCCGCGTTCGACGACTGTCCCCTCGTGCAAGACGATGATTTCATCCGCGTTGCGGATGGTCGAGACGCGATGCGAGATCAGCAGCGTTGTTCTTCCCGCCATCACCTCGGTGAGGTGGCGCAGAATTTTCTCTTCCGTGTACGTGTCGACGCTCGACAGGGCGTCATCGAGGATCAGGATGCGCGGGTCGCGAATCACCGCGCGTGAAATCGCCGTGCGCTGCTTCTGCCCGCCGGAAAGCGTCAGTCCGCGCTCGCCAACCATCGTCTCGAACCCCCGGGGAAAGCCGCGGATATCGGGAAGGATGTTCGCAATTTCGGCGGCGCGCTCGATCTCCTGGTCCAAAGCCCCCGGGACGCCGAACCGGACGTTTTCCCGCACGCTTTCGCTGAACAGGAAGGTCTCCTGGGGAACAAAACCGATGTGCTCGCGCAGGGTCTTGAGGGGAATCTGGCGGACCGGCACGCCATCAACGAGCAGGCTGCCTTCCGGCGCGTCGTAGAGGCGCGGAATCAGGCCCACCAACGTGGATTTTCCCGATCCCGTCGCGCCAACAATCGCCACCGTCCGCCCCGCGGGAATCCGCACGTTGATGTTCTTAAGCGTGGGCTTGCCGTTGTAGCTGAAGGACAGATTCCGGAATTCAATCTCTCCGCGCAAGGACGTAACCGGCGTCTCCGGAACGTGGCGGTCGTCGATTTCAGGCTTGGCGAGGAAGATGGTATTCAGCCGTTCGAGCGAGGCCAGGCCACGTTGCACCAGGTTGGTGACCCAGCCCAGGGCAATCATGGGCCAGATCAGGTAGATCAAATAAACGTTGAACGCCGTGAAGGTCCCCACCGTGATGGCGCCCTCGAGGACGTGCTGGCCGCCCACCACCATGATGAGCATGAAAGCGACGGCAAACAGCAAGGCCATGCCCGGCCACATGAAGCTGGTGATCCATATGAGTTGCTTGTTATTCTCCACAAACTCGCAATTCATCCGGTCGAATTCTGCGATTTCAGCGTCTTCCTGGCAGAAGGCACGAATCACGCGCACGCCGGCGAGATTCTCGCGGACCTTTTCCGTGATCACCGAATACATCGCCTGGATGCGCTCGAAGCGGTCGTGGATCATCTGACCGAAGAATTTGACGGCGATGGAAACCAGCGGCAGCGGTATCAGGGCGTAGAGCGTCAGTCGCCAATCGAGATGCAGCATCAGGCTGATGGTGGCCACGCCCACCACCACCGTGTTGGCCGAGTACATGATTCCCGGGCCCACGATGTTGCGCACCGCGTTCAGGTCGTTGGTGAGCTTTGACATCAGGTCGCCGGTGGGAGTCCGGGTGTAGTAGCGCGGTGAAAGGCGCATGAGGTGGAGGAACAGATCGTTGCGGAGATCGTATTCCACGTCGCGGGAGATGCCGATGAGGATCCAGCGCATCCAGAACTGAAAAACCGCCTTGGTGAGCGCAATGCCGAGCAGCAGCCCGGCGTAGAAGAGCAGCTTGTCGCCGTTGATGCCCGGCGAGAGGCTGTCAATGCCGGCCCTAATGACCAGAGGCAGGGTGACGCCGACGGCCTGCGCCACCAGAAGCGTGAAGAAGCCCACAACGTAGCGCTTCTTGTAGCGAAGCAAGTACGGCTTGAGGGGAAGAAGACGACGCAGCATTCTGATGTTTGTGGAAGGCTCCCTGAGCTGGTGGCGAAAATCTCGCCCAACCGAATTGTTCATTATACCGGAGCGGAGTGACCCTCGCCAACCGCCACTTGGTACCGACCCAGGCCCAATACATTATTTCGTACGAGGCGTAATTGCAGGCGCCGCATCGTCGAGTGCTGGGCGCGCTGCATAGGGCCGTGGCGCTTGACTTCAATCAGTGGATGTATTACAAATGTGCACATGAAGACCAAAGGCGCCCTGAAGGCTCGAACCGCCACGCTCACCGTGCGTGTGCCAATTCAGCTGAAATCCCGCCTTGAGGGGCTAGCCAAATCGACGGCCCACAACCGCTCGCGGCTGGCGGTCGAGGCCCTGGAAAGCTACGTCGAAGAGCAAGAAGCGCAACTGGCGAGAATCGACCAGGGCATCCGGGATGCCGATGCCGGACGGGTTGTCCCGCACAAAGCGGTCAAACGCTACCTCCAGTCCTGGAGCGGCAAGCGCAAGCTGCCTCCACCCGTATGCAAATAGCCAGGGCGCAACAGGCCCCGTAACATCCGTCCGTACACTGAGGATTTGGAGGATGGGGGCCTCCACACGAATGCAAATAGTCTGGACCGAACAGGCGATTTCGAATCTGGCAGAGATCGGGGACTACATCGAACAGGACAAGCCGCAGGCCGCCAAGCGCGTGGCCGCGTACCTGCTAAGCAGCGTGGAGCACCTCGCCGAGTTCCCACAATTGGGCAAACCCGGCCGCAGGCTCGGAACGCGCGAGCTTGTCGTCCCGCCCTATGTCATCACCTATCGTCTCCGCCCCGAGCGTCTCGAAATCCTGAGCGTCTGGCACGGCCGCCGCAGGCGGGCGACGTCAACGGAAGAGCCGCAGCCCTGATGGTCAAGTCTTAGCCGACCCCTAATGCAGGCCCACAGGCCCGGAGGGCCGAAATGGAGTGGCTGGGGTGTCAGCCCTGGGAACAGGCCCCCTCACCTGATCCCGCCCTGTGGGACCACCCTCTCTCCCGAAGGGGGTGGTGAGGCGGAGCGCTCCCCTACAAATGCAAAGGGCCCCCACGAGGGATGCCCCTACATGCTTTGTCGTAGCACGGCCATCTTGGCCGTGACGAGCCACGGGCGGGACGCCCGTGCTACCGCAGCCCCGCGAGTTCCTGGAACTGGCGCCAGTTTTCCAAGCGGTCCTGCTGGGCGGCCAGGAGGGTCGGCGAAGGCGTGCCGTCCTTATCGAAGTGCTTGGCGAAGCGCCCCTCGGTGCGGGCGAAGGAGATGAAGTCAACCACCTCGCCGGTCTTGGGCACCACGTACCAGTCATCCTTCATGGCCGGGTTGCTCTGCAAGCTCAGCCGCTCCCTGATGCGCTCACCCTTGCGCGGGTCGTAGATAAACAGCGGAAAGGCCCGCGACTCGGCAGCGAGTTTCGCCTGAGCCATGGCGCGATCGTCCGCCACGCCGTGTTCGGGCTGGCAGGTGGTGTAGGTATTGACGATGGCGGGGCCGGGGAATTCGTTGGCCGCCATCACCGCCTTGTAAAAATGGTTGGGATGAGCCGCCGTGGTCTGCGCCACGAAGGTGGTGGGGTGCATCATGGCAATCGTGCCAATCTCCTTGCGCTTTTCCTGCTTGCCATGAATTACCTTGCCATGTGCCGACATCTTGGCGTCCTGGCCCGTGTAGGACCCGGTGGAAGTCTGGCCGCCGGTATTCGAGTAGACCTGGGTATCAAGAATCAGGACCTTGATGTCCATACCGGAGGCGAGCATCCGAGAAAGCGACTGAAATCCGATGTCGAGCATGGCACCGTCGCCGCCAATAGCCCAGAGGCGCTTATTCTGCCAGCCCAGTTGATCCCACCGGGCGCGCACGCCCATGGCGTCGGCCGCGACGTTCTCGAAAAGCGAGTTCGTCCAGGGGACCAGATAGGGATTGTACGGATACGTCGAAGTGTAGACGGTGTTGCAGCCGGTGGCGGCGACCAGCCCGATGTTCTTGGGGCCGTAAACAAACCCGGTCGCGGCCAGCATCATGCGAAGCACCGTGGCCTCACCGCAACCCATGCAGGAGCCCGCGCCGCCCACATAGAGCAGCGAGTCGGGCTTCAACATGAAATCCACCAGGGCGCGCTCGTTGATGTACCGGGGGTGGGTGTCGCCGACTTCCTTGAAGAACTTGAAGGCGTTCTGATAGCTACGGAGGTTGTCGTCGTCCTTGACGATCATCTTCAGCGCCGCATGGTCCCCGCAAGCCGCCACGCACTCTGCGCAACCCTTGCACTTGGTGGGGTCGATGAAGATTCCGAACAGGCCCGGGACCTGATCCTTCTTCTCGTAGACCTTGTAGTACTTGTTCGTCTCCGCCCACATGGAGCGCAGCCGGTTCCGCTCCGCCTCGTCGGGAATCTCCGCGAGTTTCTTTTCCAATTCCTCACGGGGAATGGCTTTGCCCAGGATGGCCGTGTCTGGACATTCCGTGACACACTCCATGCAACCCACGCACTTCTCGGTGATAAACTCGGGGATTTCCGGGGCGATGTAGCTGAAGTCCCGCAGGGCTCCGGTCCCGGCCGGGACCAGGCTGCGAGCAGTGGCGAGGTCGGCGGGCAGTCCCTTTTCCGCGGTCCCGTCGTTATATCCACCCACGACCTCTTCGTTGAACCGCGAAATGTCCAGCAGCGTCTCTTCCAGGGACTTCGCGGTCTGCGTATCAGTTCCCATACCTTTTTCCTTACTCTCCTCATTCCCGGCGCGGAGTCGGGGCAATGCGCCCGGTTTGCCCTGCCTTCCGGCTAGGCCCGGACGACTTCCGGCTGTCGTGCCGGCTGGTCCACCGAGATGATCTCCTGCGGAACCTCAAAAACCTCGGTGTAGCCGCGTTTCACCGCGGTCAAGTTATCCTGGACCACCTGCTCTCCGCGCTTGCCGAAATACTTTCGCAACGATTTCTCCACGCCGGCGAACAACTCCTGGTCAGAAACCCCCACGGCCTCGCGAAAGGGCGTCACGCGCAGGAAGATCCCGAGGAGCACAATCCCCTGCATCCTTTGGATGAGGTCAGCGGTCGTGGCCACCTCGCGGGCAATCTTCACCGTGTCCAGGGCGAATACCCGGATATTCTTCTGACGGATGATCTTCTTGGCATAGTGCGGAACGCGAATCCAAATCTCCGCCGGGTCGGTCTTGTCCGACTGGATGAAGATCATGCCGTTCCGGGTCAGGCCGGAGAGCGGATTCCCGAGGTTGAAGGCGTTCACGTCGTTCATGGGGACGAACTCAACGTGCTCCAGCTCGCAATGGGTTCGGATGGGCTCCCGGCCGATGGTCAGATAGTAAGTGGTAGGCAGACCCTTCTTTTCCGACCCGTACTTGGGATAGGCCTGCACGTTCAGGCCGAAGAGTTCGCCGACGATGGTGGCGATCACCTTGTTGGTGGTCACCGATCCGTAGCCGCCCACGGAATGGCCGCGCATCGAGAATCCGCCCGGAGGACGAACGTCAGGGTCAGAAGGCTGCTCCAAGGCCAACTCGTGCTTTATTCCCACCGTGAAGTAGTACTTCTTCGACCCGTTGCTCGAGGACATGTTCTTGACGGCAGCCAGGAAATCGCCCGGTCGGATGTCGCGGCTCCCCAAACCTCCGGAACCGGCGAAGAACTCCGGCATGCGATCAATCTTCTGATAAGGCGGGATCCCGGCCATGGCGCTGGCAAACGCCGCCTTGATTTCGCAGATCAGGGGGTTGGATTCGGCCAGGGGATTATCCATCCGCTCGATGACCGAGATGGCGCGGCAGTGCTTGAGCGCCTCGACAATCTGAGGGCCGGGGAACGGCCGGAAGGAAGTGACATGCAGCGTCCCCACCCGCTGCCCCTCGGTCTTGCGCAGATAATCCACCGTGGCCTGGGCCGTTTCCACCAAGCCGCCCATCCCCACGATGGCGTATTCGGCGTCCTCGAGCCGGTAGGGCTCAATCAGCCCGTAGCGACGGCCCGTCGCTTCGTAGAACTCCTGCATGGCCCACTCGAGCGCAGCCGGCACGCGGGCATAGTAAGCCCGCTGCGCGATCTTGCCCTTCATGTAGCTGTCCTGGTTTTGGACCACGCCGCTCATGACCGGGTAATCCGGGTGCATCATGTTCACCAGCTTGGCGGCGGCAGGGCCGATGTACTGCTTCATGAATTCGGGCTCAGCAAGTAGAACGTTTTCGATGGTATGCGTGGTCAGGAAGCCGTCCTGGACGCTGAGGAAAGGCGTGGATGAGTCTTCCGCCGCCCGGCGGGCGATTAAGGCGAGGTCTCCCGCGTTCTGAGCGTTCTTGCCGCAGAGGATTCCCCATCCGCAATCGGCGACGGCCATCACGTCATCGTGACCGGCGTGAACGTTGAGCGAATGGGAGGTCAGCGCCCGCGCCCCGATATGGAACACCACGGGGAGCCGCTTGCCGGAGATGGTGTACAGGACCTCCTTCATCAGCACGAGGCCCTGGCCGGAAGTGAAGTTGGTCACCCGACCGCCCGCCACCGCAAATCCTTCGCAGGTCGAGGCGGCGCTGTGTTCCGACTCGGGCTCAATGAAGGCCAGGTTTTCCCCCCAAAGGTTCCGCTTCCCGTTGGCGACTTCCTGCTGGTATCCGCCACCCATCGTCGTGGAGGAAGTGATGGGATAGGCACAGGCGCCCTGGGTGATTTGGGTTTCCACCCAGACCACCATCGCCGCGCCGTCCGCGGTGGTTGGAATGCCGGGAAAAGGAAACACCCCCTCTTTCGCCCCTGAGTTTCCACTCATAGGTTCTGCCCCTCTCAAAGATTGCGTGGCTCTCAAAGCCCTGCTAGGAGTTTACCATACCGCAATTCGTTGCCCGAGGGGTTTCTCCAACCTCGTAAACCCCTGCAAACCAAGCCCTTATAGGAACCATAAGAAGAATCTATACAAATTTGTCAGCCCGGTCCAAGGCACGGAGACCGCGAAGCTCAAATCTCCCGCCGCCCTTCCATGGCCTTCATCATTGTCACCTCGTCGGCGAATTCGAGTTCCGACCCCACCGGTATCCCCATGGCGATCCGAGTGACTCTGACGCCGAGCGGTTTGATGAGCCTGGAAAGGTAAATGGCTGTCGCTTCCCCCTCCACGTTGGGGTTGGTGGCGATGATCAATTCCCGGACCTTTCCATCCTTCAACCGCTCGAGAAGATTCTTAATCTTCAATTGGTCCGGAGTGATCCCCTGGAGGGGGGAGAGCGCTCCGTGAAGGACGTGGTAGAGACCGTGGTACTCTCGGGTCTTTTCGATGACCACCACGTTGAAGGGGGTTTCGACGACGCAGATGACCCCTTGGTCGCGCCGGGAATCCGCGCAGTATTCACAGGGGTCGAGCTCGGTGAGATTATTACAAAGGCTGCATAGCCGAATCTTGTCCTTCAATTCTACGATGGCCGCCGCCAGGCGTTCCGCTTCCTCGCGCGGAGCGTGCTCGAGGAAAAAGGCAATCCGCTGGGCCGATTTCTGCCCGATTCCGGGCAGACGTTTCAATTCGTCAATCAAACGAGCCAGCGGCTCGGCAAAATCCTTCATTCGTGGAAATTCCTGCGCGGCTTCCTGAAAGGCGGTTTACCCAAGGCCGGGCAAATTCAGGCCGCTTGCCAGGCTGCCGACCCGGGAGGCCAGTTGCTCGTCCACTTTTCGGGTGGCTTCGTTCACTGCGGCACCGATGAGGTCCTGCAGCATTTCGACGTCCCCGGAGTCAAACACTTCACGCTCGATATGAACGGAAACCAGATGTTTCTGACCGTTCATCTTGACCGTCACCATGCCTCCGCCGGCTGACGCATCGACCACCAGATCATCCAACTGTTTCTGAAGCTGTTCCTGCATCTGCTGAACCTGCTTCATGATCTGCTGCATCTGTTGCAGATTTTTCATCGCTCACTCCTGGCTGAGGTCTTTCACGCCGACCAAGGTGCAGTCAAATCTCTTGCGGAACGCCTCCACCCCGGCATCGCGACCCGCGCGCTCTTTGGCCGGTGGCCGCACCACCGCGGTCTGCCCTTTCTGCTCCTCGAGTGTAACACAAATCTTGACGGGCTGGCCGAGCACTTGGGCGCACACGGAACGCAAGGCTTCCTGTTGCTCGCGGCTTTTCAGGAAATCCGCTACCCAGGATTCTCCGCTTGGGCAAAGGAATCGAACTTCCCCGTTCTCGAAGCGCCAGCCGGAAAGATGTTCCAGGCAACTGCTCAGAAACTTCTTCGACTGGTCGTAAAGCATCGATTTAATGGCCGCCAAGCGGGGGTCTTCGGGGAGCCCTGAGGCGACTGCGCCCATCGCCACCGCCGAAGGAGGAGGTTGACCGGGCGACTTCCTCGACGGAGCAATCTGCTGCGGGGGCTCGGACTCGCGGGCTTTCACCGGACCGCCCGGCGACGGGCCTGGCGAAGAAGCCCGCGGCGTTGGGCTGGCCGGCTTCTCCACCGGCTTGGCGCCTCGCAGCTCCCCGAGAAGGGATTCGAGCGACGCGAGCTTTCCCGCATGCACGAGTTTCAATAGTCCCATTTCCAGATGGAACCGCGGCGCCAGTGAATACCTCAGCTCGCTCTCGACGCGCAGCAGAATTTGGAAGAAGCGTGTGAGGTCTTCTTCGCTGAAAAGTCCGGCGAGCTCCGCCAGAGTGCCGCGCTCGTCGGCCGGAACCTGGAGCAACGGACTCTGCGCGCCGCAGCTTTTCGCGATCATCAAGCTGCGGATGTAACGCGTGAACTCTCCGGCGAAGTGGGCGAGCTCGTAACCTTCCTTGGCCAGCTCACCCACGCGCTCCAGGACGAGTTGCGCGTCCCCGGCGTGGATCGCTTCCACCATCTCCCGCAGGAAGCGGACCGGAACGACCCCCAGCAACTGCCGGACACGGTTTTCTTCCAACCGATCGCCACCGGCGGCAATCACCTGGTCAAGGAGCGAGAGCGCGTCGCGCAGGCTGCCCTCCGCCGCCTGGGCGACGGCGCTCAGCGCGCCCTCGTCGGCCTGAATCTTTTCCGCCCCGCAAACCATTTCGAGACGAGCGTAGATCTCCGCGTAATCGAGCAGGCGAAAGGCAAAATGCTGGCAACGCGACTGAATGGTGGCCGGCAGCTTGTGCGGCTCGGTGGTTGCCAGGAGGAAGAGCGAGCGAGGAGGAGGCTCCTCAAGCGTTTTGAGCAGCGCGTTGAACGCTTCCGTAGTCAGCATGTGGACTTCGTCGATGATGAAAACCTTATAGCGGTCTCGCGCCGGAAGGTAGCGGACCGTCTCGCGAAGCTCGCGGATTTCGTCAATGCCGCGATTCGACGCCGCGTCGATCTCGAAAACGTCAACGGAATTCCCCGCGGTAATTTCAACGCAGGAGGGACACTGGCCGCAAGGCGTGACCGTCGGCCCTTGGATACAGTTGAGCGCCTTGGCAAGAATCCGCGCCGTCGAGGTTTTTCCCACGCCGCGCGCACCGGAGAAGATGTACCCGTGCGCCACGCGGTCCGTCCGAATGGCGTTTTTCAGGGTGTCGGTAATCAGCCGTTGTCCGACCACATCGTCGAAAACTTGCGGCCGGTATTTGCGGGCGATGACTTGGTATGACATGGAGATTTCGGATTTTGGATTTGGGATTTTGGATTCGCCCCAACGACCTTTGGCCGGCCCTTGAACCTAGGTCTTATCGTGGACTAGCTGCGATGACGTCTTCGCACCATCCGCGAGTCCTCATGATACGAGTCCTGCCTGGGAAGCATGGCCGGATGGCTGGTCAATCCAAAATCTAAAATCCAAAATCAAATGGGTCAGACTTCGGGTTGATCTGCGGCACTCGGAGAGGCCCGCTACCGTTGCTTCCTTCCGGACCTGGCGGAGTTCACGAGCATCCGTCGCACAGAGCCCGAAGTCTGATATGTTCGCTGCCGCGATTCGCTGTCGAACGCGGAAAGCAGAACCCTGGAAATGGTAGCACGGGGCCCTACACTCGTCGACCCCTTTCCCCTCGAAACCTCTTTGCTCCTTGACGTGGAGAAACGATTTGTCTACTGTGAATTCAGATAATCGGGCATGGTGAGTTGGAAATACAGGCCGCAGCGCGCACAGCCGCCGGCAATCAAACCGGACGGAGCGGGCATGATGTACGCCATGCGTGGACTGACAAACAACGGAGGTCGTCGATGAAAACCAAATGGTTCTTGAAGACGTTAGGAATCGGGTTGCTCGCGCTTGCCATGATCGGTTGCCAATCTGGGACGGAGCAGACGGAAAGCGAGACTTCCGGCGCGGAGGGCGCTGCGACAAGTACTCAGGCGAGCGGGCCACAGACGGTCAAGGTCACGATCCCCGCAGGTACGCCGTTGCAGGTCCGGCTCGGTCAAACCATCGACACGGGTACGACCAAGGAAGGAACCGCATTTGAAGGAACGCTCGCGGAAGCCTTGGTGGTGAACGGCACGACGGTGGCGCCGGTGGGCAGCGACGTCGCAGGCCAGGTGACCCACGTCGTGAGTTCGGGTCGCTTGTCGCGTCCCGCTGAGCTTTCGCTAGTTTTGAATTCTCTAACCCCTACCGGGGACAGTGAAATCGGGATCTCGACGGATGCCTGGAGCATGAAGGGCGAGTCTCACAAGAAGCGCAACATCGAGATGATCGGAGGCGGCGGGGGTGCCGGAGCGCTGGTGGGAGCACTCACCGGCGGCAAGAAAGGCGCGGCCATCGGCGGCGCCGTGGGCGCCGGTGCCGGAACCGGTGTAGCCGCCGCAACCGGCAAAAAGGAAATCGAATTGGCGCCGGAAACCAAACTCACTTTCAAACTGAGCGCGCCCTTCACAACCTCGGTCAGGAAGTAAACAGGCGGCGGGTTTCTGGCGAGAGGATCGAAGGCGTTGGGGGCAGGGCGGGGGCGCACCTGTGGTTACTGGGCAGGACGTTTCCCCGCCTTCCACGCCACTGTGAGCCGCTTCTGATTGGCAACCACTTCCAGGGTGTCGCTGCCCGAAGCAGGCGGATCGGGAGCCGTTCGGGCAAGGTCAACCGAACCGTCGGCTGAGTGGACACGCACGACAAGCTGACGCGCATCCGCGGGAACGGAGACGGGGCGCGAGAGGATCCCTGAGAATCCGCCCCGAATGCCAATGAATCCCCGCCGCTTCTTCCCTTTCAAATCGACCTTAAGAAGCATCTTTCCGCCGCTCGCGATGGTGAGGGTCGCTTCCTGAAGTTCGTGGCGGCACTTCAAGGTGATGCTTCGCGCCGGGAGAGTGGCGGCCACAGCAGGCGGGATCGTTGTGAAAGGCGCGGCACGCGGCTCCGAAAGCGGTGGCTTTCGCTCGCCCGTTGGCTCGGCAACCGGGGGCATCTTCTTGTCGCTTTCCAAAGGGCCTTTGGCCGCAGGGGTAACGCCGCGGCCCTGCTTCACGCCTTCATCGTGAGGGGCCTTGCCAGCTGGCGCGACGGCGGTAGTCGGCGCGGGCTGCGCGGTTCCGGTCGGAATGGGAGGCGCTTCATGGCGGTGGACTCCCCGCACAACCAAAATCGCCAGGAGGGCGAGCAAGACGACGGCGGCGATGAACACTCCCCGTCGTTTCCCGCCCTCCCTCGGCAGAGGCCGCACTTCCATCAGACCCACCAACGGCCGCCGGGTCATCAGCGTTCGGTCTCCGACTCGCAGCTCCGACGCGGGGAATCCGGCCTGCGAGCGTGGCGCGCGGCCCTGGCAGACGTCCTCCAAGTCGTTCAGGAAATCTCGGGCGCTTGCGTACCGCTTGGCCGGGTTTTTCACCAGGCATCGCAGGATCAGGTAGTCGTGAGCGGGGAGGAGGTTGGGGTTCAGCCGGCTGGGGAGTAGAGGATCCTCATAAACCACTTTGAACATTGCGGCGGCGGTGTCACCGGAAAAGGGCTTCTGGCCGGTGAGCATCAGGAAGAGCAGGATTCCCATCGTAAACAAATCGCTACGCGCGTCGACTTCCCCGCCCCGCACCTGCTCCGGGGACATGTAGGACGGAGTCCCCATAATCGCCACAGTCCGCACCGCTCCTTCGCGCGCCGCGATCTTGGCGATGCCGAAATCGGTAATCTTCGCTCGACCGTCTTCAGTGAGCAGGATGTTGGCGGGTTTCAGATCGCGGTGGACAATCTTCTCCTTGTGGGCGTAATCCAAGGCTTCGGCGATTTGGCGGATGATATCCAGCGACTTTTCGATTCCCATGAGCGGGTCGGCGAGAAGAATGCTCTCCAGGGTCCGTCCCGCCACAAACTCCATGACGATATAGCAGGACCTTGATTCGGGATCTTCCAAGGCGTCGTGGATCGTAACGATTCCGGGATGAGAAAGGCGTCCGGCGGCGCGCGCCTCGCGCAAGAAGATATCACGAGCCCCGGGAACTCCCTGCTCGGAGGACGTGCCCAGCGAGAGGACCTTGATGGCCACGAGCCGGCCGATGGTCGGGTCGGAGGCCTTGTACACCACCCCCATGGCACCCCGCCCCAGCTCTTCGATGATCTCGTAGCGCCCAATCTTCTTCATGTCTCTTTTGGAGAAATGACCACTTGGAACAGATGCTCCCCCGCCCGAAACGTGGACCCATTGGAAAGCGCGGCGGACTCGATCTGTTGATCGTCCACGAATGTGCCGTTCGTGCTGCCCAGGTCAAGCAGCCTGATTCCCTCGTCGCTGACCTCCAGCGCGCAGTGAATCCGGGACATCATCGGGTCGTGGACGATGATATCAGCGTTGGCCCGCCCAATGGTCATTCGCGGCTTGGGAACCGCGTACACCGTGCCGCTTTCCCTGCCTTCCAGCGCCCGTAGACTGATCTCCACGTTTTCGGGAAGGTGCAGCCTGCGACCGTCGGTTCCGACCTCTGAGGTTACCGGGGTGACTTTTTTCTTGGTGGTCTCCTGGCGGAGCGTCTCGAGCGTGGGGTTGACCACCCAGACCGTCCTGCCGCAGCCCGGGCACTCCACGTCAGCCTTTTCACGGTCGCCAAAAATCTCGCCCCTCAGCTCCATGACGGTCCCACAGTAGTCACAGCGGTTTTGCACTAGAGTTTCTCCGTTTTTTGCCGCGCATGGCGAGCGGCTCAAAGATTCAGAGTCAAAATGCGGCCGGTTCCGTGAGTCATCCGCTTCGAATCCGTCGCGGCCTTTGTTAATAGAGGTATAACACAGGTCAGGCGGACAGTGTAGGGGCACCTGTCGCTCTCCCCCGTGGTAAAGCGGGGCGAACCGGCCTTCGCGGTCCAGGGAGAGCGCTAAGTTGGGGTCGGAGAATTCAAGGATGACGAGGACGGGACGATTCTCTCGGGCTACTCTGAGGGAGGTCCGGAGCGCGGCGAATCCTGGGCTTGCTTCTTCAGGTCCTCCAATTCCCGGCTGAGCCGGACCTTTCGCCGGGCGAGGCTCCACTCATAAAAGATGAAAGTCAACCAGACAAAGGCGTAGGCAGCGGCCAGATACGGATTGCTCACGTCACTCCTTCGAAGTCTGCAAAGCCAGTCCTTGGCGCAATTTCCTGGCCTCTCTTCGCCCCTCGGCCAGCCACAACCGCTGGCGAAGAAGGTATGAGAACAAGCAGAGAAACGCTCCCCACGTAACAAGCAGAGTAATTCTCATGGCAGGGTCGAGGCCCGAGCCTTCCCCGCCGGCGATGACGGGCTGGGGGTGCTGCGTCCTCCACCAGCGGATGGACATATAAACGATAGGAACATCCACGAAGCCGATGATCCCCGCCACCGCCGCCAGCACCTCGGCACGCCCGGGATTCAACACGTAACTCCGCAACATCAAGTAGGCGATGAAGAGAAGCCAGAGGACGAAGGTCGAAGTCAGGCGCGCGTCCCACGTCCACCAGATTCCCCAGACGGGCTTCGCCCACAGCGGCCCCGTCACCAGAACGCAAGTGCAGAAGACCAATCCCACCTCGCCCGAGGCTTGCGCCAGGTCGTCGGCAAATGGCGCGCGCTTCCGGAGGTAGCCGACGCTGCCCACGAACACCAGAAAGTAAGCCAGGAAGGCCGTCCAGGCCGAGGAAACATGAATATAGAAGATGCGTTGCACCTCACCCATCGTGGTTTCTTCGGGCGCGTACTGAAAAATCATGTAGAGGGCCACGAAGACCCAGACCAGGGTCAGAAGAAGATGCAATGTCAGGGGAAAAGTTTTGTTGCCCATGCTTTCGATTCGGTCCCGCGGGTGAAGGAGACTAGAAGGCCCGCTTATTCCTCGAGCACGTATTCGAACAACAGATAGGAGAGGACCAGGAAGACCACGCTGAACCCGATCAGGAGCCTCAACCAGCTTGCGTATTCGGCCGGCGGAAGCCCTCTCAACGCCCCTGTGCTC
>Ga0307379_10005760_pt1 | contig 17187 bp, 29 predicted proteins | sample UN2MG_FD_202237 | JGI IMG/M metagenome (GOLD analysis project Ga0307379, IMG submission 202237) | Soil microbial communities from Risofladan, Vaasa, Finland - UN-2 | ecosystem: Environmental > Terrestrial > Soil > Coastal area > Acid sulfate soil | place: Finland: Risofladan, Vaasa | collected... | reverse complement strand
TATTCGTCGTTATGGTCTATGACGACCCCAACCAACCATATAAGGTGACCGACGCAAATAACGAACCTAACATCGTCGCAGACATCCGTTCATGGGAACCGATGACACTGATCAATCCTAAATTGAAAAACCTCCAACACCTCTTCGTTGTCTCCAAGGCTAACCCACAAGAATTTTTCGAATATGAACTTAGACGAAAATATGTGAGTAAAATTAGAAGCTATGGTGATCACTTAGAAAAATCTATGGGTAGTTTCTTTGATGATCTTCTAAAAATTAATGATGTTGGACCTTTCTCCGTAAAATATGTCCATAACCTCCTTAATGACATCCCAGTGTACATGGTGATCGCCAATCCTGAAAATCTTTTCCACAATACATATGACCTTCCATCGGTAGATATCAGATTCAATCCCGACCCCAATCTTAGATCGGAAAGAATAAAACCTAATGGAAATTATATGGATTATCTCCAGAAAGTACAGGGGTGGATTAATGAATATCTACATGAGAAAAATAAAATGAACGTCCCTGGCTTCGAACCCCCAAAAACATGGAGTGGTACGGGGAGGTGGGAGATCAGTAGACACCGAGCTCACCTTGTATAATTATGACCAAAATAACCTCCTCGATCCCGACCCGCAGGGGAGAGGTAATTTACATTATACTCTATATTTATTGTTATGACTAAGATTATCATAACCGAATCCCAACTAAAAAGAACATTAGACGAACTATTCTCTCAAAAACTCGTCAATACCCTTGCAGATAGATTCAAACAAGAAAATCCGGATCTCGATGATAAAATAATCAACTTCTACATTGATAGATTCCAACAAATTAAAGACTCACCAAAGATAATCAATAAAGACATAACAACCTATTCATGGGAAGACCTCGTAAACACAGTAGACCCAAACCAACCCGAAGATATAGATATAAAATTTGATAACTCAGGTCTGATATATAATGAAAATAATTTAAAAATATATCTGGCAAATTCAAAGAAAGCTTGCGTAAAATATGGCACAGGGTATAACTTCTGCATCTCTGCAAGAGGTGAAGGTAACTCCTATAAGGGATATAGAGTCGGAGGAGGTGGTACAATATATTTCGTGGAAGACCTTGATAGATCAAAAGAAACATCACCATTTATCGATGATGGATCATTCAATAAAAACCACGTCTTTGACGATCCAAACCACCTTCTCGTTGTTATTGCATACAATGATCAACAACACCCATATGAAGTCACCGACGCCAATAACCAAGTGGCCGGGTCAATCGCCATTAAATCATGGATAGATATGATATCTCTCAACCCTAAATTAAAAAACCTCGAATACCTGTTCAAAACAATAGATGTAAATCCAAAAGAGGCAATGGTTTATAAACTGGAGAATGAATATAAAAGATATCTTAGGGAATTTAATGAAGAGTTCAGTAAAAATTACTCTCCTAATGAGTTATTTAGGATTCTCAATAATGGAAAAGGAATGAAAGAAATTACAGACCTATTCGGTGATATTGACTTTGTAACAGATGTCCTTGACAAAAAACCAATTTATATTTATAAAGGGTATACTGAAGCTGGAAAATTTTATATCAACCAAACTCTATCCCGATACATCGATCCTAAAATATGGGTTAAGAATATGAATAAATGGTTCAAAGAACAACCACCCATATATGACGCAAAGATCGAAATCGGGAAACCCACAGAAGAATATCTTGACTATTTGAAAAGAATCCGTGAGATATATAGAAACTTTCTTCATGAGAAAAATCAACTGAATATACAAAATTAAGGACCCTCTCCCCGACCGCCAGGGAGGGGCAATATACCCCACTTTATCCCACCCTAAACCACTCACTTTCCGGTACTTATTGACACCCAGTCAGTTACAAGTTGTCGTAATATAAAAAGTTATAACCATTATACTTTTATATTACGTTTTTTCAGTTATAATACCACCTAGAGAGAATTTTTAGATTTCTCTCCTACTGGCGGCCCGTCTCCCAGGACTGTCCCTTGTGTGAATCACGACCCATTTTTTTTCTGGCCCAGAATTTACTGCCCTCCCTGGCGGTCGGGGAGAGCCCTAAAGGAAATATTACACCTACAATAATATGTCATACGAATGGTCTCCTCTGACCCCCCGCCAGGGGGGGTGGTGTAATACGGGAATCCGTGACCCTTCGGGAACGAATAGGGCCCAAAAATTTAGGATCCCCAGACCGACCCGCCAGGGTCGGCAATTAGTATGGTCTAAAGTATGGGTTATGTGATACAAAGTCAAACTGCACAAAAGTCAGTCAGCACAGAAGTCTATTTGCACAAAACAGCGGAAACGAGTAATACGAAAGTCAGTCAGCACAGGATGTAATACGACGGGCATAAAAAAACCCCCCGGCCAGCGGGGGGTTAAGTATTACGATACTGTAAGGATAGGTATTACACCCGTCCAGCTTTCTTCAACAGGCGGTCTCTGAATTTAATTGCTTTGTTTTTGTCCGGAGTATTCAGCGTTATTGTCTTACCATCCAAACGTACTCTTACCCTGAATGACGATCCATCATAATAGACATGATGATCTACGGGGTAATACGTCGGTGCCAAAGATTTCCGGAGTGACTTCCTGGTTGGATACAGTTTCATAATTGCCCGTTGGCTCGGATCCTTCGGGACTTCGTTGCGTTTCTTGTTTTTGTTTTTCTTGCTCATGAGTATTACATTTAAAGTTTATAATAAATTATACACAATTTTCGTGACAATACCAAATTATTGGTTATCTTTTTTATCATCTGTCATACGTCTGGGTTTGAGGAATGTTGTAATGACAGTTATCCCTGTTTTGAGTCCTGTGTTAAATGCGTGGTGTTGGTCTGGGTTATCATTAGGGATTTGGTTATTGGGGATTATTTCATCCTTCATTCTTTCGATGAGATGTTTAAGATCTCTCCGGGAGAACTCTTTGATATCATCCTCGGTCATGGGTTGATAAGGTGGGTATTTGACCCCGGCTGGGGGAGACCAGTGGGTGATATCATCGGGGGATAGGACTCTATCATCGTTGTTATTACAATAGTAGTCCTTCTCACCGTTAGAGACCCTGTACCAGTCGTATCGGTAGGAATTACCATCCCAGAGGTTGATTGGGTCATAGTATCTTGGTTTCTCGTGTTTAAGAACCTTCCACACCATGGGGTCACGGGGGAGTTGTGCCGTTTGACTTGACCGGGCGTCTTCTTCCGAAGGTTGGGTCTCCTCTGTGTGCCGTTTGACATTGCTAAGCTCGCCGTTCCGGGTCATCTCCTCGTGGACTTTTTGTACAGCTTCCAATCTTTCTTGGAATTTGGATTTTCTTTTTTCGCTTCGGTGTACCATATTATCAATTGTTAACTTATTTGGTCATTTTACTTACACTTTTAAAAATTTACCCGTGGGGTGAACTTTCGATTCGGAAGCCCAAGGGAGGTTTTTGAAGAAAGCTTCAACCAGTACATCAACTGTCCACGCGTTTCCGAGGGTTACAACCCTCCGTGTTTTACATAGGCCAGTGACCCCTGTGTATCCTTTGTCGAGTGTTTGGAGTACTTCACAGTCTTCTGCGGTGAGACGTTTAATCTCGCCTTGGATGTTCTTATACTGACCACCACCCGTGACAACACAAAAACTCTTCTTGTTGGGTTGGTATTTAAGATCTCCTTGAGGCCAGTTAATGCCTATTCCGGTCTTATTCTTTTCACCATGTCTTTGCGCTCCCGCAATAGCTCCGAGAATCACGTCTCCCATAAGGATCTTTTTGTCTACAATAGGAGTGTAAGGGATGTTAGTCCAATACAACCTTGGTCGACTCTGTCCACTTGCCACCTTGCTGTTAATGAAGATGGGTTGAACTCCGAGGTATCCGGATATGAGATCCTGCCATTCTTGTGACATCCATACATTCTCAAGTATCCAATACTCAGGTTGAATTTCTTTCCATAATCTCAGCCATTCAAAGAACAATTTCGATTTCCCATCGAATCCGGATCTTGTTCCAGCGGGGGAGAAGCTCTGGCAGGGAGATCCTCCTGCGTAGAGGTTGATGATACCCTTGAGGGGTTTACCATCGATCTTACATATGTCTCCGAGTTCGACATTGTCAGGGTAGTGAACCCTGGAGATCCCAATGGCATCCTCATTGATTTCTGAGGTATAGAAATCACCTGGTCCAATATTGATCCCGCATCGGGTTAATGCTGTCCTGCAACATCCAATTCCATCGAAGGCGCTAAACGTTTTTAACTTTCTCATTTCTAACTAAGGTTTTTAATTGGTTAACATTATTTTTGATTTCTTTCTCCATTGCCTTCTGGAGCTTTGCAACACATACTCCCCGGAATCCATTATCCTCGATGAGTTCACCCAGGTTGTCTCCATATGACTCGGTCGTCCCCACGACAATTCTGATGTCGTTGATTTGGTTCCCTCTCCGGTAGAATATCGATCTTGCATAGATGTAATTTCTGGACAAAGATAGTCTTAATTCTTTATCGATTACATTTTTGCATCGAATTTGAACAATTATTTCTTCCAGCGAAGCAAGCGTGGAGATTTTTTCCTTACATTCGGTCACGAGACCTTTGTACATGTTCTTCAGTTCAAGGAGATCCCGGGGTTCCGGTAACCCAAGTACTTTGTCAATGTCCAAGAACGTAGTATACGCTCCTTTTTTCTGTGGAGTCTCTGCTATCTCAGCAAATACTTTCTCCGATACTTTTTGTAGTCGTGGCATATTATTCGTATAAATATAATTGTTTTGGTTCATCCATGTCTGCGAACATATCATGTATTAATAGGTCTTGGGTTTCATCCTCATCAGCGTTGTCGCAGAGTACTTGAGTAATGAAGGATGAATCAATTGCAAACATCCCACCATTCTGATGTTTGTAGACTGCGAGGTGTATGACACCATGGGTATCAGGATCTTCAATCACTATTTCGTTTATGAATTTCGCTATAGTTGTCATGTTATTTCATTTTATTGATTAGTTCTTTTCCGGATTTACATCCCTCACAGAGGGTCTCAAGTTTCTTAAAGAGGTTACCATATGACGTGGTGTGGTTAGTCTTCAACCATGCTTGGAATGTCTCCATCTGTGCCTTAGCTTCTGGATCGTTGTCACTGAATGCGATTGTGAGTCTACTATCGTATCTGGTCACACGATATCTGAAGTTACCATTCGATGGGAACACACAGTTGATCCACATGGAGTCGTGGTTGATTCTCTTCTTGATTATAGCTGTTGTATTCATAGTGTAAAGATAATAACTTTTTATGAGATGGCCAAACATTTCACCATATATTTGCACTAGATTTGCACACAGGGCATCTGGCCGGATCCAGCGCGTTCAGGTAAATGTCAAACGGCACACCCATAAACCCCAGAAGATCCTGGACTTCAGTCAGTTAAAGTCAGTCGGCACAGTTGGTGGTTGTGCAGTTTGACTTTCGGATACGCTGCAGGGATCCGCCGGGCGTTTGCGCGCAAAAAAAAAAGGACCTGATCTAGGTCCTTTTTCATGTAATACAATTGGGTGTTTACACCTCGAATGGTTGAATGGGATATTCATAGTACGCCTCTTCGAACACCTTGTACAGTCGAAGCAACCTATGCATATCTAAGTTTTCGATATCAAAGGTAGTGTCCGGCTCATAGACTCCACCGTGGACGGTGACCTTAAAATCCTCGTTGACCGTCATACCCATCGCTATCAACGATTTATCATCGTCAACCATCTGGAGAGTACATAGACTAAGAAAGGGTTCTGCAAAAGCAATACTTTTACACTCAAGATCTATGAGTTTGTTTCGGATATCTTTGATGATCTGCGAACGCAACTCATTAAACGTTTTGTAAAACTTCTTGTAGTTCTGTGGATTTGTCATGATTTCTTTTTTTATTGTATTACGAATTTAACTTCTGGGGTTAACTTATTTCTGTTGGTTTTATATTTGAGTCCGACAACAACATTTCTGTCATCTTTGTATCTCATATCATATGCGTCGCCGTCGATCACGGGGTAACCTTGCCACTCATCAGGAACACGCTTGAACACCACGGCGACCCGGATCTTATTCAGCAACATTTCCTGACACTTGGTCAAGTTGTATCCGGTATAGCTGAACGTTACATCGTAATTTTTATATTTCTTCATGAGTTCAACCCTGCTGGCCACCTTAGTATACTCATAGAATTGGATCTCTGGATACATCTGGAGGATATTCTTACCATTGCGGTGAAACTCTTCAGGACTGATATCTGAGGTGTTATTCAATCGGATACTTAACTTGTACGTCATACGAATGGCCTTGCGCTTGGCGGCTTCAATCTCGGCAATCATCCAGTCCATGAAAAAGTCCCTATGTTCAAAGAATAACTTGGTCTTTGTAATACGAGATCTATTGATATAGTCACCTTTGACTTTTTGGGGTCCTATGTTCTTACCAGATTGGTTAAGGCAGAGCCTGCTACATTCTGCGTTGCGCCCCGGACAAACTTCGTATCCTGACATCTTGGCCGGAGCCAGATACAGGCTTAAAGTCAGTTCCCCGTACTTCAATGATTTCAGGTGCTTAACAGTTGTGGATACTGAAGATAGATAAGTCACCTTTGCTTGTCTCCTTGCGTCTGCTTGATTTTTGTAGTTCATCTTTGAGTTTGTTTTAATTATAGTATAAAGATAAAACAATTATACGAGACTGCCAAACATTTATCGATTTTTTTTGCACCCGTCGGATCCCCGGGGGCCACTGTGGAAGTCAAACCGCACACCTGAAGAATTTGCCCGGGGCGAATCCAGCTCCGTCTCCAGGATAAAGTCAGTCCGCACAGTTGTGCAGTTTGACTTTGCTCCGGGATCCAGCGGGCCACTGTGGAAGTTTGGCGCATAAAAAAAGGGAACCTTCTGGCTCCCTTTTTTGATTGTAGTAGTCGGCTTATTCCGCCGTGGATTTCTCTGGAAGAGTTGCGGGGCGTTGTCCTTCGAATAGGTTGAATTCGATCTCGGTGTAACCCTTGGGCTTGGTCTTAGATACGGACACTCTGTTTCTCGCCCAGATCCCCACCAGCGGGTCATCTTTGTGGAAGTCACCACCGCCACGGCCATTGCCATCGCAGGTTAAGAGTGGTAGCGGGTGGATAGTGAACGGCCAGGGTTTGCCTTTCTCATCAATGTATACATCTGACAAAGGAACTTTCTTGGTGTCGACATATTCCTTGGTGTCGAGATTCAGAACGTACCGATAATTGTTCTTGGTTACTTCGGGCTTGATCTGATTCTTGCAGAGATCCCACAGATTGCTTTTGCGATTCTTTTCAGGGTCGGCATAATCACCTGCCCATACGATACGGTCACCATGCCAAGCTCCGCCTTCTGCGATAAGATCCTCAACTACACCAACGAAGGCGTTGCCGATCCATGAGTGTTCCATCAATTTGAGACCATTGCCAAAGTCGTGGCTATAAACATGTTCTCTTTTCTCTACTGATACTGGTTTGTAATACTGACCCATGATTTCTATTTGTTTTGATTAGACATATGTAAAGATAAAACAATTATATTTAATATCCAAATTATTTATCACATTCTTTTAAGATCCATTCAAATAAATGTACAGGGGATTCGATTGTACCGATTGCTCTGGCGTTGAGGGCGTCGATATATCTTTCTGAGAGTTGCCAAAGAGTTTCCCCGTGTTTTGTTACGACCATGGATTTAATATAATTCCATTTAACAATGGTAGGGAGGCGTCGGCATCTCATATTGACATAGTCTCGGATCTCCAGTTTTTGCCCAGCATCTAGCTCAGCAATAGAATCGGTGGATAATAAGATTTTAGGTATCATGATTAAATTATTGGTAAAAATCTTGAAGGTTCGGTGTTTGCGATATCGGAGTTTTCCATGAAGGCCACGATCAAATCTTCGCAGATCTCATGGGCGGCTTCATTTCTTGCGTCATACCTATATTCTTTACTGGCACAATGTTCAATCCATTTCAGACATAGTCGGGTAAAAGACTGCTGGAGGGTTCTGTGTTGTCTGCTCATTGAATCAACGAACTCATCGGATTTCGTGGAGAACGTATTCACATAGTTAGTGATCTCATCAACTAACTGGTTAACATCTGGTCGGTCCATCTTAATATGTTTTATGGTAAGGTTCGTCAATTTTTTTGAAGTGATCTTTATTTCCCCATCCCTGGTTAGGGTCATCATCACTTCTGGTAGTTGGGAAAGGATCCCCCTCGTTCCAATGAGGGTCAAGGATCAATGCGATTCCGTTGGACTTGTCTGGATCGAACATCAAATCGCAAACATCGCCCCACTCCATTTTCCACTCAATTGATTCGGGCGGTGATTTCAACATACCATCTTTTGTGAACACACGGCCATATGAATCGTAATTGCCATGCATATGTTCAATAACTTCTCCATTCTTTAATAGGAATAGATGTACAGGTGATCCGTCGAATGATGTCGACAATGCGGGTTTACCTGTCACTTTACATTTAAAACTAAAACATCCCATGATTTCTTGTTTGTTGATTTATAGTATAAAGATAAAACAATTATATGAAACTGCCAAATCTTTTTTCATTTATTTTTTTGTACCGTTTTCCCCGACTCATCCCCGGAGCGAAAGTCAAACTGCACAGTTTGGATCCCAGCCAGATCCCAGCCAGACAGGGAGTTAAGTCAATCTGCACAGGAGGTGTGCCGTTTGACTTTGTGACGGCCGTCGGCTGGGATCCAGATCCAAGGCATAAAAAAACCCCGCCTGGCGACGGGGTTCAAATCAAAACAAACGAGAAATTACCAGGAGGATCGGTAGTAGTATTCTACTCGGTGTTCGAGTTTCAGTTCGGCTTCGAGTATTTTGATGGTGTCCTCAATATCCCTCAAGTACCACTCATCGTATTCAGTTCCCCCGAAAAAGAATCCACCCTGGCTAGGGAGAAGTTCTTTGGCAAATTCGGGTTTATCGAGAACCTTTATTTCTCTACCCTTATCATCAACCCCAGGAATGAGTTTCACTTCATTCTTGATGGCGAGACAGGTTTGAAGGAGAGCCTTCAGTTTTTCTGGATCAACATAAGATTCCTGACACTGATCCACGCCGTCCTGGACGTTATCAACGAACCATTGGTGAATGGCGTTTGCCTTTCTCCAATATCCAACTTCCTCCTGGATATAGGATACTTTCTTGGTATTGATCTCAGGATGTTTTTTCCCACCCAATTTAACCGTGAGTGTGGTTTTACGTTCTGGGGGATTGTGATCCCAATTCTTAACGTAATGTTTTTTGTAAAGATACATATCTAAGCCCATGATAAAAAGTTTTAATTGATTTGTACTGTAAAGATAAAACAATTATATGACACTGCCAAATATTTTATTCACTCATTTCATAATAATCTGAATATTTTCCAATATCAAGGAAAGAAAGGAGATGTTCACCGATTGGAAATTCCCAACCCATTGCGAACATATAGTTTACCCCAAACATCAGGTACTCGATCCATTTACAATCATGATACATTCTATCAACATAATGATCATAATCTTTTAGGAAATCCTCGGTCTTGGTATAGTCCTTATGGATATTCTTTAAAAATTTATAGACTTGGTGGAGTTCGATTCTGTCTCTATTATCTGGAGTGTTTACGTTCCATACATAAACATTATCCAGATCAAGGGCGTTTAACACCGCTCGGAGTTCTCTTTTGATATGCTCACTAAATTGTTCCATTGTGGGAGCGAGAGAACGAGATGTCATTTTAAATCTTAATGGAGAAACATCGTCCATGATTTTCATTCCAGCTTCGGGTTCTTCTTCATCCTGATAAGTCGGGAGTATTACAAGTTCCCAATGATGAACACCTTTGTCACCAAATGGAAGATAGAAAGGATTTTCCTCGACCTCAAGGATTTCCGTGTGGAAACCAAATTCTTGGTGGGGGTCCAGATTTGTTCCGTACCGTTTTCTATCTATGATTAAATAATCTATAAGAGTTTCCATTGTATTACGAATTAAAAGTTTTCATCACCACAGTTCGGGCAGTAAAGGCTACCATCGGGAATCCCTGCCCCACAACTAGTACATTCATCCAACTCTTCCACGTTTAGTTCTGTCATCAAAGTACAGTCCTCCCATTCAGAGCCGTCAATGTCTTCAACGGGTGTGGATAAGATTTCTCTGGCGATGGCGAATAACGCCTTGGAGATATCTTCTCTCGTTCCACCGCCCGTGATTTTGATTGTTAGATTATTCATCAGAAATTCTTTTTAAGGTTTGTAATTCTGAGGCTTCATAGTCCTCCATTATCATTTCGATCTCTGAGAGGATGTCATCTGACAAATCTTCATATTGAACCTCGTCTTCATCAAGAACACTATCATCGCGATATGTGACGGTGGAAACGGAAGTTGTGTGGAATCTCTCAACGAGTTGTGATACATTATATCTCCCATCACCTTTAGAGAAAATACAGGGAGATGAATTGAGTTCGAGTTCCGTGCTTGAGGTTTCACCATATTCCGCAACGATTCTATGAATGTTCTCAATCATCCTATCTCTTTCCATCTGGAGATGGTTTGGGGGAAAATCGGAGATCATTGGGACATAGTCAGGGTAAGGTAATACAGCGTCATCATCTTCCTCGTCCAGATCAACGGTAACAACTTCACCACTCTGGTCGTCTTGTACTACATAGATGTATCTGTCATCATCTTCCTTACATCTCCTTTGGAGTTCCTTAGCTGCTTCGAGCGGACTGTCAGCATCAAATTCAATTTCGAGTACTATTTTGTAGTGTTTCATTTTATTTTATTTTTTCCATTACAAGATAAGAAATAAAAGTACTCACCGCAATCAGCGATGATATGAATAAGAATATAAGCCAGAACAATTCCATACCTCCAGTTACTTTGAGAAGTAACATAGTAACCATAAGGGCAAGGAATTCTAACCATATAAAACCTTTTAGATATTTCATCGGTATAAAATTATTAGGTGTCCAAAATTTTCTTCGAGTACATCAATGGCGTGTTCGTAGTCATCAGACATCATGTCTGTTTGAATGTTACGCCAGTTAAGGAAATCATTTCCCCTGCGTTCGTTGAGGGTTCTGGTGAGTTTCTTAGCGACTCCCATCAGGTAAAAAACATTCCCATCGGGGCCTGTGAGGTCAATTTCGACCATTCCTGTTTCTTCTTTTTTCAGTATCATGATTTCTGATGGTCTAAATAAAACTCATATAAAATTTCATCGTTGAAGGCGATGAACTCCTCTGGGTAGTTCTTTTCAAACCATTTCTTCCACTTCTTAAATTCTTTTGAGTTCATGTCGTTTAAGTTTGATTCTTATGTAAAGATAAAACCTTTTTATGAGACTGCCAAATCTTTTATCATCTTTTTTCTAAATTTGTCATCCTTCCCGGGGGCCCCCTTTGGGGCCCCCGGGAAGGATGACAAATTCTCAAAGTCAAACGGCACAAGGGGTGCAGGGTGCAGGATGTAGTGTGCAGATTGACTTTGTGACCCGGAATGGGTTTTTGTTTTTTTCGTAAAATGGGACTTTAGAGCATGCGAATTGCCCCACCGTTAGTGGGGCAATTTTTTGGTTGTTTTACATCTCGTCCTCTAAGGCGAGGCGGTCACATTCAATTTCAAAGGAGTTGTCATCACCATCGACTACGATGGCAGTGCCTCTCTCTACGAGGATGTCTTTCACATATCCAACAAATGAATGGTTGTGAATGTCAGACGAGTTAGGATTGGGGACGGTTACTTCGTCACCCTCAGCGATAATATTTCCGTTTCTATCAAACATGGCGTTTAGTTTTAATTGTAAGTAAAGATAGTAATATTGTATGACACTTCCAAATGTTAACTCAATAAATCTTTGAGATATTTGACAGCGTTTGTCTTACACTCTTCAAGGGTAACAATTCCACGAAGATAAACCTCATGACTCGGGCCTCCGTGATTGTCGGACTTAGTCCAACCGATACATTTAACATACTTCTTATCGATCCCGTTCAGTTGGTATAAACTGACACAAGTACCGATACCGTAGACCCCGACACTTTGCTGACGGAGTAGATACTTCTCACCTTGATAGGCGAATTTAAATTCATTCGGGGAGATCTGCGTAAATTTCATGATAGGTTTTTTTATAGAGTTGTTTTTCTTCTTCCAATATTCTCATAAGCTTAGCAATCCTCTGTTCATGGAGGCGACGCTTGATGCCAGGATAATATTTTCCTAAGAAATCTTCCATCTTATGAGTATAAGAGTTTAATGAAATTGATTCCTTTTTCGGTTAACATATTCAGCCGTACTAACATTTCAGTTTCGTTCATCAAATTATAAGCTGAATGATCGGGCTTGACACCAAGATCGTAAATATTGGCGATCGGGTTGAGGATTGTACCATCAAATAAACTGATGTTAAAGTTCTCGTAGGCGTTGCCGTTACGATAGTTGAAGATGAATTTCTTAGATCCGAAACTAAGTTCAATTATCTTAGTTCCCTCGGTATTCCCACCTTTGGAATATACCCATGCTTTGTGTAATTCTTTTGTTGTCATCTCTGAGTTTGTTTTGATTATAGTATAAAGATAAAAATATTATGTGACACCACCAAATAAAATCCAAGTTATTTATATTTTTCCATCACGGAATTTACAATTTCTCCAACGAATTTCACATAAAGAGAATCGTCAATTCCACCCTCCTTATCAACATCATCCCACATCTCACGAATTTCATCAATTTCATCATCACTAAATTCATCCATATCCAACATATCCATAACTCTGTCACGGAAATAATTGTCTGAAGTGTCATTCATAACACCTTCGAGTAAACCTGTCACCATTGTCTGAACTGATGATTTAAGATTCTCGGTTTGTTCTTGAGTAAGTTTCATGATTTTTAAGTTTTGATTACAGTATAAAGATAAAACAATTATATGACACCGCCAAATAAAATCGAAGTTATTTTTATTTTTTTTTAGTACAGATCTCCTGAAGAAGACCGGTTGGGTCTCCAGGTAAATGTCAATCCGCACACCCGTCTAACCTGGTTAACTCCCAGTCGTCCAGTTAGTTAAGTCAAACGGCACACCTGTGCAATTTGACATTCGCTCCGGGCGCTGTTAACAGCGCGAACCCAGCCTTTCGGGCATAAAAAAAGGTGGAACTATGTCCACCTTTAAAATTCCTGTCGGTTGGTTACCCCTCGGTTTCTTCTCCGTATGACACCTTCCCCTCAAAGGTAAAAACTTCATTACCTCTCACTTTGATTACCCCGATGTCATCTCTGTCCTCACCGTACCAATAGATTTCACCAGTCAATTTCTTACCCCACGGCTTGAAGAATTTCTCAATGAGGTATTCCAACCATGCGACGTAGTTGTAGAACTTCTCGCCACCATCCCATGAGAGTTCAGTACCGTTCTTGTCAATACACCAACCACACCATAGTCCTGGCTGACCCTTCTCCACTTTCCCCTGCATAAACCCTTTCTGGCCTGGGGCACAGTTGTAGTCAAGGATTGAATCATCCTGGAGTTGTCCTGACTGACCATCTTCCATGGCGAAGAATTCACCATCATGGCCGTAGACCTCCTGGGCGTTGGTCTTATCCTTGGCGAAAGGATTTCCATGTTTACCCTTATAGAGTTCCATGAGTTTGTTCACATCACGCTTCATCCTGCGTGTGTCGGAAATACGATTGATGTATTCCCTTTGCTTCTGGTTCAGAGGCTTGTCAAAAACAAGTGACCCTTCAAAATCTGTTGTGTATCCCATTTCTTTATTTGTTTTGATTACACTATAAAGATAAAACAATTTTATTTAATATCCAAATAAAAATGAAACATTTTTAAAAATCTTTCGTTGCCCGGATCTGATGGGTCTCTAGTCGAAAGTCAATCAGCACAATAGGTTGGTTGTGCAATTTGACTTTCGGATACACCCATTCCTTCCACTGTGTCTCCTCTTGGGCATAAAAAAAGGGGACCGAATGATCCCCTTTGTATTACTTTGATATGGTGTTACACCATTTCCACCAGTTCCTGGTAGATTTTCCTTTCGATGGTACCAGTTTTCCCGAACATTTTCCCCTCGGAGTTGTCACCTGTTTTCATTGAGTGGGTAGTGTAACGTGTCACACCTGAGAACAATCCCCAAAGAGTGTCCTCTTTCTGAGCCACTTCAATGCCAAGGTCGTAATTGAATCTTGCCACCTGATTGGTTTTTCTTGTAGAGAGTTCATCAGGTTTTTCCTCTTTGTCCAGATTGAACAGGAGGTCGAGTACCAGGTTTTTGGCATCACCTGTCATACGGGTCTCTGACATCTTTTTGATTTCTTCGAACATGTCCTTCTCTTCTTTCATCACCATGTCGATTCTGGATAGGATTTCTTCGATCCTCGGCTTCATTGAGGCAGAATGTCTCAGTCGGGTCGCAACCTCCTTATATCCCCTCCAAAACGTGTTCATACACGATATTGTGGTGGAGGAGTTCCCGAAAGCCAAGGCGGTCTTTCCATCGAATGAGTTAAATCCTGAGATATAACCCCTGATTTTGTCATCACCAAGTTTGAAATCATTTGACTTCAACTGGAACCAAACCTTGTCACCGCCCTTGAATGAACCACCTGAATGGAGGTTAAGACCAGTTAACCCACCGATTTGGTGTAAGAGATCAAGGAGTTCTTCATTCTGGTATGGCACATAGTTTTCCGTGTGAATACCCAAGATCTTTTGAGTGTCCTCACGAACCAGTGCTACACGTTGAGGAATTAAGATCCCCGATACTGTCTGAATGGGCTCGGAATTGACTCTCCAATTCAAACCCGACTTTTCTAACATTTCAATTTTCTCGCTCATGATGTTTTTTTTTGGTTATTAATATAAGGTAAAGATAAAACAAATTATTTAGAACGCCAAATAAAACGACATAAAAATTAAAGTTATTTTTAACGAGGAAGGTTGGGTGTCCTGGAGCCCTGGAGAAAAGTCAAACGGCACGATCCATCTAGCATTTCCCAGGTAAAACGCGTTTGCGCCGGATCTGGATCTAGAGCTAACAAGTCAAATTGCACAGAGGGACATCCCCAGGATTTTGATACTCAACACTTTACGAGATTTTTGGGTTGTGCCGTTTGACATCATGCCCCGGGCTGGATGCGCGCTGGATGCTCTGGACGCACAATCTAGCGCTTTTATCGCATAAAAAAAGGGTGAGGACTCCTCCCCACCCCTTAAACTCAATAACCAAAACTTAATTATGAACACAGATAAATAAAATATACATAATATTTTTTAATAAAACAAGCCGAATCAATAAAATCTTGGCTGGTCATCATCAGGCAAGAACCCTATGAGTTTTTCATCAGGGACGAATTTCAACAATTCATCAATTGCTGTTTCATCTCCATACTTCAAATCTTGTTTGATTTGTTCGATACATTGGTCAACGATACGTTGCTTCTGTTCTTCATCTAATTTAATTTCTGGCATGATGTTTAGTTTTTATTGGTTTTCGGTTTATCCCATCCCAAACACGTAGTACATATTAACGCCTTCGTGGGGGTGATTGGGTATGTCTTTTGATCCTCGGTGAGTGGAAGCACCTGCATATCAAAGTATGACTTGTCTTTACCACATATTGAACATTTCATGACATAAAGTTATGCTCGGTTAATAATCTCATCTTCTCGGAAATCAGATGGCTCTCATACTTGTATTGTTGAGGCTCTAATTCTTTTACCTGTCCTTTTATTTCCATTTGCCTCTCCTTGGAAGTTTCTAAACTTGAATACTCATTCCAAAGATGACGGATTCTGGTTTTAAAGGCTTCAATCTGGAGTTGGACTGTCGTAATACAATCAGCGTGTAAACTATGGTAAGTACCTTTCATCGCCCTACCAATGAAATCTGCTTGAAGGAATGTAATACTTTTCCCTTTGTAGTTCTCATTCAACTTGGCGTTGAACTTCTCGGATTCATTGTAACAGTTCTGAACGATTCCGTTTTCAACATCAATCCATATCGCTTGACCAAACTGTCGGTCTATATAAAATTTTTCCATGATTAAATGTTTGAAAGGTTCATTTCACCAACTTCGGCGTTGTAGTACAGACGGTCATTATTGTAACGTATGACGGGACAGTCACCAACATAACCCTCTTTAAGAACGGAATGAATATTTTCGTTGTCAATGTTCTCAGTCACCAAACGGGTAAAGAGTTCATTTGAAATGTCAACGTCCGCCTGATCGGTTTTAATTTCGAACCATCCTGCCTCGGACACCTCGGAGATAAACATCCCTGTGTAAAATCCTTTCAAGCCGTAACGGTTCACGAATTGGTCTGCGTTACACCATATACATACACACTCCTTTTCACGGAGTAAATATGCGATTTCGGGATTGATGTGACTCATAAACAACCCGCCAGGATAACCATGCCCCATCATTATAATACGATCATGATCTTTGACTTGTTGAATGAATTCGTTTTTTGAGTAACCCTCACCTTTGTGTCGGTTCTCTACGGTGAAGCCACGACCTTCATAAATCTGAGATAAGAAGTCGGTTGACCTGTCGTCAGGGTGAATTACTAATGTTTTCATAATTGAGTATTTTTGGTTACAGTATAAAGATATATACTTTTTATGAGATTTCCAAACAAAAACAGATTTATTTTTAAATTATTTTTGGTACAGGAGGGAACATCGTCGACCCGGTCACGAGGGAGATATCAATCAGCACAACCCAAGTTAGAGTGAAGTGCCCGGAGCTGGCTAGGTACCAACATAAAGTCAATCCGCACACCCTGTGCCGATTGATGTTCGTGCCCGGGGCGCTGGCCGAAGGTACAGTTCTTGGGCATAAAAAAACCCCGACCGAAGCCGAGGTTTGATATAACTAATTCATTCATATCATTGATCTTTAATTGATATTCCAGTGTCAATACGAAAACACCTGTTGCGTGGTGAAGAAGAGATTATAGACCTCGAAGGGATAAGTTCAATTATCCTTCTTAGAGAAGTGACGGATAACCCTGTGGAATCAAACTCGATAAAATACCTACCAAATTCTGTGTAGGTTTTTACATTGAATCC
>Ga0307379_10005758_pt1 | contig 17187 bp, 14 predicted proteins | sample UN2MG_FD_202237 | JGI IMG/M metagenome (GOLD analysis project Ga0307379, IMG submission 202237) | Soil microbial communities from Risofladan, Vaasa, Finland - UN-2 | ecosystem: Environmental > Terrestrial > Soil > Coastal area > Acid sulfate soil | place: Finland: Risofladan, Vaasa | collected... | reverse complement strand
GCTTTGCCCAGAAGTCGTAAGCAGCAAAGTCGCAAATCCAGGGATTTACAAGCAGAATATTTGGGGTGTCGTAATTCACGAATAATAGAACATAAAAAAGAACCAGCCATTTTCACCGCAGAGCCGCCCTTTTTATTTTCCGTCCTCTCAACGGAAAATAAAAAAGCCCTTAATATCTGCGTTCTTTGCGGCTTTGCGGTGAGATATAGCGGGAATAAAGTCAGCTTTCATTACCATGCGGAAAGTATTCCATTGAGATTTTTTTCAATTCCTCGCGGCTGAAAAGGAGTGTATATGTATCGACCGAGGTTGCTTTCGAAATTTTCAGAGCTATTTTCCTGCAGGACTCTTCATCTCCGGCGTGAATCATGGTGTATAGGTTGTATGGCCAATCGCCATTGGGGTTTCTCCTGTAACAATGTGAAACCTGCCTGAAAGATGCCATCTTTTTTCCGACTTCATCTATCTGGTTTTCGTCAACCTTCCAGGCTACCATAGCGTTTGCTTTAAACCCTGATTTCTGGTGCCGTATAGTTGCGCCAAAACGCCGTATTACCCCCCTGTCGCAAAGATCTTTCAGCTTTTCCAGAAAAGTATTTTCTGAAATACCTAATTGCTCTGCGATTTCGAGATACGGCTGCTTTGTAATGGGAATGTCGCCCTGAATCGAGGCCAGGATCATTTTTTCAAGTTTTGTCAGCATATTAAATTTTAAATATTTATATAAAGCAATGTCAAGTACTTTTGGATTCGGGAAACAGGCTTTGTATATCATGCTCTGTTGCCTTGCATATACCTTTTTCGGTAATAAAACCTGTTACAAGTCTTGCAGGCGTGACATCAAAAGCAAAGTTTGCGGCAGGGCTGCTTTCAGGGGTAATCAGAACGCTTTTTATCGCTCCCTGGTCAAAGCCCTGTACATACCTTATTTCATCAGAATCACGCATTTCTATAGGTATCTCTTTTAACCCGTCTTTTAAGTTCCAGTCAAAAGTGCTGGAAGGAAGGGCAACATAAAAAGGGATATTGTTATCCATGGCTGCCAGCGCTTTAAGATATGTTCCGATTTTATTGGCAACATCGCCGGTACGGGTAGTTCTGTCGGAACCTACGATCACAATATCCACCATGTTGTGCTGCATGAGATGGCCGCCGGCATTATCAGTAATTACAGTATGTTTTACGCCTTGCTTGCCGAGTTCCCATGCTGTCAGTCTTGAACCCTGATTCAGTGGTCTTGTTTCGTCCACCCATACATGGACGTCTATACCTTTTTCAAATGCAGCATAGATCGGGGCGGTAGCGGTTCCATATTCTACACAGGCGAGCCATCCTGCATTGCAATGGGTGAGAATGTTGACGGTTTGATTCCCTTTTCTGCGGCTTATCTCTGCAATCAGGTTCAGGCCGTTTTCACCTATTTTTTTGCAGTTTTCGACCTCTGTTTCGACGATTTTTTCAGCCTCATTAAGGGCTGCTTTAATTTTTCCGGACGATGTTTTTGCTTTGAGTGTTTCAGCTAAAACCTTATCAACAGCCCATGCAAGATTTATCGCCGTAGGCCTTGCAGATTTTATCCTTTTACACTCGTTTATCAGAAAATCATTGCCTGCTGGTTTGTCTCCAGCATTTAAGGCAGCCAGGTAAACCCCGTATGCTGCCGTAACACCTATCAGGGGGGCGCCTCTAACACATGTTTCCTTTATAGCGTTTATGACATCATCGACACTTTTAAGCTCCGCAACTACAAACCGGTGTGGAAGAAGTCTCTGGTCAATTACCTTGATAACCTTTAAATTTTGACTCAGCCATATCGGCCGTATATGTTTATTAGAGATTTTTTCTTGCCTTGGCAATATCGTCAACCTTTCCCATTACTATTAATACCATTCCTTCTTTCAGTATCTGTGAAGGAGGAGGATTAAATTCAATTTCTTCAGAATTTTGTTTTGAACCTAAAATCAGCAAATTGAATTTGTCCTTGATGCCTGATTCGCTGATTTTTTTCCCCACAGCGTTTGAGTGCGCTGAAACGGTTATTTGATGGATTCTTAAATCCTGTTTTCTGGTGCGAAGCATGCTGTCAAGGAAATTAACGGCCGCGGGACGGATCATTTCAGACGCCATGCGGAGCGCACCGATAAAATTCGGCGATACAACGCTGTCTGCTCCGGCCTTTTTGAGTTTCGGCATCAGCTTCTGATTTGTCATTCTGCTTATTATCCGTATGTTTTTGTTCAGCATTCGCGCGGTCATTGTAATATAAAGGTTGTCCTTGTCTGAAGGAAGGGCGATGATAATTCCGGCAGCTCTTTCAATACCTGCGGCTAAAAGATTCTGATCATCTGTGGCATCCCCTTTAATATACATCAGGTTTTCTATCCTGCTGCACCGCTCAATATTCTTTTCGTCAAGTTCTATTAGGACAACCTGCTCACGGTTTTTGACAAGTTCGTCAATTAAAGGGCATCCTGTTTCGCCGCCGCCGCATACGATATAATGGTTATTTAACTTTTTTATCTGTTTATCCATCTGTTTTTTCCTCAACATTCCGGAGAGATCTCCCTCAACCAACAATGCCGTCATGCTGCTTATGCCATAGAGCAAGACTCCCATCCCAAAGGTGATGAGAATCATGGTAAATATCTGCGCAGCGGCATTGCCTGTAACCGGGATAATCTCACCGTAACCAACGGTGGTTAATGAAATTACCGTCATGAATATACAATCCATGAACTTTGGTTTTCCGCCAAATAGAATATAATAGCCTATGCTTCCTGCCGATATTACAGCAAAAATGGCAATCAGCACAAAATATAATCTTTTTTTAATATTCATCAAAAAACTTTTTTTAACCAAGTTCTTTCGCAGCAGTAAAACCAAGCTCAAAAGCTTTTAAATTAAATTCCACGAAACTTTTTTTTGTCTTTGTCTGTATTACTTTTTTGATGCTGTCTGCCGATAGTGGCAGGATGCCTGTTTGAATTAGGGCGCCCAGCAAAACAATATTAACTGACAGAATACTGCCCGCCTGTTTTGCAAGATCAGCGGCATTAAAGGCGATAAGATGTTTGGTCTTGGATCGGATCAAATCCTGCAGTTTATCCAGATCAGGATAAACACTTTTTCCAAGAGCTACAGTAAATGGGGGAAGGCAGGAAAGGCTGGTAATAACAACTGTGTCGGGATTGCACTTGTTTAGGGCTCTGAGCGTTTCTGAGGGTTCAAACCCCACAAGCACATCTGCTTCGCCGTCGGATATTATACTGCTTTTTGCGCTGCCGAATACAACGGAGGATTCAACTACGCCACCCCTTTGGGCCATGCCGTGTATTTCACTCATGCGAACCGGAATGCCGGAAAGGAGGGCCGCTTCTCCAAGCACCTTTGAAGCAAGCAGATTCCCCTGCCCGCCAACCGCCACTATAATTAATTTTGTTGAATTCATGGTCTTGGTCCTGTTTTTTCTATAATTATTTAATGGCTTACCTTCCATGATATCGTTTCAAGTGTCTATCGATAAATTTCTTTTTGTCTTGTAATAACCATACTGTGTCACTCTTCTTATTGCAAGTTTTTCCTTTTTTCCATAAATATATTAACTCCCTTAAGCTCTTCCAATTTAAAGACGCAAAAAGCCTGCTCGATTTTTAATCTCTATAATGGTATAGAGTGTTTCAATAAAGGGGTAATTTTGAGGATATTTCTTAAATTTCATGAAGGCATAGAGGAATAAAGTGATAAAAGGCAATAAAAAATCTATGCAGAAAATTATAGCGCAGAGTAGTATATCTTGATATCCTGCTTATTATCCGTTATATAATTATTAAGTTTATTATATTATTATAATCACGGAGAAAAAACACATGAAAAACTATTTTGCGGCAATATTATGTCTTGTGCTTCTGGTAATTGGTTCCGGATGTGCTACGCTTTATGGTACAGCCGTGGATGAACGGAATGTACGCACAGTAGCCGGCGACACAAAAATTAAGGCCACGATCCTGCAAAAATTTATCGAAGACGATGTTGTTAAAACTTTTGATATTGATATAGCCTGCTATTATGGCCATGTTTACTTAATCGGTGAATATGATGTGGAAAAACAAAAAAACAGAGCTATTAAAATTGCCGAAAATGTTGAAGGGGTAAAAGGTGTAACCACCTATCTTCTCGAAAAGAAAGATGGTGATCCATGCGGAGTAACTGACAATCTTGCCATTAAAGCCAAGATTAAAGCCAAACTCATCAAGGATGAGAATGTCTGGTCAACCAATGTCGACGTAACAGTTGTTCAGTGCAATGTGGTATTTGTGGGTCTTGTAGAATCAGACAAGGAAATAGAGCAGATTATTGCTCATGGTAAAAGTATAGGAGGGGTTCGAAGCGTCAAATCTTTCCTGAAGGTAGCGCCGCACTATAACCAATAAACAATTCCTTAAAAAAATGAAGGGTTAAACCGATGAACAGACTGTTCCCGATTATAGCAACACTGATTATACTGTTTGGTTGTACAACAGGCGCTATTGCATCAGAAAAAGTAGTTGAAGTTGAGGGAAGCAGCTTTGCTTCCAAAGAGGATGCCATACGTCAGGCTCAGCGTTCGGCCGTAGAGAAAGCTGTTGGGGTCTTTATCCACTCTAAAACCGAGGTGGAAAATTTTGCAATCAAAAAAGACAGTATTATGTCCCGAACACAGGGCTATATCACCCGCTTCACAATCCTTGGGGAAGAAAAGGCTGAAGGCCTTTACACTGTCAGGTTAAGCGCAACTGTTTCAATGGACAAAATAAAAGACGATCTTTTGGCCATGAGAATTCTGCTTGACAGCATGGAGCGGCCCAGACTTATGATTTTAATAGAAGAAGAATATATCGGCATGGACCATGTCGGCATGTCTTTAGCCGAAACCGAGATATCCTCCCTGCTCGCAGCCAAGGGTTTTGATCTTGTTGACAGGGCGCAGATTGAGAAGATAAAGAGCCTTGACCAGAGCAGACAGGCTTTAGCCGGAAATATTGCCGCAGCCAAAAGACTGGGATTGGACTTTGGATCTCAGTATGTAATAGTGGGCAAGGCCGTAGTTGAAGACGTCGGCGAGGCTTATCCGGGTTCCGGCCTTAAATCGCTTCAGGCGAGTCTCCAGCTAAAAGTCATTCAAACCCAGACAGGGCTGTTGCTGGGTTCTATAGTAAAAAACGGAATTTCCGTCCATATCAGTCCGCTGACCGGTGCAGGCAAATCTCTGCGGATAGCGGCTCAAAAGGCTGTTGACGAATACCTGGTTGATACCATTACCAACTCTTTCCAGGAGTTTCTTAATAATGGCGCCCCTCTTAAACTGCATATAACCGGCGTAACATCCTTTCAGCAATACAAATTAATTGTATCTAATATTGAGATTATGGATAAAGTTATAAGCAGCAAAAAGGAAGGCTGGAATAAAATTGGGGGGCTGCTGGTGCTGGATCTGAGCTTTAAGGGCACGAGTGAAGAGCTTGCTAAACTTTTAGATGGCTTGAATTTTGGCAAAAACAGCCTTGAAGTGATTGATTTTGCGCCGGACAGAGTTGACTGTAAGTTACGACAATAATGACTTGGTAAAAAGTCTAAAATTTTTTTGACAGGATAAACAGGACAAACAAGATACTGGATTCCCGCTTTCGCGGGAATGACAAAAGAGTGTGTTGATGTTTTAATCCTGAATATCCTGTTAATCCTGTCAGATTTTTTTAAAGATTAATTAATTAATATTAATCGCACCAAATGGATTGTCGGTTCCTTTTTTGAAAAATAGAAAACGATTTCCCTTGGCCTGCTGGGTATCAAACAGGATGCCCTGATCCTGCAAGCCCCTGTAAAGCTCCCGCTTAAAATCGAAATTTTTCCCCTGATAGTCCACATCAAGCTGAAAATTTCCAGGCGATTCATTTCTAACATTCGTGTCCTTAAAACCGGTCATTTTCTCAATTACATCAACGATTACATAGGTTTCCTGTTCCGAAAAGTTTCTAAACCATACATCAAAACGGGTTCCAGCGTGAACAGCACGCTCAAAATAAGACAGTGTATCTTCAATTAAAGCATCTGCAATCGCTTTTCCCAATTGATCTGCAGCCTTTGCAGCCTGCATATCTTCATAATAATTTCCTGCTGCTTTCATGGTTTTTACGTACAGATCACCCGATTTTTGAGCTATAAGATCTGCAGTAGCCGGAGCAACGGCACGCAATGCTATTTCAACAATGACGCCGCCGAAATATTTGCTTGATCCACCGGTCTTGCTCGCCGCATGCACATCATATACAAGAAGCAGGTCTGCTTTATATTTTAAGGCAAGAGCGGAAAGGTCATCCATATCCACATCAATCCTGCCTGCCTGCTCTATCTCGTTGTAAACATCATTAACGAACATTTTGTCTAAGACTATAAAGCCTTTTCTGGCAAAAACCCCGTTAATTGCCTGCTCGGCTGCCCTGACCACCCTGGAATCCCTGTGCATTGAACTTTTGGTTTCAGGAAGATAAATTGCCATAAATCGGGGGTTGCCGATCTGTGCCATTAGAATCCCGATCGCCTTTAAATCATTTTTAATCGAAGCGGTTTGCACGTCAGCCTGCATGGTTACGGTGTATATTGAGCCGTCCGGACTTTTTCCTTCAGACAATATATTATAATTGGTTACATAACCGCTTGCCCTCGAATAAATCTTATCCTGCAGCACCTCAAAGTTCGCAACCTTGGTTTTAGAATCGATGAGAGCGCCTATGCCTTGTTCAACCGCAGCCCGCTGGGCATCAGCAATAGCGCTTTTACGATCTGTTCCTTGCCCTACAACCGTCACCATTGTGCTGTAACCGGTTGATACAAAAAGAAATATAATTCCCAAAACAAGACATACCATTATATTTTTTTTATTTTTCAAAGCCATCATACCTCCTCTCCGAATTTTATAAGGAATTCTTGTAATAGTTCAGCTAATTTTAGACAGGATATACAGGATGATGGGGATATAAGAAAAAGTAAAAAATCCTGTTAATACTGGCCAAATATTTTGCCCCCCGTGAACTTTTACACAATTATAAGTTATAATTGGCTGCGCCAAAGGCGCATTCCTTAACTTTAGCTCACTTTAGGCACTTTAATATACTTTAGGCACTGTAAGTTTTTTAATATATCCGCACCCCTTTTTCTTCCTGTGTTTTCTTAACCGGTGTTTGCTTCAGCATGTTTTTTTGTTGTTCATATTTCTGGCGGTCTTTGATTGCAGACTGAATTCTTGCCATAGCATCCAGGTAAAGTTTATTATCCCCGTATCTGGCCGCCTTTTTATACATTGTGCTTGCGATCTTGAAATTTTCAAGGTCGCCAACAGATTCATGGGCTAAACCTAAATTATAATAGGCTGCCGCGTTATTCGGTTCAGCCTTGATTACATCCTGCCAGATATCTTTTGCCTCGTCCCATAATCCACGCTTGGCGAATTCTATGCCGCGTTTTATCATGTCATGACCACCATAGCCAAATTTACTGCCGTCATAAAATTCTATGGTTTCGGTAATCTTTGTTGGAGAAATTTTTGCGACAAGCTTAGACGCAACATTGGCTGACAGCTCATTTAAAGTTTGATTCGGTGCAGGCAACTGGCTTAACTTCATCCCTCCTAAAACAGAAAGAGCATATTCCTTATTGCCGCCAAATTTCTGATTGTAATTTTCCGTGACCTTGCTGGTCGCTATAATCTGCTTTGTTTTCAGGTTAAATACTTTGAAATCGGTGGTTAGAGAAGCCTGGCGTATGACATAGGGCACCGGTCTGAGCACTGTCTTTTTGATTTCCACGTCCACCCATTTACCAAAAATATTTTTTTCTTTTTTATATTGTCCCGTGCCTTCCTGCATCTGGACCTGATCATATCCACGTATATCATTTATATTGGAGGTTACCCGCCCGGTAATTACTCCATCTGCTTGAAGATTTTCAAAAGCCGGAAGAAATCTTGGATCATCCACTTGATCATAGACAACCCGGTCCAGAGCATTTGTCTTTGAAGTGTCTATAAGGTTGAAGTGCTGCACCTCGCTTAATTTATTATAGAAATCGCTACGCACAGTTTCACCGAACTGGCCTTCAAACTTAAGCAAGGCAAGCGTTCGGATGCCGCCAAGAGAAACTTCGGCAGGCCTGATCCTGCTTACACTGGTCTTTGCGGCGCAACCAAACCATGCAAACATTGCAACTACTATTAAGCCTGCTGATAATTTTAAGATATGTTGCTTGTAATTCATGTGCATTTTCCTTCCAGTTAAAATTTAATTTATTGTCGCAAGCCGGCATCAATGTTTTTGCCTTTTGGTTCAGGCGGAAGATTTGGTTTTATCAAAATATTTTTTTTAAGCGATTCAACGACCTTGTCTATATTTTCTACTCCATCCCTGATTTCGTTAACCCCTCTCTTTGTTGACCGTGTAACCTCCGGTATATCATGGCTCCCTTCTTCCATCTCTTTTAAAATCCTTTTAATGCTTGAGATGCTATCTAATACTCCCTCTCCGGCCTTTTTTATCGTTGCGAGATTATCCTGGACCTTATTTGTTATTTCAGGTGTTGCCTGGGCAATGCTTTCCAGAATCTGAGTTACCTTGCCAAGATCATCAAGTATGATTTGCAGGACTTCCCTGGATTTTAGTATGCTGCCGGCAGTCCCTTTGCCGGCCTGTATATCACCGGTAATAGCTTCAAGATGAGAAATGGTTTTGTTTAAGTTATTGACGGTTGTAAAAAAGGGGCCATTGGGATCCCGCATTATTTGTGTTATTTCTGAGATATCCTGGACCATACCGATAACCTTTTTAGCTGTTTCTTCAACATGGAACTCTGACATAAGGTCGGATATGGATTTTTTTGCCGTGGAATTGATTTCTCCGCCCTCAGATATCAGGGGGCTGTCCGCGCTTCCTGGTTTAATGGAAATATATTCAGACCCGATAAATGTCGGGCTTTCCACAATTGCAACAGAATCGCTTCTTATTCTGGAAGAATATTCCTCTAAAATAGCCAGCTTAACCTTAACTTTGTTTTCAACAAGTACAATTTTTTTTACCTTTCCTATATCTGCTTTAAATAGTTTTACAGCAGCATCTTCCTTAAGATTATAACTTTCATTAAAGGTAGTATAATATGTAATGTATGTTTTAAACCAGTCCTTGCCTCTGCCGATAATCACCACAGTAGTCAGCAGTATAACTACGATGCAGATTATAAATGTTCCAACTGTTTTTTCTTTTTTGCTAAAATTTAAGTTCATGGCTAATTTTTAACGGTTGTTAACTTTCCACCTGAAATAAGTATTTTCCTGTTTGAAAACTCTTTAACAAAATCAGTGTGATAAGAAATAAAAACAACAGGGAGTCCGGATAGTAACATTTCTTTAAGGAGCTTGACAAAGAGATCGAATTTTTCATGCCTGATGAAATTCTCAGGCCGCTCAAACAGCAGTATGTCAGGCGACTTGGTAAGCTCTCTGATTACAATGGCGCTTCGCAGCTCCGTCGGCCTGAGATCGCCCGGACGGATATCCAGTTTGTCATAAATGTCGAAAACAGCGCATAAATTTTTAACATTATCGCTGAGATCAAGGAAAAATGAATTTTCAAAATAGTATCGCATTAATAGAAGATTTTCCCTGATACTCATATTGCTGATCATCGATGCATCTGTAGCAATATAACCTATTTTTTTCTTATATGGAAGAAGATTTCTGTGGTCTGAAAAATTAATTTTTTCCCCCATAAATCGATAAGTGCCTTTTGTTGGATGCTCAAGCATTGCAACAGCCTTTAGAAGCAGGTGTGCGTCATCCGGCGAATCAGCCTGCACGGAGCATGCATCCCCCTTTGACAGGCCAAAATAGAATCGGTTAAGGCCGTTTCCTTGACCTGTTGGGGAAAGCGTATAATCTGAAAGCTCGATTAACTTCATTGTTTACAGGTAAAATATTATGGATATAATGACATTTATTACCAGGCAGTAAAAAAAACACTCAATGGCTGCTTTTGATGTTGCTATTGGCAGGCCTGTAATATTTTTTTTTATGCTGAATCCTTGATAGAGACATGTTACGGTAATAATAATTCCAAAACACAGGGCTTTTACAATTCCTACAATAATATCTGTCGGAGTTACGGCTTTTGCAATCTGTCCAAGAAAGTCGCCTAAATTAATATGTGTAAAGACCCACACTGCCCCATAACCTCCGACAATAGACACCAGGTCAAAAACGATGAAAAGACAAAGTATGGCAGATGTGATCCCTATTAATCTCGGCAGACAAATTGTTCGTATTGGATCAATACCTGCCATTTCAATCGTATCTATTTCATGAAAAATCTTCATGTAGCCGATTTCTATAGTTACTGAAGTGGCTGATCTCAATATCACCAAAAGAGCTGTAATACCGGGGCCTAATTCTCTCACAATTAACAGCACCATTGTTGTGCCTGTGTTGTATTGACTCGAGATCCTGGCAAATTGTATAATAAGCATGCTCCCAACAATAAGAGCAATCGGAATAAGCAGGGGAAGTGCTTGCACAGCCGTAAAATATATCTGTTCCAGAATAACTCTTCTGACAAGAACTCTGCCTTCTTTTGGTCTTTGAAGGATCAGACCAAGCATTCTGTAAGTAAAGGCAAATAGATCCAGAATATGGTTGACAGATTTTAAGGTTTTTCTGCCTATGTAACCCGCTATTTGATACATATTACTCGTTGCTCGTTACTTGTTGCGTATTGTTGACTGTGAGCGTTCACGGAACGTTGAAATTGGAAAATAGAAATTGGAAATTTGGCCTGAACCTTTTTGTTCCACTTATCAAAGTCGTGCCCGACCATATCTGATAACGCTTCTGCCGGTTTGTAAACATCCAACTCGTAAACTCGTTTCATCTCTCCCAAATTTCTACTTTCCAATTTCAAGTTTCAAGCCGTGAACGGCTACTGTTGACTTATTATAAATCTTACAATATAAAATTAAAACAGGTCAACAAAATTGAACGTGTACCATTTGCCTGACATTTCATACGGAGATCTTGCGGAGACCTTTATGAAAAAATTCGCTTTACTCTATCCTCTTTTCATTTCCATGTTTGCCATATTTGTCGGAATCCTTGCCTATTTGCAAGGGATATCCTTTCTCGATCTAATGGAATTAAAAACCATTGATTTAAGGTTTGAGGCAAGAGGACAAATTTCTCCAGGCTCTGATGTGGTTCTGGCAGTTATTGATGAAAAAAGCATTAGTAAAGAGGGAAAGTGGGTATGGCCAAGGTCAAAAATCGCAAATCTTGTTACAAAACTGTCAAAAGCCGGTGCCAGCGTAATAGCATTTGATATTGGATTTTTTGAACAGGATGATAAAAAAATTGTAAACACCATAAATGAGATACAACGCACAATTCACGATCACGATATTCGAAAAAAGGAAATTGACAACTATCTGGAAAATCTAAAGAAGCATGCAAACAACGATCAACTCCTTGCCGATGCCATAAGAAATTCCACCGCCAAAATAGTGCTGGGATATTTTTTCCACACAGATCCTGCTGAATCAAGTCATATCAGCGAAAACCAGATCAGCATTCACAAGAAGAATATTTCAGGATCCAGGTATAAATTTATACGTTATGCTTCAGGAACTTCTCAGAATATACCACTTATTGAAGTCGGAATACCTCAGTCTAATATAGAAATTATTTCAACCGCAACCGATTATTGTGGATTCTTTAATATGTTACCGGACAAAGACGGGGTTGTGCGATGGATGCCCGGTGTCTTTAAGTGCATGGATACGTTGTACGCTCCTTTATCGCTGATTACTGTCAGCGCTTATTTAGAAAGCCCGATTTCAATGAATATTGATGAATATGGTGTGGAAAGAATGCAAATCGGCAAATTAATAGTGCCGACAGATGAGCTGGGACGAATTTTGATAAATTACAGAGGAGCAGGCAAAACCTTTCCTCATATACCGGTTACAGATATACTAAATAACGATATAGTCGATACTGTTGTTAAAGACAAGATCGTTATAGTCGGTGCGACCGCTGTTGGAATCTACGATTTAAGGGTCACTCCATTTGAAAATGTTTTTCCAGGCGTTGAAATTCACGCAAATGTCGTAGACAGCATCCTTTCAAAGGATTTTATGTATCAACCGGCCTGGGCCGCTATTTTTGACATTATGGCAATAATTATTGCCGGACTTATCTTAGGGCTTGTGCTTCCTAAAGCAGGCGGCATATCAGGCGCTGCAGTCGGTTTCTCATTGTTTATCGGCTATATATTTTTATGCCAGTATCTATTTTCTCAAAAAGGATTAATTCTCAATCTTGTTTACCCTCTGAATGTAATAATTTTAGTGTATATCAGCATAACCGCATACAAATATTTTACAGAGTCAAAGCAGAAGAGATTTATCAAAAACGCTTTTTCTACTTATCTTGCTCCAGAAGTTGTCAAACAGCTTATCGAGTCTCCTGAAAAGCTTGTGCTGGGTGGTGAACAACGTAAAATTACAGCATTTTTTTCAGATATCCAGGGTTTTACAGGTATTTCCGAAGGGTTGACTCCAGAGGAGCTGGTTGAGCTGTTAAATGAATTCCTTACAGAAACAACAAACATAATTCTTAAATATAAAGGAACTGTGGATAAATTCGAAGGTGATGCTATAATCGCATTTTTTGGAGCCCCTAACGAGATTGAAAATCAGGAAGAAATAGCATGCATGGCTTGCATTGACATGCAAAAAAGGCTGTCTGAACTAAGAGAAGTTTGGAAAACATCAGGCAAGCCGGAACTTTATATGCGGATCGGTCTTTGCACGGGTCCGGCTGTTGTGGGCAACATGGGATCAAAAACACGCATGGATTATACAATGATGGGAGATACGGTTAATATTGCGTCAAGGCTGGAAGGGGTTAATAAAATATACGGAATTTATATGCTGATTAGCGAAACAACTTTCAGGAAAGCCGGCGATAAAATAATGGCAAGGGAAATTGATTCGATAAATGTTGTGGGGAAAAAAGCACCGGTAACGGTTTATCAGCTTTTAGGTTATAAAAAAGATATTGGCGAAAGCATGAATAAGACAATAGATAATTACTCCAGCGGCCTTTGTGCATACAGAAATCAGGATTGGGAAAAAGCCGAAAGTTTTTTTAAGGCAGTGTTGGAGCTGACGCCTGACGATGGTCCAAGCAAGACCATGCTTCTCAGGTGTGATGAATATAAAATCAATCCTCCTCCAAAAGATTGGGATGGATCATTTACTATGAAAACAAAATGAGACCTTTGCAAAACGCCCCCTTTTGCCCAATTTCGGCGTCAGGCTCAAATTTTAAGCCTCGAAATACTCAATGTATTCCTACGGTTAAAATTTTCGCCTTCCTTGAACTTGAACAAAATTGAGCATTTTTCAAAGGTCTCAAAATAAAATCAACTTATAGCAAACAAAAGGTTTTATTTAAAATGAAAAAACTATCTAAAATAATTCTGCTTATATGTTTGTGTCTCGCTCCCCTTTCATCATTTGCCGATGCCGGCAGGCAAGTGGCAGGCGCTGTAACATTTATGATCGGAGATGTATTTGTTTCTCATGACAAAACCACCTGGGTTAATGCGGATTTTGACATGAAAATTTATCAGGGGGATCAAATCAGGACAGAGGCGGAATCACGCTGCGAAATTACTCTTGAAGACGGCACTGTGGTTAGAATGGATGAGAACTCTTTTCAGCAACTTGAAAAATGTATGGTAAGTAAAACCGCCAAAGAGGTTTCCTTATTTCTGTCTTCGGGTAAAGTGTGGTTAAACGCCCGCAAAATCCTTGCAAAATCCGACAGCTTTAAGGTCAGAACCAATAAGGCGGTTTGCGCAATACGCGGAACAAAGTTCAGGGTTGATACAGATGATGAACAGACGCGAATTAGTGTCCATAAAGGGGTTGTGGCAACATGGAGCGCTTTGTTTGACAAACCAAAACCTGAGCCGGATGCTTTCACATTAAAACCTAAGCCAATAGCCGGGCCGCATCCGGTATCCATGGAAAAGTGGGTAGAAATTGTAAAAGCCTTTCAGCAGATTACAATCGATTCAAAGGGAAAATATGAAAAAAAGGATTTCAATATTAATAGCATTATGGAAGATCAATGGATAAAATGGAATATGGTTCGTGATGGTGATCAGGATTAAGGAGTAAAATCAGTAAAACAGCTTTAATTCCTGAATTCGCAAAGAGACTTTTTGTCTTGTTCCCATGTTCCAACGTGAGAACCTATATGGTATGCATTCCCACGCTGAAGCGTGGGAACGAGAAACAAAATAATTTAAATGGCAAAGCGACATCATTATTCAACGTTCGATGTTTGATGTTCGACGTTCATCTTTTAATTTGTTCTTCGTGTTTTTCGTGGTGAAAAAAACATAATAAATGCTAAAATCTCGCGATTCAACATACAAAAAACATTTGATAATCCTCGTACTTGCCGTTGTGGGGTTTTCCGTTCTTTTTATTTCCATTCTGCTTAAAGGCATTGCCTACAACATACTTACCCAGATAGACAACACCCTTTATGCTCAATTTTTGTTAATTCGGGAGCGGTTTAACGAGGATAAAAAGGCTGTTCAGAGCAATGTCATTATTGTCGGGATCGACGACAGGACATTAAACAGGCTCGGCGCTTATAATCCTTCCAAATATCGAAGATATCACATAGATCTGCTTGCAAATATACTTAAAGGCAAACCCTCCGCGGTGGCTTATGATATCCTTTTCGGCGATCCCCATGATGATCCGGATGTGGACAGGCGGTTTTCTGAGATTATGAAAAAGGGGCCGGTCTTTTCAGTTATTTTCGGGTCTGCTCATACTCAATCAAAACAAATGTTCAAGCCGCTTGCCGACAATATCTCCGGCAAACAGGACATGAAATTTGTAAGCGAAAACGGTTTTGAGTCAATGGCTCCTTTTATGCTTTCTTCTTTAAAAGGTATTGGCCTTGCAAATGCATATCCGGATAATGATGGGATATTAAGGAAGATGCCGATGCTTTTCAAAGTGGGCGGCAGGCTTTATCCGACAATATCGCTCGAGATATTTAGAAACATAAATAATATCCCGCAATCTAAAATCAGGATTAAAAACAACAGGGTAATAGCTGGCGAGACAACAATTCCTGTTGATAAATATTGTAGAGCGTATGTAAATATCGATAATACATACAAAATAAGAGAAATATCATTTTATGATGTCTGGGCTGGTCGCGTGCCAGGGCGTTTTTTTAATGATAAAGTTGTATTTGTTGCTGCAACGGCTACAGGCCTTGGCGACAATAAACTGGTCCCGCTGTTCGGCTATGTCAGCGGAATAATGATTCACGCCAACCTGTTGCTGAATATGACCCATAATAATTTCATTAATGAAGTTACGGGAACCTCTTATTATCTTCTAATACTCTTTGCTTCTTTTTTTTATACATACCTGTTTTATTTGCGCCACGAATTGCCTCTCATAACAAGGGCGGTTGATTATGTATCCAGTGTGGCGCTTGTTACCAAATTCGGCAATGCGCTTCTTAAAATACCAATTGTCAAAGGCCATTATAACTCATTCAAATCCATGCGTGACAGAAGCTATGGTTTAAGAATATTTTTTCTTTTGTTTTCTGAAACACGACAGCGTCTTGCGCCTGTCCTTTTACAGCTTGTATTACTGTATGCGGCCCTCTTTTTAATTTTCTATTATTTCAACATCCTCATTAAGCCATTTACCATTATGATACAATTGATTATCTGCTATATAATTGTTTCTGAATTCAAAAGAATAGATTTCAGCAAGATTGCGCCGGACAATATGAGTGCCTAAAGTGAGCTAAAGTGCCTAACATGCCTAAAGTTATGGAGAAAATGATCATGTTAAAAAAACTTGTTGCAATCTTTTTTCTTTGCTCCTTTTGCCTGTTTTTTCTTTGCATGGGAAAAGCGGCTATTGGAGCATATAATGATGTTAGCGGCTTTAATACAGCTGCCGGGCTGCTTAATAATGGAATGTATCTTGAAGCGTTAAACATATATCAGGAGATTTCAATTTACTCTGATAAACAGGACAACAGAGCGCGGGCATTATTATTCATGGGAACTACTTACAGCCTTTATCTTGATCAGTATGACGCTGCCCTGGAACAATTTGACAAAATTATTAAAACCTATCCAACCAACCAGGCAGCCTCTGATGCTCTTTTTAACAGTGGCATGGTATTATATGAAACAGGCAAATTTAAAAACGCTCATGCTTTTTTTAAAAAGTACATGGAAAAATATCCGGATGGCCTGCGCAGACAATCGGCGGAAGTATGGGCTGACAGCGCAAAGGCTCAGATGTCACAAATCAGGAAACCTGAAGAAATTACAGCGCTTCCTTTGTATGAGAGAGAGGTTGAGGATACAATTATCAGGGTATTGATTAAAAACAAGGCTGATAAAGTTTCCATTCATTCAGAGGAAAACATCTCATTGTATAATCCGTTTTCAAAGAAAGTGATTTATAGTAGTTCCGAGCCTGTAACCCTCACAAAACAGGGAGAGCAGCTTGTGGCAAATGACCGGAACCTTGATCTCCATATGTGTATGGTCAAAACCGACGGCAAAACTATTATGGTTGATAATCGCAGATTCAGGGGCGATCTTACTATATTAGCTGATTCAAAATCGCTGTCCGTTATTAATAATATTCCGGTTGAACAGTATCTTTATGGTGTTGTGCCGAAAGAAATGCCGCATGGCTGGGCAAAGGAAGCACTGAAAGCTCAGGCAGTGGCTGCCAGAACATATGCTCTTTATATTAAAGATAAGAGCGCAGACAAACCATATGATGTGGGATCAACTACGATATCGCAGGTATATGGAGGATTTGACTCTGAAAAAGAGGAGTCTAATCTGGCGGTTGATGAGACACGTGGTCAGGTAATTACCTATGATGGAAGACTTATTATCGCTTATTTTCATTCAAGCAGCGGAGGGCATACCGAAGATTCAAAAAATGTCTGGACCGCGGATCTGCGGTATCTTAAAGGGATTCCTGACAGTTTTAGCGCAAATATTCCAAATGGCCAGTGGAGCTTTTTTGTTT
>Ga0307379_10005757_pt1 | contig 17188 bp, 15 predicted proteins | sample UN2MG_FD_202237 | JGI IMG/M metagenome (GOLD analysis project Ga0307379, IMG submission 202237) | Soil microbial communities from Risofladan, Vaasa, Finland - UN-2 | ecosystem: Environmental > Terrestrial > Soil > Coastal area > Acid sulfate soil | place: Finland: Risofladan, Vaasa | collected... | reverse complement strand
AAGATTGGTGAGGAAAACTCGAATTTTTTGGGTTTGGTATTAGTACCCAAGATTTTGGTAGCGGCCATGAGCAGACAGGACACGCCGGAAGAGCAAAGACGGGATTTCTATCTTTATGTTGATGAGTTCCAAAACTTTGCCACACCTGATTTTGCCCAGATTTTGTCTGAAGCAAGAAAATACCGCTTAAATCTGACCGTAGCTAACCAGTTTATTGGCCAAGTGGAAGAAGAGGTTAAAAATGCAGTTTTCGGTAATGTCGGTAGCTTGATCTCTTTTCGGGTAGGCGTAACTGATGCTAATTACCTCCAGCATGAATTCCAGCCTACTTTTTCGGAAACTGACTTGATTAATGTTGAGAGATACAATGTTTTTATCAAAACTACTGTTCATAATGAACCGGTCAATCCTTTTTCCATGAATTTAACCAAAGATGTTGCGAAAATCAATAAACTGCGTAGCAGTAAAGTGGCAGAAATGATTAAGCAGCTTTCAAGATTGAAGTTTGGTAAAGACAACGAAATTGTGGAGGCGGAAATAGCTCAACGGGCGAGATTATAGTATAATACGGGGATGGTGCTCGCGTAGCTCAATGGTAGTAGCACCATCCTTATAAGATGGGGGTTCCTGGTTCGAGCCCAGGCGCGAGCACAAGCTTCACAGATAAAAAAATTGCCTAGGGGGATGTTTTTGGAGTTTATAACTCTTCCAACTTAAACTTCTCAGACTGGGATTTTTTCACCAAAGATAAATATTTTTCCGTAGTGGAGAGTCTTTTATGGCCGGTTAGTTTGGATACTAAGGTAAGAGGTGTGCCTGCCTTGAGCTGATAGGCAATAAAGGTGTGACGCAGATCATTGATTTTGGCGTTTTCAACACCGGCCAGTTTGAAATAGCGGTTGATGGTGCTTCTTATATTCCTAATCAGAAAAGGCTTGCCGGTTTTGGTAATAAAAAGGTATTTGGACTTGCTTTTTGGTCTGCTTTTAAGATAGTTTTCCACGGCCGCTTGGGCTGCTCGGTTAAGAGGAATTTTTCTGGTTGGATGAGATTCATAGATCCGGACAGATAAGGTATTTTGTTTAATGTCTTCCAAATGTAAATTGGCAAGCTCGCCAATACGGATGCCGGTTTGCAAAAAGAGCTCAACAATAGCAAAGATCCTGATATCATTGCGGCAAACATCTCGCAAGGCCCGATATTCCATTTTTGACAAAACACGAGGCGGTTTAACATCATATTTTGGGTGAATTAAGTTGGTAGCCGGATTCTCCGAAAGTTGCTTTTGAGAGTAAAGATATTTAAAAAAGCTTTTGATAGAATTAATCTTTCTGGAGATGGATTTCGGGGTATAACTGTTTTTGGCCAAAAACTCTTTGAAAGCTTTAAGATCAGCGGTAGAAATATCAGTAACGCTGGTTCTTTTAAGCTGCAGACAGAAATCAATTAATTGTTTAAGATCAGCGCCATATGCTAAAATAGTAGCCGAAGCCCTGTTTTTTTGCCGCAAAAAATCCATAAATTCTTTATGGGCTGTTTTTAAACCTAATATTTTTTGATCCACTTTTATTAGTCCAAAGACAGATAGACTTATAATGAAATATTATATCTTCGAAAAACAAAGATATAATATCACTAAAAAGGATAGATGTCAATTAATAAAATCTTTTCTTTAAGTTTTTTACTCTTAAGTTTTGTTTTAATTGTTAATTTAGGTCGTGATGTCCGGAGATTGGTAAAAACTGAAGAGAGATTGGTAAAGACTGAAGAAAAACTGGAAGATATAAAGAAACAAAACGAGCAACTGCAAAAGACTAAAGAATACTACCAGAGTGATGAGTTTCTGGAAGAACAGATTAGAGATAAACTCCAAATGGCCAAACCAGGAGAGACAATATTAATTCTTCCGGAGCAGATTCAAGAGGCAAGCGGCCTTGCTTTTAAAAAAGAAAACAGGGAACAGAATGGAAGTATGGCCAATTGGCAAAAATGGCTAGGGCTTTTTAAATGAACGGATTTTTGATAGAATAAGCGAATATAAGAAAAGAAATTTAACTTTTTTACTTTGAGACATAGCGGGTGGGGGGTAAGTATCCCGTGAGGCCCATAACCTCATTCAACCAAGGAGCGTTACCTTGGACCCGCTACCCTGTACAACTCCTGCCTGTAATCCGCCAGTTGGCGGAATAGGTACGTCGTATACAGGGTTTCGCCCTGGACTCGCCGTGCATACAATAACAGACCGTAGGTCGTTTTGCAGGCAGAAGTAATTTAGGGTCAGGGTAGCTCAGTTGGTAGAGCATCGGATTCATAAACCGACGGTCGTGGGTTCGAATCCCACCTCTGACACAACGTAATAAATTTTTCTTTAAAGAAAAATTTAAACGTGGCAGCAATAAAATTAAAGAAAGGATAAAGCTTATGGGTAGAGAACATAAAAAAAGAAGGTCAATGAAAATAAAACAGGCGCAAGTAAGGCACGCCAAGCTTAAGAAATTGAGAAAAAAGTATGTGTTGGCCAAAAACGAAAGCGAAAAAGAATTGATTTGGGAAAAAGTTTCCAAAGTGGCACCTTGGTTGACAAAGGAAGAGTTTTTAAAAGCAGTCAAGGACAATAAGGTTACTCTAAAAGTAGTGAAGAAGAAAGACAGTAAAAAATAGGTTTTTGACAAAATAAACTTTTGCCCTAGGATTTTATTAATATGGAAGAAATGTTGGTTATGGGTTTAGAGGACCATCAAGGAGATATTAGTTTGACAAGAGTTTTTTTTGTGATACAATACGCATAATTGAAAATCTATATAAAGGCGTTTTAAAACAAGTATGGTTGGGACTTGTAAAGCCTAAATTTCTAAATGAGTATAATCTAAGGTGGCACCGCCCTTAAAGGCCCTTGTTTGATCATCAATTATTTGATGGCTAAACAAGGGCTTTTTTTGTGATTTACTCAGGAAAATTCCGAAGAAATTTTACTAGATAGCTTGAGTTACGAAATACCTCAGCCTGTTATGTCATCCTGGAGTGATCCGCCAATGGCGGAGAACGATAGGATCTCAATAAAAAAAGATTCTATCGCTTCGCTCCAGAATGACATGATACTGATGTTTTAGAACGACAATTAGTCCTGATTAATTTCGTAATTCAGGTTAGATAAATCACAATAAACTTTGTTATTTTCGTTATTATAGAAAGGGGTAGATATGAAAAAAGATTACACGATTTTAACCGGCATTACTCCGTCCGGAAGCGGAGAGGTGCATATTGGCAACTTTGTGGGCATGGTCAAGCCTTTTTTTGAGATGGCCAAAAAAGCTAAAAAAGTTTATTACTTTATTGCTGATTTGCATGCCTTAACAACGGTTAAAAATAGGGAGGAGTTGCAAAGGAATGTGGAAAACATTGTTTTGTCTTATTTGGCTTTTGGTGTTGATACCAGCAAAGTCATTTTTTACCGCCAGTCAGATATCGGCTTGCATCCGGAACTGCAAACCATTTTAAATAATGTTACTCCTTTGGGTTTAATCAAGCGTTGTCACGCTTACAAAGACAAACTGCAAAAAGGTTTTGATCCGGAGAAAGTCAACATGGGCCTTTTCAATTATCCGATTCTTATGGCGGCCGATATCCTATTGTATGATCCTGATTATGTTCCTGTAGGAGAAGACCAAAGACAACACGTGGAAGTAACCAGAGAAATAGGCCAATATTTTAACAAAACTTATGGTCAGACTTTCAAATTGCCTGAAGTTTATATTCGCCAAGAAGCAGGGCGTTTGGTAGGCACTGATGGCAAGCGAAAAATGAGTAAATCATTGGGTAATGTGATTTCTGTTTTTAGCGATGAAAAAACCTTAAAAAAACAGATAATGGGTTGTTTTACAGATCCCGAAAGAATTCATTCCACTGATCCGGGCAGGGTTGAGGGTAATCCGGTATTTATTTACCATGATTTGCTTAATGACAATAAAAAGGAAGTTGAGGATTTAAAGAAACGCTACCGATTGGGTAAAGTGGGTGATGTTGAAGTTAAAGAAAAATTATTGAAGGCGCATTTGAAAAAGTTTGCCCAAGTGAGAAAACGCTATAATGAATTGCAAAATAATCCCCAGTTGATTAAAAAGATTTTGCAAGAGGGAGCTAAGAAAGCTCGGGAAGTAGCTGAGAAAAAGATGATGCTGGTAAGAGAAAAAATCGGCTTGACCAATAAATACTCGTTTTTTAAATATTAAAAAAACTCAAAATTTAAAATGCAAAACGCAAAACTGAAATTAAAAATTAAAAATAATTGGTGGAATAATTTTTATCGCAGAGGCGGAGATTAGTTTATTGTTTAAATATTTAAACTAAAACCCGCTTAAAGCGGGTTTTTTAATAAATCGCGAACTAAATTTTGCTATTAAAGACTAGGAGTTTAACATGAATAAAAATAAAAATGCAATTGGAATAATTGGCGGGGTGGGACCGCAGGCAACTAAGTTTATTTATGAGAAAATTATTGAATTTTCTCAAACCAAATATGGGGCTAAAGACAATGATGATTATCCTAAGATAATTATTTATTCGGTTCCTATTCCAGATTTTATTAGTGACGAAAAGCGTTTGGAGCAAGCAAAAAAGATGCTAATTACAGCCACCAAATCATTAACTAAAGCTGGAGTTACTAAACTCAGTATTGCCAGCAACACGGTTCATATTTTATTGCCTAAGTTAAGAAAGCAGACAATAATAGATTTTCTTTCGGTAATAGAAATAACAGCTAAAAAATGTAGTAATTGTGGTTTTAAAAAGGTAGGAATACTGGGCAGCCCGATTTTAGTTAAATCTGGTATATATACAAAAGCACTTAGAAAATATGGAATTAGAACTATTCTTCCTACAAAGGAAGAATTACAGATTGCGGAAGACATCATCAGAGATGTTTTGGCGGGAGGAAAGGACGGAGATAAAAAGCAAAAATATATAAAAGTGCTAAATGAACTTTTTACCAGAGGTGCTGAGGCGATTATTTTGGGTTGTACTGAGTTGCCTTTAGCAGTCAATTATGAAGCCTTGGGTAATAAAACCATTAATTCTGATGAAGTTTTGGCAGAAGCTTTAACTGACTATTATTATGAATAATTATTTCATCTATCAATCATGGTGGGGAGTGGTTTATCCGCGAAGTGGGTGGTGGAACTAATGGTTTAAAAAATATAAAGTTTAACCCCCGCTTAGACGGGGTTTTTAATAAGTTAGATCCTGAAATAAATTCAGAGCCTGCCCCGAATTCATTTCGGGGATGACATGAAAGGATAAATATGAATAGCACAAAAATTATGCTTTCAGAAAAAGAAATACCCACTCATTTTCTGAATATCAACTATTTTTTAAAAAAATATTTGGGTAAACTGCCGGAGCCGCCTTTAAATCCGGCGACCAAAAAGCCGATCGAGGCTAAAGATTTAGCGCCCATTTTTCCGATGGAACTGATACGTCAGGAGGTTTCCTTGGAAAAATCAATTCCCATTCCCGATGAAGTAAGGGAAATCTATAAGCTTTACCGGCCGACACCTTTGTTTAGAGCTTTTAGGCTGGAAAAGTTTTTGGGAACACCAGCTCATATTTACTATAAATATGAAGGGGCCAGTCCGGCAGGCAGTCATAAATTAAACACGGCTCTAGCGCAGGCCTATTATAACCAGCGGGAAGGAGTGAAGATGCTGGTAACTGAGACCGGAGCTGGCCAGTGGGGGTCGGCACTGAGTATGGCTTGTAATTTTTTTGGGCTCAAATGTTTGGTGTTCATGGTTAGAATTTCCTATGAACAAAAGCCTTACCGTCGCGTGGTGATGCAGATGTTTGGGGCTGATGTCATTTCCAGCCCTTCCCAAAAAACAAAAATAGGCAAGGTATTTTTGAAACAAGACGTAGATACTCACGGCAGTTTGGGTATGGCTATTGCTGAGGCTATAGAAATCGCGGCCCAGCGAAAAGAAGCCAAATATTCCTTGGGCAGCGTTTTAAACCACGTGCTTTTACACCAAACCATCATTGGTCAAGAAGTAAAAAAGCAAATGGAAAAAGCTGGTGAATACCCGGATATCTTAATTGGCTGCTGCGGCGGAGGTAGCAATTTTGCTGGTTTTGCTTATCCGTTTTTGGCAGATAAGCTGGCCGGCAAAAAGCCAAGGTTAAAGTTTATTGGCGTTGAGCCGAAAAGCTGTGCTTCCATGTGTAAAGGTGAGTACCGTTATGATTTTGGGGATACGGGCAAGCAAACACCTTTGCTTAAAATGGAAACTTTGGGTTGTAGTTTTGTGCCGCCGCCGATTCATGCCGGTGGTCTCAGATACCATGGGATTGCGCCCAGCATGGCTTTTTTGCATCAGCAAAAAATATTTGAGGCAAGATGCTATAACCAGCTTAAAATTTTCAAAGCGGCCATCCAATTTGCCCAGGCAGAAGGGATTATAGTAGCGCCAGAAACTGCTCACGCGGTCAAAGCAGCTATTGATGAGGCTAAAAAAGCCAAAAAAGAGGGCCGGAAAAAAGTAATTGTTTTTAACCTTTCCGGCCATGGGTTTTTAGACCTTAAAGGCTACGATGATTTTTTAAAAGGAAAGTTAAAATGAAGAAAAAAATAACTCTACTTTTAATAAACAAATTAAAGACTCACGAGGCAGTTTGTCAAAGAAGAGTTTTGGAATTAATGGGGCAAATAAAAAAAGAGGGTTATTTGAAGAATCCGGTGGTGGTTGATAAGGAGACTTTAGTTCTTTTAGACGGCCACCATCGGCTAGCTGCCCTTAAAAAAATAGGAGTTAAAAGGATTCCTGCTTTTTTGATTGATTATAAAAATAGTAAAGTGAAAGTTTATCTTAGAAGAAAGGAGTTATTGACAGATTTAATTAAAGAAGCGGTGATCAGAAAGGCTTTGATCAATCAGGTTTTTCCTCAAAAGACAACTAGACATTTATTGGGATATAGGCCAAGAAATATAAATATAAAACTGAAAAACCTGGTTTAGCTTTGTTTAATCTTTGTTTTTTTTCTCAGTAGGGTTAAAATAATCTTTATGAGAAAAAGACTTATGAACATTGCTAGAGGCGTGGTGCGAAAAGAGCCGAATTATGTTTATTATTGGCTAAAGTTTCTGGTGGGTTTTAGTTTTGGCTTGATTTCGCCTGTTTATGCCATCCTGCTTTTTTCTAAAGGTTTGAATGCTTTTCAAGTAGGGATGATAAACTTGGTTTTTGTCTTGGGGAATGTCTTTTTTAGTTTGCCGGCCGGTGCTTTGGCCGATTCCTGGGGAAGAAAAAAAACTTTTATAGTTTCTACCTTATTTCAAGGTTCAGCCTTTTTAGCTTATGCTTTTGGTCAAAGCTGGCCTTTTTTTGCTTTGGGTGAATTCCTTTCTAGCATCGGTTTTGTGGCCATGATAGGAGTTTTGGAAGCGTGGGTAGTTGATGCTTGGAGATCACCTGCTATTCGTTTAGACACAGAAGAAGAGGAGTATGGCTTTTTATTTTCCCGTGCTGAGGTAGCGGGCAATTCAGCCAGTATTATAGGAGGTATATTAGGTGGTCTTTTAGGAGCAGTATCTTTACAACTGCCGTTTTTAATAGGAGCAATAACCAATTTTTCTGTACTGCCGATGGCCTTGATTTTAATGAAAGAAGAATGGGTAGAAAGAAAGCTAAAAATAAAACAGGTAATCAGCAAATCATTAAAAACATTAATCGAGGGAACTAAGGAAGGATTAAAAAATAGACTTATAAGTAGAGTGGCTTTGTTTGCGGGCATGACAATGGTTGGCCTTAAAGCCTTGGATATGTATTGGTCTAAAAGATTTGTTGATCTAGCTTTGGGCAGGGTTTGGATTACTGGCTATCTTTGGCCGTTGATGATGATATTTATGGTTATGGGAAGCTTTATGGTTAAATGGTGGTCGGAGAGAAAGAAAGATTACCTTGTTGGTCTAAAAGGAATGGCTTTACTAATGAGTGTGACAATTTTTTTATCAGCGGTTCTGAAAAATTTTTATTTTCCCGTGTTTTTCTTTTTATTGTATGAAATAGGCAGGGGTTTTTACCGACCAGCCCTGTTGGGTTATTTTAATAAGGTTGTTTCTTATCAGAAAAGAGCAACGATTTTGGCTTTTAGCAATATGGCAATTTGGTCGGGAGCGGCCATCGGTTTACTGACTTTAGGTTGGATAGCAAAGCGGTTTTCTATTGAATGGGCATGGTTGGGAGCAAGCGTGGTGTTTTTGCTGGCTATAATTCCCATATTAAGGTTAAAAAAAATGTGCTAAGATATACTTTATAAAGTAGGGGAAATAGATGAAACTTACAGAAATTAGAAAAAAAGAAGAAAAAAAACAGCAAGTTAAAAAAAATAATAGACAGAGACAACCTCAAACAGTGAGAAAGTTCGAATTCAAGGTGAGTTTTAACTTAAAAAAAATTTTAACCTGGGTTTTGATTGCTTTTTTAATCCTTTCTTTTATCTTCTCTTTAAGCGGTCCTGTTCCTCAAGGAGATAAAAGCCTGCCTCAGGTATTAAATGATGTTAGGGAAGACAGGATAGAAAAGATAGAAATAGAAGGCGATACTTTATTGGTGGAATATAAGGATGGAGGTTTGTTTAAATCACGCAAAGAACCCCAGGTTTCTTTTGATGAGGTTTTGAGGAACAGCGAGATTAACCCGGTTGATGTTAACTTTGAAATTAAAGACCAATCAATGCTTAAGGCTTGGGGCAGCATTTTGGAAATCCTGCTTCCGGTTGTTTTGACCGGCTTGATCTTCCTCTGGCTTTTTAAGCAAGCTCGGGGAGCCCAGGATTCAATTTTTGCTTTTGGTCGGAGCAAGGCAAGACTTTTTGCTAAAGGTAAGCAACAAGTTAAGTTTGCTGATGTGGGTGGAGTGGATGAAGCTAAAAAAGAACTGGAAGAAGTCGTCGACTTTTTAAAGCATCCTAAGAAATATCAGGCTTTGGGTGCGCGGACGCCCAAGGGAGTATTACTGGTTGGCCCGTCCGGTTGCGGTAAAACCTTGATGGCCAAAGCCGTGGCTGGAGAGGCCAACGTGCCTTTTTTCTCAATGGCCGGCTCCGAGTTTATGGAAATGTTGGTCGGAGTTGGGGCATCACGCGTTCGCGACCTCTTCTCCACGGCTAAAAAAGCCGCCCCGGCGATAATTTTCATTGACGAAATAGATGCAATTGGCAGAGTAAGGGGATTGGGTGTGGCCGGCGGCCATGACGAAAGAGAACAAACTTTAAACCAGATTTTGGTAGAAATGGATGGTTTTACGCCAAATGATAACGTAATAGTCATGGCTGCCACTAACAGGGGAGATTTGTTGGATCCGGCGCTGATGCGGCCGGGCAGATTTGATCGTCGGGTAATGCTTGATTTACCGGATATTGAGGGAAGAAAAGTAATTTTAAATATCCACAGCAAAGGTAAACCCTTTAGCGGAGAAGTTGGTTGGAATAAAGTGGCTAAAAGAACAGTTGGTTTTTCCGGGGCGGATTTGGAAAATATGTTGAATGAGGCAGCTATTTTAGCAGCTCGGTCTGATAAAAAGGCCATTGACTGGGAGGATATTGAGGAAGCGGCAACAAAAGTTAAATTAGGACCGGAGAAAAAAAGATTGCAGACAAAGCTTGACCGGAAAATGACCGCTTATCACGAAGCCGGTCATGCGGTGACAACTTTCTTATTGCCGCAAATGGACCCGGTTCATCGGGTAAGCATTGTTTCCCGGGGAATGGCTTTGGGTTATACCTTGATTCCGCCTAAAAAGGATAGGATTCATGAGACCAGTAGCCATTTGTTGGAAACGATTACTTCTTTGTTGGGTGGCCGGGCAGCGGAAAATCTTCAGTTTAAAGAATTCACCTCCGGTGCCTCGAGCGACATTAACCATGCGACACAACTGGCGCGGAAAATGGTGGTTGAATACGGAATGAGTGATTTGGGGCCGATAAATTTAGGGCCGCAGGTTGACATCGCTGAATGGGGAAGGACATATTTTGAGCCAACTCAGATTTCACCGGAGATGGCGGCCAAAGTGGATAGGGAGATTAAGAAAATTGTCGATAATTGTTATAAAGAAGCAAGGGAAATTTTGCAGAAAAATAAAAAGAAGTTGAGCCAGGTGGCAGAAAAATTAATAGAAAAAGAAACGCTGGAAGGAGAGGAATTTGAAACTTTAATGGAGGCTTAGAAAGATATATAAGACTGACAAGAATATATTTTATAAATTTAAAGTAAAAAAAGGCTGCCCATTGGGGCAGTTTTTTAAACTTATTTATGTGCGAATTAGATCCTCAACTAGGAGCTTACAGGGAGGCGAGCATAGAAGCTGGTAGGTACAGAGATGCTGATTCTGAGCCGGATTATCCAATGGATCCTTATGGGAGAAGTGATTTTGGTGCTATAGCCGCAAGCGGTACAGAAGGCCTTCCTGATCTATTAGGAAATTTGCAGCCTTGGATTAAGATGGAAGAGACCCGAGATGTTTTGAATGAAGCTTTAGCTTATTGTCAGGAGAAGATGTGGGTTGAGCAAATGATGGGTGAAGAAAGAAAGGATGCTGCCATTGTTTTTTTGCCAGGCCAAACCAATATTGCTCATAATGAGGAGTTTTATGATTTAAGACAGACCAATAAGGTTGTTGACCCAGAGAAAAAAATCTTTGATCCTGATGAATGGGTAGTTCAGGGAATAACAAAAGAAAAATTAGGTTGGGATAAGCCAGGTCAAAGAAAATGTGCATATATTATCGGAGCGATTCAACATGACAGTGATTTTGCAAATTTTAAACAGACAGCTTTGAGGTTAAGAAAACTTGGAGCAGAAAGGATTATTTTTCTTTGTCCATATTTAGCCTGGACTAGACAAGACAGAGCGGACGAAGAAAGAGGCCAGCCGGAGACGATAGAAGGAATAATGGAAGAAATTAGTCTTAGAGCTGATGGGATGGCCGTTATGGACGCCCATTCAACTGAAGTGGCAAGGCTTGCTTTAAAGTTTAAGTTGCCTTTTTGCTCATTTTCCGGATGGAGATATTTGTTTGATGAACTTATAGAGGAAGGATATAGTGCGGATAATTCTGTGGTGGTTGGCCCTGATTTGGGAAGGAAAAGCCATAGTGCCAGAATGGCAGAAGCATTAGGGACTGATATTGTTTCCTTGGCTAAGAAAAGAGAGGGAGAAGAAGATAGTGCAGCCTTTAGACCTCTAACAGAAGAGCAAATCAGAGTAATTAAAGGAAAAAGAGTAATAATTTTTGATGATGTTATCGCCAGCGGAGGTACCTTAGAAAAGATAAGGAATTTAATCGGTGAATACGTAGAATCGATAACAGTAATTGCCAGTCACGCTTTATTTATTGGTGACGCAATTAGAACACTATCCAACCCAATGTTTAAAAAGATAGTTATTACCGATAGTAGGGAGTTGGCTGAAAGACCACCAATTGGAAAGAAATTTGGCATAATCAGTTGCGTTCCGCCAATAAACAAGTTTTTAAGACAAGACATGATTGGTAGTTTTAACCCCTGGAAAGATAGTTACTTTAAAGATGTGGTTACTTCGGTTTGATGCTAGAATATAGTTATGGATCGTTTAGTATTAATTGATGGTCATGCGATTTTGCATCGGGCTTACCACGCTTATCCCCGTTTGACGACGAGGAAAGGCGAGCTGATTAATGCGGTTTATGGTTTCAGCAGTATTTTACTAAGTGTTCTAAGACTGTTGCACCCTGAATACGTGGCCTGCGCTTTTGATATTCCCAAACCGACCTTCCGGCACCAAGAATTCAAGGGATATAAAGCGCATCGGCCCAAAGTAGATGAAGATTTGATTAAGCAAATTCCCAAAGCCAAAGGAGTAGTAAAAACTTTAAACATTCCTATTTTTGAAAAAGAAGGTTTTGAGGCAGATGACGTCATTGGGACTATAGCTAAAAGCGCTTTTGGCAAGACAAACTTTTCTTCGGTTAGCAAACTCGCTTTAACGGTGTCTACGGCTGTTCATGGCAATCAGGATAAAAATCAATCTAAATCTAACCGTCAAGGATGCAGACGCCTAGCTCAAACAAGTGCTAACACTCAGAAAAATTGTCCAGCCAAGCGCGCTTTAGAAGTGATTATTGTTACCGGCGACAAAGATGTATTGCAACTTATAGATAACCAGGTTAAAGTTTTTATACCCCAAAGGGGGAAACAGCCGGCGAGCATGGTTGATCGGAAAGCATTTTTGGAAAAATATGGTTTTGAACCAAAACGTCTGGTTGATTTCAAAGCCTTGGCCGGTGATGCTTCTGACGCCATTCCGGGAGTAAAAGGGGTGGGGCCTAAAACTACCACAAATCTCATTGTCAAATTTGGTAACCTTAGAGGTATTTATGACAACTTAGACAAGATTGAAGATAAGATCAGAGTGAAACTGAGACAAGGCAAAAAACGAGCGCTTTTATCCTACCGACTGGCAAAAATTGTTACCGATGTGCCGATAAAGTTTGATTTATCAAAGTGTCGGCTTTTAGACTACGACAGAAGAAAAGTAATTCAATTATTTGATGAGTTGGAATTTAGAAGTTTAATAAAAAGGTTGCCGGGCATGGAGAAAGGGGAGGATAAAAAGAAAACGAGAGTGAAAAACACAAATTCAACTGACAAGAGTAAAGATAAACAAATAGGGTTGTTCAAATTATAAATTTATTATGCGTGTTGCTTTAGTTCACGACTATCTAAAAGAATATGGTGGGGCTGAAAGAGTGCTACAGGCTTTGCATGAGCTTTGGCCTGAAGCTCCAATTTACACTGCTTTTCGGGTAAAAGATTCGGCTGCGGGCAAGGCTTTTAAAGATGCTAAAATAATTGAATCGAAATTCGCCTGGCTGATTAAACACAAAAATTTATTCAGTCCCTTACGTTTCTTGACACCTTGGATTTGGAGAAGTTTTGATTTGTCAGCTTATGATTTGGTAATTACTTCTGCTTCTTGGTACATTACCCGCGGCTTTAAAACTAACCCAAAAACAAAAGTTTTCTGTTACTGCCACACGCCGCCGCGCTGGCTTTATGGTTATAAAACTTCGGTTGAATGGCAAAGACTTTGGCCGATAAAAGTTTACGGTCAAATTCTGGCCCATTTTTTGCGGCTTTTTGATTATCAAACAGCCCAACAAATAGATAAATTTATTGTTAATTCCAAGAATGTCGCTCAAAGAGTCTTAAAGTTTTATCGCCGTGACTCAACCGTAATTTATCCCCCGGTAGAATTTAAAAAAATCAAAAAAGCAAGTCAAGGAATTAAACCTCAAGATTTTTACTTGATTGTTTCGCGAATGGTCGGCGCTAAAGGAATCGAGTTAGCTATTAAGGCGGCGTCAAAAGCCAAGGTGAATTTAAAAATCGTTGGGGAAACAACAGGGCTTACTTGGCTTAATAAAGACCTTAGGAAATTACAAACAAAAAAAGTAGAGTTTTTGGGCAGACTTTCTGACGAAAAGCTTTATGAATTTTATGCTCAATGCAAAGCTTTTTTAGCTTTAGCAGAAGATGAGGATTTTGGCATAACAGTCGTCGAGGCAATGGCTGCCGGTCGGCCGGTAATTGCCTTCCGGGGTGGCGGTTACCTAGAATCGGTATTAGAAGGAAAAACAGGGATCTTTTTAAATGATTTAAAAGTTGAAACTTTAGTCAGAGTGCTTAAAACATTTAATCCCAAAAGATTTAATCCTCAAGATTGTCAAACCCAGGCGGAAAACTTTTCTGAAGAGCAGTTTAAGCAAGAAATCGGCAAGTTTATTCAAGCAAATCTCTAGGTACTCTCCATCCAAGCCGAATTTTGTTTTTTACTTTTTTGATGTAAAGAAAAATATTGAGGCTGGTAAGAATACTAAAAGCAATAAGAATCATCAGGGTAAAAGGATAACTTTTTACATTTTTAATGTACGGTTTAACCGCATAACCAAGAATAATAAAGAGCATCCAAACAGAGAAAAAGAAAACCTTAAGTTCAAGCCAGCGCTTTTTGTAAAAGCTTAGACCTAAGATTGAAGCAACCCCGATAAAAATACCATTTAAGATAGTGATTGTTAGTTTAGTCTTTTCAGGGTAAGGAGATTGGTGGTTTAGTTCTAAAATGGCAAAACAGGTAGCGCTGATAAAAGCGCCAATAAAAGTGAGGTTATGACTTAACTGGCGGTGAAAGTGATTGTTGACCTTATAAGCCAGGGATTTTTTTTGAACTGCACTGAAATATGAGGCCACAGTTTTACAGACACCATGAATGGCTAAACCGCCGTAAGTATAAAGAATGGAAAGGAGCAAAATATTTACCAAGATTTTATTATTCAAAAATGAGTAGGTATTTTGCGGTCTTTCCAAGATTTCCAAAAGATAAGAAAAAAGGATGGTATAGGTTACTCCGGGGACGAGGATGAGATAAAAGATTTGCAGCAAAGAAATATAACCGATTTTTTTATTTTGAAGCAAAGATGATTTATAAGCCAAAACCGATGCAAAAATAATGATTATTCCAAAACTGACAAGTTCGATGTTCTGCATGAATAAATTATATAATATTAGCGAGGGACAATTAAAGGGAAAACAAAAAATAATTGGTTCCTATTATTCGATGGCTAATAGACAATAGTGACCATAAAAAAGTCCATAGGAGAATTGAGAGTGTTCTTTAGAATAAATTAATTTCCAACAATTTTCATTAATTAATTTTTTCAATTTATCAGACCGCCAATAAGGATGTTTGAAAAACTCAAAATTTAATAACATGTCATTAAATGAAACAATAGCCTTTTCTGGTAAATTTCTATAAGTATCTTCGATAATGATTACTCTTTTGGCTACCCTTTTTGCTTCTTTCAAGACCCGAACTCTATTACTACCACAATGATGCAAAACACATATTAGTAGAGCGGTATCGAATTCATTTGTTGTAAACGGTAATTTACTGCCGTCATAGATTATTGGTTTTAAGTTAGGATAGATTGAGAGATCTTCAATATCGATACCAACAACACGATAGCCTTCTTTTTTTAAACAGCGACTGGTTGTACCTGATCCCATCCCTATGTCTAAAATCTTTCCCTGTAAATACGGCTGGATTTGTTCTAGCGTTTGCTGGGATCTATTCTCGGCAAATTTATAAATTAACTTTAGTAAAAGATTTTCCTTTTTTTTGAAAGAACAACTTATCTTTCTTATGTTTTTAGCAAGTATTTTAATAGGCATATTAGTTTCGATATTTTACCTCAAAGCATTATATAATATTTTCAAAGAAGAAAAAGAAAGTGAAGATTTAACTATGCCTGAGCTTCCCGAAGTAGAAACTATTAAAAGATATTTAGCTAATCACATTGTGGCTAAGAAAATTAAGGGGATTAAAATCCTTAAGCCGAAGAGTTTTATTGGTGATCCCAAAGAAATTATCGGAGCCAGAATCAGTAACATTGAGCGGAGAGCCAAACTTATCATTTTGAAGCTATCTAATAACAAGACTTTATTGGTTCATTTGAAAATGTCAGGGCAGCTAATATACGAATTTAGAATTAACCTGTCTTCGCAGGCAGGGAGTGATGAATTAAGAATTAATAAATACAGTAGAGTCATAATTGTTTTTGGTGACGGAAGCAGGCTAATTTTTAATGATTTAAGAATCTTTGGGTGGATTAAGATAATTAAGAATGATGAATTAAGAATGATGAATGAAAAATTCGGTCCGGAGCCGTTTGCCAAAGAATTTACAACAGACTACTTGCAAAAGATTTTTGCTCGAACCAGAAAACCTATTAAACTGGTTTTAATGGATCAGGAAAAAATCGCCGGAGTAGGCAACATTTATGCTAATGAATCCTTATGGGAAACAGGAATTGATCCGCGAACGCCGGCAAATAAATTAGTCCCGCCAGGCTGCAAGCCTGCCGGGAAAATTAAGAAATTAAGGGAAGCAATAATTAAAGTTTTAGATGAAGGTATAAAATATAAAGGCTCGTCAGCGGCTGACGAAACTTATATTCAGCCTAATGGAGAAAAAGGGAGTTACCAAAATCATTTTCGGGTATACCAGCGGGATAGAGGAAAGTGCCGACGTTGCGGTAGTTTGATTAAACGAATTAAGATTGGTGGCAGAGGAACATTTTGGTGCCCTAAATGCCAGAAGTAGGAGTAATTAAGTAATGAAGTAATTAAGTAATAAAGGAAAGAAAAAATGTCCTAATTACTAATTACTAATTACTAATTACTTAATGCTTGTTTTTAAAAAATCTAAATCTCAATAATTTTCGTTCTTTTAAGGAAAAAAAACTTGATTTTTCCCCACAGACGACAGTGATAATCGGACCTAATGCGGTCGGGAAAACCAATATTTTGGAGGCAATTTATCTTCTGGCTACGGGAAAAAGTTTTCGGGCGAGTCGGGAACAAGAGATGATCAAATACGGAGAAGAGTTATCAAAGGTAAAGGCTGAGGTTGGTACGAATCTTAACTTGGATATTATTCTTACTACCGGAGAAATTCAGGGGAAAAGAACGGCCAGGAAACTTTATAAAATCAATGGGGTAGGGAAAAGGTGGCGGGATTTTGCCGGAATTTTAAAGACCGTGTTGTTCCGGCCGGAAGATATTGATTTGATTCTAGGCCCGCCTTCTTTAAGAAGAGATTTTTTAGATTCAATTTTAGAGCAGGCTGATTGGCAATATCGCAGCTGCATTTTGGCTTATAAAAAAGGTTTAAGGCAAAGAAATAAGCTTTTAGACAGGATTAGAGAAGGGGAAGCCACAAAGGCTCAATTAACTTTTTGGGATCAACTTTTGTGTAAAAACGGCCAGTTGATTACTCAAAAAAGAGAAGAATTAATAGAATTTTTTAATAATTTTCTTGAGAGAATTGAGGTTTTTTATGACCGTAGCACAATTTCTCAACAAAGACTGGAAAAATATCATAAAGCAGAATTGGCTTTAGGAATGACTTTGGTTGGTCCGCACCGTGATAATTTAGAATTTAGAATTCAGAATTCAGAATTAAGGAAAGAAAGAAATCTTGCTCTTTTTGGTAGTCGGGGCGAGCAGAGGATGGCGGTTTTAGATCTCAGGCTAGCGGAGCTTGAATTTATTAAAGCTCAATCCGGTGAGCAGCCGGTTTTGTTACTTGACGATATTTTTTCCG
>Ga0307379_10005756_pt1 | contig 17189 bp, 15 predicted proteins | sample UN2MG_FD_202237 | JGI IMG/M metagenome (GOLD analysis project Ga0307379, IMG submission 202237) | Soil microbial communities from Risofladan, Vaasa, Finland - UN-2 | ecosystem: Environmental > Terrestrial > Soil > Coastal area > Acid sulfate soil | place: Finland: Risofladan, Vaasa | collected... | reverse complement strand
CCTATGTCTCGACCCTGCTGCCGCAATACGAATTCCTCGGCAGGGGCAAGCCGCCACTGACCCTGGCGGACTGGAAGGGCATGCGCGTGCGTGCGGGCGGCGGCGTCGGCCAGGCGATGGAGATTCTCGGCGCCACCCGCCAAACTGTGCCGGCTCCGGAGATCTACACGCTGATGCAGCGTGGCGGGGTGGATGCGGTTTCGTTGCCCTACACCTATGCTCATGTCTCGTACAAGATCAACGAGCTGGCCGAGTGGTACACCAACAACCTTCAGCCAGGTACCTCGGAATGCCCAATGATCATATCGAAGACTGCATATGGCAACCTGCCCAAGCAGTACCAGGACCTGATCATGAGCCTGAAGGACGAGGTCACCGCCGAGTTGGTCGCCAAGTACAAGGAGGCCGACGAGAAAAACCTGCCGATGTTCAAGGCGTCGATGACCGAGATCCTGTATAGCGACGAGACCCTGGCCGAGTTCCGCAAGGTCGCGGGCGAGCCGGTCTGGAACAAATGGGTGGCTGACAACAAGGACAAGTTCGACGCCCAGAGCGTGCTCGACACGATGTGGGCGCTGATCGAGGAAGCCAAGGCCAAGGGCCTCTGAGGCACATAGCGCCAGACGGTCCCCGGGCCGCCTGGCGCATCCCGTTTGGGGGAAAGAACCAATGGCAGAGATCGACGACATGCTCGGCCGCGTGACCGGTCGCGCCGACCGGATGCTGTGCCCGGTCGAAGACACGCTGAACTTCATCGCCGCCACGGCAGTCCTGTTCCTGATGATGCTTGGCGTCGTGCAGGTGATCATGCGGATCCGCTGGCTGTTTAGCGCGCCGATCTTCGGCTATATCGACATGATTGAACTGTCGATGCCGATCCTGGCGATACTCGGCATCTCGTATTGTCAGCGCCACGGCGTGCATATCCGCATGGACATCATGTTGCACAAGCTGCGCGGCCGGACACTGTGGGTTGTTGAGACCTTCAACTCGGTAGTGGCGCTGGTCATCGTGCTGCTTCTGACCCGGTTCAGTTGGGTATTCTTCATGGATGCCTATACCTCGGGCGACAGCTCGGTCGACGCCGAGTACCTAACCTGGCCGTCGAAGCTGCTGGTGCCAATCGCGCTGGCGATCCTCTCGGCCAGGCTGCTCATTCAGTTCCTCGGCAGCCTGCGCCTGGCGATCGACCCGAAGCGTGAGTTGATCGGGGTGATCAAACCGGCGGACGTAGCCGATCAAGCCCGCGAGGAAATCCGCGAAGCGCTGGGCGGAGATGAAGTGAAATGATCATCGGCATCGGGTACCAGGATCCCATCCTCGTCGGCATCATCTGCATTTCGCTGCTGTTCGTGCTGGCGCTGCTGGGGGTCCGGGTGGCTTTCGCGGCAGCGCTCAGCGGCTTTCTGGGGCTGGTCGAGCTGATTGGCTTCTGGCCGGGGGCGACCACGGCGGCCTCGATCCCCTACGCCAAGACCTCGCTGTATGGTCTGTCGGTGCTGCCGCCCTTCATCCTGATCGGCTTCCTGGCGTTCCATGCCGGGATGACGGCTAAACTGTTCGATGCCGCGCGCAAATGGGTGGGCTGGCTGCCCGGTGGGCTGGCGGTGGCGACGGTGATGGCGCAGACCGGCTTCGCCGCCGTATCCGGCGCCTCGACGGCGACGGCGGCGGTGTTCAGCCGGATCGCCATCCCGGAGATGCTGAAGTACAAATACAGCAAGCGGCTTGCCGCCGGAGTGGTGGCTGCGGGGGGCACGATCGCCTCGCTGATTCCACCCTCGGCGATCCTGGTGATCTACGCCCTTGTCGTCGAGGAATCGGTCGGTGCGCTGCTGCTGGCTGGGTTCCTGCCCGGCATCGTCTCGGCGCTGATCTACTGCGCGATCATCGTTCTGTGGTCGATGTACAAGCCCGAGGTCGGCCCGGCGGTGGGGGGCTATACCTGGGGCGAGCGTGCCCGCTCGGTGCCCGGTGTGCTGCCGATCATGCTGGTCGCGCTGATCATCATAACCGCGATCTATGGCGGCTGGGCAACCATCACCGAGGCCGGGGCTTTGGGTGCTTTCGTCGTGCTGATCCTGGCCTTCTTCCACGGCATGCGGACAAAGCAACTGAAAGACGCGCTGATGGAGACGGCCCGCCTGACGGTGATGATCTTCACCCTGATCTGGGGCATCTACATCTTCGTCACCTTCCTGAACTTCTCGACCGTTCCGCAAGCCTTCAGCACCTGGATCGTCGGCATCGACGCGCATCCCTACCTGATCCTGCTGGGGATCCTGCTGGGTTATACGGTGCTGGGCATGTTCATGGACGCCATCGGCATGCTGCTGGTGACGCTGCCGATTTTCTACCCGGCGGTGATGGCGCTGAACGGCGGCGACTATGTGTTGGCGGCGGATTCGCCCTTCGGGATGACCAAGGATCAGGCTTCGGTCTGGTTCGGTATCATTGTCGTCAAGATGGCCGAGGTCTGTCTGATCACGCCACCGATCGGGCTGAACTGTTTTGTCGTTAACGGGGTGCAGCCGCAGATCTCGCTGCAGGACGTATTCCGGGGCATCGCGCTGTTCTTCGTCGCCGATGTGATCACGATCGCGGTTCTGGTCTTCTTCCCGCAGATCGTCACCTGGCTGCCCGACCTGATGCGCGGCGGCTGAAGTGTAGATGACCGCGGCCGAATCGAAGCCCGGCGAGTTTACCACCGCGGCGGTCGGCGTGGTGGCGCTGTGCTTCATTCTGAACACATTGGCGCGCGGCTGTGGGGAGACGTTTGCGGTTTTCTATGGGTCATTCCTTGACGAGTTCGGCTGGAGCCGGACCGAGGTGTCCTCGATCTATTCAGTGTTCATGATCGGCATCGGGATCGGCGGGCCCTGCATCGGATTGCTGTTCGACCGCTTGGGCGGCCGGTTGGTCTATGTCGGCGGGCTGCTTTGCTATGGTTTGGGGTTTCTGATCGCCAGCCAGATGGTGGCGCTGTGGCAGGGTTATCTTGGTCTTGGCTTGCTGGTTGGGATCGGTGCCGCCGCCACCGGCATGACCCCGGCCACCGGGCTGCTGGCGCGCTGGTTTGACCGCAGTATCGGTCTGGCGACCGGGGTCGCCTATGCCGGGCTGGCGGCGGGGGCGTTGCTGCTGGCGCCGCTGTCACGGCTGATGATCGACGCGCATGGCTGGCGTTGGGCCTATCAGGTGCTGGGCATCGGCATGCTGTGTCTGGGTGCGGTGATCCTGATCCTGCCGTGGAAGCGGATCGGGGCCGGGGCCGTGGTGCGGCTGTCGCCGCGGCCGCAGCCATTGGCGATCAAGCGGCAATATCTGACCCGGGCGCCGTTCTGGGGCATGTTCATGGTGTTCTTCAGCGCCGCCGTGTCGACCTATGTGATCCAGGTACAGGCGGTGGTGTATCTGGAGGAGGCGGGGTATTCGCCGATCACGGCGACATTTCTTTTTGGCCTTAACAGTTTTTTCGCCCTGATTGGCATTGTCGGGGCGGGCTGGCTGGCCGACCGGTTTGGGCGCCGCGCGATTGCGACCGCGACGTTTACCAGTTCGATCATTGGCATATTGGCGCTGGCCGGTTTGGATTCTGGCCCGAACCCGTGGCTCGTGGGGTTGTTTATGCTCGGGTTCGGCGGCGCCATGGGGTCGCGCGGGCCGATCGTGTCAGCCCTGTCGGCACGGTTGTTTCCGGGGCAGGTTGGGGCGGTGTTCGGAGCAGTGATGATCGGCATGGGACTGGGCGGCGCCTTTGGCTCATGGATCGCCGGGTGGCTGTACGAGGTCACCGGCGGCTATGATTGGGGCTTTGGCGTCGCCATTGCGGCAATGCTGATCGGCATGGCACAGTTTTGGCTGATCGAGGAGCTGGCGACAGGTCGTTGGCGGGAGGAACGCGCATGATCCCGGGAGAACTAAGTTCTGACCAGCAGGCGATCCGCGAGGCGATCCAGCGGCTGATGCAGCCCTTCGATGGCGCCTATTGGCTGGAGCGCGACGAAACTGCCACCTTCCCGCATGAGTTTCGCCAGGCAGTGGCGGCGGGCGGATGGTTGGGAGTCGCGATGCCGGAGGAATTCGGCGGCTCCGGCCTCGGCGTCACCGAGGCGGTCGTGATGATGGAGGCAGTTGCGAACTCGCACGGCGCCATGTCGGCGGCAAGCTCGGTACATCTGAATATCTTCGGGCCGCAGGCGATTGTGAAGCATGGCAGCGCCGAGCAGAAGGCAGCGTGGCTGCCGCCGATCATTGCCGGGGATTTGATTACTTGTTTTGGCGTGACCGAGCCGGATGCGGGCCTCGACACCACCCGGATCACGACTGCCGCCCGGCGCGACGGGGGTGACTATGTGATCAGCGGCCGGAAGATCTGGACCTCGACCGCCCAACAGGCGCACCGGGTGGTGTTGCTCGCGCGGACGGCTTCATACGACGCCAGCCGCCCGACCGAGGGGCTGTCGCTGTTCTTCGCCGAGCTGGATCCGGCCCATGTCGAGATCCGCGAGATCCCGAAAATGGGCCGCCACGCGGTCAACTCGAATTTGGTGTTCTATGACGGGTTGCGGGTTCCAGTGGGAGACCGAATCGGTGAGGAGGGCAGGGGGTTTCGCTATATCCTCGACAGCCTGAACCCCGAGCGCTGCCTGATCGCCGCCGAGGCCATCGGGGTTGGGCGCCAGGCGTTGGGCCTCGCCAGCGAATACGCCCGCGAGCGAAAAGTGTTCGAGCGTCGAATTGGCCAGAACCAGGCGATCCAGCACCCGCTGGCGCAAAGTTGGGCAGAGCTGGAGGCGGCTTGGCTGATGGTGCTGCGCGCTGCCGCGCTGTATGACGCCGACCAGCCCTGCGGGCCGGAGGCAAATGCCGCCAAATACCTTGGCGCCGAAGCCGGTTACCATGCCTGCGAGCGGGCGGTTCTGACCCATGGTGGCATGGGCTATGCCCGCGAATTCCATGTCGAGCGGCTGCTGCGCGAGGTCTGGATCAACCGCCTGACGCCGGTGAGCCAGCAACTGGTCCTGTGCCACATCGCCGAGAAGGTGTTGGGGATGCCGAAGTCCTATTAAACTGGGAACCAAATTCGCCTTTCCCGCGTTTCTTGAAAATTTGAAATGTTATTAGTCTAAATTCGAAATGATTTCTTATGAAAACCAATATGATCAAAACTAAATTGTAGTTATACTCTATCTATGGTAGAGGTGTTCGGTAAGCAGTACCGCAATGGTCTAATTCGACGGCGATGAGTTGGGTGTAAAATAGCTTGGTGTAGGCGGAGTAAGCATGGCTCATCCACTTGATGTTTTGGTTGGGAAACGGTTGCGTCAGCGCCGTTTAAAGCTGGGAATGACCGCGCAAGAGCTTGGCGACCGGGTTGGCGTCACTGGCAAGCAAATCGAGAAATACGAAACCGGAGCCGATCGCATAAGTGCGAGTGGAATATGGGACGTTGCCGCGGTAGTCGATGTGCCGGTGTTGTTCTTCTTCGACGGGGTCGACGGCCAGTCAACTCATACGGTTGGCGATTGCGACGACCTCGTCGCCGCGCAGACAACGCTCTATATGCCGAGTTCGGCGCGGGGCGCCGTCAATGTATCCAACCTGGGCAATTCTGGATCGCAGGCGTTTGCGGCGGCGCTGGCTATGTGCGGCGGGTTCTTCAAGACTGCCGCACGCAGCAATTAGGGTGCGGCTATACTTGCGCCAGGCGGTGAACCGGAGCAGGGGGCGACGGTCAAGGTTTGGCCCCCGCACGCCTCTCCTGATGTTCGCGGTATGCGAGGTAGAATCCGCTGGCGAAGACGACGAACGCGCCGATCCAGGTGAGCAGGTCGGGCAATTCTCCAAACACCCATAGCCCCAGCAGTGTCGCCCAAACGAGCTTCAGGAAGTCGAACGGCATCACGGCGGTCGGGTCGGTTTCCTTCAGCGCCTGGCTCAGGCAAAGCTGGGCGATGGTGCCGAGGATGCCGATTGCAATCAGCCAAACCCACATCTCGGGCGCCGGAGTAACCCAGACCCACAGCGCCGGCCCCAGCGAGAACACGCTGAGGAAGACGTTCATGTAGGCGGTGATGGTGAAGCTCGATTCGGTGCGCGACAGGATCTTGATGACGATCAGCGTTACCCCCCAGAGCGACGACGAGGCGACAACCAGAACTGATCCCAGATCAATCGGTATCGTCCCCGGACGCAGGATGATCAGCGTGCCGACGAAGCCGAGGACGATCGCTGTCCAACGACGGATGCGGAATCGCTCACCCAGGAAGACAACGCTGAGGACGGCGGTGAACAACGGGGCCGTGAAGGAAAGTGCGGTGATCCGGGCCACCGGCGTGATCGCCAGCGCGGTGAAGAACATCAGCATCGCCACGACATTCAGCAGCCCGCGCACCGCGTGCAGCCCTAGGCGCTCGGTTCGCAAAAACATCACGCCACCCGACAACAGCAGCGGGATGAATACGAACACGCCAAAGATGTTGCGGAAGAACGCAATCTGCAGTGGCGGCACATGGGGTGACACATAGCGCACCAACACGTGCATCGCGGTGAAGAACAATGTGCCGACACACATCAGCAGAATACCGCGCATCACTGGAGGCGCAGCCTGCCAGGCGGCGATCAACCCCGGCATTGGAGATTCGCGGAACTCGGTCATCAGGTGTGTATTGGCCCGGCTCGGGGTGGGAGTACGAGTTTGAGCAGAAGAATTGGTCCCGGGCAACCATTTGGACCTTTGCGTTGCGGGGCAGGGGGTGCTTATCCTGCATGGGATATAAATGGGGGTGCGATGATGGATCGGGAGATCAGGGTTCCGGCGGACGGGTTGACGCGGATGCTGACGCTGATCTTTGCCGCCGCCGGTGGCAGCGAGGCCGAGGCGGCGGAAATTGCCAGCAATCTGGTCGGGGCCAATCTGGCCGGCCATGACAGCCACGGGGTGATCCGGACGCAGCGTTATTTGCACTGGGAATCGCAGGGCATCCTGGTCTTTGGCAAATCGGTCGAGACGGTAATGGAAGCGCCGGGATTTGCGCTGCTGGATGGCGGTCATGGATTTGGCCAGGTGATCGGGCGCCAGGCGGTCGAGAAGGGCATCGAGAAGGCGCGCGAGAACGGGCTCGCGCTGGTTGGTCTGCGCCGGGCCGGGCATATCGGGCGGATTGGGGCCTGGGCCGAGATGGCATGCTCCGAGGGGTTGGTCTCGATCCATTTCGTCAATGTTGCCAACAGCATTCTGGTGGCGCCGTTCGGAGGGGTTGAACGTCGGATGTCAACGGCGCCGGTTTGTATCGGGGTGCCCAACCCGGATGGTGACTTTCTGCTGGATTTTGCCACCTCGCAGGTGGCCGAGGGCAAGGTGCTGGTGGCCCGGAATTCCGGCAAGCACGCGCCGCCGACCAGCCTGATCGGCCCGGATGGCGCGCTGTCTGGCGACCCCGATCTGCTGTACGGCCCGGCGGTCGCGGGGGTGGTGGATAACCCGCGAAAGGGCCCAGGCGCATTGACGCCGATGGGCGATCACAAGGGTTCCGGTCTGGCGTTGGCTTGCGAGTTGCTGGCCGGCGCGCTGACCGGCTCCGGCCCGGCGATGGGTGGCAGCGAGCGCAGCCATAACGGCATGTTGTCGATCTATCTGGACCCAAAGCTGATGGATGACGGCCACGGCTGGGCAACGACGGTTGGCGAATACATCGCCCATATCCGCGCTTGTACGCCCGCCGACCCGGCCGAGCCGGTCATGGTGCCGGGCGATCCGGAGCGCAAACGGCGGATTGATCGGTTGGCCAATGGCTTGCCACTGGCGCCGGATGTCTGGGAGAGCCTGCTGGCGGCGGGGGAATCGAAGGGGTTGGATCGGCGGGAAATGGCGGCGTTGGTGGGTCGGTGACGCATTAGGCAATGTCGACCATTACCTTGCCGCGCGGACGGCCGGTCTCCTGGCGCTCATGGGCGGCGGCGATTTGATCGAGCGGGTAGCGGCTGTCGCAGCGGTGCCACAGCGCACCCGCCTCCAAGCTGGCTTGAACGAAACCCAGCGCGCGCTGCTTGGCATCCTCCGGCACCTCGAAGATCGCCACGCCGCATAGTTTGATATTGTGGTACATGAACTTCGCCCAATCGAGCGGCGGCTTGGGGTTCGAGGCGCTGCCAAAGGACGAAATGGTGCCGTTCTGGGCCACGATCCGCCACGCGTAATCCAGATGCGCGCCCAGATCGACATCGATCATTGTGCGCGCACCCTTGCCGTTGGTCAGGTCGAGGACAACCTCTTTAAGCGACTGGTGGTCGGTATTGACGATGTGGTCGGCACCGGCGTGGCGTGCATCATCGGCCTTGTCGTCGTCGCCGCGCACAACGCCGATCACCGTGGCGCCCATGCATTTGGCCAACTGAACGGCATAATTGCAGACCGCACCCGCCGCGCCGGTCACAATCGCAGTCTCGCCCTGTAGCGGCCCGCCGAGCATCAGCGCGTGGCACGCGGTCAATGCCGGAACGCCGAGCGATGCGCCGTCGTCGAATGACGCGCTGGCGGGCAGGGGCATCGCCCGCGAGGCATTCACCCGGACCATTTCCGCCGCCGCGCCGTCCCATTTCAGATGGGCGCATTCCCAGGCCCAAACCCGCTCGCCGATCCGGCTGGGGTCAACCCCGGCGCCGACGCTGGAGATCACGCCAGCCGCATCATAGCCGGGAATGACGCGCGGAAACGGCAGCTTCGCCCGCCGGCCGGAGCGGCGCTTGCAATCGGTCGGGTTGACGCCGTGGACATGGACCCGGATCACGACCTCGCCCGCCGCCGCGACCGGATCGTCAATCTCGCCGATGCGAAAGACATCGTTTGCGGCACCGGTGGCTTCGTAAAATGCTGCTTTCATTCGGAAGTTTCCTTTGTGCATCCCAAGGCGCCTACGACTTCCAGATCCCTGATTTCCGCCGCCGACAACCCAGCCTCGGTCAGGATTTCAACGTTGTGCTGGCCCATGCGCGGGGCAGGGCGGCTGGGCTGTTCGTCCACTCCTGAGGGGCCGGTGGCGAAATCAAGGGGGTGGCGGGTGAACCGCAGCGGGCCCTCGGAGGGGTGCTCCTGGGTTTGGAAGAATCCGCTGGAGGCCAGATGCGGGTCGCCGAACAGATCGTTAAGCTGGTTGATCGGGCCACAGGGAATATCGGCGGCGCGCAGCAGTTCAAGCCATTCGGCAGTGGTTTTCGCGGGCATCGCATCGTCGATCACCTGGCACAGTTGGTGGATGCGCTCGCTACGCGCTGCCGGGTCGCCAAACCATGGCTCGGCGGCGACGTCCGGACGGCCAACAATCTCCATGAACCGCTTCCAATGCTTGTCGGCATAGGGCAGGACGCCAATAAAACCGTCCTTGGTCGGGTAGGGGCGCCGATAGGGGTTCAGCAGGCGTTTGTAGCCCGGCGGACTGAGCGCTGGATCAAAAATCTGCCCGCTGAGATGCTCGACCATCAGGAAATGTGTGGCGCATTCCATCATTGGAACCTCGAATCCCAGCGCCTTGCCGGTGCGTTCGCGGTGCAGGAGTGCGGCCAGAACGCCCTCGACGATGAACATGCCGGAGATCTTGTCGACGACGATTTGCGGCACGTAACGCGGCGCGCCGTCGGCATCAGCGTTCACCGCGGCAAACCCAGAAAGTCCTTGTAGAACATCATCATAGGCGCCGTCATCAGCATAGACACCGTCCTTGCCAAAGCCGATGGCAGCACAGTGGATCAGCTTTGGATGCTTCTTGCACAGGGTTTCTGGGTCGATCCCCAAGCGCCGCGCCGCCGGGCGGCGCATGTTGTGGACCAGCACGTCGGCGGTGGCTATCACCCGGTCGAGTGCCGCCTGCGCTTGCGGTCGCTTGAGATCGAGCACCAGGCTGCGCTTGTCGCCGTTGACGTTCAAGAACATGCCGCCCATGCCGGGATTGCGGGCTGGCGCGATGTGGCGGACAGCCTCGCCCTCGGGCGGCTCGACCTTGATGACATCGGCGCCGAGAGCGCCTAATTGGAAGGTGGCGAAAGGGCCCATTACCACGCTGGTCAGGTCAACGATGCGGATGCCGGACAGTAACGGTGTCATCAGGCACTCCATGCCACGATCCGGCGTCAATTCGCCTAGCCTCCGCCAGCTATAATCATGCCAAACCGGGCTGAGAACCGAATTGTCGAGTGGAACGGAAAGGATCACAGGACTGATCGGTTGGATGTTTTTTGCAACCGGTTAAGATGGCTGGAATCGTGGCCGATGGAGTGCTGTCGATGACCGAATGGCGCGACCGAAAACAGTTCACCGAGGTGCTGGGCAAGCGGATGGCGCATGTCGAGATCGGGCAGGGCGATCCGATCCTTTTCCTGCACGGCAATCCGACATCCTCGTATCTGTGGCGCGATGTCATGGCGGCGATGGCAGGCGCCGGACGCTTGCTGGCGCCGGATCTGATCGGCATGGGTGATAGTGACAAACTGGATGATCCGGGGCCGAATTCGTATCGGTTTATCGAGCACCGGGCCTATCTGGATGCCTGGATTGAGGAGGTCATACCTGACGGCAAGGTCACCCTTGTGATCCATGACTGGGGGTCGGCATTGGGCTTTCATTGGGCGCATCGCAACCCGCAACGGGTTCGCGGCATTGCCTATATGGAGGCGATCGTTCGATCGATGGAGTGGGACGAGTGGCCCGAGCCAATCCGCGCATTGTTCCAGGCGATGCGCACGGAGGCTGGCGAGGCGATGATCCTGGAGAAGAACATTTTCGTTGAGCGCATTCTGACGGGTTCGATTCTGCGAAAGCTGGAAGACGCCGAGATGGCAGAGTATCGGCGGCCGTTTGAGAGACCCGGCGAGGACCGCAGGCCGACTTTGACCTGGCCTCGGCAAATTCCGTTGGGTGGCGAGCCTGTGGACGTGGTGGAGATTGTGGCGGCGTATTCCCAGTGGCTCAAGGTGACGGAGGTGCGAAAATTGTTCGTCAATGCCGACCCAGGTGCGATCCTTATCGGCCCGATCCGCGAGACTGCGCGCGGGTTTCCCAATCAGACTGAGGCATGTGTGCGGGGTAGCCACTTCATCCAGGAGGATTCGGGGGCGAAGATTGGTAAAATTATCAGAGAATGGATTAAGTTATAAGCTTAGTATATTGTGAATGAATGAAAATTGCGCGTTGTAGATTAAGTGCTATGCGCTTGGGCTAAAGTTTCAGTAGATACTTTTTTTAACATAATATATATTATGCGAGATTCTGATGGAGGAAACCGACATGAACGATCACATCACCCTACGGGTAGAAAACATCGATGAGACGAAGATGTTCTATGTCTCGGTCCTCTCCCCGCTCGGTTACAGATGCGGCGTCGACGAAACAGACAGTTCAGAGCGCGTTCTGGGTTTCGTGCGGGACGGAAAGTTTGATACCTGGTTCACGACAGGCAAGCCAATAAGCGGACCATGTCACATTGCATGGCGCGCAAACTCACGCGACGATGTTGATGCGTTCTACCGGGCAGCAATCGCGGCTGGCGCTCAGGACAACGGCGAGCCCGGAATTCGTGAGCATTTTCATCCGGGCTACTACAGCGCTTTCGTGATCGATCCCAACGGGCAAAATATCGAAGTTGTCTGCCATTTGCTGCTCGAGAGTGAACTTTAGGACAAAAGAGAGCCGCCTGCCCTTGCGGGTGGCGGCTCAGTTGCGTTCCAGAGGGACCGGGACAACATGGATCCGGCGAGTGAGGGTTCCAGATCAGTTCAGATTTGCCGAAGATCGGCAAGGCAGATCGTCGGGGGGTGACCGAGGATCGGGAAGGTCCGTTTTGGAACGAAGGCGACAGAGGAAAACTCAGAAGAAACCTTAGAAGAACGCGGGCAAGGTGAACCCGGCGAAGATCAGCGCACAGACACCGGCGAAACCGAGCGCGTCGGTCAGCGCCTCGCGTGGTGCTGCGGCGGCAAATTCGCGGGCTTTGATGTATATGGCCATTCTGAACCTCCGTTCGGTTAAACTCGTCCTGTTGCTGTAATGTTCTACATGTGTTCCGTTAAAAATCAAGAACAATTTGAGAATAAATGGACGAATTTACCTCAGCCGCTTTTCATCATCAGCACGGATGCGTCGCGTTCCATCAGATACAATAGCGTTTTCAATGCCTTGCCTCGGTCGGAGGTCAACTCCGGGTCGCGGCTCATAATCAAGCGGGCGTCGTCGCGGGCCAAGGTCATCAGCCCGGCGTCGCTATCGAGCGTGGCAATTCGGAACCGGGGCAATCCGGATTGGGCGGTTCCCAGCAGGTCGCCTGCCCCGCGCAGGCGTAAATCCTCCTCGGCGATCCTGAAGCCGTCTTCGGTCTCGCGCATGATGGTCAGGCGGGCGCGAGCGCTTTCGCCAAGCGGGGGCGCATACAGGAGCAGGCAGTACGATTGCCCTGCCCCGCGTCCAACCCGGCCACGGAGCTGATGCAGTTGCGCCAGGCCGAAGCTCTCGGCTTGTTCGATCACCATGATCGTCGCCTCTGGGACATCGACGCCGACCTCGATCACCGTGGTCGCGACCAGCACCCGGCGCGCGCCGGACTGGAAGGCGGCCATGGCGGCGTCTTTCTCCTCGGGCGGCATCTGGCCGTGGACCAGCGCCACGTTCCCGGCCCCGAGGGCGGCGACCAGCATGCCGTGGCGCTCCTCGGCGGCGATCAGCGGCACCAGGTCGCTTTCCTCGACCAGCGGGCAGACCCAATAGGCGCGCTGACCGGCGGCGATGGCGGCACGCAGGCGCTCGACCACCTGTTCGTAGCGTTCCATCGAGACCAACCGGGTTTCAACCGGTTGGCGGCCCGGTGGTTTCTCGTCCAGCACCGAGATGTCGAGGTCGCCATAGCCGGCCAGTGCCAGGGTGCGCGGGATCGGCGTCGCGGTCATCACCAGCACGTCGGCACCGCGTGGCGCCTTGGCGGTCAGTTCCATGCGCTGGCGGACGCCAAAGCGGTGCTGCTCGTCGACCACGGTCAGGCGGAGGTCGCGAAAAGTGACATTGGCCTGGAACAGCGCGTGGGTGCCGATGACAATCTGGGCACTGCCATCGGCGATCGTGGCGAGTTTTGCCGCCCGTGCCGTGCCTTTGTCGCGCCCGGTCAGGACTGTCAGGCCGACCCCGATTTCCTCGGCGATGCGGGCCAGACCAGTTGCGTGCTGGCGGGCGAGGATCTCGGTTGGGGCCATCAAGGCGCCCTGCCCGCCTGCCTCGACCGCCACCAGCATCGCCATCAGCGCGACCCAGGTTTTGCCGGAGCCGACATCGCCCTGCAACAGCCGCATCATCCGCTCGGGTGCTGCCATATCATCGGCGATCTCGGCAATCACGCGGGACTGCGCGCCGGTTGGGGTATAGCCGAAAGCCAGCGCGGCCTTGCCCCGCAGGACACCATCGCCAGCGCTGGTCCGGCCCTTGCCGCGTCGCATCCGGGTGCGGGCAATTTGCAGCGCCAGCTGATGCGACAGCAGCTCGTCATATGCCAGCCGCTGGCGGTACGGCGCGCCGTAGCTGAGCGATTGCAGCGAAGTGGGCCGATGCACCGCCTGCAAAGCCTCGGCCCAGCCGGGCCAGTTGTGCTGTGCCATGATGGCGGGATCGAGCCATTCCGGCAGGTCCGGCAGCTTGGTCAACGCCGCCGCCATCGCCTTGGCGATCGGGCGTTGAGTCAGGCCATGGGTCAGCGGGTAGACCGGCTCGAACGGCTCAAGGGTTTTCGCCTCATCCTCGGTGACGATCAGGTCGGGGTGCGGCATCTGCAGGCGGCCGTCATAGCTCTCGACCCGGCCGGAGATCACGCGGTGCTGGCCGGGCGGCAGCGAGCGTTGCACCCAGTCGCCCTTGGCGTGGAAGAACACCAGCTCGATATAGACGCCGCCGCCCTGGACATGGACACGGTAGGGTTGGGACTTGGTGCGGGGCGGGTAGTGCTCGGCCACAGTGACAGCGGCCGTGATGACCTGACCGGGATCGACGCCGATCAGGGTGTCGCGCAGCCGCCGGTCGATCAGCCCGCCGGGCAGCAGGAAGATGAGGTCAACCAACCGGGTGACGCCGAGCTTCTCATAAAGGATGGCAGTCTTAGGCCCTACCCCCGGCAATCCGGCGATATCGGCAAACAGGGGGAACAGGATTTCGGGGCGTGACATGGCGCAAGGATGCCGTGTCTGGAGCCGCCGTTCAACCGCCGATCAGCGCCAACCAGCCATCTTCGTCGAGCGTCTCGATACCAAGTTCGGCGGCTTTTTTCAGCTTCGAGCCAGCACCAGGCCCGGCGACGAGCAAATCGGTCTTGGCCGAGACTGAACCAGCGACCTTGGCCCCCAGAGACTCGGCGCGGGCCTTGGCCTCGGCCCGGCTCATCTTCTCGAGCGTGCCGGTGAAGACGACGGTTTTGCCGGCGACCGGGCTGCCGTCGGTTTTTGGGGCCTCGGCGTCTTGCGGAGTTACATGGGCGAGCAGACGGGCGAGCGCACCCTGGTTGTGGGCATCAGCGAAGAAGGCGATCACGGCGTCGGCCAGCACTGCACCGACACCATCGATATTATCGATCTGGTCGCGGGCGGCGGGGTCGTCGGCGGCGGTGGTCATCGCCTCGGCGAAGACTGCCCAGGTCAGGTAGTGGCGGGCGAACATCCGCGCCGTGGTCTCACCAACGTGGCGGATGCCGAGGGCGAAGATGAACCGTGAGAGGTCGACGGAGCGGCGCTCAGCGATGGCGTCGAACAGGTTCTCAACTGATTTTTCGTTGGTGGCGCGGTTCTTCTCATCGCGGCGATAGAGGTCGATCTGGTTCGCCTGTTGGCGGGCTTCGAGGGTGAAGATATCGGCGGGTTCGGCGATCAGGCCTTCGGCGCTGAAGGCCTCGACCTGCTTGGCGCCCAGCCCTTCGATGTCGAAGGCGCCGCGTGAGACGAAGTGTTTCAGGCGTTCAATCGCCTGAGCCGGGCAGGTCAGGCCGCCGGTGCAACGGCGTACCGCCTCGCCTTCCTCACGGATCGCCGAGCTGCCGCAGGCTGGGCATTTGTCCGGAAAAACATAGGGTTGGGCATCCGCAAGGCGTCGGGTCAGATCGACGTCGAGCACCTTGGGGATAACATCCCCCGCCCGATAAATCTCGACCGTGTCGCCAATGCGCAGATCTCTGCCCTCGCGGATCGGTTCGCCGGAGTTGCCGAGCCCGGCGATGTAGTCCTCGTTGTGCAAGGTCGCATTCGAGACCACGACGCCGCCGACGGTCACTGGCCTCAGCCGAGCCACCGGCGACAGCGCGCCAGTGCGGCCAACCTGAATGTCGATGCCTTCGAGCACGGTGAAGGCCCGCTCGGCCGGGAATTTGTGGGCGATCGCCCAACGGGGCGCGCGCGAGACAAAGCCGAGGCGCTGTTGCAGGTCGAGCCGGTCGACCTTGTAGACCACGCCGTCGATGTCGTAGCCGAGGGTCGCCCGGTCCTCCTCGATCTTGTGGTAATGCGCCAACATCTCGGGCACCGACGCGCAGCGGCGGGTCAGCGGATTAATGGCGAAGCCCCAATTTCCTAGCGCCTCGATGACGCCGGACTGAGTGTCGCCGGGCAGGCTGGCGACCTCGCCCCAGGCATAGGCGAAAAACCGCAGCGGCCGGATGGCGGTGATGGTCGGGTCAAGCTGGCGCAAACTGCCGGCGGCGGCGTTGCGCGGGTTGGCGAAGACCTTGGCGCCTTTGGCCAGTTGGGCGGCATTCAGGGCGGCGAAATCTTCGTGGTGCATGTAGACCTCGCCACGGACCTCGAAGATGTCGGGAACGTTGCCGGTCAGGCGTTCGGGAATATCGGCGATCGTGCGGGCGTTGGCGGTGACGTTCTCGCCTTCGGATCCATCGCCGCGGGTGGCCGCCTCGACCAACATGCCGCGCTCAAAGCGGAGTGAAAGGGAGAGACCGTCAATCTTTGGTTCCGATGTGATTTCAATGAGTTCTGATGGTAAGTTGAGAAATCGCCTGATCCTGTCGACGAAATCCGCGACATCCTCGTCGGTGAAGGCATTGCCGAGCGACAGCATCGGCACCCGGTGGCGGACCTTGCCGAAGCCCTCGGACGGTGCGGCGCCAACCTTGCCGGTGGGGCTTTCTGGTTGCACGAGGTCGGGGAAATTGGATTCCAGCGTCATCAACTGGCGCTTCAAGGCATCGTAGTGCGCATCCGAGACCACCGGCGCGTCTTCAGCGTGGTAGGCCCGGTCATGGGCGGCGATCTCGGCCGACAGCCGGGCGATCGCGCTGGCGGCTTCGTCGGGTGTCAGTTTGGGCGTGTCCATCGGTTCGGGCATCGCGGTCCTCCTACTCTAACTTGCCGAAGCGGTGGCGCGGGTCAAGGTGGCGTTACAGGAAGAAGCGGCCATGTGGTGGATTGCGTGACAAGAAGCGTGCGGCGAGGATGCCGCCCAATCCGCCGCCGATATGCGCCTCGGTCGCCACACCGCCATCGGACAGCCAGTGCATCATCACGTTGAGCGCGATCAGGAACAGGATCGAGAGGATGTAGCGGGTCCAGTGGTCGCCGGAGTATCGGATCCATCGGAACTCCCAGTATTTGACCGCCCACAGCATCCCCATGATCGCCGCCGATCCGCCGACCAGCGGGCCGGAGATGTCGTTGGTCAGGCCGAAGGCGATGCCGCCAGTGAAACCGCACAGGACGAACAGGATCAACAGACGCACAGCGCCGATATGGACGCACAGGAAAGGCGCGACAAAGACCAGCAGCGCCCCGTTGACCGCCAGATGCAGCGGCCCGGCATGAACAAAGAGATAGGTGACGAACATCCCGAGCAGGCCCTGGGACGATCCCCCGGCCAGCCAGGCGTCGAATCTGCGGTCGATGAAGCCGTATTCGGTCATCATCTGGAACCGGAATTGCGACCAGTTTGCAGAATCGCGCGCGCCGACCTGGATGTAGAGCTCGACACCGACCATCGCCGCGAGGATCAGCCATGCGCCCAAGGCGGAATAGCGCGGCGGTGGGGGTTCGATTGCTGTATCTGCAATGGCGGGCACTTAGAGCCTGACCGGAAAGTAGTTGAGCCATATCGGCATATTATGATTCACCGTCTTTGTTCGGAAGATGGAGGACCAGATGCCTTGGAACGATACCGCTCGGGTTGAGCA
>Ga0307379_10005754_pt1 | contig 17190 bp, 16 predicted proteins | sample UN2MG_FD_202237 | JGI IMG/M metagenome (GOLD analysis project Ga0307379, IMG submission 202237) | Soil microbial communities from Risofladan, Vaasa, Finland - UN-2 | ecosystem: Environmental > Terrestrial > Soil > Coastal area > Acid sulfate soil | place: Finland: Risofladan, Vaasa | collected... | reverse complement strand
CCGGACTGAGATCACGACCGAGAACCTGCTGCGTGAGATCAACACCCAGCGTGAGTTGCTCGAGGAACGAAACCGGCAGCTCGAGATCGCCCGGGCCGGCCTGCGCCGGATCGGTCAGTCGCTGCCCTATAGGGCCTATATGAAGGCTCGGCGTCTGCCCGGCATTCGCCAGCTGGCTGACCGTCGTCAGCGCTTCCGTGAGACGGCCTCGCAGAAGCAGCGTGAGCAACGCGAGATCGTTCGAGGGGAGCGCTCTGAGCGATTCGTCAACCACCATCGCGGCCAGTGATCGCCTTTGGGGCGGCGATAGCCTCGCAGGAGAAGTTCGAGCTCTACGCCCTGAAGGGGATCGAGCGCGTAGCCACCGATGAGACCAAGCTGATCATCAGGCGGGACCAGGAATGTATTTTCGCCGCCTACAACTCGATCATGGACGAGGCCGCAGCGGACCCACGGATTGAGGCGCTGGTGCTGATCCACGAGGACGCAGAGATCCGTGACGACTACCTCGAGGAGAAACTGCGCTGGGGGCTCTCCGACCCCGAGGTCGCGATCGTCGGCACGATCGGCGCGGTCGGCGTGCAGGGGATCGACTGGTGGCACCACGACTACGGCATCGGCTCCTCGATCCTCGAGCCAATCGATCCCGCGGTCCTCTACGAGACGCCGCTGCTGGAAGGCTCGGAGATGTCGGGCGCCGGTGGATTCGGCGATGTCGACATGGTTGACGGCTACCTGCTGGGTATGTCGCGCTGGGCGATCAAGGAGGTCCGCTTCGACGAGGTTGAGGTCGGACCTGGATTCCACGGATACGACGCCGACATCTGCTTCCAGGTGCGTGAGCGGGGTCGCAGGGTGTTCGTCGCCGAGATGGCCGTCGCCCACCACCGCAACAGCGTCTCGCCGACGCCCTACCGCGGCGACTGGCTGCGGGCGCAGATGGCGTTTCGCCGCAAGTGGGAGAGGCGGGGCATGCTGAAGCCCCCGAAGTTGCGCTTCCCGCCCTACATGAAGACCAAGCAGGAGCTGGACGAGGATGCGGCGTAGGCCTCAGTGCCGGTGGTGGACCGTCCGGTGGACGGATCGCTCGGGCCCTGGTCGGCGCCGCCCCTGAGGTTCATCCGATGGGGCCGCGAGGGCACCATAGCTTTCCCCTGCTCGACCCGATGCGCGCGCTCGCCGCGATCTCGGTTCTGCTCGTCCACACGTCGATCTTCTCCGGTGCCCTCGAGAACGCCACGTTCGGGCAGTTCCTCGCTCACCTCGACATCGGCGTCTCGTTCTTCTTCCTGCTCTCGGCCTTCCTGCTCTACCGGCCGTTCGTCGAGGCTCGTGTCGCGGGCAAGGCGCGCACCAAGTTCGTCGACTACGGCCGGCGCCGCTTCATAAGGATCGCCCCCGCCTACTGGGCGGCTCTGACCGTCGCCGCGATCGTGCCGGGGATGGCTGGAGCCTTCAGCGGCAACTGGTGGGTCTACTACGGGCTGCTGCAGAACTTTCCCGTCTACTCGCCGACCGGGACCTGCGCCACCGCTCCCTTTCGGTGCGGGATGCCCGTCGCCTGGAGCCTCACCGTGGAGGTGCTCTTCTACCTGGCGCTGCCGCTGTTCGTGATCGCCATGGCGTGGCTCGGCAAGCGCTGGCGCGGCGGTTGGCTGACGTTGGAGCTGGGCGCGGTCGGCGTGCTCACCGCGGTCTCGATCCTGATCCAGAGGTCGGTCCCGCTCAGCGACGCTCACGTCTGGCTGTTCTTCTCACCGCTCGGCCGGGGTTGGTGGTTCGGTCTCGGACTGGCCCTGGCGGCGGTCTCGGTGCATGTCAGCCGACTCGAGAGCGAACCCGCGTTGGTCGGATGGCTCAGGCGCCGCCCCGGCGTTCCGGTCGCGACCGGCGTGGCGCTCTACCTGTTGGCGGCGGTCGTGCTCCTCGACCCCGTTGCGTCGTTGGCCTTCCCGGTGATCGACCTGAATACCTACCTCGCCCAATACCTGCTCTTCGGGGTGATCGCCGCGCTGATCATGCTGCCGGCGATCTTCGGTGCAGACGGCGGCGGACTCACCCGTCGCACCCTCGGCCACCCCTCGCTCGTCTGGCTCGGGCTGGTCTCCTACGGGATCTTCCTCTACCAGTTCCCCGTCTTGATCCTCTTCCGCGACGTTGGGATCAAGGCGTTCGTGCCACTGACGATCGCGACGTTTGCCCTGACGGTTGCCTGCGCGGCGGCGAGCTTCTACCTGCTCGAGCGGCCGTTGATGCGTCGCGTGCGCGGGCGCAAGCCCGCCACCGCCGCCACGGCAGCGTCTGCGACCGGCCCGGCCGGCTGACCGGTCGCTCACTCCCAGGTCTGAAGCTTGGTCTCAGAGACGCGCAGGGGAGGACCCTCGCCGAGCTTGGCCGGCTTGCCGCGCAGCACCCGCGAGATCACCCGCAGCGGCCGGTGCTCGAGTGCGTGCAGGCGCATCCGCAGGCGGCGCTGGGCCTCGCGGGATGCGACCAGCTCCCAGTGCTTGGCGGAGCCGTCCGCCTCGGCCATCCGGGCCCGCTCTTCCCATGCTTCGAGCGTGTCCTGGTGGGCGCGCAGATCGCGGAAGCTGATCATGCTGGCGAGTGAGCTGAAGTCGGGAAGCTTGGAGTCAGAAGCGGCGACCAGGAGCGTCCGGCCCTCGCCCTCACCCCCGGTCAGCCAGTTGGCGTGCTCGACGGTAACCGCTCCGGGAGCATCCTCGGGCGCCACCGTGGCAGCGATCGAAAGCCGCCGGCGGAATGCGAGGACGTTCTTGAAGCCGGAGTCGAGCAGCTCGCGGAGCTTCTCAGCTCCACCTGAGTCCCCGGACGGGCTTTCGAGCGTTGAGCTCGAAAGCGGCAGGGACACCAGCAACACGCCGCCGTCAGCCAGAACCCGGCCGAGCTCGGCGATCGCGGCCGCCGGGTCGAGGGTTGCCTCGCGGCTGTCGAAGCAGATGACCGCGTCGAAGCTGGCTGCCGCAAGCGGCAGCCCGACGGTTTCGGCGACGAGGAAGGGAATCCGGTCGCCGTAGAGCCGGGTGGCGATCTCCACCGATCGCGGGTCGGAATCGACGCCGACCACAGACTTCGCGCCCGCCTCGAGGAGGATCTGCGCACCGTGACCGCGGCCGCATCCGGCAACCAGGACATGGCGGTCGACCACGGCGGGGGCCGCCCAGCGGTAGGCCGCGTCGATCTCGGCCACGGCGAGCCGGTCGACGTCCTCGCCGGGAATCGCCAGCTCCTCCTCGGGCCCGGGCGCTTCGCCTGCGGCGCTCATCTGCCGATCGCCACCTTTGCGATCAGCAGCTCCCGCTCTCCGAGCAGATACGAGGGCGCCGCCTGCAGCGGTGCTGTGGCCCGCTCGACGGACGCGAAGCCCGCGGCGAGCGCCGCTTCCGCTACCGAGTTGGCGTCCAGGTTCCGGCACTCGAGGCCGCAGATCGATCGCGTCGCAGCCCGCGCAGAGGAAAGCAGCGCCTCGGGCTCGGCGCCCAGCCGGTCCCTCGCGCCGGTCATGACGACCACGTCGAAGCGGCCATCATGGTCATCGCCGGGATCACGCAGATCGAGCTCGGCTGCGCGAATCGCGTAGTGGTCGCGGAGCAGGCGTGCCCGCCCCACACAGTCGGGCCGGTCGTCGACCGCGACCACTCGGCGGGCGCCCCATTCGAGCAGGCGCTGGGCGATCCAGCCCTCGCCGCAGTGCAGGTCCAGCGCGACGGGATCCTCGGCGAGGGCGAACGCATCGCGGGCGAACGGCTCGAGCATCCGCTCGAGCGTCCACCACTGTTGACGCGCCGCCGGATCGAGGACCGGGGTGTGGATCGACGGCGTCAGCTCCCAGCTCTGTTCCCACCGATTGCCCGCGAGCTCGGCCACCAGGCGCGGGTCGAGGCACGGCCCGGAGGCCATCGAGAGCGCCGCCGGCTCGCCTCGCCGCGAAGCGCGGGCGCCCGATCTCTTCACCTTGTCAGTTGATCTCGTAGCCAAGTCTCTTCAGCCGGGGACCCATGATCTCCATGCAGGTCCGCTGCTCCTCGTCATTCAGATTCTCCCGCCACAGCCCGGGTTTCGCGGAGCGGTTGCGCTCTGTTGCACCTCGCCGCTTAGAGGGAACGCTCGCAAAGGCGGTGTCGGCGAGCATCCGGTGGCGCTCGGCCGCGGTGCGCTCGAGGCCGAGCCAGGTGTCTAGCTGCTCGATCCTCGCCTCGTTCTCGCTCAGCAGATCCTCGTAGCGGACGGTGTGCGAGAGCTCCGCGGGGTGGGCGTCGATTGCGCGCAGCGTCATGTCGACGTTGCAGGACCAAAGGCGGGCCGCCCAGGCGACCCCCTCGAGACGCTCCTCGGGCGTGGAGTACGAGTACCCCTGATGGCGGGCGAGGAATCCTCCCGGTTGGTAGGCGTGCAGCAGCGAGTCGACGACGTCGCGGCCGTCACGGACCAAGAACAGCAGCCGCGAGCGGGGCATCAGGCCCATCACGAGGTCGGCCGCGTGAGATCCGTTCACCTCCTTGACGATCAGCAGCGGATCCGCCGTTGTGGCGATCTCCTCAGCCCGCACACGTGCGAGGAAGCCGTGGAAGCGCACCAGCGCGAATCGCCGCGCCTCGGGAGCCCAGACGGCCCGATAGGCGTTCGAGTAGGCGTAGACGGGTCGCTCTCCAAGGTAGTTGTTGATCGTGCCGGGCACGTAGGAGCCGTCGACCTCGCGTGGGTCGGCGAACGCCGGGGCGAGATGGTTGGAGATGAACGACTCATCCACGGGGATCGCGTCGAACGGGCGCCTCCAGTTCTTGCCGGCCCCGGGCGGTCGGAAAATCGTTGTTGCCTCGGGCTCCGGAAAGAGCGGATAGCAGAGCTGCCGCAGCAGCCACGTGCTACCGGATCGCGGCGAGCCCCAGATCCAGACGATCCGCTGCTCGAGCTCGGCGGCGTCGAACGGCAGCCCGGCGTCGGGGTCGTAGTCGGCGAGGGCGGGGACGGCCTCCGTCGAGCTCTTGGGCAGCGCGTCGGGGTCGGGCCTGTGTTCCCGTCTGAGCCGTCGCTGAAGTCGTCGCTTTACGCCGTTCATCGCTTCGTTGCTGTGCCCGTGCGGCGCCTGGCGGCGCCTCCCGTACAGGGAACTACAGGACCAGGGGCACCGTCTCGTCAGGGTAGACCGAGGGAGCGAAACACCACGTCTCCGTGGCATAGCGATCCTCGGTCATGCCCTCCCCGACCGCCGTTCGGTGCAGGCAGAAATGGTCGAAGAGCACGGCGTCGCCGGGTTCGAATGTCGGGCGGGCGACGGCTGCGCCCTCGCGGGTCTCCTCGACCTTCGCCGGTGAAACAGCCCAGGGGAACACGGCGCCCTCGGTGCCCGTCTCGATGATCTCGTCGTAGCGGCGCGAGACGATGTCGAGTCCGGGGGCGACGTCGCCACACCGTGAGAGCGCGATCCACACGTTGCAGGTACGGATGCCACGACCGAGGAAGGCACCGTCCTGGTGCCAGTCGGTGCCCGAGTCGGGGGAGACGCGGCGCAGCACGGACTTGTTCATCGACAGCGCCGGCCGCTCTCCGAGGTAGTCGGATACCAGCATCGAGAGGCCGGATTCCTCGAAGGCGTCGAGCAGCTGGAACATCATTCGTGGTGAGTCCGGGGCCCAGACCGCGTGGCCGCCGAGCTTCATCCGGTTCCACTGCGCGGCATCGAGCGAATAGTCGGGGCTCGGGGCGAAGGGGTCGAACCAGGGGGTCGTCTCAGCAGCGTCAGCGCCCTTCAGCAACGCGTCCCGCGCGGCGAAGGTCTCGTCGATTCCCTGCCGCATCCGCTGGGCGCGTTCGGAATCGAGCAGTCCGCGGATCAGCAGCGAGCCCCCGCCGAGGATCCCATCTCGGATCGAGTCGGTCGTCAGCGCAGCGGCATTGACCTCGGGCAGGCCGTCGGGCTTCGGCAACTCGCCGGTCGGGCGGCCGTCGTCGACCGGGGAATCAGCAGCCGGGGCGCGGTCGAGCTGGGCGAACGCCTCATGGCGTAGCTGGACGATTCGCTTTTCTGTGGCCGGGTCGGAGCCGGCGCGGTTTATCGCCATCAGCTCGTCGATCTCGGCCAGTGGGTCTTCGCTGACCACGGGCTCGTACTCAGGCAGGTGTGCGGTCGGCGCCGCCGGCGTGGCGGTTTCGGGCCGGGGACGCTTGAAGCTGAGGCGCATACGGTTCCTCCTGTCGGCGAGTGTTACGAAGGCCTGAAGCTAGCAGGACCGGCGCGACCCGACCCCCTGCTCAGAGGACGAGCGGGACCTGCTTGGCCGGGTAGGAGCTGGGGCCAAAGCACCATGTCTCAATGGCATAACGGTCCTTCGTCATCCCCACGCTGTTGGCCGTCTGGTGCAGGAACAGCTCGTCGAAAAGCAGTAGATCCCCCGCCTGGAAGGCAGGCCGGATCGGCTCCTCACCGTCGAGCAACTCAGCGACCTGCCGCGGCGAAACCGACCAGTCGAATCGTGCCCCCTCGATTCCTGTCTCGAGCACGCCGTCGAGGCGACGGGTGACGAGATCCATGCCCGGAGCGTCGCGGCCGCAGTCGGTCAGCGCGAGCCAGACGTTCATCGCCCGGATGTCCTCGCCGAGGAAGGCGCCGTCCTGGTGCCAGTCGGCGTCGCCCCCGGGCGAGACCCGGCGCAGAGTCCATTTGTTGACCGAGGCGGCGGGACGCTCACCCAGGTACTCGCCGATCACTTCGACCAGGCCCAGCTCGGTGAACAGATCGATCAGCTCGAAGGTCATGCGCGGAGAGTCAGCGGTCCAGACGCCGCCGGCTGAGGTCACCCACTGGCGCTGCCGTGCGAGGTTGAAGGCACCTCCGCCGACCGTCAGCGGCTCGTACCAGCCGCGATCGCCGCTGGAGTCGTTGGATTCGCCCTGCTCGCGGGCGGCGAACGAGCGCTCAATGCCCTGGGCCAGCCGCTCGGTCGTCTCGCGGGCGAGCATTCCGCGGATCAGCAGGCAGCCGCCCTCGAGGATGCCGGCCCGCAGCGCACCGGCCGAGAGCTGCTCCGGCTCAACGGCGGGCATTCCATCGACCCATCGGATCGCTTCGAAGTCGGGCTCGGGGATCGGCTCCGGCGCGACCCCGGGGAGCTCGGCGAACGCCTGATGGCGCAGGCGGACGAGTTGTCGCTCCCGATCAGGGTCGGGGTCGGCGCGGTTCGCCTCGGTCAGCTCAGCGACCCGAGCGAGCGCCCCTTGCGCGGCGCTGTTGGTGGCGGTCGACTCCTTGCTCCTGACGCCGAACAGCTTCATGCGGTGGATGCTTCCGCGCGTTCACTCACGTCGTCGAAACGCTAGCAGGACATGTCGAAACACCAAGCCGACTCAGCCGTCGCCGTCGCCGTCGTCGCCTCGGTCGGCGGTCCCGGCGGCTTCGGAGGCGGCCGGCCGCGCCGGGACGCCCACCACCGTGGTGTCCGCCGGCACGTCGGCGAGGACCACGGCGTTGGCGCCGACCTTGGCGCCCTCGCCCACCTCGACTTCCCCCAGGACCTTGGCTCCGGACCCGATTGTGGCGCGCGGACCGATCGTCGGGCCGATCATGCTGGGCGCCCGCAGTCCAATCGTCACGAACGGGAAGATCTGGACGCCCGAGTGCACCTCGACAATTCCGTCGATCACGATCTGCCCGTGAGCGAGATGGACCCCCGGATGGACGACGACCGGATCTCCGATGTAGATGCCTGACGTCGCGATCGCCAGCCGATGCAGGATTCGTGGCAGGATCGGCACGCCCCGCCCTTGCAGGCCGGCCTTCGCCCGGTACAGCGCCTGGGCCAGGAACCCGTCGCTCTCCCAAGCGAGACGAAGCGCCTCGAGCGCAACTCTCGAGCGCGATGCCCCGCCGAGTGGGCGGCCTCGATTACGGGAGGTGACCCTCGCGTCGGCGAGAACCGCCTCGACGAAGCCCGGGTGGCGTGCCCGGACCATGCTGCGGAACTCGCGGATCCGCGCCGTCTTCTCGCGGGCCCGGCCTCGCGGGCTGCTCTGCGCGTTCACTTCGCCCACGGGCCCAGCATTGCAGGAGCGGGTTGAGAGGCGGAGGGCGCCTGATCGAGCGAGCATGCCATGGTCACGGGGGCGATGATCTCAGCCGAGGCAAACGAGGCTCGGTCCCGCCATCCCCATCTGCGGGAGGCGGTGATCGCAGATGCGCGCTGTACCGCCGCCTTCCGCGGCGAGCGGCAGGACTTCCGCTCCACGTTTGACGTGACCCTGCAGATCCTCAGGCTTGCCGTCGTCAGCGACGCCTTCCTCAGCCAGGCTCTCTACCGGGTCAAAGCAAGCCTGCAGCGACGTGGCGTGCCGATCCTTCCACGCCTCTTCCATCGGCTCGCGATCGCAGGCGCCGGCGTCTACATCGGCGACTCCGTGCTCGTCCACCCGGGGATCTACATCGTTCACGGCCAGGTCGTGATCGATGGGGCGGTCGAGATCCACCCCCGTGTCGTGATCTCGCCCGCCGTCACCGTCGCGCCCAGCGACGGCGATCAGGGCCCGACGATCGGTCCGGGCGCGAGCCTCGGAACTGGCTCGCGGGTGCTGGGCGAGGTCACCGTCGGCGCCCGGGCCCGGATCGGGGCCAACGCCGTGGTGCTCTCCGACGTGCCTGAGGGGGCGACTGCGGTCGGTGTCCCGGCGCAAATCGGGGACGGCTCGGCAGCGGGTTGAGCCGCGGGCGGGTGCTAGCTTTCGACCGCATGCTGAAGTCTCTGCGCAGCCGTCTCGGTACCCTTGGTGAGAGCCGGACCGACGCCCAGCCCGACGACCCGACTCCGTTTCTCCGACGGATCGACGAGCTCAATCGCCTCAACCGGACGGAGCGCTCGCTCGAGCGTGAGCGAGAAATGCTCCAACTCCGCCACAGCGCCGGCGCCGCACAGGTGCGGGAGAACCGCCCGCCTCCCGCCGATCCGGAGCGTCAGTTCCCCGGGACCGACGCCGATGGCCTCGCCGTCGCCGCGGCCGACGAGCTCGACGGTGCGCTGGTTCGCGGGGGAATCAGAGCCCACGGCTACGTCCTCGTCCCCGGGCTGGTCGAGCGCGCCGAGGCGCTGCAGATGGCCGAGCGGATCGACGCCGCTTTCGCGGCGCGGGCCGCAGGGGATGGTCGAGACGGTCTTTATGAGGAGTTTTCCCCTGACCCCCCCTACTCCGAGATCGCCGGCCGTTCCTGGATCACCGCCGGTGGCGGCCTCTTGGCGGCGGACTCGCCGGCGCTGATGTACGAGATGCTCGAACTATTCGAGCGCATCGGCCTGCGGCGGGTGATCGGCGAGTTCCTCGCCGAGCCGATCACGGTGTCGGTCCAGAAGTGCACGTTGCGAAAGGCCGATCCGGGTCCCCCTGGGGGCTGGCACCAGGACGGCTCGTTCATGGGGGAGACCCGGGCCCTGAACGTCTGGGTTGCGCTTTCCGACTGCGGGGTCGACGCTCCCGGCCTCGACTTCGTGCCGCGCCGGATCGACGATCTTCTCGACACCGGCGGCGAGGGCAGCGGAGCCGAGCACCTCGAGCGCCCCTCCGGCGACGAGGTGTCGCCGAAGACCGTGCTGGTGGCCCCGCAGACAGCCGAGAAGGCGGCCGGCGAGCTTGGCGTTGTCCGGCCGCCGCTTCAGGCCGGGGACGTGATGCTCTTCGATGACCGCTTCCTGCATCGGACAGGCTCGGCGCCGGAGATGCCGAACCCGCGCTTTGCAATCGAGAGCTGGTTCTTCGGGGCCTCGGGGTTTCCGCGGGATTACGTGCCGCTGGCTTTCTGAGCCCCGCGGCTCAGACGATTTCGTCGGTTGACGTGAGCTGCGCCTGAAGCTCGCGAGCCGAGCCGGGTTCGATCACATCGTCCTCAGAGGGGGCGGGCCTGGCGTAGAGGGCGTAGAGAAGGCCCGCCAACAGGGCCGCCGACGCCGCGAAGCCGATCTCGACCGCACGCTCGGCGCTGAGAACGCCGGCGAGGTTGATCGCCCCGAACAATGAGGCGGCGAGGATCCAGCGAACGGCGGCGCGGTGGGCCTGCGCCTGGGCCAGGGCTGCCTGGTTGAGCGAGGCCGCTGCGAGGTAGAAGCCCATCCCGGCGGCGATTATCGCCAGCCCGAGGCGGTCATATTCAAATGTGTCGCCGAATGCGATCTGCATCACCTGCGGCCCGATCGCCACGACGCCGGCGACTGTCAGTCCGGAGAATGCGGCGATCAGTAGCAGAGTGGTTTCGATCGAGGAACGAAACGCCGCCTTGCTGCCGTCCCCGCCGCGGGTGCGAAGCCGTGTCAGGTGCGGCAGCAGGCTCGCGGCGATGGCCTGGAAGAGCACCAGGGGTGCGCGGGCGACCATCATCATGTTGAAGATGAATCCGGCGGCCGCGGCGCCCTCGGCCGCACGCACGAATAGGGCACCCGAGTTGATCAGGACCTGCTCACCGAGCATCATCACGAGCACGGCACCCGCGAAGGCGCTGCCGCGGCCGAGCGTCAGCTGGGTTGAGGCGCCGGGGGCTGGGCGCTCGAGCCTTGGCCGGTTGTGCTCGGGACGCTTCAGCACGGCAACAGGCAGCACGACGATGACGGCGATCGGCGCCGTCGCGATCCCGAGAGCGACGAAGTTGGCCCCGTTGGCGATCCCGACGGCAACCGCGACGGCAAAGACCAGTCTGGTGCTGACCTCGATCACCAGGAGCGCCGCGTAGAGCCGGAACTGCCCACGCCCGGCAAGGAATCCACGGGCGTAGTAGGCGAGCCCGAACCCGAGCAGCGAGGCGATCAGAATCCAGTAGAGAGCATCCTCGCCGTCGAACAGCTCGCTCTCGATCGGGTTGCGGGCCAGGAACAAGATGAGCACGGCGAGCAGACATACGCTCCCCTGGATCACGGCAGCGGCGCGGAGCGCGTCGGAGCTCTCGGCGCCCACCTGCTCGCGCTCGGCAAGGGTCCGCGTCAGCAGCTGCTCGATCGGGCGGAAGAGCGTCGAGGCGAGCAGGAAGACGACCGACCAGAGGATCACGATATTCCCGTACTGGTCCGCATCGAGGCTGTGGGAGGCGATCGCGAAGAACACGTAGGTGAGGACGCCGGCGATGCCGAGGGCCACGGTCAGCAACCCAGCCGATCGGCCGTAGCTACGCTTGTCGGACGCGGGCCGCTCGATGCTCATCTTCGGCACGGTAGTGGCTGCAGCCGTCTCCTGGCTGAGCGCGGGTCCCCGAATCCGCAGTATCTTTGCCCGCGGATCTTTGCCTGTGGGCCACAGGTGCCAGCGCTCCGCAGGCGACCCGGCCATGACCGAGTTGAAGCGCCTGACCGACAACCCAGCCGCTGTGCCGATTGCGCTTGCCGCACTCGTAGCTGTGGGCGGCGTCATTCGCTTCATCGTCGCGGGCCAGGACCTGTTCGCCGACGAACTGGCGACCTATTGGATCGTGAAGACAAACAGCCTGCCGGATGCCGTTGAGGCGGTCGGGACCACGGCGGAAATCTCGCCGCCGCTCGGTTTCATCCTCACCTGGCTGACGACGCCGATCAGCTCGAGGCTGGACATCAACCTTGCCCCGGAACTGATCCGGCTTCCGGCGCTGATCGCCGGGATTGCCTCGATACCGCTCGTCTACGCGATCGGTACGCGCACGGTTGGGCGTGGGGCCGGGCTGCTGGCGGCGGCGCTGACGACGCTGAGCCCGTTCATGATCCTCTACTCGGCCGAGGCCCGAGGTTATGGCGTGATGATGGCGCTCGTCCTGCTCTCGACGCTGATGCTGCTGCTCGCGATCGACCGCGGCCGGCCCTGCTGGTGGGTTGCCTACGGGGTCTTCGCCTGCATGGCGGCGTACACGCATTACACGTCGATCTTCGTGCTCGGCGCCCAGGTCCTTTGGGTCCTCTGGGTCCATCCCGGCGCACGCAAACCGCTGCTGATCGCTACCGCCGCCGCGGCGCTGCTCTACGTACCCTGGCTACCCAGTCTGAAGGAGGACCTCGACTCCCCCACGACGGTGGTCCTGAGCGCGCTCTCGCCGTTTGATTTTGAGTCGATCAAGCTCTATCTCGGCCACTGGACGGTCGGGTTCCCGTACGCCACCGGGGCGCCGCTCCGAGACCTGCCGGGAATCCCGGGCCTCGGCCTGATGGCCGCGAGCATCGTTGTCGGGGCGGTCGGCCTCTGGGGTGCGCGAGGACGACTCGGCGCCTGGTTCGCAGCGAACGACCGGCGAATCGTGCTCGTGGTGATTCTCGCGCTCGCGACCCCTGTCGGAGAAGCCGTGCAGAGCCTGTTGGGCACGAATGTGTTCAGCACACGCAATCTGGCTGCATCGTGGCCCTACCTGGCGCTTGCCGGTGCGGCCCTGATCACAGTCGGCAACTGGCGACTGCGGTTGACGGCAGCGACGCTGGCGGTTGCGGGCTTCGGCTTCGGGGCGGCGAAGATGGTCACGACCGATTACGAGCGACCCAACTTCAGCGAAGTCGCCGAGTTCGTCCGCGATGGTCCTCGCGGGGTAGTGGTCGACGCAGCGGCCATCACACCTGGTCCCCTGACCAACTTCGACGTCGCCGGATCCTCGCCCGAGGTCGAGGTCTTCCGCCTCAACACCCCGGAACGGAAGTCGGAGCCGTTTGGGATCACCGATTCGCTGACCGAGCCGTCTCAGGTTGCCCGCCGAGCCGTGCGGGCGGCTGACGGTGGTCCGATCACGGTCGTCTCGGGTGTATCCGTGAGCCCCGTCGATGTGAGTGTCAGGGTCGCGGGCGAGAGTGATCTCGCGGCCGAGTTCATCGATCAGCTGCCGCCCTCCTACGCTCTTGCCGAGCGTAGGCTCTTCCCGGGTTTCGTCGACCTTCAGGCGCTCGTCTTCGAAAAGCGTGCGAACGCGAGCTGAGCGGTCCCGACCGCGGGATCACTGCTTGCGGGCAAGAACCACGTTGTGCGCGCAGAGGCGACGGGCGAGCGGGGCTCGCTCGGCGACGCCCTCGAGCGCCCTCGCGGCGCCGAGCATCGCCGGTGGGACGAAATCGGGGACCAGACCGAGCTGGCGTGAGCTGAGGATTTCCGCTCCGCCCTCACGGAGCCCGCTCTCGATCTCCGCCTGGGAGACGAGGCGCTCGCTTCCGTCGTCCTGGGGAACGCGTGCCATCAGGTTCTTCCAGTAGGGGTTGCGGGGGTTGTGATCCCAGATCACGAGCCTCCCACCGGCCCGGGTCACCCTCGCCATTTCGACGAGCGTCCTGCGCACGGCGTCCGGGTCCGCGATGTGGTGAAGGGCCGCGACGGTCAGCGCGACATCGAAGCTCCCGTCCTCGAACGGGAGCTCGGCTCCGTCCCCCCGCACCCCTTTCACCTCCGGCTCGGATTCGGCCATCACGTCGAGCATTCCCTGCGACGGATCGATGCCGGTCACGGTGAAGCCCGACCGCGAAAGCCGCCCCGCCAAGGCGCCGGTTCCGCAGCCGACGTCCAATGCCCGGCCCGGCGCGCAGTTCTCGCCGATGTAGCGGACGCGCTTGGCGAGGTAGTGCTCGACGATATGCGCGGGCAGCGCTTCGTCGTACTCGCGGGCGATCAGGTCGAAGTTCTCCTCACTCACGCAGTTGCTCCTGCGCCGGGTCGCTACCGAGCCGGGAGGGCCGTGGCATCGAGCGCGGAGTGCGCCGCCTGAAGTCGAGGATCAGCCCGATCATCCTCAAGCCGATCGCGATCGCGGCCCCCAGGCTCCCGGTCGCCGACGAGGTGCCGACCCGTGGCAGGTAGTTGACCGGGATCTCGACGAAGCGGGCCCCGGAGGTGATCGCCAGCAGCATCATCTCGGGGCCGGCGTGGTTGTCGCCGACCCGCATCCCCTCGGCGACGAGGTCCGCGAGCTCGCGGGTGAAGACCCGGTAGCTGCAGCCGACGTCGCTGAGGTGGCTCGTGTTGAAGATTGCCTCGACGAACTTCGCTACCGCCCAGTTGCCCCAGCGCAAGAACCAGTCCATGTTGGCGCCATGCCAGATCAGCTCGCGCGTCGTCCGGGTTCCGAACACCGCGTCGCACTCGGCGCAGAAGACGAGCAGCTTATGGATGTCACTTGGGAGAAAGGTTCCGTCGGGCTCCGAGAGGACGATCAGGTCGCCGTCCGCCTCGATAAGGCCTCGCCGGCAGGCATGGCCGTAGCCTTGCTGCGGCTCGTGGACCATCCGCGCGTCGGTCTTCTCAACTTCCTCGACGGTGCCCGCCTCGGCGTTGTTGTTGACGACCAGAACCTCATCAACGACGCCGGTTTCGAAGAACCCCTCGATCACCGAGCGGATCGAGTCGCGCTCGGCGTAGGTCATCAGCACGACCGAGACCCGCCGCTCACCCCACATCTGTTTGCTCCGATTGCTTGCGGTCGGCTCGCATCCGCGATCAGGCTAGTTGATCGGAGCGAACGGGCATCCCGATCAGTCGCCCTCCGCTGAAGGGGCGGCCGATCTCCAAGCCTCGGGTCCGAGCGCCCGATCGAGATAGGCATTCCACGACGGCGGCCGCTCGGCTACCCAGCTTGTGTCGAAGCCGGGTTTGGAGAACAGAGCCCAGCGCTGACCCCCGGGATGGCGCCAGTCGATCGGCAGCAGCTCGAGCCCGGACTCGGCGGCGAGCTCGCCGATCCAGCGGTCCGAATAGGTGACGTAGGCGGGCTCCCAACCGGGAGGTGCAGAATCGGCACCCGGGACGTAGCTGGCCACGAGAACGCCGGTCTCGGCCAATCGTGCGGAGACGCCGGCGAGCCAGCCGCTGAGCAGATCGGGCCCCGTGTGGCTGAAGATCGATTGGGCGAAGGCATAGTCGATGGGCGGCGTGTTCGGGACCGCGCCGGGATCGTCGGAGGCGATCAGGGTCGGCGCCTTCAGTTCCAGGGCACTCTCGCCGAGGTGCATCCGCACGCCCGCCTCCAGGGCACGCGGGTTCGGCTCGATTCCGACGTAGTTGCCGCGGCCGAGATAGGGGATCAGGACGCGACCGACCCGCAGTGACCCGCAGCCGATGTCGAGCAGGCGATGGCGCTCGCGGAGGCCGAGCACGGCCAGCAGCCCGAACGACATCGCCGTGATCAGGTCGAAGTACTCGGGCGGGCCGACGTAGCCGCGCGCCCGCTCCTCGTCCCAGCCGTCACGGCGGCCGAGTCGGGCCCTCAGCCGGTGAAGCATGCCTCAACAGCGCGGCTCAGAAGAACGCCCCGCCCCGGTACTCGCCGAAGACCTTCCGCAGGGCGCCGCAGACCTCGCCGATCGAGGCGCCGGCACGGAGGGCCTCCTTGATCGCCGGCAGCATGTTGGTCTCGCCGCGTGCGACATGGTCCACGGCGACGAGCCCGGCCTCGACCGCGTTCGTGTCGCGGTTCTCCTTCCACCGCTCCAAGCGGGCGACCTGGCGGACCTCGGACTCGGGATCGACCTTGAGGATGTCGACCTCGTCGGGGGTCTCGGTGACGAACTTGTTGACTCCGACGATCACGTCCTGACCGCTCTTGTAGCGCTCGTGGTAGCTGGCGGCCGACTCCTCGATCTCCTTCTGCATGAAGTCGAGTGCCTGGACGGAACCGCCCAGTTCGGCCACCTGCTCCATCAGCTCCTTCGCCCGCAGCTCGATCTCGTCGGTCAATGACTCGACGAAGTAGGAGCCGGCGAAGGGGTCGACCGTCTCCGCCGCCCCCGACTCGTGCGCGAGGACCTGCTGGGTGCGGAGCGCAATTCGGGCCGAGCGCTCGGTTGGCAAGGCCAGCGCCTCGTCGAAGCCGTTGGTGTGCAGGCTCTGGGTGCCGCCGCAGACCGCCGCGAAGCCCTGCAGGGCGACGCGGATGATGTTCACCTCGGGCTGCTGAGCCTGCAGGGTCACCCCGCCGGTCTGGGTGTGGAAGCGGATCATCTGGCTGCGGGGGCTGTCGGATCCGAAGCGATCGCGAACGATCTCCGCCCACATCCGCCGCACCGCCCGGAACTTCGCAACCTCCTGGAAGACGTTGTTATGGCCGTTAAAAAAGAAGGCGAGTCGCGGCGCGAACTCGTCAATCGTCAGGCCGCGCTCGAGGGCGGCCTCGACGTAGGCGATCGCGTTGGAGAGTGTGAAGGCGACCTCCTGCACGGCCGAGCAGCCCTTCTCGCGGATGTGGTAGCCGCTGATCGAGATCGTGTTCCACCTCGGCGCGTTCTCGGCGCAGTACTCGAAGATGTCGGTCGTCAGCCGCATCGTCGGCTCCGGCGGGTAGATGTAGTTGCCGCGGGCCATGTACTCCTTGAGCACGTCGTTCTGAACGGTGCCGCGAAGATCGGCCGCCTGCACGCCTTGCTCCTCGCCGACCAGTTCGTAGAGCAGCAGCAGCACCGCGGCCGGCGCGTTGATCGTCATCGAGGTGGAGACGTCGGAGAGCGGGATCTCCTCGAAACAGATCCGCATGTCCTCGATCGTGTCGATCGGTACGCCGGTGCGCCCGACCTCGCCCTCGCAGATCGGCTCGTCGGAGTCACGGCCGAGTTGGGTCGGTAGGTCGAAGGCCATCGAAAGCCCCGTGGAGCCGTGCTCGATCAGGTATCGGTAGCGCTCGTTGGTGTCCTCGGGGGAGGAGAAGCCCGCGTACTGGCGCATCGTCCACAGTCGATCGCGGTACATACCCTCATGGATTCCCCGAGTGAATGGGTAGGAGCCGGGCCGGCCGAGGCGCTCCTCGAGGCCCTCGGCGACATCGTCGGCCTCATACAGCGGCTCGATCTCGATCCCGGAATCGGTGATTGTCCGCGGGTCGTCGGGCCCGACCACGGGGGCGATGTAGCGGTGCTCGGTACCGGCGTCCACGGCGACAAGGATAGGGAGTGATCGAGGATTGCCGGCGCAGCAGGGGGCTCGACAGGGATGGAGGGGGATGGCCAGGTTCCCGAGGAGCAATGCGAGGCGCTTGAACGTGGATAGACGAGTGAAGGCACAGGTCGCGGTGGCCGTCGTCGACGGTGCGGGCAACCGCAGTTCGGCGAAGCGGAAGGGGACGCTGAAGGGCCACAGTCGTTAGCGCCTCAGGCCACGCCCCCGAGCGGGTGTACTAGCCTCGCCCGCCGTGAGCGAGTCGATTGCCCAGAGCGTCCGCGGCGGACTGGTTACTGTCCGGCACAAGCTGCGCCGGCGGTTCCGGCTTGGGGTCCGTTGGCTGCTTCG
>Ga0307379_10005753_pt1 | contig 17191 bp, 12 predicted proteins | sample UN2MG_FD_202237 | JGI IMG/M metagenome (GOLD analysis project Ga0307379, IMG submission 202237) | Soil microbial communities from Risofladan, Vaasa, Finland - UN-2 | ecosystem: Environmental > Terrestrial > Soil > Coastal area > Acid sulfate soil | place: Finland: Risofladan, Vaasa | collected... | reverse complement strand
GCGCGTGCTGGTGGGCCATCAGATCAACTAACCCTTTGACCGCTCGCTTGAACGTTCGTGCCTGGCCAAGTTGCACATAAGTTCCGTTCACTTTTTCCACCCCGATTAGCGGCTTGAGATTCAGCACAGAAGCTATTAGCCCTTTCATATGACTGATCCGTCCGCCGTGAATCAAGTATTTGAGTTCCTGCAAAGTGTACATGCTGTCGCTGGCAGCACCGATACGCTCCATCAAATCCAGAACCTGCTCTTTCGGCCAGCCAGCTTTCAGTGCTCGGGCAGCCGCCTCCACTTGCCATCCCGCTGCGGCAGACAAGGTTTTTGTATCAACGTGGGTAATGTTCGCCTCCGGCACCAGTTTTGCTGCTGCTTGAGCCGCGGTGAAGGTGCCGCTCAGACCTGAACTCATATGAACGGACAGAATGTCTGGGTCGGTGACTGCCAACCGCCGATAGGTCTCGGCAAAATCTCCCGCCGAGGGCTGCGACGTGGCAGGAAAGCTGTCGGTCCCTGCCATCAAGCGATAGAATTCGTCCGGTTGGATATCCACGCCTTCGCGGTAGGACTTGCCTTCAAGGGTGACGATGAGAGGCACAACGTGAATGTCGAGTTCGGCTACTTGCTCAGGGGGCAGGCATAGGTCTGTTCCACTATCAGTTACGATTTGCATTTCTACTGTCCTTTCGACAATGTCATCCAAGTGAACCACTATTTCCGACAACGGGCGCCCGCCAATCGTACTAAGGATCCATGTGGCGCGAAGCCCCCACATAATCCAGAGTTGAACCAGGCTGAGGACTGCACAGTGTACTCGTGTTGGGGATTGAAGGCAAAACGCCCAATCGGGGAGCCGGGCAATCGCGGGGCTGGTGGAGACCAGTTTACCCCAGGAAGGTGGGATACGGGTTCAGATGATAGTATCACTAACACCCTGGAAAGCCAGTCCGTCCTTCAGGGGGCATTTCCTATTCCCCCTGATAGGGTATCGCAATCGGCTGCTGGTGCTGATCAACTGGGCGAGGCACTACCTCTTCAGCGAGCATGGTGCCTGCCGGATCCTGCCGTCGGCGTCGGCCTAAACAGGGTCGGCTTAACGCCGCGTTAGGTAGCAGCAGTCTGTAAGCGTACGCCTTGACAGTTGACGACTCCTAGACTCGTCGAACGACGTGGTGGCAACCCGGGCCGAAAGGGATCGAAAACGCACTCTGGTCCCCAGGTTCTGGCCAATACCGAGCCCGATGGTTCTCGTAGATTTCTTTCACCGAGATCATCAAACCTTCGTGGATTGTGCATTCGCCTGGTTCCCATTTGGGTTGTTCGCCGCGATAGACCTGACATTCCCCGACGTCTTCGTCCAGGAGGCGCTTCGTGAAACCTGCCACATACCAAGTGCTGAACTCTGTCAAGGCTAGGCGCCGAGCGGACTGTCCGATGTTCCGACGGCGTGTTCTCGTAATGCCATCTCGTGTGTATTCTTCTTCCGGTTCCCAGTAGCTTGCATCCTCGAGAGATTCACACAACGATACTTCGTTTCCCGATTCGATTGCTTCGCGCATCAACTGTGGAAACACTGGAAGACCGGCTGATGACAACGCCCTACTGCGATACGGGTTTCCGGAAGCCTCTTCTTTCTCAAACTCCGTCAGCATATACTCACGTGTCTTGTCGTCTAGTTCTTCGTAGTTCATGACCATGGTGCAACCCTCCTTTGTGAGCGACTTACTGCCGCCTAATTGTCAAGCCCAGCCACCGGGCGCGGTCACGTCTCCGTCCGGGAATAGACCACGGTAGCGCAGCCGGCTGCGGCCGGGCTTGGGCAGCCCGTTGTCATGCGAAGTCCGCCTTGTCATGGCCTCGATGTAGTCGTACTTCCCCACTTAAGATAGAACGCGAAGAAGGGGTCGGTGATATGCAGTCTCCGGTCCTCTCTTTCCCAGTCCATGACGGGAGTTGAGGCTTCGTCCTCAGCAGCAATCTCCGCCATTTTCTCTAGCACTCTAGTGACCTCGTGAGCTGCTGGCACATGTTCTACAACAACAATCTCTCTTATCGAACTTCGTAGGACTTCGTAGTCAATCGTTTCAAGTCCTGGCTGCAGCTTCGCCAAGGCCTTCAGTATGACTTGGTATATGTCTGCGGTTCCCCCATCCTTGAGTTGCCGCTGGACTCTATCTCTTCTCTGTCTTGGTCCCCTCGCGAGTTTCTCAAAGATGACTCTACCCGTGTTTTCAGCGACCTTGGAGAAGAGTGTGCTTGGAACTCTGTCAATCGTAATTGCTTCATGTACAGTCTCCGCCACACCGTGCGTGTACGCCAGTTCTCGGCAGAAGTCCTGCATGAGGTGCGGGCTGCCGTACGACTCCGCGGCGAGATGGCCACAGACCTGATCGGTAACACCGATGTTGAGAAGGGGAAATCCTTCCTGGGCGATCTGCGTTAGTTCGCCCTGGTTCCACATTGGAACAGCGATAGGTTCTAGTCGTCCCGTCATCTCCCTCTCGACTTTCACTGCGTCGTAGCGGCGGTGGGGTATGGCGATTAGGATAACAGGAATGCCCTCAAAGATCAGCGACTTGAGTGCACGAACGATTCTGCCCTGCAAACTCCGATCTAGATAGTGGAAATCATCGATTATGAGAGGAATACGCGTGCTCTGAAGCTGTGATACTGCTGCTGGCTTGGCAGCCAGAGACAAGCTTCTGCTCTGGCGCTTGCTGAGCGTTCTATCAAACCGGCTGCCCAAATGACCCTTGCCTTTCGCGACTAGAGGGATTCCTCCTTCAGCCTCAAGACTGCCCTCTATGCCCAATGCGGATTCGCTGGTATCTTCCAAGCCTCTGTGGGTATAGCCATCAATCTTGTCAAGTATGTAACTCCAGAAATCATCCTCACTGCCGACAGCACCCCCATCCACCCAAATGTTCTCCGAACGCGGGAAGACCCTAGTGGTCAACACGGTCTTGCCGGACTTCGTTGCACCCGTGACTGTGACCAACTTACACAGATGCGCTTTCGCCGCGCCGAGGTGTTCCTCCAGCCTCCGATCTGTGCGAGGCACATACGTGTGTTCTGGCATGCCGCCTGGAACGAAGACTTCAGCTGTGAGATACCTGTTCATCTGAACAACCTCCGCCGGTGCTGAGTGAATCGGAGTGTATTCTCGCTAGACAATGATGTGCGGTCCCTCCCAACTACTTGCCAGGTATCGGCGTTGGGGCTGGTTCTCCGAAGGATCGAAACCTGACGGATCTGGATGCGGTCCCTCTTGCGGCGGGTCTGGCGCCCCCTAGCCGATAACTTTCCTCCGTTGAGTGTCGCGCTTGGAGAAACGCGTTCTGAGGGCCAGATGCGGTCCCTTTTTGACGGGGGCTCTGGCATGCTCAGCAGCCTTTCCCTGTAAGGCATCCCGCTTGAGGACATCGGTCAGTACAATAGGATGGGCTGCGATTGAGACAATCCTAAGGCAAGCGAATGGTCAATCCTGAGTTCGGCCCAGGCGGTAGACCAAGAGCGGGCTCCACCCCAGGTGATTCCCTGAGGTCTTCGAGCAGGGCTTTAGCAGGAATCATCTTTCCTATCTTAGCCTGCGACTCTGGTCGCGGCTGCTTCACCCGCTTCCCTCGATAAACCTCCACCTCAGTGATGCCTTCCTCAATCGCACGGGCGCAGAGACCCCTTACGTAGAATCTGTTAAACTCTCCTTCTGCCAATGTCTCAGGCGCAGTCACCGTAACTTTCGCTGTGGTGAACCCTCCTCCGCGCGTTTTCCGCTGCTCGAACGCCTCCAGGCATCCACCACGGCGCAGTTCGTCGGCTAGCCAGGCATCGTCGTGGCGGCCTAGCGCCACCCTTAGGAGTGATGGGTAGTTCTCGGCTCCTCGCTCGTTAAGACGAGGACTCATGTACAGAGACTCTCGTGACACGTCCAGATCGAGCTCTTGCAGCATGAATTGACGTGTCCTCTCATCGAGATTCTCGTAGTCGAGTGGCATGGCCTACCTCCTTCGGATCCCACCATATCGCGCGGCCAACAACGATCATACAGACCGTGCGCAACGGCTGCCGATTTCCACCGGCGGTCGCGCGGTCCGCTCCAACCTCAGGTTAGCATCCTTACCCATCCTTATCCTTGCGGGGCACACCGTGCCAAGATATCCAGGATCTCTCCTGGCTGCCGCGCCACCGCCCACCTCCAGCGCCCGAAGCCGCCGTGGGCATTGACCGCCCTCACCCACTCATCCAGAGACTGGCGCTTGACGCGATCCTCCTCCTTGTCCTGCCCCTTGGTCTCCAGCACCAGCATGTCCCCGGAAACCAGCCTGACGAGGAAATCTGGGCGGTATCTCTTGCCGGCCACGCCGCGATACACGTACAGCACTTCAAAGCCCAGGTGGTCGTTCTTGACCCACGCCGTGACCGCCGGGGTGTTGTCCAGCACGTACGCGTCGGAAGCCTCCCAGGTGCTGTCATAGACACAGAAGTTGATGTGCGACTTGCGGGTTCGCTCGCAGGGCTTGCCCGTGTACCAGGTGAACATGTCGCCGGTGGCGCGGATGGGACGGTCGCGGTCAAAGACCGGTTCCAGACGCTCGGTGTTCTCAAAGCGGATCGCGTCCGAGATGTGCTGCACCACCTTGGTCATGTTGAGAGTGAGTATCAGACGGCGGCGCAGGTCATCCTGGTAGAAGAGCGGCGGGTGGATGGCGATCTTGTCGGAGCGGATGAACTCTTCCACGATGCGCACGAGCTGCGCCAGCAGCAGTTCCTTGCTGCCTTTCCATTCATGCTCCATCTGGTCGTAGACACTGCCCGCCGCCTCGAAGATGATGCGCTGGGTACGGAACTCCCTCGCCAGCTGCTCCAGCTCGATCAGATCAATCTGCGTCACGTCCGGTTTGCCTTCCAGCATGGGGGCCAGCTCCGCAACTTTCGCGGTGCGGGAGGCGTCCAGTTCTAGCCGACGGGCGCTTCCCCAATCCAGGGAGAGGGTTGGCCGGAAGCCGTGGTCAATGCGCACCACGTTCGGCCAGCGAATCTCGTATTGGACTTTGGCCGGGTCCGGTTCGATGGCGGTCTTGGCCGGCGGTGGCGGCGGTGGCGGTCCATCGACGGCCTCGTGCGGCAGGAAGGTGAAGGGCACGCCGAAGATGTTGACGTACTCGGCATCAAACAAGCCGGTATCCTTGTTCACCTCGTAGGAGGTGCGTCGCAGACCGCGGCCCACCACCTGCTCGCATAGCAACTGGCTGGTGAAGGCGCGCAGCCCCATGATGTGAGTCACAGTCTTGGCATCCCAGCCCTCGCTCAGCATCCCGACGGAGATGACCTTCTGCACCTTCTCCCCGGCTTGGCCGACCTTGCCCACCGTGTCCACCATCTGGCGCAGCAACTCCGCCCGTTCGGTTCTGGTCAGGCTGCGCTTCGGCTCGATGTCCTCCTGAGATTCCTCAGATTCGTCTTCGAAGGCGGGCTGGACGGCCGCCAGAGGCTCCTCCCGGGCCTCGGCTTCGGCGAGCACCCTGGAGTCAATGTGGAGGATACGCGCCGGGTCGCACAGTTCGTCGATGCGAATCTTCTTGTGGTCGAAGGCGTACTTGACCCGCGCGGCCGTCTCGGTGCGGTTGCAGACGGTGATCATCACCGGTGGGGTGGGCTGATTCCCCTCGCCCCACTTCCGCTGCCACTCGCGCCAGTCGTATCCAAGCAGGTAGTAGGCGTTGAGCACCAGGTCGGGCAGCGGTTCCTGGGGTTGGGCGCGGCGGTTGAGGTCGTCCTTCACTTCCGCATCGTTGTAGATGTGGTAGAGGCGTGATTTGTACGTCTTGGCGTCTGGCACGGCGTCGTCGCGCACCACCACACGGGGCGTCTTGACCAGGCCCGACTCGATGGCGTCGTTCAATCCGAAATCGCTCACGATCCAACCGAACAGGGCCTCCTCGGTGGTCTGCTTGCCGGAGGGGGAGAAGGGCGTGGCAGAGAAGTCGTAGCAGGTCAAGATCCCGCGGCTGCGGTGCAAACGGTCCAGACCGCCAACCCAGATGGTGGCTTCCTCCGCGCTGTCCTTCATATCCCGCCTGCGCAGGTACTTCCCGACGGCCTCCACATTTACCCGCCAGGCGTGGTGTGCTTCGTCGTTGATGACCAGCAGGTTGCGCGCCTTGGCCATCTCCCCCAGCACCTCGCGGGTGTAGGCCTCGTCGCTCTTGACCCCACGCTTATCCACGCTGCGCTTCCTGGAGAGTTGTTCGGCGGTGTCCCAGTGGAGGGCGTGCCAGTTGCACACCAGCACCCGGCCCTGGCGCAGTTTGTCCAGCAGGGCCGCGGGCACGATACCGAAGAACTCGTAGTAGTTTGCCGGCGACGATATCTCCAGCACCGCCAGGCGCTTCTTCACCGTCAGGCCCGGGGCGATCACCAGCACGTTCTTAGAAAACCGCGTGTCCTGGGGATAGGCAACCTTGTTGAGGATGTGCCAGGCGATGGCCATGGCCATGACCAGGGTCTTCCCCGATCCGGTGGCCATCTTGCAGCAGCGGCGCAAGAAGGCGCCGCCGTCGGAGGGGATGTCTATGCCCACGCGCTCTGCTGCCGGCGCCTCGGTCAGCCAGATGAGGGTCTCCACAGCCTCCAGCTGGCAGAAGAAGAAGCGACGTGCTTCGAACTCCTCCGGATCCTGCCAGTGCTCAAGCAGCCGCTTGGTGATGCTGGTGACGCCAGGGTAGCCGGCCTCCCGCCAGGCCTTGACCCGGGGGCGAATGCGGTTGGGCAACTCGATGGGGATGAAGATGCCGGGGTCATCGAAGTCTTTGGAGCTTTCGGAAGCCACGACATACCCCGCGGGACGGCGACCGTCTTCCAACGAGAACAGCCGCGTCTCGCGGTCGTATCTCCAGTGGCGGGCCGGCTCTTCGTACGGTGAGTTGATGATCAGGCGGTCAATGGTCTTCTGGGCCATCAGTCCAATGTCACCACCTTCAGGCTCTCCACGCCCCGGTCGTCCACGATCTTGACGGCCACGCGACGGTGCTGGCCCGGGGTGAAGGGCAGGGAGACCGTGCCCCTATACGCTTCGATCAGATCGGGGTCAATCTGGGCCCTGAGGTTGCGCGCCAGTCTCGCCCAGCCTTCTTTGTCGCCCGCCATGGGGAAGAAAACCTGGCGGGGGAAGAGGCTGCGCCCGTCGTAGTCCGTGTCCAGCAGCCAGACGGCGATCTGGTGTGCGCCGCCGGATTCCAGGTCGCCGGTCTTGGTGTTGAAGTAGTCAAAGCCGTGCACGGACACACGCGCCTTGCCCTTGTCGGACCCCTTGGTGATACGCTCGACCTCTACATCCGGCTGGCCGATTAGCCAGAAAGACTCGCTCGACGCGCGTTTCTTCTTCAAGTCGTGGGTGAGTAGATCTCCGTTCATCTCGGCCTTGAGTAGAGTCACGCCGGGCCATTGCGTCTCATCGATGTCTTTGGCAGCTTCTGGGTCGAACTTGAAGGCGGCGAAGATGATCAGTTTGGGCCTCGGCACCAGCGTCTGCGCCTCCTCAATCGCGTTCGCGACCTGGCGCTGTTCCAGCAGGGCGTATTGCGGGCCGAAGGAGACCACAGCGCGCATGGCCTGGTAGGCCGGGGCGTCCTCTCGCACCGAGTCGGCACCTTCGTCGCTGGGCTGGGTCTCGCCGTCGGCGTGCAGCCAGCGGCAGCCGGGCAACGGCTCCAGGCGGGCGAAACGCATGCGCTGGCCTGCCTTCCCGCGGATGCCCGTCTTCAGCAGCTCATCGCGCCATTCGGCCTGGCGCAGGGTCTCCCCGGAGCGAGCGATAGACGTATCGGCGGGCTGGGGCGCCTCTTCCAGCAGTTCCTCCACCGATCTGACCGCCGGCGCGGGCACGGCTTCCACCGTGAAGGGACCGCTGACGCGGGTTATGCTCCGGTCCACGTAGGGCTGATCGTAAAGGGTTTCGCTCGCCGGTGCCTCGTTGTTGGCGATGGATTTCAGGGTGACGTGCGGCACGGTCTTGTACTTGAAGCCGCTGCCCACGCCCTCTTCGGGATGCGCCAGCTGGTAGTAGTCGAACACGGCCGTCATCAGCCGCTGCCTGGCCAGCGTCAGGGCCACGCGCGAGGTGTCACAGGTGATCCAGCGCCGTCCCCACTGCTCGGCCACATAGGCCGTGGTGCCGGACCCACAGGTCGGGTCCAGCACCAGGTCCCCAGGGTCGGTAGTCATCAGGACGCACCGCTTCACTATCTCCTCATTTGTCTGCACCGCGTAAACTAGATCCCTTGCCCCAACAAGCCCGTCCCACAGGTTGTTGAGGGGCTTGACAGGAAAATCGTCGATGAACTTCAGATACCTGAGAGTCTCTCCAAACGGCCTTACCCGACCCATGCCGATCAGTCTCAGCATGGACTCTTTGGGCGATCCCCACCACCTGCTGCCTGAGTCATATTGCCTGCCCTCGAAGTCGATCGTATACTTGGACCCCGGCCCGGGCTTGGTTAAGCTATCGGACCGAAAGATGCGTGCTCCCTGCGGAATCTTGGATGCATCCTCCCTCTCATCTCTGCTCATGCCCCTTACCGATCCATCCACCAGCAACAGCTGGTTGAATCCGGCTTCGATATCATCAGGTCTTTCGAAGTAGAGTTGGTGGTATTCATTGCAGCTCGAGTCCCTCGCGTACCACACCAGATAGTCGAGTCTCGAAGGGATTCTGCTGACGGTGGTGAGACCGCCCGCGGTCTTGGTGACTGACACCAACCCCAGGAAGTTGCGCATCCCGAGCACCTCATCCATTAACTCCCGCACGTGATGGATATTCTCATCGCTGATCTGCACAAACAGACTGCCGCTCTCGTGGAGCAAGTCGCGGGCCAGCAGCAGGCGGTCGCGGAGGTAAGTAAGGTAAGAGTGGATGCCCAGTTCCCAGGTGTCGCGGAAGGCCCGGATCTGTTCCGGCTCAGTCGTGAGGTCCTCGTCCCTGCCGTCCTTCACGTCTCGCTTGTTGACGAAGGGCTGGAAGTTGGAGCCGTACTTGATGCCGTAGGGCGGGTCGATGTAGATCATCTGCACCTGCCCGCCCAAACCCTCTTTTTCAAGGAGACTGTTCATCACCAGCAGGCTGTCCCCAGCGATCAGGCGGTTGGACCAGCCGTGCTTGTGCCTGTAGAACTCGATGGCCTGCCGGATGGGCGGATTCTCTCCCGGTGTCTGGAACAGTGAAAGCTGCACCGCCGAGGGGTCGGGTTCGCGGCGCACGGCCTCGACGATGGTACGCGGGTCGATCCTCTCGTGAACGTGCAGGGAGACGGTGGGCACCTCAAAGGACGTGTGCTCGGCCTTGCCCGCCCACACCAACTCCGGGTCCAGATGGGGATCGTAAGCGTAAGCCTTCTCCGTACCCAGGTCCGGATCGGTCTCCGGCGTCACCAGGCCCACGGGCGGGTTGTTGACCCGCTCCTTGTCCGCGTGCTTGTAGGATTCGATGCGCCGTTCCCTTGAACTTGCCTTGCGTCGGGCCATGGTGCCACTTCCTCCCTCTTGGTGATGCCCGCGCGGCCGGGAAGACTGCTCCGCATAACCAGGGTCCATAGGCAATATTGGAGGGTGTGCAAGGGCCGCCAATGATCTGCATGATCTGCACCACGTGGTCTCCTTGCAGAACCTGTGGCGTCAATCATCTTGCCAGCCCCAGGATTACAGTTCCCGCGCCGCCACTGTGATCATTGTATCACAACTCGGTTTGTGTGGCAAGGTCAGACGTCCCGAGACCCGCATGGCACAACAATACAAGAGGCTATTCCACGACGTGCGCGATGGTGTGGGCTCAAGCACTGCGTCGACTACGATCTTCCTTCGTTGGATCTCATTTCTTGCTGTATCCAATGGTCTGCGCAGCGTCCTCGATCTCGGGCAGGATGGCGGGGTCATCCATGGTGGGGGGAACGCGGTAGCTCTCCCCGTCGGCGATCTTGCGCATGGAGCGGCGCAGGATCTTGCCCGATCGGATCTTGGGCAGACGGTCCACGAGAATCACGACATTTCGAAGGTGTCCTTCAGAGCCGCTACGGCATCGTCGAGACGCGCCTGATCTATCACGCAGCTCACACTGGACATGGAAGTGCTGATGGACAGGATGTTGATACCAGCGTCCGCCAGGGCCGTGTACATCATGCCGGCGACGCCCGGTGTCTCCCTGAAATCGGGTCCAAAGATCGAGACTATCACCACCCCAACCCGGTGTGTCACCTTCCGTCCCCCAAACCTCTCCTTGAGGGGTCCTAGCAGACCCAAGGCCACTAACACGTCCTTGCTAGCCACACAGAAGACGACATGAGTGTTGTTGTCGAGGTCGATGGTTTGCACGATGGAGAGTACGTTGACGCCCCTCTTGCCCAGAGCCTTGAATATCGCCGCCGCAATTCCAGGGCGATCAGGGACGGCCATCATTCCCACCAGGGCCAAGTCCGTGTGCTGGAGGATACCCCCAATTTTCACCCTGTCCACGGGCATGTCTCCGGGATCATTGGGTCAGATCCGACCCGACATCGTAAGGAGTGGATACAGAAACGCAATACCTCAAACTCATTATACCACAGTCAGCGCTCCAAGTCAAGATGCTCAACCCCGGGGCAATGGCGATCAGGGAATGTGCTACTTCCTACCGTATCCAATGGTCTGCACAGCGTCCTCGATCTCGGGCAGGACGGCGGGGTCATCTATGGTGGGGGGAACGCGGTAACTCTCGCCGTCGGCGATCTTGCGCATGGTGCGCCGCAGGATCTTGCCCGATCGCGTCTTGGGCAGGCGCTGCACCACCACCGCCTTCTTGAACGAGGCGATGGCTCCAAGTTGATCCCTCACCATCTGCACCAGTTCGGCCACCAACTCTTCCTGGTCCCGATCAGCTGTGGACTTGAGGACCACCAACCCCACGGGAACCTGCCCTTTGAGGTCGTCTTGCACCCCCAGCACGGCGCATTCCGCCACGTCGGGATGCCTGGCCAGGATCTCCTCCATGCCCCCGGTGGAGAGGCGGTGCCCAGCGACATTGATCACGTCGTCCGTGCGCCCCATGACCCACACGTATCCGTCCTCGTCCACAAACCCTGCATCGCCGGTGAAGTAGTATCCCGGATAGGGGTCGGTGTATGACTCCTTGAACCCCTCATCGTTCTGCCACAGAGTGGTCAGATTGCCGGGTGGCAGGGGCAGCTTCACGGCGATGACGCCTTCTATGTTGGGGCCCAGCGGCTCGCCGGTGGCCAGGTCCAGTACCCTGACGTCGTAGCCAGGCATGGGCAGGGAGGCTGAACCGGCCTTGGGCGGGAAGCACTCGAGGCCCCGGAAGTTCCCCGTGATGGCCCAGCCGGTCTCCGTCTGCCACCAGTGGTCTATCACCGGCCGCCCCAAGAGGTCCGTGGCCCAGTGATAGGTGTCGGGGTCGGTACGCTCCCCTGCCAGGAACAGGGCATCGAAATGGGAGAGGTCGTACCCCTTCAGATACTCTCCTCTGGAGTCCTCTCGCTTGATGGCCCTGAAGGCGGTGGGGGCGGTGAAGAGGACCTTCACCTTGTGCTGGGAGATCACCCGCCAGAACGCCCCAGGGTCAGGGGTGCCCACGGGCTTCCCCTCGTACAACACGGTGGTGGCGCCCTTGAGGAGAGGTCCATACACGATGTAGGAGTGGCCCACCACCCAGCCCACATCGGATGCGGCCCAGAAGACATCTCCCGCGTCGATGCCGTAGACATGCTTCATAGTCCAGTTGAGGGCTACAGCGTGACCGCCGTTGTCGCGGACCACCCCCTTGGGCACGCCGGTCGTACCGGAGGTGTAGAGGATGTACAGAGGATCCGTGGATTCCACGGGCACACAGTCCACGGGCTGCGCCTTCTCCTCCACCTCCGCCCAGTCCAGGTCACGCGGAGCAACGAGCTCCGCCTTCGCCTCCGGTCTCTGCCAGACCACGCACGTCTCGGGCTGGTGTTTGGCCATCCTCACAGCCTCGTCCAGCAGCGGCTTATAGGGGATGATCCTCTTGACCTCGATGCCACAGGAGGCAGACAGGACCACCTTTGGCTTTGCATCGTCGATGCGAATGGCCAGCTCTCTCGGGGCGAAGCCCCCGAAGACCACCGAGTGGATGGCGCCGATGCGCGCGCAGGCCAGCATGGCCATCGCGGCCTCTGGGATCATGGGCATGTAGATCACCACCCGATCCCCCTTGGTGACGCCCAGTGAGGTCAGGAAGCCAGCTATGCGCGAGACCCTCGCCTGGAGCTCGGCGTACGTATACGTCTGGGTAGTGTTGGTGACCGGGCTATCATAGATCAGGGCGGGCTGTTGCCCTCGCCCGCCCTCTACGTGTCGATCCACCGCGTTATAGCAGGTATTGATCGAGCCACCTACGAACCACCGGGTGAAAGGTACGTTTGACGCATCTATTACCTGGTTCCACTTCCTGTACCACGTGATCTCCTCAGCAGCTCTGCCCCAGAAGGTCTCGGGGCTTTCCAAGGATTCCTTGAACGCTTCTCCGTATTTCACCGGGTCCCCCGTGCCACGATAGGCCATTTACAGATGCCATGCGGTATTGCGGGAAAGGCAGTACTGAGTATACCGCAAGATAGGACGACTGTCAACGGGGACTCGGCCCCGGGCCTGGAACGCGCGCCACTCGTGCGGTGCGCTGAAGCATGTTCTTCGCTTCCCTCGACGAGGCCCTCGGGCGCCGTGCCCCCTCTGGAGCCCCTTCCACACCTCAGTCCGGAACGTCGGCATCCACCACCGAGCCGCTCGCCCCCTCTCGGGGCGAGCATGCAGAAGGCAGACGCGGCCATATTTCTGTGCTCCCACGACGCCTTCTCCTCGTGTTCATGCCCCGGCCGCCGCCCTCGTGCGCCGCAGATTTCCGCGCACAGCGCTCGTCCCCAAACGCTTGATTCCCACCGTATAACCCGGTATAATCCAATTGAGTCAAGCACCTTATGGCCCGTACGGCGTGGTCTGTGCCGGGCGCTGGCGCTCTTCCCTTGCCTGGTTCTCCCGGCTAGTCTGGCAAAGGAGGCCCACTCGTGGAAAAGATCAACATCCTTCTGGCCGATGATCACGTGCTCGTGCGACAGGGCACTCGCGAGCTGCTGGAGCGCGAGGCTGACTTGAAGGTAGTGGGCGAGGCGGGAGATGGAGAGGAAGCCATCAGATTGGCCACCGAACTCCACCCGCACGTGGTGATCATGGACATCGCCATGCCAAAGCTAAACGGCATTGAGGCCACCAGGAGAATCAAGGAGACTTTCCCCGACATCGCCGTTCTCATCCTCAGCGCCTATGACGACGATCAGTACGTCTTCGCCATACTGGAAGCGGGCGCCGCGGGCTACTTGCTGAAGGACGTGCGGTCTCACGAGCTCGTCGAGGCGATCCGATCGGTGCATGCTGGTGAGTCGATACTACACCCCACCATCGCCCGCAAAGTCATCAACCGTTTCGCCGCTCCCCGAGGACAGGCTGCAATCGCCGCTGATGCGGATCGACTCAGCAAGAGAGAGATGGGTGTCCTCAAGCTGGCAGCCGAGGGCATGACCAACATGGAGATCGCGAATGAGCTTTCCCTGAGTGTGCGCACGGTCCAGGGCCACCTGAGCAACATCTTCAGCAAGATGCAGGTAGGTTCTCGCACCGAAGCCGTGATACAAGCCCTGCGGATGGGCTGGTTCACGCTTGAGGACATTCAGTGAGACTGCCACCGATTCATGGGGTGGTGGTCAACCGCCGTAGCTACTGAGACGGAAGAGACGAGCCCACGGAACTGAACATGCGATATACCCCGACCGTATCCATGACGCGATTGCAGAGAATAATCTTCAGCCCCAGCCTGTGGCTCGTTATTGCCATGCTGGTCAGTGGTGTGTTGCTCCACTATAGTGCCCAACTGCGCACACTGCCCTTCCCCTTACGCGGTCAAACGGAACTCACTCGTCACTCCACCGAACGAGTCCTCCTCATCCTGCCCATAGGGTACGCAGCCTTCGCCCTGGGCCCCAGAGTTGGTCTCGCAGTACTGGCAGCAGCCTTCCTGATCATGCTGCCTCGCACTCTTCTGCTCAGTCCGTACCCAGCCGATGCGTTCCTGGAGACGGTGGCCGTCACCCTAGTAGGCGGCCTCACCGTCTGGCTGGCCTGGATAAGGAACGCTCAGGAAGTATTGCGTGAGAAGGCCACCGCCAGACTGCAGGCCCTCAACGCAGTGTCCGCCGTCCTGACGGGGTCTTTGGAGCTGACGCGCATGCTGGGCGAGGCACTGGACGCCGTCCTTGAGGTGACCGGTCTCGAGGCAGGGGCGATATTCGTCCTGGACGAGAGAGACGACGCCCTCATGCTGGCGACCCATCGGGGTCTACCACCGGGGCTCGTCACCGGCAGCGGCGGACTCGAGCTTGCCAGGAGGGTGGTCACGGACCAGGCACTGGGCAGTCAAATCGCTGTCCCACTGAAGGCGAAGGGCAGACTGCAAGGTGCCATCGTTGTTGGCAGAAGCGGCACCCATGAGTCCCTGGGGGAGGAGGCTGAGCTCCTGGCCGGCATTGCGTCGGAGATCGGCGTGGCCACAGAGAACGCCAGGCTGCATCGCAATGTGACCAGGCAGTTGCAGCGAGAAAGGCGCCTCAGCGAGGTGGCAGAAAGAATCACCTCGGAGCTTGAGCTGGACAAGGTTCTATCCAAGGTAGTTCAGATCGCCGAGGACCTGGTGGATGCTGACGCAGGGGTCATCGCCCTCCTGGACGAAGCTCGGGACGTGATCCACTACCCCTACCTCCATAGACTGCCAGAGGACTTGCTGCAGGTGACTGTTCCCAAAGGAGAGGGATTGGCTGGACAGGTGATCGCCAGTGGTAAGCCTGCGGTGATCGAGGATTACCCCGCCCAGCCAGCCAGGGTTGAGGCTTTCGTGCAAGGCGGCGTCAAGAGTGTCCTTGCGGTTCCCATCATCACGGGCGGAAGAGTGTTTGGGGCCTTGGCTGTAGTGACGCTGAGAGACAAGCGCTCCTTCTCGGATCGCGATGTCACCGTACTCTCCGCAGTGGCGCGTCAGGCGGCCGTCGCCATCGAAAACGCTCGGCTCTACGAAAGCATGCGGTCCTACACGAAGCAGATCCTCACGGCACAGGAGGAAGAACGCAAGCGTATGGCCCGCGAACTCCACGATGACACGGTGCAAGTGCTGGTCGCGCTCTCGAGACAGCTCGATGCACTGCTAAGTGTCGAGGATCAGACGCCTGCGCAGCTCCGGTCCCGCCTGGAGGAACTCCGCCGCCTCACGGCCGAGGTATCGCGCGATGTGCGCCGCTTCAGCCAGGACCTACGACCGTCCACCCTGGATGACCTGGGACTACTTCCAACCCTTGAAGCGTTGAGCAGCCGGCTCTCGGAAGAGGACGATATGGAGGCTCGACTGGAGATTCTCGGGAACCGCCGGCGTCTGACCCTTGAGACTGAGTTGGTGCTTTTCCGCATCGCACAGGAAGCGCTCAATAACGTGCGAAAGCACTCGGGAGCCACGGAAGTCCTTACGACGGTAGAGTTCACCAACGGTGTGGTCAGGATTTCCGTCACCGACAATGGTCAAGGCTTCGTGGTGCCCGATAGATCCGACCTCTTGGTAGAGAGCGGGAAGCTGGGGCTCAGCGGGATGCTGGAGCGAGCACATCTGGCCGGTGGCACCCTGACGGTACTCTCCAGACCCGGTGAAGGCACCACGGTGGTGGCCGAGATACCGGTGTAGAAGCGAGCGCGGAGGCTTAGATGGACGCGGAGACTGCCATCCATGACGAGATAGAACCTGTGCTGGTGGACGCCTTCGGCCAGAGTCTATCCAGGTGTCTCCTGACCCTCGCCACTCTCTCCTACATTACCGCTATAGGAGGCGAGACGCAGCGGTATCGTGCCTTGGTGGACTCCATCTGCACTGATACGCGAGTGGTGCGTAAGTGGGGAGAGGATGGCGCCGCCAAGCAGGCCACCGAGTGGAAGAACCTGGTCCCCTTGGAACCTGAGACTGTGGTGGTCGTGACGCCCAGCGGATCCTGACGAGAGAGTCCCCACCCACCACCAAGACACAGGCCAGGGAACCTATCCCCGGCCTGTGATCCTCGCTTGCGGTCCGAGCGCCACTTACTTCACAGTGAAACCCTCTTAGACCATCTGGCCACCTAGCAGCACCGCCGCTCTGAGGAAGAGCCCGCCCAGAAGGATCAAGGAAGTAGAAGCAAGCACGGAACCGATTACCGCCTCTCTACCCCTCATCGAAGCGAACTCCAGCGCAAGCGGAATGACCAGGCCCACCAGTACCACCCCGCCCCAGAAGATGAGGCTCATGGGGCCTGTGAGCAACACGGCGACCGCTGCGGCGCCGGCCGCACCGGAGAAGAACGCCAGCCAGGCTATGTAGCCAACCAGCACCACGATCTCTATGATCCCCAGCGCAATGCTGGCGATCCCCATGGTGTGCAGCGTCTCGTTCGGGACGGGCTCGCCTTTGCCACCAAACAGAAGGTCTACCAGCTTGCCCAACCCCGTCCTCAGAGCCAGTACCAGCAGTGCCATGCCCGTGGAAATGGCCGAAGCCACAAACAGGGCTGGCAACAGCAAGATCCCTGACCACATCGGCTGGTTGGTGGCGCTCAAGAGCACACCTGTGTAAGCGATGAGCAGCACCGCCAGCACGAGCTCGATCCAGGAGAGTATGCCCAGCACGGCTGCGGCAGGGCGAATCACGCTGGCAACCCCAGAGAGCACAGTGAGCCTCACCTCTTCTGGCTCAAAGCTCTTGGACCACCAAAGGGCGATCATCACCACACCAATCAAGGCGTAGAGCAGCAAGATCCAGCTCCCCATGGACATCGGTGAGCCCAACCTGAACCTGGTGAACAAGTGCCACGCACGAAGCTGCTCACCCAGGTCCAGTACTAGCAGCATCGAACCCAGCAACACTAGTGGCACGCCCATGAACACCGCTATCTTAGGCAGCTGCTCGTGCTTGCGCCCGGTAAAACGATCGATGAGGAAAGCCACGAAGTAGGCTCCTCCTGCAACTCCGGCTATCCAGAGATAGATCACCAGCTCCCATTTCCAGGTCAGCATCATTGTCCTTCACCTCCTCCACTGGCTTCCTTCGCTCTCTGGCGCTTGAACA
>Ga0307379_10005751_pt1 | contig 17192 bp, 16 predicted proteins | sample UN2MG_FD_202237 | JGI IMG/M metagenome (GOLD analysis project Ga0307379, IMG submission 202237) | Soil microbial communities from Risofladan, Vaasa, Finland - UN-2 | ecosystem: Environmental > Terrestrial > Soil > Coastal area > Acid sulfate soil | place: Finland: Risofladan, Vaasa | collected... | reverse complement strand
GTTTATTGTTGTTTATCATTGCCGTAATAAACTGCGGCACAGCTTGGCCGTTGGACGAGGCGGTGCTTACGCCCACGCCCGAACGTGAAGGGGCTATGACCCAGAAGGACAAGGCGGATGCGGACAAGGAATTCAACGCCGCCATGTCTGTGTGGTATAAGCACGACTACAAGAACGGCGAGAAACTGCTCGGGGAGTTCGCGAGGGTTTGATGGTAGCGCGAGATAGGAGGTTAACCAAATATGATGAAAACCTGAACGGCACTAGGACCGGCGTCGTCGAGCAGATTCTCAAGCCGGGCGGGGGCTACATCAAGGCCCAAGTGGAATATGGTTATGACAATCTCTACCGGCTGACACATGAGCATCGGACGGCCCTCAACCAAGGCGATGATCCGGGCGTGGCTTATGAATACAACTTCGCCTATGATGCCGCCGGGAACAGGACCGCCTGGCAGGAAGTGGGCGTCGGCACAACCTATTATGGCTACGATGCCGCAAACGAGCTTACGGGCTATGGCCCATCCGGCCCTCCATACGGCACCACCCTGACCTACGATGACAAGGGCAATACTCGTTTTGAGACGAATGGCAGCACCGTCACCGAGTACACCTGGGACCTTCAGAACCGGATGACCCAGTGGCAGAAGACCAACCAGACGACCGAGACCTATCTCTACAACGCCGACGGCATGCGCGTAAGGAAGACCCCCCAGGGTGGAGATCAAACAAACTTCCTATTGGACTTCGCAGAGATCGCGGAGGAAATAACCGGAGGTAGCGTAACCTCCTACGTGGGGCGCAGACTGACTAGCAAGATAACCAGCGATACACGCACCATCTACCATTCTGACGGCGTCGGGACCACAAGGGGAATGAGCGATAGCACCCAGGCAGTCTCCGTCGCACTCGTCTATGATGCGTATGGTAACATGTTGATCTCTTCTGGCACTGCTCCAAGCTTTGGTTTCGCTGGCCATTACAGATACTATACTGACTCGACTGGCCTTCAATATCTGAAGGCAAGGTACTATTACAGTGCGGTAGGTCGCTTCTTATCTCGGGATCCTGCCAAGCATGGGTTGAACTGGTATACGTATGTAGGAAATCGCCCTACCATGGCCGTGGACCCTAGCGGAATGGTTACCAAGAGGCAATGCTATGAGATGTACATGGATCTCCTGCAGGCTGCGGCCGACTTTAATGCACAGTGTCTTAAGGATGTCGCAGAGAATCTCAGGCAGTGCTATGGCAAGTGCGACGTTCTCCCATGGATCCCATTCAAAGTCCCTCTAACCCAACTGGGCGGGGCGCTATGTTATGAGGGATGTGCAGCTGCGGCCATATATGGAACCAACCTATGCACCCAGGAGTATAATAACGCCATGGATGCAGCTGACGCCTTCCTAGCGAACTGCTTGGCACAGGCAAAAGATTATTGCCCGCGGATGCCCGGACACCCCCTCCCTCGACCAAAACCGGGACAACCACCGCTGCCACCTCTTCTGCCTTCACGCCCGGATCCTTTTGTCCCGCTATCCTTGTGACTCTGCTACTCATGTTAGGAGTGGGTTATGGTAGGGAGAACATACAAATGAACAATACGTCACAGAGCGCCAGGAGTCTGTTTCCCCCAAGGGATTTCGTCGCCACCGCATTAGTATGGGGATTCTGGGCGGCTGGTCTGATGGCAGGGCTCAACTATATATGGCTTGGTCAACAGAAGAGGGGCAGATATACTATCGTTCTTGCGATGCTTGCGCAACTGCTACTATGGGCAATCATGGGATTGTGGAGAGTTGGCTTCGGCCCATTGTTCAATGTAGGCAACGAACCATGGGAATTGCGGCCCAATCCAGGAGTCTGGCTATGCACCTTTCTTATCATTGCCATAAATGGTATGGTCGGATATAGGCTATATATCCTTCAACGGGATACATATGCCAGGTGGCTTGCCGAGCATGCCGAGTCCACAGGCTCGCCATACGTGGCGTGGCAAGTCGTACTGCTTGTCCTGATTTGCACCTTGATCACGGTAGTTGCTCTGTGGCTAATCTTCTTCGGGCTTGATTAACATGCTGTCTGCCCCCTTACTCACAACTCAGTGAGGCATGGGTAGCCAATCCAGATATCAGGCCAAAACGAGAGGCTGCTGAAGATAGTATTTCCTAATAACAAGGAGGAAAGAATGAAAGCAAGAACCCGGATGGGCTTATTGTTGTGCATTGCGGCCGTAGTGCTAGGCAGCACGGCGTGGGCATTGGACGAGGCGGTGCTGACGCCCACGCCTGAGCGTTCGGTCGCAGGATCGAAAGCTATGACCGAAAAGGACAAGGCGAAGGCGGAGAAGGCGTTCAATGCCGCCATGTCCGTATGGTACAAGCACGACTACAAGAACGGCGAGAAGCTGCTCGGCGAGTTCGCGAAGAAACATCCCAACAGCAAATGGAGGGCTGAAGCCGAGTTGCACCAGGGATGCTATCTCATCTACGCCGGCAAGACTGCGGAGGCCAAGCCGATATTCGAGAGACTGGCCTCCGAATTCGCAGATACAAACATCAGTGCCAAGGCACGAATTCGCCTGGGGAATATCGCTGAGCGACAGGCAAACATAGACGAAGCGATCAGCCAGTACTCGAGCGTATTGAAGATGAACCCTACCTGGGATCAGTTCAAGTATGCCAACTACAATGCGCGAAAGCTGCTGATGACACGTAAGGGGCTGCAGGCAAGAATCAACTGCGGGCCGGTTGCGCTGGCAGAGAAGAGAGAGGCACGGAGGATCTGGAGCGGCCGATATTGAACGCCTCAAGTAGTTTTCTCGACGGAGGCTAACGTGAAGGCGTTCATTGTCTTTCTCATAGTCCTGAGCACGGCCGCATCCCTTGCCGCCGAGCAGTCACTCCCGATTCTGACCGTTCCTCGCATGGATTCCTCGCCTACGCTTGACGGCAGGCTGGATGATCCGCAGTGGGCAAAGGCGGCGGTCATTCCGTATCTTCTGCTCCTTCCAGACAATGGAACTCCCACTCAGCCGACCGAGATCCTTGTCTTCTACACCCCCAAAGCAGTGTACGTCGGCTGTGACTGCCATGAGTCTCAAATGGATAAGATCATATCCGCCGCCAAGAACCGGGATGATGACGTCTGGAGCGACGACAGTCTCGAGCTTTTCTTCAGGCCGGGCATGAGTCTGGCGCCATACTACCATCTGATCGCAAACTCCCTGGGAACACGGTACGATGCGATATACAAAGCAGTCGGCGTTGACGACGCAAGCTATAATCCCGATTGGACCGTGCGGACGTCCATCGGTAAGGATGGGTGGCAGGCCGAGTTCGAGATCCCTTACTCGGCGGTCGGTATGACCGGCGTCGATCCCGGCGACGTATGGTTCGCGAACTTCTGCCGCGGAGAGCGACCGGTTTCGGAGAACAGCAGTTGGTCAACCCTTGTGCGGCGGTTCCACGAGCCGGAGAACTTCGGCCGACTGGTGTTCGGCGATGCGGATACCCCAATCGTGAGGGTCAAGACGTTCAGTGGCTTACCGAACGGCATGGTCGAGAGAGCGGGGGAGATCAGCAATCCGGATTCCCGACCGATTCAGGTCCGCCTGAATACCACCATCCTCCCCAACGGCAAGCAGTTCGATCGGATTGCCCCCGTCGCGCCAAATAGCATGGCGAAGTTCCGCCTTCAGGACCAGACCCCCGGAGAGGGGCAGCTCACAGCCATATTCGAGGCCTCCGTTGGCGGCAATGCCGTCTGCCGCCTGATTCGGCCGTTCAATGTGCCTCCGGTGAGATCCCGGCTGGCCAGTCTCACGGCTCGGGTGGATGCTCTGGAAAAGGGCGGGGCGGCGGTGCAGCCCCTTCGAGAGAAGCAGAAGGCCGTCTCGAAGGAAGTCCTCTGGATCGCCGAGTCGCCGGACAAGATAGATTCCGTGGTGCGTTCCCTAGACGACCTGGAGAGAGCCGTCCTCACGGGTGAGTTTCGGTCAAAGGTCAAGGACGCCGAGTTCTACGTATGGGCGGCGAATCCCTGGGTCCAGCTCAAGCCGGCCGATCTCGCGCCGACCGGCGATCTTTCAGCCATTTCGACTCAGGCATATCGCGGAGAGAATGTCTATGCCGCCGTGAACGTGACCAGCTTCGCTGAACAGGCCCTCGACCTGCGAGTGACGGCTGGTTTGGAATCAGTGCCCGAGTCGAGCATCCAGGTGCACACCTGTGCCTTCGTCAAGGAAGACGGCGATTCTAAGTCGCTGATCGGCGACGCTCTCCCGCTCGCGGATGAAGCCAACCGCCTGATCGTGCCGCAATACCAGACGGGGCAGGTATTCCTCATCATCTCCACAAAGGGCTTGCCGGCAGGGGAGTACAAGGGCGCCGTCAGCATTTGCCCCACTACGGGCGGCGATTCTCAGGAGGTCACCGTGAACCTTCGGGTTCTCCCGCTCGATCTTCCCGATGATCCAAAGCCCAGGCTCTGCACGTGGGGCGGCATCCTGAATATCGCATGGGCGAAGCCGGATCCGGCTGCCTACCTGAAGGATGCGGTAGATCATGGCGTGAATGTCTTCCTCGTTGGGCCGCACACCGCCGCTCCCAAACTGGATGCTGAGGGCAATATCACTCAGCCGATAGATTACACCAGTCACGACAAGCTGGTTAAGGCCTATTCGCCATACGGCCTGATCGCGGGCATGTACAGCATCGGTATCGCCTACGATGGATGGGCGAAGAAGGAGGGCATCGCCTACATGAGCCCCGCCTATCGGAAGGGTTTCATCAACTGGGTGAGGGATTGGATTGCCCACCTGAAGAGCCTCGGGCTGGGCTATCAGGACTTCATCTTCGAGTTGGCCGACGAGCCAAACGGCAAGGATGAGTTCCAGTTTTTCATGGATATCGGACGCCTGATGAGGGAGGCCGACCCGAAGGCAAGGACGGTCCTCACCGCCAACTTCGGCGAGTACGACCGCCTGAAGCAGGCGGCCGAGGTGACGGACATCTGGGTCCCCCACAATCGGGTGCTGGTGAATGAGGCCGCCGTCAAAGTCATGAAGGATTCGGGCAAGGAGATGTGGACCTACGTCTGCGCAGGCGACTCGAAGAGGCTCGATCCTATCAGCTACTATCGGTTTCTCGCGTGGCAGGCGTTCAGGTATGACCTGGCCGGGTGGGGGTTCTTCGCGCATATGTGGTGGGGAGAGAACCCCTGGGAGTCGAAGAGCAATGCCGGCAAGCCCGACGCAACGTTTTCGAGCGTCTACCCCGGTGCGAACGGCCCGGTCACCTCTCGCCGATGGGAAGCCTACTGGAAGGGCCATGAGGACTTCCGCGCCCTCCATCTCCTCAAGACTCTCATCGCCAAAGGAGGCGGTTCGCCCGACGCCCTCTCAAAGGCGAAGGCAGTCCTCGCCGAGGCCGAGAATGCCCCCGCAAAGCTGGAGGAAATGCAGAGGAGCGGGGTTCCAACTCAGGCCCGGGCCGAGTTCCTGGACGGCCTCAGAGCCAAAGTCGCCGGATCGAGTATTGAGCTTTCGCAGTAAGTGCAAAGGCTTCTGCATATGATATAATCATATGCAATGAGCAAAAAAGCCACAGAATACGTCATCCTTTGCGTTCTCCTGATTGCCTCGTCGGGCCTGATCCTGGCCCGTCTCGGGAACATCTACCTCTGGCAGGACGAGGCGCAGACTGCCTTGCTGGCGAAGACTGTGTTGAAGTACGGCTTCCCTCGAGGATTCGACGGGATGAACTACTTCTCGCTCGGCCGGGGAATGGAATGTGGGCCGAACTTCATCTGGAAATGGCACCCGTGGTTCCCCTTCTATCTGCTCGCAGGGTTCTTCGCCGTTCTCGGCAAGAGTACATTCGTCGCCAGGCTCCCCTTCGCCCTGTTCGGGATTGCCACCATAGTCTTGACCTACTATTACGCAAAGTCTCTTTGGGTCAGCAGGAGGGCGGGCATCGTGTCGGCGGTCTTGCTGCTGATGTGCGTGCCATTCCTTCTGCTGATAAGGCAATGCAAATATCACGCTCCCGAGGCATTCTTCTCGCTGGCGGGGCTCTATGCCTATTCTCAGATGCTCGAAGATCGAAAGCGTGCGCCGATCATCTTCGTGCTCGCGGCCGTGTTCCTGTTTCACAGCCACTACGTCTGCTGTGCAACACTGCTGGCGACTTCCATCATCTACTCCGCCCTGTGGAGGAGAGACAAGCTCAGGCTCGTCATTCTGCTCTCGGCGATCACCATGGGAATCAATCTGCCCTGGGTCATCTTGTTCTCGGCCATGGGGGGTAACCTGGGTGGCAGTGTTGATTTCGCACGTCTGGCCACGCTAAGCGCGGTTTACTACCTCCTCAAGATCATCAAGCACATCTTCCACCCGGCGCTGCTGGGCATTCCTGTGGCTGTCTATGTGATCCACCGGATCCGACATGACCGTCCAACTCCCCTGTCGAAGAGTGCCCGGTCCAATCTCGCATTGCTTCTGCTGTTCGTTGGGATACTTCTGATAGGTACATCGCTCACCAACAAATACCCCTTCTTCAGATACCTCGCGCCCATCATACCGGTTGCATGCATAGTCATGGGCTTGATCATCGAGTCCGGCATGAAGATTCATCCTGCCGTCGGCATGGCGGCGATCGGGCTCCTGGCATGGTGGTGGCGTATGCCCGATTATCTGTATGAGATAACCCACGACTACGACGGCCCGATTGAGGAGATAGTGCTGTACTTGAATGCGAATGCCCGCCCGGGTGACGTCGTCACGACCACCAGCGAGGAGCTGCCTCTGATGTGGTATACCGGCCTCAAGGTGATCAGCGGAAGCAGCGGGGAAGACTTCTCGGCGGCTCCGAAGGCGGATTGGATAGTTTACAGAAGATTCCGTGCAGACCGTCGCTCCACTCTGAAGGAATACATCAATGCGCACACCCGTCCCCGTGACTACCGCGGGATCATGCTCCCTTATGCCGACACTTTCTTTGAGAACAGAGAGGATCCCGCACTGCATCGTTTCCGCACCGTGAAGGGAATGCGGCCGGTGACTATCTATCAGAGGATTGCAAAGTGACGAAGGCATCCAGGTCAAGGTAGGAATCACGCATGGCATACCAGTTGTACTGGCTCTTGAAGACAGGGGCGGTGAGATAGACCTCCGAAGACAACATCACCAGCAACATCAGAATGATCAGCGGCGTTCGAAGCTTCTCCGCTCGTGCTCGTCGCAGACGCCGAAGAAGGGGAAAGCCGTGGAACCGATGAACAGACGTACCATGGCGACGATACCTATGGCGAGTATGAGGGCTGGTTCGCGTCTGGTAAATATGCTCATGAGTACCTCGTATAGTCTACGCATGACGAGTTCGCGTGTCAAGGTTTCGTGGGCGAGAGTGGAGGTCACATGAACTCGCGCGAACGGTTTCTGAGAGTGTGCGATTTCGAGCAGGTGGATCATCCGCCGAGGTGGGACTGCCTGGGATTCTGGGGAGCGACCATCGAGCGTTGGTGGAATGAGGGCCTGCCGAGCGGTGTCTATGCCGAGCAGTACTTCGAAATGGATCCCAGGCCCACGATCCCGGTTGATGCCGGCTTCACCCACAATCCCTATATCCCGCCGTTCGAGCATCAGGTGATCTCGGAGGACGAGCGGACGGTCACCTACGTTGACGGCCAGGGGATCATCAAGCGTGATAGGAAGGACCGGCCAGAGCTTTCGATGTCGCAGTTCCTCCATTTTCCGGTCGCGGGGAGAAAGGATTGGGAGGGCATCAAGCTCCGGCTCGATCCCGCCACCCCGAGCCGTTATCCCGATTGGGAGGAGGTTCGAAAGCAGTTCGCCGATTCCCAGCATCCCGTGGGCATGAACATCGTCGGCGGATACGGCTTCCCTCGCAACCTTTTCGGCGAGGAGCACCTGGCCTATATCTATTATGACGATCCCGGGCTGATGCACGATATCATGGCTCACTGGGCCGAGTTCTTCAAAGGGGTGTTCGACCGCACACTGCCGAATGTGACCGTGGACTACATCTACTTCTGGGAGGACATGGCCTTCAAGAACGGCCCGCTCATCGGCCCGAAGACGTTCGAGGAGTTCATGCTGCCGTACTACAAGGAGGTCATCGAGCGCATCCGAAGTCACGGGGTGAAGCACGTGCTGGTTGACTCGGATGGGGACAATCGGCCGATCCTCGATCTCTTCGTGGAGGCGGGGGTGAACGTCTTCTTCCCCCTGGAGATCGCCGCCGGCATGGAGCCGCTCGAGATTCGTGAGAAGTATGGGCGGCAGCTCGTTCTTTGGGGCGGCATTGACAAGCGGGTGCTCTCGAAGGACAAGGCAGCCATTAAGGAAGAACTCATGCGCAAAGTGCCGCAGATGATGGAATCCGGCGGGTTCATCCCCGCCATTGACCACTCCGTCCCACCCGACGTGCCCTTCGAGAATTACGTGTACTACACGGAATTGCTGAGGGAGTTGACGGGTTAGGGCGTCTGCTTCTGGACGATCTTGACTATGTCGGCCACGAACTTGCCGATGTAGGGGAGGACCTCCAGGCGGCTGAGTATCCATATCAAGAGCGCCAGACCCAAAGTCGCGCCGAGCACTGCGCCCAATCCACCCAGCAGGCCGTACATGAGCCCAATCCAAGCCAGCCTTCGGGTGCTCAGCAGAATCCGGATATACTGCTGCAGGCGCAGCTTCTCCAGAAGCTCCCTCAGCTTGCGGACCTCATTGGTCAGCGCCAGCAACTGGTGATCGAGATGATCGGGAGGCGTGGGCTCGGCCATCCTTGTTCTCCAACTTGCTGATTCCCGGCTATCCGGCTTTTCTAAGCAGATAGAGGAAGAATGGTGCGCCGAGGAGAGCGGTGATCACGCCGACGGGGATTTCGCTCGGGGCCATGGCGGTTCGGGCGATGGCATCGGCGGCGATCATGAAGGTCGCTCCAAGCAGGGCGGAGCAGGGGAGCAGCACTCGGTGGTCCGGGCCGACCAGCCTTCGAGTAATGTGAGGTACCATAAGGCCGACGAACCCGATCGTCCCGCTGACCGACACCGCCGCCGCCGTCATGAGGGTCACCGCGCCGATGAGGATTCGCTTCAGCGACTCGACCTCCAGCCCCAGGTATCTCGCGGATTCCTCGCCCAGCGCGAAAAGGTTCAGGTCGCGGGCGAAGGCATAGAGCGCGAAGAAACCAAGGAAAGCGAACGGCGTGAGCATGAGCACTCTCGACCAGGGGTCCGATCCCGCGAGGCTGCCCATCGTCCAGAAGACGATTGTTTCGAGGTTCTGGCTGGCGACCGTCATGAGGAAAGTCAGGGCCGCCCACATGAATGAGCCGATCACCACTCCTGCGAGGATGAACGATAGGACGGACACTTTGCCGCCTCGATGGGCAAGCAGATACACCGCCAGCACGGCGATCAGGGCGGATATGAAGGCGAAGACCGGGATTCCAAAGCCCATGAGGATGCCTGAGAGCCCCAGGATCACCGCCAATCCCGCGCCGACCGCCGCTCCCGACGATACGCCGATCATGTATGGATCGGCCAGAGGATTGAGCAGGAGTCCCTGAAGGACGACTCCCGCCATCGCGAGCGTCATCCCCACGAGCGCCCCCAGCAGCATTCGGGGGATGTGGATCTGCCAGATGATGCGGTCAATCGGCTCGGAGACGGCGTAGGATGCAGAGAAGAGGTGGTTGGCGATGACCTTCGCGACCATCGCCGGCGAGACTGTGATCGCTCCCACGCTGGCGCTAAGGATCACGGCCACGATCAGCAGCCCGAGCAGCACGGCGGACGACCGAGCGAGCTTCGCCGTCACGCTCACCTTGACCGGTATGGTTTTCTCAGTGGTGATTGAAGACATTGGGTTGAATGAGCTTCGCCAGGGCAAGGAGTCCATCGGCGAGCCGAGGGCCTGCCCTCACGAGGACGTCGGGGTCGGCCTCATGGACCCTGCCGGACTTGGCGGCCTTTGTATCCTTCCAGAGGCCGCGGGTGAACACCTGCCTGTCACCCTTGTAAGTGCCGATGATGACATCGGGATTCCGCCAAACGGCCGCCTCTGCGGAGAACTGGTTGAACCCCGGCTTGGCGTCCGAGGCCACATTCACCCCGCCCGCCAATGAGATCATCTCGTCCACAAAGGTCTTCGGGCCGGCTGCCCAGAGAGGGTCGGCTTGGACTGCCACCAGGACCTTCGGCCTGGTCTTGAGGCCGGCGGTCTTCTTTTTGAGCAGCGCCTTGGCGGACGAGATCTTTCCCGCTACCTGCTTCGCCTTGGCCTCACGATTGGTGATCCTGCCCACGAGCAGGATATCGGACGCCACCTGATCGAGGGTCTTGGGATCGATCGCCACAACCCTCATCCCGTGCGCCTCGATTGACTTCACGGCCTGGTCATTGATGGTGCCGTGAGCGAAAACCAGATCGGGCTTCAGGGAGATCACCGTCTCGATGCTGGTAGTCCGGTCGCCGACCTTGGGCTTCTTGAGGGCAGCCGGCGGATAATCGCAATACTTAGTGACGCCGACCACCTTCGAATCGAGGCTCAGGGCGAAGAGGATCTCGGTATTCCCGGGCGCGAGCGAAATGATCCGCTTCGGCTCGCCGGGAATCCTGACGGACTTCCCCCGGCAGTCCTTGATGGTCAAGGGATACTTGGTCGCGCAGGCGTGGCCGGATAGCAGCAATATTGGAATCAGCAGTCCGGATAGTAATCTCAGCATGTCAACTCGCAGCCGCCAGCAGACTCTCCACTTCCTCGTGAGTCAGGAATCGCCATTCGCCCGGCTTGAGCTCGCCGATGGAGAGGTCGCCGATTTTCATTCGAATGAGCCTGTACGCCGGATGGCCCACTGCCTCGAACATGCGGCGGACCTGGCGATTGCGGCCCTCCCTGATAGTTATGTCTACTATACTCGTTTGGTGAGCGGTATTCAAGGCGATCAGCTTGGTTTTGGCGGGGGCGGTCAATCCATCCTCCAGTATGATCCCCCTCGAGAGCTGGCGGAGGATCTCCTGGGTGACCAGTCCTCTGGCCTCGACTCGGTAGGTCTTCGTCACCTGATGCTTGGGATGAGTCATCTTGAAGGTGAAATCGCCGTCATTGGTAAGAATCAGCAGACCCTCGCTGTCAACATCGAGGCGGCCGACGGGGTACAAGTTTACCCCGATATCTTTGACAAGATCGGTCACCACTCTGGCGGCATGAGGGTCACGGCGAGTGCTGGTGTACCCCCGAGGCTTGTGCAGGAACACATAGATCAGCTTCGGATGGAGGTCAATCCGCTTGCCGTCCACTGTGATTGACGAGCGCTCGGGATCGGCTTTAGACCCCAATTCGGTGACCACTCGGCCGTCAACGGCGACTCGACCGGCCAATATGAGTTTTTCAGCTTCTCGGCGCGAGGCTACGCCTGCGGCGGCGAGAAGCTTTTGCAGCCGCTGTTCCATATCTAAAATATGCCGTGAGTGAGAGTATGCAGACCAGCAGGATCGAGCGCGTCCACACCCATACCGTGGCGCCCAGCGTCCGATCAACGGATTCGGCGGCGATCAGGTCAACCGACCCAACCCTTTTGCCGTTCAGATAACCGGTGAGGGTCCCCAGCTTCTGTCCCTTCTCGATCGGCGCTCTTGCTTTCTGTGTCTCGATCTCGGTCCGACCCTCGTTCTTCGACGACTTCCGAACTACGATGCCCAGGCCGTTGCTCGGGACGAGTGCCGCTTTCTCCTGAACACCCCCTGCCACCGGAATCCTGGTTACGACCTCACCGGGCTTGGCGAAGTAGAACCCCTGGTAGTATTTGAAGATAAAGTTGAGAAGGGCCGTGGCATCCGCCCCCGCGTCTTTGGCCTTCAGAATGACGGCGATAGGCCTCCATCCCTCACGAGTCGCCGATCCGACGAAGCAGCGCCCTGCCTCGCGAGTATACCCGGTCTTAATGCCGTCCGCGCCCTCGAACCTCCACAGGAACCTGGCATGGTTAGTAAGATAGGCATCCTTATCGTTCATCGAGCGCTCGATGCGCGTTCTGCGAGTGCGGACGATCTCATTGAACAGTGGATATCGGATCGCCTCTTGCGCAATGAGCGCCAGGTCGTAGGCGGTCGAGTAATGAGTGGGCTTGTAGAGACCATGCGGATTCACGAAATGCGTATCCTTCGCCCCGAGCTCCTTCGCCCGCTCATTCATCATTTGAACGAACTTGGCCTCCGTCCCCGCGATATGCTCAGCCGTGCAAACCGCCGCGTCATTTCCGGATCTGAGCAGCAGCCCGTAGAGCAGATTGTGGAGGGTGAGCACCTCGCCCGGCTTCAGGTGAAGCGAGCTGTTCGGCGTCTGGCATGCATAGGCCGATGCGCACACCTTATCGTCAAGATTACCGTGCTCGAGGGCTAGGATCGCCGTCATGATCTTAGTCGTGCTTGCCGGCGGACGTTTGGTATGGCAGTCCTTCGTATAGAGGATCTTCCCTGTCACTGAATCAACCACTATCGCCGACTTCGCAGCAATCTTCGGCGGGGTAGGGGCGGCTCGTGCGACCAGACAGACAGCCAGCAGAAGTGGGGCAAAAAGCTTCCTCATCCTTCGACCAATTCTCCCTCTACGGACTCCTCCGCCATATCCTCCATAGCCTCGGCGACGGAGGGCAACGCGCCCAGCTCGGGAAGCTCGGACAAATCGTTCAAGCCAAAATGGTTCAGGAACTCCTCTGATGTCGCATAAAGGATCGGCCGGCCGACGGTCTCCTTCCTACCGACCTGCTTCACCAGGCTTCGTTCCACAAGCGTCTTCACCACCCCGTCGGAGTTCACCCCGCGGATGGCGTCAATCTCGGGCTGAGTGATCGGCTGCCGGTAGGCGATGATGGCGGCGGTTTCCAGCGCCGCACGCGACAGATGCGGACGATCCGGCTTGAGGAGGGTCGAGACGTACTCCGAGTACTCGGGCCTGGTGCACATCTGATACCCGCCTGCTATCCGAAGTATCTGAAGGCCCCGTTCACCGTAATCCAGCCGAAGCTCGTGTGCGGCGGCCTCGACCTCCAGGTCCTCGATATTCAGGGACTTGGCGACATGCTCGACCATCAAGGGCTGAGGGGAGACGAACAGCATGCACTCCAGTATGGCCTTCAGGTTTCCATTGGGAAGGGGATTGTCTTCCATTATGCGCTTTCTACCGCCTTGATCTTGATCTCTCCCAGCGCCTGCTTCTGCCTGACAGCTATCTTGTGCAGCCTCAGAAGCTCCAGGAGCGCGAGGAATGTCATCACTATCTCCAGCTTGGTGTGGGATCCATGGACCAGCTCCCGAAAACCCACTCCATCCGCGGATGACTTGATCTGCTGCCAGATCTCCCTCATTTTCATCCTGAGGGTAATCTTCTGCCGCTCGATGCTCGTTACCTCTTCCTGCCCCTCGCCGACTTCCTCGAGGAGCTGCTGGAGCGCAAGCAGGAGGTCCATCGCCTGGAGATTGAGCGGAATCACGGGCGCATCATACCCCGCAAGCTCATCGGTCATCCGCCAGTAGACCTGACGCCGATCTTCCTCCAACGTCTTCAGGCTTTCGGATGCGAGCTTGAATCGCTCGTATTCCAGCAGGCGCTCGACCAACTCGGTCCTGGGATCGCTCTCCTCCTCCTCGTCTTGGGGCAGGGTAGGGAGGAGCATCTGCGACTTGATCTGCAGGAGGGTCGCCGCCATCACGAAAAACTCGCCTGCGATATTGAGGTCTAGCTGCTCCATGAGCGAGAGATAGTGCAGATACTGATCGGTGACCTCCGCGATGGGGATGTCGTAGATATCGAGTTTGTGTTCGTGAATCAGGTGGAGGAGCAAATCCAGCGGCCCCTCGAAAACCGGGAGCTTGATGGTATAGCCAGGCTGAGTAATAGTCTCAACTGATGTCACTGTTTTTTCTCTCTGTTCGGGAGGGAGTTGTACTCCCTCCCGGAGCGGGGCAGGGGTGCAACCCCTGCCCCAACAAGGGGATGTCACCCTTCACCAGCCATCGCGGCTCGCACTTCATTCATGGTTTGGCTTGCGGCCTTGCGTGCCTTCTCCGCGCCCCCGCGAAGTATCCGGTCAATCTCATCCGGATGCTGCTCAAGCTCGCGCCTTCTGGCATGGATAGGCTTGAGCGCCGCAATGATTGCTCGAGCCAGGTCTTGCTTGTCCTGTACGCAGCCGAGCCTTCCAGCTTTACATTCGCGGTTGACCCTGGGAGCTTCCTCCTTGTCATAAAGACAATGAAGGCCATAAACCGGACAAGTCTCAGGATGACCGGGATCGGTCCTATGGATCTTAGTCGGATCGGTGAACATAGTCATCACCTTCCGCTCGATCTCTTCGGGAGAATCCGATATCAGGATTGTGTTGTCATACGACTTGCTCATCTTGCGGCCGTCAAGTCCCGGCAGAACGGGTGTCTCGGTCAGGAGCGCCTCGGGCTCCGGGAATATGCCGCCGTAGAGATGATTGAACCGCCGGGCGATCTCGCGAGTGATCTCCAGATGAGGAATCTGGTCGCGACCCACCGGCACGCCTGCGGCTTTGTAGATGAGGATGTCCGCCGCTTGAAGCACGGGATACCCCAGCAGGCCATATGACGCGCTCTCGGCGGCCAACTGCTCACTCTTTTCCTTGTAGGTCGGCACGCGCTCCAGCCAGGGAACGGGCGTGATCATGGAAAGGAGCAGGTGAAGCTCGGCATGCTCCTTGACATCCGACTGTCGGAACATCACGGATTTCTCGGGATCCATCCCGGCGGCGACATAATCAATCACTAGCTCGCGAGAGTACTTCTCGATCACTGCCGGGCATTCGTAAAGGGCGGTGAGGGCATGCCAGTCCGCAACGAATACATAGGCCTCATACTTGTCCTGGAGCGCCACCCAATTTCGGAGAGCGCCTTCCAGATTGCCCAGGTGGAGCATTCCGGTCGGCTGCATGCCGCTCACGATTCGAGGCTTAGTCTCCATCAATCCTCCTCTAGCCCACAAACAAACGGTATAGAAGAACAACTGGCGGGAGAATGACAATGCGGAAAATCCCCGTGAACAGTATAGCCAGCAATATGATCAAACCATACTTGCCCATCGTGTAGTCATATCGTTTTGCCGTCTCGTAGGGCAGTAGGCTGGAAAGCACCTTCGAACCGTCGAGCGGAGGGACCGGGATCAGGTTGAAGAATGCGAGCATCAGGTTGATCAGCACGCAGGTCTCGATTAGTTGCACATAAACGCCCGATATAGGGAGCGGGACGAACCTGACTATCATCCCCAGCACGAATGCCATCAGCAGGTTCGAGAGCGGTCCCCACAGAGAAACCTTCAGGCTGTCCCACCTCGGGCTCTTGAAGTTATAGGGGTTTATCGGCACAGGCTTCCCCCAGGCAATGCCCCATCCGTTCATGAGCATGAACGCGAACATGATCGTCCCCACGGGATCTAGATGGTCAATCGGGTTCAATGAAATGCGTCCAGCCTGCTTAGCTGTGTCATCGCCTGCCGCCAAAGCGGCTCGCGCATGCGCGTATTCGTGAATCGTCAGCGCTGTCAGGAATGCCACGGCCATCATGACGATGTGCTGCACGCTTGGTATGTTTCTAAACATAGTCTTCTTTACCTAAGGGTGTCGGGAATCACATCATGGCTCACCAAGTCATCGAGGGTTTCGCGCTGCACAATGACATTCGCCTGACCATCTCGAACCAGCACGACCGCCGGTCGGGTGAACCTGTTGTAATTACTCGACATGCAATAATTATACGCCCCTGTGCATTGGACTGCCATAACATCCCCTGGCTTGGCTTCCGCTATCCTGGTATTCGGGATGAGCAAGTCCGTCTCGCAATGCCTGCCTGAGACCGTCACCACCTGATCCGGCTCTCTGTCCGCCTTATCGGCGATGAGGGCTGTGTAAACCGCACCGTAGAGCGCAGGCCTGGGATTGTCGCTCATTCCGCCGTCCACCGTGATGTAGGTCCGATGCCCGGGGTCTTCGACGATCGGCACGTCCTTGATCGTCCCCACCGTATATAGGGTCGTTCCAGCCATGCCGACTATTGACCGCCCCGGCTCCTGAACGAGTCTTGGGCGATAAGAGATGCCGTTCCCGTCCAATGCGCTTGTGAACGCATGAGTGATCGCCTCGGCGAATTCGTCTATCGTCGGCGGATTGTCTTTCTCCACATAACGTATTCCCAAACCGCCGCCTGTGTTGATCTCCTCGAACTCCACGCCTGCCTCATTGCCAACCTGCGCGACCATAATCCCGATCGCCGCCGTATGGGCCTCAGTGTCGAGGAGCTGCGAGCCGACATGGCAGTGGATCCCCTTTAGCGAGATCCTGTCCGACGACAGCGCCATTTTCAGTGCCTGCATCGCCGTGCCGTCGTGGATATTCATCCCGAACTTGGTATCGGCCTGACCGGTGGAGATCAGCCTGTGCGTGTGTGGGTCTATTCCGGGAGTCAGCCGGAGAAGGACATTCGCCCTCCTGCCTATCTGCCTGAGCAGCACCAGCTCCCTGATGTTGTCAACAACGATCCTCCCGACCCCGCGATTCAGGGCGATTCGGAGGTCCAACTCGGTCTTGAAGTTGCCATGGTAGTAGATGCGTTCGACGGGGAAGGCCGCTTTCAAGGCGGTGTGCAGCTCGCCCGGCGAGGCGACGTCCAGATAGAGGCCTTCCTGATCCACGATCCGGCACATGGCGGTCGTGAGGAACGCTTTCCCCGCGTAGGCGATCTCGGTATTCTGATATCTCGATCGGAAGCCTTTCAGGTAATCCCGGCAGTTCTGTCTTATCAGGGCCTCATCCATCACATAGAGAGGTGTGCCGAACTGCTTCGCCAGCTCGATCGTATCGCAGCCGCCGATCTCCAAGTGCCCCTGGGCATTCACCGTCTGAGTGCCGAACAACATACCATCCCCCGACATGCATATAAAAAACGAACCAGCACAGCTAAATGCTTGCTGGTTCGTCCATAGTCTAGCACAATTTGAGGGCCGGGTCAACTCGGCCGGCTATCTATGTGGATGTTCTGAGATTCTGTCACCCCCTAAGTGTTCTGAGAAAATGTCACCCCTGGGGTTGGTGGATGGCAGGTCTGGGGTCGTATGAGATAATGCTTTCTTGTTATGACCTCAGGAAAGATCGA
>Ga0307379_10005750_pt1 | contig 17193 bp, 9 predicted proteins | sample UN2MG_FD_202237 | JGI IMG/M metagenome (GOLD analysis project Ga0307379, IMG submission 202237) | Soil microbial communities from Risofladan, Vaasa, Finland - UN-2 | ecosystem: Environmental > Terrestrial > Soil > Coastal area > Acid sulfate soil | place: Finland: Risofladan, Vaasa | collected... | reverse complement strand
ACCACGGCGACGTGGAGGTCGCCTCGGCCAATTTCCCGGCCATCCGGCTCATCACGATTCCCGTGTGCGCGAGCCCGAAGCCCGTGGACGACTTCCCGCGGATCAACGAGTTCAACGCCTGGACCAGCCGGCACGAGATGAAGGGCTCCTGGTTCGTCTGCTCGCCCGAGACGGTGAAGCGGTTCTCGGCCATCGGGTACGTCTTCGGCCGCCGGCTGCACATGGCCGGCCAGGTCCCGATCGGGCTGATCGATGCGTCGCGGGGCGGCACGACCGTGGAGACCTGGACGTCCCGCGAGATGTTGTCAACCATTCCGGAAGCCGAGCCCCTGCTCGAGGAGTGGGACGCGAAGATCGCCGCCTACGACCCCGAGAAGAGCCTCCAGGACCGGATTGGCGGATGGGAGAAGGACACCGAGCGAAGGAAGAAGGAGGGCAAGGAACCGCGCCCCAAACCAACCGAGCCTGCCCCCAGCCCGGCCGTGAACGGGAGCAACCCCGGTGCATCATACAACGGCATGCTCGGCGTCTTTGGAGGCCTTGCCGTCAAGGGCGCGATCTTCAACCAGGGCTACAACAACGCATTGGGCAACGCGCGCCCCGGCCTCTACGCCAAGGCCTTCAACGCCATGGTCCGCGACTGGCGGCGCACGTTCCGGGATGAGCAGATGCCTTTCGGCATCGTGGAACTCACCGCCGGCGGCAGCCCCCAGACGCTGGAGAACTTCGAGCGCATGATGACCGGTCCGGGGCCCTTCATCCGCGAGGGGCAGGTCAAGGCCTGGCGGGATCTGCCCAACGTGGGGTTTGCGTGCGCGTACGATCAGCAGGTCCCCTGGTATCACCCGCACAAGAAGGTGCAGTTGGGCGAGCGGATCGCCCGCTGGGCGCTCGCAACCCAATACGGCCTGAAGTTAGGGTACGAGCCCGCCGTGTGCACGTCCTCGGAGAAGGCCGGCCGGCGCATGGTGCTGACGTTCGATCGGGCCGTCCAGACCCATGACGGCCGCCCGTTCGAGGGGTTTGCCGTCGCGGGCTCAGACAAGCGATTCTATCCGGCCAAGGCCGAGTACGTCGTCATCGGCAAGGACGACAGGGGCCGGGACCGACAGGATCGCCAGAAACTGGAGGTCTGGAGCGACCTGGTGGCCGAAGCGGCGGCCGTCCGGTATGCCTGGGCCAGGAACCCGCTGGGCAACCTGGTGAACTCGCAACACCATGAGCGCATCCTCCCCGTGCCGTCGTTCCGCACGGATGACTGGGACTGGCGGGATGCGCCCTTCCCCGACCGCGGAACGCCCGAGGCAAACGAGCACCGCGAGTGGCTGAACAACCTGCGCAAGCAGGCGGACGAATGGGCCCGCCGCCGACCGACGGAGGAAGCCGAGGCGGTTCTGAAGCAGGCGAAGGAATAGGAAGGAGATCGCATCCATGAAAGTGCTGTCGGCTCTGGCGACGATAGCCCTCTGCCTTCCGCAGGCAACCGGCGCGCTTGCAGCGGCAGACGCGGACACCCCCTGCGAGCAGGTCCTTTACAGGAGCGGCACGGAGGGCTACCACACCTACCGCATCCCGGGCCTGGTGGTGACCACGAAGGGCACGCTGCTGGCGTTCTGCGAGGGACGCAAGACCAGCGGTTCCGACCACGGCGACCTGGACCTGATGCTCCGGCGCTCCATCGACGGCGGCAAGAACTGGTCGGCCCAGCAGATCATCCATGAGGAAGGCGGTGCCGCCAAGATCACCATCGGCAACCCTTGCCCGGTCGTCGATGCGGCCACGGGCACCGTGTGGCTGGCCTTCTGCCGCAACAACGACCGCGTGTTCATGACCCGCAGCGCTGACGACGGCCTGACCTGGACCCAGCCCAACGAGATCACCGCGGACGTGAAGGAAGAGGACTGGGGCTGGTACGCGACCGGGCCGGGCCACGGCATCCAACTCACTCGCGGCAAGCACAAGGGCCGGCTGGTCTTCCCTTGCGACCACGGAGTCAAGGGCCGCCCGGGCGGCTGGAAGGAAAAGGGACGATCCCACGTCTTCTACAGCGACGACCACGGCAAGACGTTCCAACTCGGCAAGCCCACCGATTGGGGCATGAACGAGTGCGAGGCCGTGGAACTGGCGGACGGGCGGTTACTGCTGAGCATGCGGAACTACCACGGCAAGAACCAGCGGGCCTTCGCGACCAGCCAGGACGGTGGCCGGACCTGGGCTGAGCCGAAGCATCACGATCAGGTCTATTGCCCGACCTGCCAGTCGTCGATCCACCGCTACGCGTGGAAACCCGACATCATCCTCTATTCCGGCCCCGGCGCGGGCGGGAGGAACGACCTGACCATCCGCGCCAGTCACGACGAAGGCAAGACCTGGCCGGCGGCCAAGGTGCTCCACAAGGGAGGCAGCGCCTACAGCGACCTGGCCGTGCTGCCGGATGGGTCCGTCGGCTGCCTGTACGAGGCGGGCGGCTACAAGACCATCACCTTCGCGAAGTTTCCGCTGACGTGGATCACAGGCGCAGAGAAGGAATGAGGCCGCATCAGGCGGATACGACCGGCCGACAAAAGATTGACACCCCGGATGGTGCGGGGTAGACCTACGCTTGGGTGTTACGCTCGTGCTTCGCCCCGCGCCACGGCTCTGCTCCGCCGCTGGCCCATGCGACTGGAGCGGTCGATCCTCGAGGTGCTCGCTTGTTCCCATGCGACGGGACTGGTCACGAACAGCATGGCGGCCGGCAAGGCATCCGAGAGGGCACGGCGATGAAGAATCGCCCCGCGGACCAACATCCCCTGCTGCAGATGAACGGGATCGACAAGTCGTTCCCGGGCGTCCACGCGCTGAAGAACGTGTCACTCGATCTCCGCGCAGGCGAGGTGTTGGCGTTGATGGGCGAGAACGGGGCGGGCAAGAGCACGCTCATCAAGATCCTGGGTGGAGCCTACCATCCGGACAGCGGCGAGATCGTGCTCGACGGCCGGCCCATGCACGTCTCGTCGCCCACCGTTGCCCAGGCGGCTGGCATCTCGATCATCTACCAGGAGTTCAATCTCATCCCGGACCTCACGGTGCGAGAAAACATCTTCCTGGGGCGGGAACGCGTGCGGCACGGGTTCATCAGGGCCGCCGAGGAACAGCGGGAAGCGCTGGGCCTGTTCGAGAAGATCGGGATGGAGATTGACCCGAACAGGCGGTGCCGAGATCTGACCGTGGCCCAGCAGCAAACGGTGGAGATCGCCAAGGCCCTGTCCGTGAATGCGCGGATCATCGTGATGGATGAACCCACGGCCGCATTGACCTCGCAGGAAGTCGCGCATCTGTTCGCCATCATCAAGGACCTTAGAGCCCAGGGCATCGGGGTCATCTACATCAGCCATCGGATCGACGAGATCTTCGACGTGGCGGACCGGGTCATGGTTCTCCGCGACGGCGCCCACGTGGGAACGCTCCCTGTCGGGAGCATCACCCGCGAGATGCTGATCGAGATGATGGTCGGCCGGTCGATCGAGGCGGAGTTTCCTGGCCGCGCGGTGCGTCTCGGCCCGGAACGCCTGCGAGTGGAGGACCTTTGCCGCGGCGATGCGGTCCGGGGCGTGAGTTTCAGCGTCCGGGCGGGGGAGATTCTCGGCTTTGCCGGACTGGTCGGGGCCGGACGCACCGAGACCATGCGAATCATCTTCGGCGCGGACGCCGCGGAGCGGGGACGTATCTTCGTTGACGGCCGGGAAGCAACGATCCGGAGCCCCCGCGATGCCATGCGGCATCGTATCTGCCTGCTCTCGGAGGACCGCAAGGGTGAGGGGCTGGTGTTGAAGCATTCGGTCCGCGAGAATTTCGGTCTGCCCAACCTGAAGCGTTTCAGCAGAGGCGTCTTCGTGGATCAGCGGACGGAGCGTTCGGCGTTCGCGGAGTATATCGATACGCTCAGAATCAAGGTGTCCGACCAGGAGCAGATAGCCGAGAACGTGTCCGGCGGGAACCAGCAGAAGGTCGTGCTGGCCAAGTGGCTGGCCCATCGCGCAGACATCATCATCATCGACGAGCCGACCCGGGGCATTGACGTGGGCGCCAAGTACGAAATCTATCAACTGATGAACCGGCTGGCGGCCGACGGGAAAGCCATCATCATGGTCAGCAGCGAACTGCCCGAAATCCTGGGCATGAGCGACCGGATCATTGTGATGCACGAGGGCCGGGTCAAGGGCGAGATCCGCGACGTCGCCGGCGCCCGGCAAGAAGACATCCTTGCCATGGCCATCGCAGAACCGGCTTCGGTGGAAGACCGTTACGGGCGTTCGGAATGACAAAACTGTTTGCTGATTACGGAATGATCCTCGTGTTGGTCGCGTTGTGCGCGCTGTTCAGTTTCCTTACCGTCAAAGAGCAGGTGCCGAGCGGGGCAAGCGCTGCGGATGTTCTTCTGCAGCAGGTTGGTGTGGACTGCGGCAAGATGGACACGATCCTGGTCGTCGGCGCCGCGAACAGGGATTCTGCCTTGCTGGCCGAGAGCCTGGACCGAAAACTGAAGGGGGCCGGCTTCTCGAACACGCGTACGGTTGTCGGGTCACCGCGTGATGCGCGTCTGGCTTTGGACGACCTTCAGGCCGAAGGCCGGAAACTGGCTGCGATCGTGACGGCGCCGGACGTGCTCAAATGGAGGGTGCTCGAGCGTATTGCGGAAACGCACCCGACCCTTGCCGGGTGCAAACTGATCGTTCCGAAGTCCTACTACTGGCCCGGCTTTCTGAAATGGCGCAACCTGCTGGCCATCGTGGACCGGATTGTGGTCATTGCCGTCATCGCGATCGGGATGACCATGGTCATCATCACCGCCGGGATCGACCTCTCCGTGGGCAGCCTTATCGCGCTGTCTGCCGTCATCGGGACGCTGGTCATGAAGCATCTTGGGGGACTGGACGCGCCCGCCTGGGTGGTTCTGGTCGGGTTCCTCGCGGGAACGTTGGCCTGCGGCGCCGTGGGTGCGTTTGGTGGCTTTGCCGTTGCCCAATTCAAGGTCCCGCCCTTCATCACAACGCTTGGGATCATGCTGATGGCTCGCGGCCTGGCCTTCCTGATCACAGGGGGCTTCTCCATCTACCAGGTCCCGGAAGCGTTGTCCTGGCTGGGACAGGGACGCTCGTTGGGCGTTCCGAACACCGTTCTGCTTCTCGTCGTGCTCTACGTGGTCGCGCATGTCTTCATGTCGCGGACGCGTTTGGGACGCTACATTTACGCCGTCGGGGGAAACGAACAGGCGGCACGCCTTTCGGGCGTCCCCGTCAAGTTCGTGATTGTCTTTGTGTACGTCATCAGTGCGTTGGCTGCCGGGCTCGGAGGGTGTATTCAGGCGTCGCAACTCAAGACCGGGACCCCCAACATGGGGGTCATGTTCGAGTTGTACGTGATTGCCGCGGTGGTGGTCGGCGGAACGAGTCTGGCGGGTGGCTCGGGGCGAATCCTGGGCACGCTCATCGGTGCATTCATCATCTCGGTCATTCAGAATGGGATGAACCTCCTGGGCATGGAGAGCTATACGCAGCAGGTTGTGCTCGGGGGCGTCATCCTCGGAGCCGTTCTCTTGGATAAGGTTCGCGGCGGCAAAGGGATTACCGCGTTTCTTCCATTCAGAACCGGGAGCAGCAAAGAAAGGAAAAGGGCATGATCAAGAAGAAGACAGTCCTGGTGGCAGAAGCGTGTGCGGTCGTCTTCTGCCTGCTGGCGGTATCCTGTTCGGAGCAGCCGTCCGGGAGCGGGAGCGCCGAGGCCGAAAAGCCACAGGTCAAGGGCAAGATCGGCGTCACGTGCATGGACTTGACCAATCCGTTTTTCAAACTCATCTCCAACGTCATGGCCGAAGAGGCGGCCAAGGTCGGGTACAAGATCATCAGCCTCGACGGAAACAACGACCCGGCGAAGCAGAACAGCCAACTTTCCGATTTCGTCGCGCAGGAGGTGGACGCCGTCTTTCTGAACCCGGTCGACTCCAAGTCTGCCGGCGAGGGTGTCAAGAAGGCGCATGCGGCGGGCATCCCGGTATTTACGTACGATGTGCAGGTGACCGACCCGGACGCCAGGGACCTGGTTATCTCGCACATCGGCAGCGACAACTTCCAGGGCGGACTGCTTGCCGGCGAGAGCATGATGAAGGCCACCGGTGACAACGGGAAGATCGCGATCATCTCCTATCCCGAGGTCACCTCCTGCATCCTGCGCGTCGATGGGTTCAAAGAACACCTGAAGAAGCATGGCAGCAAGCTCGAAATCGTCACGGAACTGTCCGGCAGAGGCAACCGCAACGACGGGTACACCGTGGCGACCGACATCCTTCAGGCGCACCCCGACATCGTCGGCATTTTTGCCATCAACGACCCGTCGGGGCTCGGCGCCTATGCCGCGGTCGAGAAAGCAGGCAAGGCCGAGCAGATCACCATTGTCGCCTTCGACGCCTCGCCGGCCGGAAAACAGGCGGTATTTGAGAAGAAACTCTACGACTCGCCCCAGCAGTTCCCCCGCAAAATGGCAAGAGGTACGGTCGAGGCTTTCGTCAAGCATCTTGAGGGCGAGGCCGTCGAGAAGAAGATCTTCATCCCCTGCAGCCATTACTACTACGAGACGGCCGTCAATGACGAGAGCCGTGTTGCGGAGCAGTGGTGACACGGCCGTCCCGGGCAACACGGATTCCCCGTGTTTACAGCATAGGGGGCGGTGCCAGGCCAGGCAGCCCCTTCGCCTGAGGTGAACGGCGACCGCGCACGGGCGGCCCCCCTCAGAAGCCGGGGCAGAAAGGGCAGGTGACGCGTGAGACTCTGGCTTTGGTCGGTGACGCGGATCGTCCTCATCGCGTTGCTCGCACGGGCCGTTTCCGGGGGGCTGGCCGAGGCAGACCCCCCGGCCGGGAAGCCGCTGCCGATCCGGGACAAGACGCTCGTGGCGTGGGTATACGTGGCCAACCTGACCCAGCGGGGGGGAAGTGCGCTGACGCTCGAAAATCCCGGCGGTGTCTTCGACGCGATCGTGTTCGGCGAGTTGGCGCGCGGCAAGTGGATGGCCGGCAGCAACATCTTCGCCCGGACGCAAAGGCAGCAGAGCGGCTACCCCGCGGAGAAGGCCGACCCCAAGACGCCGGTCCAGATCGCGATCGTGTACAAGGGCAAACAGGTCACCCTCTACCGCAACGGCCTGGAGTACGCCGACTATCGCATGGGGCCCGAACCGGTCGTGTTCTCGACCGACAGCGTCGTGCTGATGGGCTTGAGGCACCTGGACGCCGGGGGGGCGCGCTTCTTCGCCGGCTCGATCGACGACGCCCGCGTCTACGACCTCGCCCTGGACGCCAAGACCATCGCTTCCCTCAAGCCCAACGAGCCGTCGGACCCCAAGCCGGCGGGCTGGTGGAACTTCGAGGACGGCAAGGCCGAGGACCTGATGAAGACCTTCCCGGCCGGCAAACTCGTCGGGGGGGCGAAGATCGCCGACGGCAGGCTCCATCTCGACGGGCGCAGCGGCCTGATGGTCGTGGGGGCCACCGTCCGTTCCGCCGGGCCCGCGATCGTGGGCGCTCCCGGCCCGGATGCCATCGACAATCTCCGCACGCTGCGCACCATGATGGCCCGCGATCCTCACCGGCCGGGCTACCACTTCGTGAACCCGGACCAGCGCGGCATGCCGTTCGACCCCAACGGGGCGATCTTCTGGAAGGGGCGGTACCATCTCTTCTACATCTTCCAGGACGGTCGCGGACACAACTGGGGCCACGCATCGAGCATCGACCTGTTCCATTGGCGGCATCACCCGACCGGCCTGGTCTCCGGCATGTTCAGCGGCAACGCCTTCGTCAACAAGGACGGCAAGCCCACGATGTGCTACCACCAGGTGGGCCAGGGCAATGCGATGGCCGTCGCGCTCGACGACCAGTTGAACCAGTGGGAGAAGTTGCCGACCAACCCCATCACTCCCAAGACACAGGAGGGCGACCCGCATCACGGCAAGTACCGGTCGTGGGACCCGTACGGCTGGGTGGAGGACGACACGTACTACGCCATATTCGGCGGCAAGAGGCCCGCGGTGGCCAAGTGCAAGACGCTCGGCGGAGACTGGCAATACGCGGGCGATCTGTTGGCCCATGCCGTCGAGGGCGTGAGCATCAACGAAGACGTGTCCTGTGCGGATCTGTTCAAGATCGGTGACAAACGCATGCTCCTGTGCATCAGCCACGGGCTGGGGGCCCGTTACTACCTGGGCCGGTGGAGGGGCGAGCAGTTCCATCCCCAGTTCCACGAGCGAATGAGTTGGGTGGACAACGAGTTCTTCGCCCCCGAAAGCCTGCTGGACGACCGGGGCCGGCGCATCATGTGGGCGTGGATCTTCGACCGCCGCTCCGCCGCCACACGCGGTGCCAGCGGCTGGTCCGGCACGATGAGTCTGCCGCGCGTGCTCTCCCTGGACAAAGACGGCAGGCTCCGGATGCGCCCGCCCGAGGAAATCCGGACCCTGCGCTACAATCCCTGGACCGCAGAGAACCTCACCGTCCAGGCCGATGCTGAAGTGCGACTGAAGGACGTGGGCGGCAAGAGCATCGAACTGTCGGTCGAGATGGCCCCGGGGAAGGGGGCCAGGCAGTTCGGCATGAAGGTCTGCTGTTCGCCGGACGGCCAGGAGCAGACGCTGGTCTACTACGACGCGGCGGACAGGAAACTCAAGGTCGATACCCGCCAGTCGGGCCGCGAAGGGCCGAAGAAGATCGAGGCCGCCCCGCTCGAACTGCCCGCGGGGCAGACGCTGAGGCTCCGCGTGTTCGTGGACAAGTCCGTCGTCGAGGTCTTTGCCAACGACGGCCGCCAGGCGATCGCACGGCGCATCTACCCGTCCCGGGCTGACAGCGGGGGGGTGGTCCTGTTCTCCGACGGCGGGGCCGCGGAAGTGATCTCGCTCCAGGCCTGGGACATGATGCCGTCGAATCCGTTCTAGCCCCGCTCGCGATCCGGTCGCCGGCATCGCCCGGAAGGGAGAAGGCAATGAGAGGGCATCTGGTCCAATTCGTCGCGCTGTGCGTCGTGGTCGGCGCGTGCCTCGCCTTGGCCCGCGCCCAGGACGTCGGGCGAATGGTCGGCGATGCGCGGGCCTTGCGCGAGAAGTTCCTCAATGATCCCTACCGGCCCGCCTATCACTTCGTCAGCCCCGAAGGCCGATGCGCCCCGTTCGACCCGAACGCGGCGATCTTCTGGAAGGGCCGATACCACCTGATGTACATCGTCCAGACCCCCAAGGGCCACTGCTGGGGCCACGCGTCCAGCACGGACCTGGTGTACTGGCGGCACCACGGACCGGCCCTGGAACCGGGGGAGGGCGACGAGGGCATCTTCAGCGGCGGCATCTTCGCCGACAAGAACGGTGTGCCGACCATCACCTACTGGGGCCTTGGCGAAGGGCGAAAGCCGCGAGGCATCTGCCTGGCAACCAGCACGGACAAGAACCTCGACACCTGGACCAAGAGCCCGCACAACCCCGTGATCGAGTCCACGGGCTTCGGCTACGCGGCGCACAACGTCGGCAAGGACGACGAGGCGATCTACGGTACGGCCGATCCGTCGGCGATCTGGATCAAAGACGGACGGTACTACGTGCTCACGGGCAATCTGCTCGTCCTCAACGAGTTCGGCAAGAAACGCAAGCAGGCCCGGCACATGGGCGATACGCTGTACCTGCTTCGCTCGGATGACCTGGTCACGTGGCAGTACCTGCACCCGTTCTACACGTCCGACCGAAAGTGGACCCGCGCCGACGAAGACAACATGTGCCCTGAGTTCTTCCCCCTGCCGGCCGGTCCGGACGGCGGCAAGCCCGGCGACCGCCACATGATCCTGTGCATCAGCCACAATCTGGGCTGCCGGTACTACATCGGCACGTATGCCGACGATCGCTTCACCCCCGAGAGGCACGGGCGGATGACGTGGGTGGACAAGGCCTTCTTCGCCCCGGAGGTCCTCCTCGACGCCGGAGGCCGTCGGATCATGTGGGCGTGGATCTTCGACCAGCGAAGCGCCGGAACGCGAAACGACAGCGGCTGGTCGGGCACGATGAGCCTGCCGCGCACGCTCTGGCTGGGCGACGACAAGACCCTGCGCATGCGCCCCGTCGAGGAACTCGAGGCGCTGCGCTACAACGAGCAGACGGCCGGGAACATCGCCGTCGAGGCCGAAAAGGAGGTCGTGCTCGACACGATCGCGGGCAACACGATCGAACTTATGGTCGAAGTCGATCCCCAGGGCGCCGGGCAGTGCGGCGTGAAGGTCTGCCGATCGCCCGACGGCGCGGAACAGACCCGTGTCTACTATGATGCCGCCGACAAGAAACTGAAGATCGACGTAACCCGCGCGAGCCTGGGCGAAGGGCCGAAGAACGTTGAGGCCGGTCCCTTCGAACTGAAACCGGGCGAGACGCTGACGTTGCGGGTGTTCGTGGACAAGTCGGTCGTCGAGGCCTTCGCCAACGACCGCCAGGCGGTCGTGCGGCGGATCTATCCCACGCGGGCCGACAGCGTGGGCGTGTCGCTCTTCTCCCAGGGCGGCGCCGCCAAGGTCCGCGGCGTCAAGGCCTGGGAGATGATGCCCAGCAATCCCTATTAACCCGGATTTCCTGGTTAAGAATAAGATGAAACAACTGTTGATTTTCATGTTGGCCCTCATGGTTGGGAGTGCTTGCAGTGCCGCACCGACGAAGGCTGATTTCTACCTGTCCCCTAAAGGCTCCGACGACTGGTCCGGAACATTGTCCGAGCCCGACGCACAGGGGACTGATGGTCCTTTCGCGACGCTGGAGCGAGCGCGCGACGCCGTTCGGGATTTGAAAAAGAGCAAGTCGACGGACCTCGTTGTTCTGGTTCGCGAGGGAACCTACCAACTGGAGAAGACGGTTGTGTTCGGTCTGGAGGATTCGGGAGAGGGCGACTCGACCGTCACCTATGCCGCCTATCCCGGCGAGAAGCCTGTGTTCAGTTCGAGTCGGGAGATCAAAGGCTGGAAAAAGGCGATCGGCGAGCTTCCGGGTCTGCCCGGGGAGGCGTGCGGAAAGGTGTGGACGGCGGACGTTTCCGATCGCTTTTTCACGCTCTATGATGCTGAGGGGCTGCTGCCGCGCGCGCGGTCGGCCGGTTTCATTCCGTTGGACGGCGGCAGTCGCAACACGCTTCATTTCCCAGAGGGCAGATTGAAGAACTGGCCGAATGTCGCAGATGTGGAGATTGTCGTCCGTCCCCATCACGCATGGATTGTCAATATCCTGCCGTTGGCCTCGATTGACGAGGAGAAGCAGATCGCCCGCACGTCGATCCCGGCAACTTATGCGATGGATGCGCTCAAGTACTTGGCAGGGACTGAGTCGTGTTGGGTTGAGAATGTGCTGGAGGCGCTCGATGAGCCGGGCGAGTGGGTCTTGAATACGAAGGAGGGCAGGCTCTACCTGTGGCCGAGAAGCAAGACATCGCCCAAGGGCATCATGGCACCCTTGTTGAAGGAATATGTCCGCGTCGAAGGCCATGTGGATGAGCAGGGGCCGAAGGACATTCCTGTGCGCAATCTGTGCTTCCGCGGCCTTGCGTTTGTGCATGGCGAGCGCGATTCGCTGACGACCGATGATAAGGGTCTTCAACACGATTGGGAGATGCACGACAAGGCCAACGCCCTGGTGCGTCTGCGCGGCGCTGAGAACTGCGTCATCGAGACGTGTCACTTTGCTCACAGCGGCGGGACTGCGATCCGGGTGGATCTGCATGGGCAGCAGAACCGGATTGTCGGCAATCACATTGAATATATCGGGGGAACCGGCGTTCTGTTGTGCGGCTACGGTCCGGGAACCAAAGATGTCAACCATCACAATGTGGTCTATAACAACCATATTCATCATACCGGCGAAGTCTATTCGCATTCTCCGGGCGTGTTTGTGTGGCAGAGCGGCGAGAACCGCGTGGCAAACAACCTGATCCACCACACGCCCTACGCAGGGATCATCGTTTCCGGCGTCATGACTGCGTTTTTCGGAAAGAGAGATGGAGGCCGGGAGTTGGCTCGAACGATCCGGTGGCATGAAGTAGGCGGCAAGCCGGGTGAACGAACGCTGGATCAGGTCAGGCCGTTTCTGCATTCACACGACAATCGCATTGAATACAACGAGATTCACCATGCGATGGAGCAACTCGGCGACGGCAACGGAATCTACATTCGCGGGGCGGGTGCGGGGAACATGATCCGCCGCAACTATATTCACCATCTTCTCGCTCCTGTTAGTATGCAGTCCGCCATCCGAACTGACGGCGGGCAGCGCGATACGCTGATCGCCGAGAATGTGATCTACAAGTGTGTTTCGCACGGTATCCATCTTAAGTTGAATAACCGTGCGGAGAACAACATCATTGTCGATCTCATCGAACCCACGCACAGGGGCAAGAAAGCCCCAGTCTGTTTCTTTAGACTGCGCGAAGGGCCGATGACGGGCGGTTCGATCCAGCGGAATGTCCTCTATGATACAGGGAGCCGTGGCACATTTTTCGATCAAGGCAGGAATCCTCGGCTTCCGGCGGCGTGGGCCAAGGAAGGCGACACGGATTACAACATTTACTATTGCGCAGGAGATCCCAAATGGGGTCAGCAAGAGCTTGAGAAGGCGCAGCGCGACGGAATCGACGCCCACAGCCTGGCCGTCGATCCGCTCTTTGTTGATCCGGAGAATGGCGACTTCAGGTTCAAGGCGGGATCACCCGCGCTGAAAATGGGCATTGTCCCGATTGATCTGTCGAAGGTTGGCCTGAAAAAGTGAGTGCGGGATGCTGATGTGACTGAATGGGGAGGAAGCATACTCATCGACCAGGGAAGGTCCTTCATCCCACGATTAGAGAGAGGGTTTCCGATGAGGGTGTTCCTTCTTGTCCTCGGCTTCGTGAGCGCCGCTGCATGGGCCGACCTGCCGCCGTCGCACGGGCTGGACGAGGTGAGTCACACGCGAGTGGAACTGCGTGGCGGGTTCTGGGGCCCACGGCTGAAGACCCATCACGAGGTGACCGTCCCTCACGCGCTCGATTGTCTGGAGAAGGCGGGGCACGTCACCAACTTCGACAAGGCGGCCGGCGTGTTCGATGGCCCGCTCCAAGGCCACCATGCTTTCGACTCGGATCTTCACAAGGCCCTCGAAGGGGCACTGTACTCGCTGGCTCATCGCGACGACCCCACGTTGCGCCGGCGCGTGGAAGGCATCCTCGACCGCATCCTGGCCGCTCAGCAAGAGGACGGGTTCCTGATCTCGTGCTACATCGTCAAGGACCCCGACAAGCGGTGGGACGAGTTGCGGTTGGAGCACCAGTTGTACAACGCGGGCCACTTCTTCGAGATGGCGGTCGAGCACCATCGGCTGACCGGGCAGACGAAGGTGCTCGACGCGGCGAGGCGATTTGCCGACCACATCGACGGCGTTTTCGGACCCGGCAAGCGGTATGACGTGGGGGGGCACGAGGAGGTCGAACTGGCCCTCGTCAAACTCTACCGCGCCACGGGCCGGCGGCGGTACCTGGAATTGTCGCGGTTCTTCCTGGACGAGCGCGGCCACGCCCACGGGTTGGAGCGCAAGCCCTTCGATCCCAAGAGCGTTTCGACGGAACTGCCGACATTCAAGCCCCCGCTGACCCAGGATCAGCGCCGCACCGTTCGGCGCGCCCGCAACAGCATCCGCAACGGCCGCATGCAGGACCACAAGCCGCTGACCCAGCAGCACGAGGCGGTAGGCCACGCCGTCCGGGCCGGATACGTCTACTCGGCGATGGCCGATATCGCGCGTTTCATGGACGCCCCGGCCTACGAACTGGCCCTGGACGATCTCTGGCGCGACGTGGTGAGCCGGAAGATGTACCTGACCGGGGGCATCGGCACGGCCCAGTATCACGATGAGGGCTTTGGAGACCCGTACCTGCTGCCCAACCAGTCGGCCTACTGCGAGTCGTGCGCGGCCGTCGCCCACGTGCTCTGGCAGCACCGGATGAGCCTGCTCAAAGGGCAGGCCAGGTACGCCGACGTGATGGAACTCGCGCTGTACAACGGTGTGCTCTCGGGGATTTCCATCTCCGGCGACGCGTTCTTCTACCAGAACCCGCTGGCCGGCAAAGGCGGACGCCGATCGTCGTGGATAGGCCTGGCCTGCTGCCCGACGAACCTCACGCGCATCATCCCGCAGGTCGGCGGATTGGCGTATGCCCGGGGCAAGCGGCAGGTGTACGTCAACCTCTACCTCGCCGGCGAGGCCGCGATCAAGATGGATGACGGCACGACGGTCACCCTGGTCCAGCAGACCGACTACCCGTGGGACGGCCGCGTGCGGCTGACGGTCACGCCGGATCAGACGGCCGAATTCACCCTGTGTCTGCGGATCCCCGGTTGGGCACGCGGCCGACCCGTTCCCAGCGACCTGTACCGCTTCGCCGACCCCGATGTCCCGCCGGTCGGGCTGAAGGTCAACGGCCAGGCGACCAGTCCTTCCCCGCGAGACGACGGCTACGTCCACTTGCAGCGTCGTTGGCAGGCCGGGGACGTGGTTGAACTCGACCTGCCGATGCCGGTCCACCGGGTGTACGCGCACGAGAAAGTCGAGGCCGACCAGGGCAGGGCGGCGCTCGTGCGCGGCCCGATCGTTTACTGCCTCGAGGCCGTAGATCATCCCGAAGTGGACTTGCTCAACGTCTCGCTGCCGCGCGAGGCGGAACTGTCTGCCGAGCACCGGCCGAGCCTCCTGGGCGGCGTGACGGTCCTGTGTGCCAAGGGCGAGGATAGTCAGCAGCGGGGTGTGGACCTTACGGCCGTGCCCTATTACGCCTGGGCAAACCGCGGCACCGGAGCCATGACGGTTTGGGTGAACGAACAATGAACTCCATCGGCAAACACCGCCATGCCGGACCCGCAGTCGAAACCACCAGGTCTCCTCAGCCCCTTGACCCGACCGTGCCGTGAGCGATTCGCGCCCGGAGGTCTGAGCCGCCTTCCGCGGCAAAGGGCACTGACAGAGCCGCGGGATAGACTGAGAATCGGGGGCCGCGGCCGGCCTAATCCGTGTTCACTCATCCACAGAGGGCCCGCTCGGTGGTGTCGGCCGACGCGCCGACGCGTGATACGAAAGGACGTGACCAGTGACGACTACGACAAAGCGCCTGTTGAGTGTGGTTGTTCTCATGGCCGTGGTTGCGGTGGCGGCGGTTCAGCCAGCCGAGGCGGGGCAGGCGGGCAAGAGCCCGGTGAAGGTGTTTATCCTGGCCGGCCAGTCGAACATGGAGGGCGCGGGGGCCATCAAGGGCAGCGAGAGGAACGGCGGCAAGGGGAGCCTGGAGTACCTCGTCAAGGATCCCGCCACGGCGAAGCAGTTCGCGCACACCGTGGACAAAGACGGCAAGTGGGTGGTCCGCGACGACGTGTGGATCTGGTACCTCGGCCGCAAGGGCGGCCTGACGGCCGGCTACGGGGCGCGGAGCGACCGCATCGGCCCGGAGTTTCAGTTCGGTCACGTCATGGGCGACGCCTGCGACAACCAGGTGCTGCTGATCAAGACGGCGTGGGGCGGCAAGAGCCTGGCGAAGGATTTCAGGCCGCCGAGTTCCGGCGGCGAAGTCGGGCCGTTCTACACCGAGATGCTCAAGCACCTCAAGGACGTGCTGGCGGACCTCAAGACGCACTTCCCGGACTACGACGGGAAGGGCTACGAGATCGCGGGCTTCGGCTGGCACCAGGGGTGGAACGACGGGTGCGGCGCCGACATGGTCGCCGAGTACGAGACGAACATGGCCAACTTCATCCGCGACGTGCGGAAGGCCCTCGGCGTCAAGGACCTGCCGTTCGTCATCGCCGACAGCGGCTTCGGCGGCCGCAACCAGAAGGTGGACCGGCGCCTGGGCATTCGCAAGGCCCAGGCCGCCGTCGCCAGGTACCCCGAGTTCAAGGGCACGGTGTTCTGCGTGGAGACGCAGGACTACTTTCGGCCGCCGGAAGAGTCGCCCTCGCGGCAGGGTTACCACTGGAACGGCAACGCCGAGACGTACTTCCTGATCGGCAACGGTATGGGCGAGGCAATGAAGAGTCTGGCTGCCGCCGGCACCAAGAGCATAGCCGGCAAGGCACGCGCCAAGACGAAGTAAGGCGGGTTCGGATCCCGAAGCGCTGGAGGATTGCCCTCACGCCCTGCCGCCGCTTCTCCTGTGCTTGCCGGTTTACGCGCCCGATTGAGTCGGTGATGACAAGTCGATTCACGACGGCGCCCGGCAAGATGCGCGAGAGAATCTCCCCCCGCTATTGGCAGGGCCGGGAGGCAGAATAGGATCACCGGAAAGACCACGGTGGTCGTGGGCGCGAGTCTCTCTGGGAAACGCCGGCTAGGAAAGGTCCGGAGCAGTTGGGAAGGCCGACCATGATCCCGGGCAGAAGACCATCGAGCCAACGCGGCAGGACGTGTGGCATTCCACTCATCTTCGTTTGCGCCCTGTGCTCCTGGGCGATAGCGGCAGAAACGCGGGTGACCCTGGCCAATGCCCACATCCGCGTGACGCTCGAGAAGGGAGGCGGGGCGTGGAGGCTGGCGCATCTCGCCCGCAGCGATGGCGAGGACGGTCTGGCCGTCAACAGTGACGAGTTCGAAATCCTGCTGTTTGACGGCTCGCGGTACACCGCAGCGGACTATGCGCATGGTGGCGGGCCGACGCGCGGCCGCCAGGCGGGTCGCGAGACGGTCTGCATCGACTACCGGCGGAAGGCAAGCACGCCGCAGACCGCCCCGCAAGGGATCACCGTCCACTACACGCTCGGAGACGGCCCGTACGTCCGCAAGAGTATCTGCCTGGCAATGCGCGAAGGCGAGAAGGTTGACCGCCTGCAGGTGCTGCGATTCTCGACGGATCGAGAAGCCTCGCGCGGCGGCCTGGGGCAGCCGGTCTTCATCGGCAACTGGTTCTTCGGCGTCGAGTATCCGGGCTTCTACAGCCGTCACAGCGACGGCTTCGTCGAGCCGGACTTCATGTATCGGATCCCCTACGACATCGACCTGGAAGGCGGCGACCGGGAGCACGCGCCGCGCAGGGGGTTGGTCACGCTCTTCCACTTCCCGGGCCGTGCCCGACGTCAACCGGACAAAACGTGGGGCATCCAAAGCAGGACGGCCGTCATCGGCATCAGCCGC
>Ga0307379_10005749_pt1 | contig 17194 bp, 14 predicted proteins | sample UN2MG_FD_202237 | JGI IMG/M metagenome (GOLD analysis project Ga0307379, IMG submission 202237) | Soil microbial communities from Risofladan, Vaasa, Finland - UN-2 | ecosystem: Environmental > Terrestrial > Soil > Coastal area > Acid sulfate soil | place: Finland: Risofladan, Vaasa | collected... | reverse complement strand
GTCAGGACGTAGACGACCTCGACCTGGTCGTCATCGAGCCAGGGCGCCAGGTTCGCGGTGCAGGGCACGCCGAGTTCGTCGGCGGTCCGCCGGGCCCGCTCGGTGTCGAGATCGACGACGGCCACCAGGTGCGTGCCGGAGGTCTGCGTGATGTCTTTGGCGCGTGCGTGGCCCATGCCGAGGCCGACCACGACAAAGCCGACCGGCTCGTAGTCGCGCGTGACGGAGGCGAAGTCGGGCCCGGCCTCCTTGGCCATGCCGGGCGCGGCGGAGGGCCAGGCCCGCTTCAGCGCGTCGAAGACCTTCTTCGACTGGTCGGCGCCGCTGACGGCGTCGGGAACCGGGTTGTGCGTCTCGATGCTGACGGGTCCCTGCAGACCGTGGTTGTCGAGGGCCTGGAGCACACGGTCCCACGGCACGAGGTCGCCCAGGTCGGGCAGGATGCCCGTTGCCTTGACGTGGACGCACCGCGTGCGGTGGGCGAGGCGCTGGAGGTACGCCTCGTCATCGGCGGCGCGGAGATCGCTCGCGAACCACTCGTTGTGGACGTCCCACGCCAGTCCCCAGGGCGGGCGGCCGAGGGCGTCGAGGACCGCGAGGACCTCGGCCGTCGTGACGCCGCAGTTCTCGAAGGCCAGGATGAGGCCGGCCTCCGCGGCCCGGTCGGCCAGGGGACCGAAGGCGTCGAGCACCTGCTGCATGAGGTCGGGCTGGACGGCCAGGCGGGCGCGCTGCGCCGCGTCGGGCTGCCAGAAGAAGAAGGAGCGGACGAGGCGGCAATCGAGTGCGTCGGCGGCCCGGATGATGCCTTCGAGTTTCTCGGCCTCGGCCGCCAGGCGCTCGGCGTCGGGCAGGTGCACTTTGGCCAGCGACGATTGGAGGCACGCGACCTGCACGCCGTGCTTCGTGAGGAGCGTCTTGACGTCGGCCAGTTCGTCGGCGCTGAGGACCTCAAAGGCCTTGCGGAAGATCTGCCCGCGCAGGTCCACGTGCCGCATGCCCCACGATTCGATGATGGGCAGGGCCTGCGCCACGTCCAGGCCGAGTTCGTCGGTGAAGATCGAGCGGATCATGGCGCTATCTCGCTTGGCCTCCCAGGCCGATGCGTAGCCACACCGCAGGCCAGGTGGCACGGCAGCCCGAAGGGCGGCCGTGTTGGACACCGGGTGCCCACGGCCGCGGCTGCGCCGCTGCCGTGCCACCCGCGCTAAACACGTACGATGTATTCACCCGGGGCTGAGTATGCACCGGCAACCTTACCGGCCGGGTGTGGCGCACACAAATCAAAAGCGGCGTTTGCGCTGGGAGAGGAATCGGCACAGGGCTTTGTCGAAGGCGGTGCTGGTGGTCATGCAGACGAAGTCGCCGCCCAGTTCGCGGACGCCGCGCTCGTACCCGGCGACCAGGTCGCCGACGCGCCGGGTGTACGCCTCGCGGATGTGGTCGGCGTCGGTGACGACGCGGTTGCCGGTCTCGGGGTCCTCGAGGACGACGGGGCCGGTGAGGTCGAGTTCGGTCTCCATGGCGTCGAGGATCTGGAAGACGACGACGTCGTGGCCGCGGTAAGCCAGGTGTTTGAGCGCGTCGAGGACGGGCTCCGGTTCGTCCACGAGGTCCGACAGGAGCAGGATCAGGCTTCGGCGTTTGACCCGCCGCGCGACGGCATGGAGGCCCGGGGCCAGGTCCGTCGGCCCGTCGCCTTGCGCGCCGGCGAGTTCGGCGAGGATCCGGACGAGTTGGCGTCGGCCTCCGCGGGGGCGCAGGAGGTGGTTCAGCCGCGACCCGAGAAGGCCCAGGCCGACGGCGTCCCTCTGGTGCGTCAGGAGGTATCCGAGTGCGGCGGCCAGTGCGGTGGCGTATTCGAGTTTGGTCATGGCGTCGGGCCGGCCGGCGTAAGCCATACTGCGGCTGGTATCGACGAGGACGTACGCCTCGAGATTCGTTTCGGCCTGGAAGGTCCTGATGTAGAGGCGGTCGGTCTTGGCCCAGGCGGTCCAGTCGAGCCGCCTGGGGTCGTCGCCGGCGACGTACTTGCGGTGCTCGGAGAATTCGAGACTCAGTGCCCGGTACGGCGAGTTGTTGAGGCCTGCCAGGAACCCCTCGACGATGAACTTGGCCCGTAGGTCGAGCCGCTGGACGCGGCGTGCGATCTCGGGCACGAGGTATTGCTCCGGGCGAACCATGGTCTACTCGGCGGCGGCGCCGACGGGGACGCCGGCGTAGCGTTTGACGGGCGGTTCGGGGACGTCGGCCAGGAGGCGTTCGATGATGCCGACGGCGTCGATGCCGGCGGCCTCGGCCGCGAAGTTGGCAGCCACCCGATGCCGAAGGACCGGCACCGCCGCCGCACGAATGTCGTCCACGGCCACGGCGGCCCGTCCGGCCATGGCTGCCAGGGCCTTGGCGGCCAGGATGAGATGCTGGCCGGCGCGCGGCCCGGCGCCCCAGTCCACCATCTCCTTGACGAGGTCGGGCGCGCTGGGGTCGGCCGGCCGCGTGGCCCGCACGAGTTTCGTGGCGTAGGCCACGACGTACCGCGATGCGGGGACCGAGAGGACGGCCTCCTGGAGAGAGCGAATCTCATCGGCCCCGAGGATGCGGGCCACCGGCTGAGAGGAGAGGCCGGTCGGCGTCATCAGGATGCGTTCCTCGTCGGCGGCCGAGGGGTACGGCACGTGGATGGCGAACAGGAACCGGTCGAGTTCGGCCTCCGGCAGCGGATACGTTCCCTCCTGCTCGATGGGGTTCTGTGTGGCGATGACGAAGAAGGGTTGGGGCAGGTCGTAGGTCTGCTGGCCGACGGTGACCTGGCGTTCCTGCATGGCTTCGAGCAGGGCCGACTGGGTTTTGGGCGGCGCGCGGTTGATCTCGTCGGCCAGGATGATCTGGGCGAAGATCGGTCCGGGCACGAATCGGAACTCGCGGCGACCGTCCGGCGACTGGTCCACCACGTCGGTGCCGGTGATGTCGGAGGGCATCAGGTCGGGGGTGAACTGGATGCGTTTGAACGAGAGGTCGAGCGCCGCGGCCACCGTGCGGACCATCATGGTCTTGGCAAGGCCCGGCACGCCGACCAGCAGGCTGTGTCCGCCGACGAAAACGGTGGCCAACATCTGGTCAATGGTCCGGCGTTGTCCTATAATGCGGCGGCCGACCTCGGCGACGAGGCGGTCGCGGACACGTTTGAATTCGTCAAGTCGCTGGTCGAAATCCATGTCGGCCCTATTGGGCAACCCGGCAGTTGTAAGTCGTTTTTTGGAATACGGTTACGTCTGGTGCGTCTGAAACGTTTGCTTAACGGCCGCCCACGGCGTTAGTCGATAACTGGCGCGAGGCCCCAGGGAACCGCAGACGAGGCACCCGATGCTCGCACGTTGCACAACCGTGGCACGCCGCGTGCCGAGGGTCCGCGCCCTGTTCTTATCGGCGATTGCGTTGGCGGCGGTTAGCGCTTTTCCTCCGGGCACAGGGGCTGCGACACCGCCCACCGGGAGCCAGGTCCGCGCCACCATCCTGCGGGCCGTCGAAGCCCTGAAACGTGCCCAGCGTCCCGGCGGCCGGTGGCCCGATTACGCCCAGACGGGCGGTGTCACGGCCCTGGTGACCTACGCGCTGCTTCAGGCGGGCGTGTCGCCCGACGACAAGAGCGTGGCGGGCGCCCTGGAGACGGTCCGGCTGCTCAAGAACGAGAGCACGTACGTTGTGTCGCTGAAGGTGCTGTCTTTGGCGGCGGCGGACCCGGCGCGGTACAAGGCCGAGATTCAGGCGGCCGTGGACTGGCTCGTGGCCCTGCAGCACGCGACCGGCGCGTGGGGTTACGGCAAACCCCCTGCTTCGGCGATGGCGGGCCTGAAGGTAGAGGGGGCGCTGGAGGCCGCCCGCAGCGAGGCCGAACTGAACCGGGCCTACCAACGGCCCGATGCCTCGAACACGCAGTTCGCGATCCTGGCGCTGAGCGAGGCCGACCGCGCGGGTGCTCGCGTGCCGACCGACGTGTGGCAGAAGGCCGACCGCCACTTCCGCGCCACGCAGTTGCCCGGCGGCGGATGGGGGTACGTCTATCACGATCCCGACCCGGCCGAGGCCTACGGGAGCATTACGGCGGCGGCGGTCGCGAGCCTTCACCTGTGTCACGAGCGGCTGGCCAGGAAGGAGCAGGCCGAGACGACGGTGGAGCGGCTGGCGGCCATTGAGCGCGGCATCGAGTGGATCGCCCGGAACTATACGCTCAAGGAGAACCCCAACCGCGAACTCGCCTGGTACTACTTCTGGCTCTATGCCCTGGAGCGGGCCGGGGTGACCTCGGGACGGCAAACCTTCGGCGACCACGACTGGTTCCTCGAAGGCACGACCCTGCTGGTGCGGGGTCAGCGCGGCGACGGCCGCTGGACCGACCGGCTGTACCACGACGCGCTGTGCCTGCTGTTCCTGGCCAAAGGGTTCAAACCGCTGATCGTGCAGCGGCTTGAATGGGAGGGGCAGTGGCGGCGCGATCCGCGGGACCTGGATCACCTGGTCCGGTTCCTGGAGGATCGCGTGGGCGGCGAGAGGGTCGATTGGCGGAGCCTCGGCAGCGATTCGCCGCTCGCCGACTACCTGGCGGCGCCCATCCTGCACGTGACCGGGCGGGGGGCGCTGCGGATGCTGGCGGCGTCGGTCCCGCGGCTAAAGGAGTACGTCGAGCAGGGCGGGCTGATCCTGTTCGACGCCCAGGGCGGCGATGCGGCGTTTGCCGAGAGCGTGCGACGGACGCTGGCCGAGCAGTTCCCCGGGTCGAAATTCGCGCCGCTCGAGGCAGGCCATCCGCTGGCGCATGCCGTTCACCGTCTCGTGCCGAAGGACATCGAGATCATGGCCGTCGGTTGTCGCGCGGCCGTCGTCCTGGCGCCGAAAGGGATAGGCGATGCGTGGGCGGCGGCGAATCCGGACCGGGCCGACGATGCGCTGCGATTCGGCGAGAACCTGGCCGTGTATGCGACGGGCGGTGAGCGTCTGCCCGACCGGCTCAGCGTTGCCACGCTGCTGGAGATGCCGGCGGAGTCCGAGCCCGTGATGGTGGCGCGCGGCGCGAGCCGTATCGGCCAGATCCAACACGACGGCGACTGGCGGCCCCGGCCCTACGCGATGCCGGCGCTGCTGAAGGACCTGGCGGAGCGGTTCGGCGTCGCGATCAACAGCCGGCCCGTTCCGGTTCGGCTGGCCGAGGCGAACCGCGGCGCCTTCGACATCCTGTACCTGACGGGCCATTACGCGTTCCACCTGTCGGACGCCGAGCGTGCCGCGCTGAGGCAGTTCCTGGAGGAGGGGTTCCTGTGGGTCCACTCGTGCTGCGGGCGGGAGGCGTTCGACAAGGCCGTCCGCGACCTGGTGGCCGACCTGTTCCCGGACGCCGAACTCAAGGAACTGCCGCCCGACCACGATCTGTACAGCGGCAAGGTGGGCACGCGTATTGAGGAGGTCGAGTACTCCCCTGCCGTCAAGGCCGAGTTGCCCGACCTGGACAAGCCGGTGCTGCTCGGTCTTGAGCGCGGGGGACGCCTCGTGATGGTCTACAGCCCGTACGGCCTGGCGGACGGGATGGACGGCCTGAGGACGTTCGGCGCGCGGACGGTGGCGCCGGACGATGCGCGGCAGTTGGCGATCAACATTCTGCTGTACGCCAAGACGGGGCCGATCGGATCGGAACCGCCCGAGCCGGAGCCGTAGGTCGTCGAGCCGGCCGTTATTGCGTTGAGGCGCCCCCGGGGGGCGTGCTATAGTCCCGGCGAACCCAAGTCGCCGGAGAAGCCGCCGTGGGGGACTTCCGCAGCCGCATCACCTTTGGCCGCGCCGTCGTCCTGGTCATCGCGCTGGGCGCCCTGTTCATCCTCTTCACGGTTCTCTCGGCGGTCGATTGGCGAACGGGCGAGGTCCGCTGGCCGTTCTTCCTGCGTTGGGACAATCTGGTTGACCTGGTCGGCTCGTGCGCCATCAACCTGACGCTGGGTGTGGGGATGACGTTCGTCATTATCGGCGCGGGGATCGACCTGTCGGTCGGCCGCCTCATCGCCCTGACGCACGTCGTGCTGGTCGTGGTGGCCAATGCCACCGGCTCGTTCAGCGTCGGTCTGGCGGCGTGTCTGGGGTGCGGCCTGGCGGCGGGATTGGCGAACGGGGCGGTGAGCGTCCGCTGGCGCATTCCCTCGTTCATCGTGACGCTCGGCATGATGATGGTGGCGCGGGGCCTGGCGATGGTGGCGGCGGGGGGAAAGAGCGTCGGGTCCGACATCGACTCGCCGGTCATCGTTCAACGGTTCCTGCCCATTGCGGTGAGCCTGGCGGTGGTGGTCGTCGGGCACGTGGTCCTGACCTCGACCATCTTCGGGCGGCACGTGTTTGCGGTGGGCGGCAGCCCGGAGGCGGCGCGGCTGTGCGGCATTCGGGTCGGCCTGGTGCGGATCGTCACGTTCCTGGCGAGCGGCCTGTGTGCGGGGCTGGCGGGCCTGGTGTACTGGTCGCGGAACAGCCTGGGCGACCCGCTGGCCGGCGACGGTCTGGAACTGTACGCCATTGCGGCGGTCATCGTCGGCGGGACGAGCCTGTCGGGCGGGCGAGGGAGCGTCGTCGGCACCTTCCTGGGGGCGCTGATCATGGGCGTTCTGCAGTACGGCCTCGACTCGATGCTGGTGCAACCCCGGTGGCAATGGGTTATAATCGGCGCGGTGGTCATCGTAACGGTCCTCGTGGACCGGCTGAAACGGAGCGAATAGCCATTGTCGAGCCCGCCGCGGCCCCTTGTAGCCGCGACCTTTTAGCCGCGACCCGAAGGGGAGCGCGGCGACCAGGATTGCGTCATTCAACTCAGAAGGAGCAACTCATGAACCTTTCACGATGGATCGTACTCGTTGCGGCGTTCGCGATGGTGTGCGCCGGCTGCCAGGACGAACCGCAGCCGAACGGCATGGCCCGCGCCCACATCGCCCTCATCTACAAGGCCACGACAAACCCGTTCTTCCAGGCCATGGAGAAGGGCGCCCGCGAGAAGGCCGACGCGTTGCACGTCGCCCTCGAGGTGGCCGGCATCCCGTCTGAGACCGACGTGGACCGCCAGGCCAACCTGGTGCGCAACATGCTGAACCGGCAGGTCGAGGCCATCATCATTGCGCCGGCCTCCAGCGTGGGTATCGTGGCGCCGCTGCTGAGGGCCCAGGAGCAGAAGATTCCCATCATCAACATCGACAACCGCATCAGCCAGGAGGAGGCGGCCAAGCAAGGCCTGAAGGTGGCCACCTTCATCGGGCCCGACAACTTCGAGGGGGCGAAGAAGGTGGGGGCCTACGCCTGCGACCTCATCAAGAAGAAACTGAAGGCCGATGAGAAGGGCCGCGTGCTCATCCTGCGCGGCATCGACGGCGTCGAGAACGCCGAGGCCCGACGCGCAGGATTCGAGGCCGCCGTCAAGGACGCGGGACTGGAAGTGGCCGGCAGCGAGTCGGCCCACTGGCATACCGACGAGGCCCAGCGCGTCACGAGCGCCCTCCTGGCCGCCAACCCCGACGTCCACGGCGTCCTGTGCGCCAACGACAAGATGGCCCTGGGGGCGATTGCGGCCGTGAAAGCGCGGGGCAAGATCGGCCGGATCGTCATCGTCGGATACGACAACATCGACCTCGCGCGCGAGGCGATGAAGCGCGGCGACATGCACGCCACCATCGAACAGAACCCCGCCATGATGGGAGCCCTGGGCGTCGAGTGCGCCCTCAAGGCGCTCGACGGCGAAACGCTTCCCGAAGTCACCCCCGTGCCGGTCCAGTTGATCACGCCCGACGACGTGAAGTAGGCGTGGCAACCAGCGCCGGCCGGGCGATGTGACTAGCCACGACCGGGCGATGTGACTAGCCGCGACCGCGTGATGAGACCATCGGCAATTGACTAGCCGCGACCGTGCGATGAGACCATCGGCAATTGACTAGCCGCGACCGGGCGATGAGACTAGCCGCGACCGTAAGAGAGCGGCGCCGTTGCGACTGGCGGCGCCACGTCCGGTCGCTCGAATGCGATTGACTTGCGGTCGCCATGACCGCTCACGGTCAGCGGCGTCAGGTGGACCGGGTCGGCCCGATGCCGACGGCCATCTGGACGGTGCCCTTGACGAGTTGGACGAAGGCCTTGTCGGCGGGAACCACGTCGCCGGCGGGGTCGGTTTCCTCGACCAGCACCTTCACCTTCCGCTGGTGGCGCTCGTGCACGACCATGACGCGGAACTTTTTGCTCGGCAACTCCTTCCCCGCCACGCGGCTGGTCCAGCCGGTGTAGATGACCCCGCTGTCCTGGAAGGCGTTCTTCTCGGCGCGCTCCAGGTAGAACAGCCGCGACAGGGCCCCGACGAGTTGGTCCCAGGCCTGGTCGTTCGAGAGGCCCTGGCGCACGTTGACCTCGGCCGTGCCGGGTTCGGGGTCCAGGCCGAGGGCGCTGCAACCGGCCATAACAACCATCAGGGCGATGGCGACCGACCAGACGAGACGACGCGTCCGCGCAGACATGAGAGGCCCCCTTGTACCAGTCCCGCCTCTACATCGGCGCTTTGGGAGCGGCTCAACACCGAATTCGGACCAGGGCGCTCAGGAGGCGCTCCACGTCGTCGTCGGTGTGCTCGGCCGTCACGCTGACGCGCAGGCGGCTGGTGCCGGGGGGGACGGTCGGCGGGCGGATGGCCGGGCAGAAGATGCCCTCCTCCAGCAGCGCAGCCGCAAACGCCAAGGCACGCTCAGGGTCGCCGAGAATGATGGGAATGATCGGCGTCGAGAAAAGGGAGAAAAGGGGACATTCTGCTTTTTGGCCTTGCGGTTCGCGATGGCTGGGTTGCGTGCCTGCAGAAAAAGTAGAATGTCCCCTTTTCTGCTCTTTTTTGGCGCCGACGTCGAAGCCTTCTTCCCGCAGGCGCGTGCGCAGGCGCCGGGCGAGGGCCAGCAGGCGCCGGCGCCTCTCGGGTTCGGCGCGGACAATCTGAAGCGCCGCTCTCGCGGCCTCGCAGGCGGCCGCAGGCAAGGCGGTCGTGTAGATGAACGGCCGCGCGCGGTTGACGATGAGGTCGCACACGTCGCGCGATGCCGCCACAAACCCGCCGATGCCGCCCAGCGCCTTCGAGAGCGTCCCGACGCTTGCGGTGATGCCCTCTGTGACGCCGAGTTCTTCGGCCAGTCCGGCGCCGGTGGGGCCGAGGACGCCGATGGCGTGGGCCTCATCGAGAACGAGCATGCAGTTCCCGCTGCGGCACAGGTCGGCGAGTTCGGCAAGCGGCGCGCAGCGGCCGTCCATCGAGAAGACGGTGTCGGTGACGAGCAGCCGCCGGCCGGTCCCGCCGCGGTGCTCCTCGAGAAGGCGCGCTGCCGCCCCGGCGTCGGCCTGCGGATACCGCACGAGCCGCGCCCCCGACAACCGCACCGCATCGTACAGGCTGGCGTGGTTGGCCCGATCCATGACGACCGTGTCGCCGCGGCCGGCAAGGGCGGTGACGACGCCGAGGTTCGTCATGTAGCCGGTGGGGAAAACGAGGGCCGCTTCGGTGTGCTTGAAGGCGGCGAGGTCGGCTTCGAGCGCCGCGTGGGCCTCGGTATGGCCGGAGACGAGGCGGCTGGCGCCGGCGCCCCATCCCCATCGCTCGATCCCCTTGCGTGCGGCCTCCTTGATGCGTGGGTCGTTCGCGAGGCCCAGGTAGTTGTTCGACGCGAACTGAAGGACCCGGCGCCCTGCGATCTCGACGTGCGGCCCGGCTCCGCCCGGACAAAGCCCGGCTTCGCCGTGGCGACGCCCGGCAGCCGAGCCGAGCGCAACGAGGCGGCGGTGCAGGCCCTTCGCCTTCAGACGAGAGAGCGTTTCGCGGATGAAGTCGGGGTCGGGCATGGCATCGGCGCCTGCTACATGTCATTGTCGGAGAACGTGACCCGCCGCTGCCGCGGCGGGCTCGGTACCGGGCTCGATGGCGGGCTTGACAGCGGGTTCGGTAACGGGCTCGAGGCCGAGGTCGGCTTCAGCGATTCTAGACGCCGCCGCCGGCGATGTAAACGGTTTCGCCGGTGATGAATCCGTCGGTCTCGCCGGCCAGCCAGACGACGGCCCGTGCGATGTCGTCCACGTGGCCGCACTTGCCGATGGGGATCGACGCCTCGAACCGTTTCATCCGCTCCGGTTCGGTGGCCTTCTCGTGAAAGGGCGTGAGGGTAACGCCCGGCGCGACGGCGTTGACGCGGATACCGTCGGCCGCCACCTCGCTCGCCAGGCCCTTGACGAACGTGACCAGGGCGCCCTTGGCGGTGGCGTAGTGGACGCTGTTTCCGCCGCCGCCGGAACGGGCCGCCACCGAGGCGTTGACGATGATGTTGCCGCGCTTCGCCTTCAGCATGGGCCCCAGCGCCGCCCGAACCGTGTAGAAGACGCTGTCGAGGTTCAAGGCGATGACGCGGTGCCAGAGGCGGTCGGGCATCCGTGCGATGGAACTTCGCTTGATGAGTCCGCCGGCGTTGGCGAAGAGGATGTCGATGGGGCCGAACGTCTTGACGAAGTCGCGGACCATCGCCTTGGCGCAGTCGGGGTCGCAGACGTCGCACTCGTAGAGTTCGGCCCGGCGGCCGAGGGCTTCGACCTTCTTCGCGACGCCCTGTGCAGCCCGTTTCGACTTGCAGTAGTTGATGCCGACGTCGCACCCCGCCTCGGCCAGGGCGACGGCCGCCGCGGCGCCGATGCCCGTCGAAGCGCCCGTGACAAGAACGGTCCGGCCCGTGAGATCGGTCATGGGAAACCCCCCATCGCAGAGTCCGAAGAGATGTATACCTTGAGCCTATCGCGCGGCAAATGGAAAGGCAAGGGGCGGCCGAAAATCGGCGCAGCAACGTCATAATGTCCGGTTCGTGCAACGTCGAATTGCCCTCTTTCCGGGGCGTTTTTTGGAGAGAGGGCAGGCACGGGCGGGGCCTTACTTGGGCTCCTTCTTGTCTTCGCCTTGGGGTACGCGGTGGGCCTCGACGCCGGGTTTGACGGATGGCTTGTCCTCGGGGGCGAATTTGACGGTGCTTGAGAGGGGTTTGGCTTCAACGACCTCGGCGACGACGCCCTCGGTTGCCGACGTGCCCAGGGCGAACGTGCTGCCGGGCCGGGCGCCGTCTTCGGAGCCGATGTCGAGGACGGCCGTGCCGCTTGCCGAGTCCACGCTTGCCACCTTGATGGGTTCGACGATGTCGGCCAGTTGATCGACCAGGTCTTCGGCGGCCCGTTTGACGGCGACGAGCGGCTGGAGGGCGGCGCCGCAGGCCACGGCCTTCACCTCTCCGGTCTCGACCTTGTAGACGGTCAGGTACATGACGGCGGCGCGGCGTGGGTCCACGCGGATGCGCTGTCGGCGGATCTCGGCCTTGACGGCATCGAGGGCGGGGTCGTCCTGGGGCAGGCCGCCCACGGGGTAGTAGTTGCCTTCGAGGATGTAGTGGACGCCGATGAGTCGTCCGGGTTGGGGCGTGGTTTTCGGGTCGGTGGCCTTGGTTTTGCCGAACTCGAGTTCGCGGACGATTTCGAGGATGCGTTCGCGTTCGATGACGATGAACTCGCGGCTTTCGAGGAGTTCGCGCATGAGGAACTGTCGGATGGGCGGCGGCATGGAGACGGGCACGTTCTCGGTGCCGTCCTGGAGAAGCCACTGGGTGGTCTTGCCGTCGGGGCGGGTCCGGGTTTCGCTGAGGCCGCGCCCGAAGGGCAGGTAGTCGGCCAGGCGCATGACGTCGCCCGGCCGCATCAGCGCCACGACGGGTCGGCGTTCGCGTTTGACCTCCCTGAGTTGGTGATCGTAGTCGAAGGTGGCGGGCGCCTTGGTCGCCGCGGGCGCCGGGGGCGGCGGGGCGACGCGGATCGTCTCGACGCACGAGACGGCACCGACGAGGAGGAAGGTTCCCAGCGTCAGGGCGGCCAACGCTCGCACCGCCCGACCTTCCGACGCACCAGCACGCTTGCCCGTCATGGCCGGCCTCCTTGTGTTCGGTGTGTCCCAGCGCCGCGTGGCGTCTGTCGCTTGCGACGGTGCGTGTCGCCCTAGGGCGATGCGGTCGTCGGCTCCCCGCCTCCCGGAACGAGTTGTTTGTGCGGCCCGTAGGTGACCTGCTCGTACATGGGTGTGCCGGGTGTCGGGGTGGCCATGCATCTGCCGCCCAGGACCACGTGCGGCGCGTGGTCGCACAGGTTGCCGCACCCCTTGTGATCGAGGTCCGTGACGATGCCCCGCTCCGTGTACAGGGCGAGGTACTGCTGGCAACTCGTGGAGCGTGGGATCGTGCCGTGCTCGACGTGGAGGTCGTAATTCTCGCGTGTGGGTGTGCAGCAGCAGGTGCCGCCGAGGATCCAGGGCTTGTTGCCGCGGATGTGTCCGATGGCGTCGTGGCAGACGAGGGGCTTGTGGGCGACGCCGGCTTTGGGCACGTAGGGCAGCGGCCGGTACTTGGGCTCACAGCCGGCTGCCGCCATGACGGCCGCGCACCCGGCGAGGACCATGACGCCGACCCTTATCCGTTTCCAGCGTGCGTGAGATGCCATCGTCCGGTTCCTCGATGCTTGAGTCTCTCGGTTCACCCGCGTGGTCGCGGCCATCGAGGGCCGCCACCATCGTTTCTCGCTCCGCACGCGGCGGCCTGGGAAGGCCGCGCGCGGCGATTACGAGGCGCGGCCCGTCCCTCAAGGCCTGGCGGTCTTTCTGGGCTTGCGGACGCGGAACTCGTAGTCGGCGGCGGCCGGCTGCATGGAGACGACCTCGTGGGTCTTTGTGAACCGTGCGGGTATCATGAGCGGCGCCCAGTTGGTCTCGTAGAGTTTGAAGCCCTTGTCGTCTTTCCAGACGACCTGGAGGTCGATCCAGACGTCTTCCTCGACACGGTTCTTCAGTTCGGTTCGGACCCTGAGCAGGTTGCCTTCGACGCGGTCGCTCTCCTGCCGGACAACGCGCACGTGATGCCCGACGTCGGTGCCGCTCTCAAAGAAGACGCGTCCCTGTTGGTCCACCATCTTGGGGTTGGCCTCGCACCCGGCCAGACCGATGGCGAGCCCCAGAGCCAAGGCGATTGGGATGCGGCACATGAGACGACTCCTTTCTCATTCGTTCGACGGCCTGCCGGCCTCGGCGGGCGACCTGTGGGTCATCAGAAGGTTCCCGCGAAGCCGGGCTGCGATCCGGTGGCCATCGCCTTCTCGACCAGTTCGGGCGGCAGCGTGTTGTCCCGGTCGAACGTCGGCTGCAGCAGGACGCCGGCTTCCCCGGTTTCGGGCGCGGCCACGCCGTACCAGGTGCTGGTCCACCGGGTGAGGAGGTTGTCGTTGATGTCGTACGACAGCAGGCGGATCGTGTGCGGTCCGGGCGCCACCTTGGCCGCGAACACACACACGCGGCCCGGCAGCGACGTCCAGTGCCGCATGTCGCCCGTCACGTCCCACTGTCCGGAGGCCATACTGGCATACGGAACGTGTGACAGGATCTCTTTGAGGACGCCCTTGGTGGTCTGGGCGGCGTCCTTCTCGTCGATGCGGTCCTGGGTGGCGGCCTGGTCCCATAGATCGAGCGTCTGAAACGCCGGGCCGGCGTAGTGGCCGTCGAGGTACACGCGGACGTGGTGCGGTCGGATACAGGGACGGCCGAACTCGGTCCGCTCGCCGTGCAGGCCCCCCAGGTACTTGAACGGGCCGCGCCCGAGTTCGACGGTCAGGACAAGGTTGGCGTCGGCCTGATAGGCGGGGGTGAAGAACTCGTCGGGCTTCTCGGTGGTCCGCAGAACGGGGCTCTTGGGCGCCGCGTCGGGCAGGGCGGCCGGCGCGTCGGCCAGGCTCGGGGGCGGGTCGGTCAGGTTGACGGCGCCTTCCACGTACAGGTCGGGCTTGTTGGCGGCGTCGTGGAAGGTCTGCCAGACCCAGGTTTCGCCCTCGCTGCGCTGCTGGAGCCACTTGGCGGCGCCTTGACAGTCGCCCTCGCGCTCGCGGGCGGCGTCTTTCTCTTTACGGGGCGTGGGCATGGTGACCTTGCGGAAGGCGACGTTGGCGTTGCCCTCGTCACCGAGTTTGACGTAGGTCTTGCCGAGCCAGTAGTAGGCCAGTCCGAAATCCTCGCCCACCTCCGGCGGGGTGGTGTCTTTGACGACGGCCCCACGGTCGAAGTCGAGGGCGCGGGTCAGCAGGATGCGTGCCTCGTTGTAGCGGCCGGCCTGGTACTCGATCATGCCGAGGTACACGCCCAGCATGGCCCGTTCGTAGGTTTCGCCCTTGTAGTACTTGAGCCGTTCGGAGGAGAGGGCGGCGCCGACGTTGTCGCGTTCGGCCTCGAGTTGCTCGAAGGCCTCCATCAGGCGGGGCTTGGCGCGCAGCGGACAGCCGTACACGATGGCCCAGCGGCCGAACTCCATCCGCCCGAGGACGTAGTTCGTGTCGTTGGGGTCCTGCGGCAGGCGGGCCTCCATGGCGTCGAGCGGGTTGGACCAGCCGGCGGGCGGGGCGCGCTGCGGCTGGCATCCGCCGGCCGGCAGGAGGGCGGCCATCAGGAGGCATGCAGCAAGACGGCTTCGTGAACGCATGGCGATCCCCCGAAGCGATGGACGTCGCGGGGCGTCAGCGGTCGTACACGCCGCGCATCACCATCTTCTTGAGTTCGTAGTCATCCTCCCAGACGATGGCGCTGGAGGAGGCGTCGGTCAGGCGGACGCTGATGCGCATGTACTTGGTCTGGGTCCGTCCGCGCGAGCGTCGGATGCTCTCGACGCGTCCGGCGAGGAAGAAATCGGCCCCGTAGACGGGCGCCCCGCCGCTCGTGGTGACCTTTCCGCGTTCCTTGTCGCGGCGTTCGGAGCGGATCTGCTCGATGATGTCGCGGTCGAGGAACAGCATTCTGCCGCCGCTGTTCTTGATGAGTTCCGTCCGCATCTTGTAGAGCAGGTCGTCGGCATTGAGGAGTTCGTCGCTGTTGTTGACCATATCGACGAAGGCGATGGTGGGCGGCTTCGCGGCGTTCTGGATCTGCGGCAGGCGGACCATCGATTGGGCCATCTCGAAGCAGGCGGTGCGGAAATCCTTGCTGCCGATGCCGCCCAGAAGGGCATCATCTTCGCTGTCCAGGTCCATGCGCGCCGTCTGGCCCGCACAGCCGGCTCCGACGGCCGCCAGGGTCAACGCCAGAACGAGCCCGGCGCAAGTGGCGACTCCGGGGCCCGACGGGCCGCAACGACAGGCAGTCATTGCCATGGTCAACCTCCTTTCCGGCGCCTACCTTAGACACGAGGGCTGGCGGTATGCAAGCCGAAAAACAGTCTCGCCCCGTCCGGGCAGGGGCAGGCTGCGGCGCACGGCGTGAAAAACGGGTCACCCCGTGGCCGCCAGGCGGGTTACCTTGTATAGTCCGGCGACGGATCGGGGGTGTAGGGACGGTTTGCGTCAGGAGTGGGTGTGAGATGGCCAACCGGGATTCGCTTCGTTCGACCCGCTCGTTTCGGGTTTGGCTTCTGGTCGGCTGTGCCGCCGTGGGTGTGAGCATCGTGGCGGCAAGTTGCACGCCCAAGCCGCAGACCCGCGCCGGCTGGCCCCCCTCGCTCGGACCCGTTCCGACGCTGCCGCGCAAGGCCGCGGACAACCAGGCGTGCCTCGTCTGTCACATGGACTTCAAGAAGGAGGAGATCACGGTCGAGCACGCCAAGGTCGGCGTCGGATGCTTCACGTGTCACGGCCCGTCGGCAGCGCACGGCGACGACGAGGCCAACATCGTGACGCCCGACGTGACCTTCGGCCGGGCCGAGATCACCCCCTTCTGCAAGACCTGTCACGGCACCCACGAGACGGCCCCGAAGTACAAGGCCTTCGTGAAGACGTGGACCGGCAAACGGCGGCCGAACGGGCGGATGGTGTCGGCCGAGTCGGTCTGCACCGACTGCCACGGCAACCACGCGGTCCTGCGGCCGGATCAACTCGAACACCTGCCGCCCAAGCCGGGCACCGGACAGTTCGGCCTCGATACGGTCTTCCCGTGAACCGGGCGGCCCGTGTGGCATGGTCACTCCGAAGGATGACCATGCGCCCACCCTAGGGCACCACCATGGTCACCCTGCGGGATGACCATGCCACCCGGCCTTGGGACACGCCGCGCATCCGCCGTACACGCAAAGCCGTTGCAGAGCCCGCGTCGGACGGCGTAGAATGCGGCGGCATCCTCTCGCCACGCCTCCTTGCGGAGACCACCGATGGCCAAAGCCGGACTGCTCGGGCGAATCGGGCCGGCCTTTATCGTGGGTGCCTGCATCATCGGGCCCGGCAGCGTCACCCTCATGTCCACCACGGGGGCCAACTACGGGTACGCCCTGCTGTGGCTGTCGCTGGTCTCGGGCGGGCTGATGGCGGGGTTTCTGGCGTTGTTCATGCGGTTCGGCATCCTGGCCGAGGAGACGTTTCTGGGTCTTGCGGCCAGGAAGTTCGGCCGCTGGTTCGCCGTGCTGTGCGGCATCACGCTCTTCTCGGTGGACGCGACGTTCCAGTTCGGCAACGCCCTGGGCGTGACGGCCGGCATGCAGGCCCTGTGGGGCGGCGTGAGCCCGTACGTGTGGCCGGTGGCGTTTACGGCGGCGGCCATCATATTCCTGTTCGCCTTCAAGCACATCTACCGCCACGTCGAGAAGATGATGCGGTTCTTCCTGGTCCTGATGTTCCTGGCGTTTCTGGTGAACCTGGTGTGGGCGGGGCCGAACCTGCTGGCCGCACTCAAGGGCGCCTTCGTCCCGTCACTGCCCGAAGATGTGGACTGGGTGACCGTCGGCGGCCTGGTCGGCACGACCTTCGTCATCGTGGCGGCGTTCTTCCAGTCGTACCTGGTGAAGGCGAAGGGCTGGCACGAAGGGGACCTTCGGAGCGGCATCACTGATACGGTCCTCGCGTCGATCATCTTCACGCTCATCGGCACCGTTATCATGATGACGGCGGCGGCGGCGCTCTACCCGCACGAGGGGCGCGTGACGTTCGAGGTCATGATCCGTCAACTCGAGAGCGTGTTCGGCCCGTACGCGCGGCTGATTTTCTGCGTCGGATTCTGGTCGGCGGCGTTTTCGAGTTTCATCACGAACTCGCTCATCGGCGGCGTGCTCCTCAGCGACGGCCTGGGGCTGGGCGGACGGATCGAGGCGCGGGCCACGCGCATCTTTGCCACACTCGTCCTCCT
>Ga0307379_10005747_pt1 | contig 17196 bp, 10 predicted proteins | sample UN2MG_FD_202237 | JGI IMG/M metagenome (GOLD analysis project Ga0307379, IMG submission 202237) | Soil microbial communities from Risofladan, Vaasa, Finland - UN-2 | ecosystem: Environmental > Terrestrial > Soil > Coastal area > Acid sulfate soil | place: Finland: Risofladan, Vaasa | collected... | reverse complement strand
CTGGGGCTTAGTGTACCACCACCATCTCCGCTCCCGCGGTCCGTAGCGTCTCCAGTACCCTCCTTCTACACTACAGGAAGACACTACGTGAAGCATACAAGTGTACCAAAACTCATCCGGGCCTGCGGAATGTCCAGGTATCTTCTGGCCTTTCGGCACATTTCTGAGAGATTGACTTCCGGCCGTCCCTGCGCGCGCTGTCCAGAAACTCATCAGGCGCCCAGAACGTCACCGGGGAGCAGCTGATGCTATTCTCGGCGGTCGCTGCTAGTCCTGTTCTGGGAGGCGCCGAGGATGGAGAAGGATGCCGAGTGGAGATTCGGCTGGGTGGGGCTGCCGGTGATCGCGACCGTGGTGTGGCTGCTCCCAATGTGATCGGCAGCTTCCCTCCTTCTGAGGGCAAGCGGCCTTGATGGGCTAGCAAGCATCGTTGTCATGTGGTAGAATATCAGTGACAGAATCAGGCCCCTGGCCCTGAGGGTTTGGGGTGAAGAGCTGGCGGATATCAGCCGGCATCTGAAGCGAGATAGGTCCTGATCAGACCGAGTCTGGCTCCAGGGGCCGGCTTTGTCTGTTTGGGGGCGGGACACCAGTGATCGGCCGCGATTGCGGCTGAGGGAAGAGGTGGGAACATGGACCAGGACACACAGTCCATAGGCAGCACCGCCGGCACAATCAAGCAAGAGCGCGGCACCGCGAGCATCGCCGAGAAGTGCCAGGTCCAGTGGGTTCCCTTGGAGTCGGTGCAACTGAATCCCGAGAACCCCCGTCTCAACGACCCGGCAGTCGAACCGGTGATGCAGTCCATCGCTCGGTTCGGGTTCAGAGTCCCCATCGTGGTCAACCGCCGTACCAACCTGATCGAAGCCGGCAACACGCGATGGAAGGCCGCCCAGCGCATGGGCCTGACAGAGATCCCGGTGATCTTCGCGGACGATGATGAGGTCACCGCGCTGGCCTTCGCCCTCGCCGATAACCGCACCGCCGAGATCGCCACCTGGGATGAGCCCTCCCTGGCTGATCTACTCAAGCGGCTCGACGCCGAAGGGGACCTCGCCTCGAGCGGGTTCAGCGATGACGACTTGTCGGGCCTGCTCGCCCGCCTGGATGCGGAGGAGAAGAGCGGCCGGGAGGAGACCTTCGACGCCGATCAGGCGATGGCCGAGGCCGAGCAGCAACAGGGTCCGACGCGGGTGCAGCCCGGCGAGGTGTGGCAGCTTGGTCGCCACCGGTTGCTGTGCGGCGATGCGACTGATCCGGCGAACTGGGCACGCGTCATGGCCGGCGAAGTCGCCCACGCCATCATCACCGATCCGCCGTATGCCATCAACTACCTCGGCGGACGGGCGGCGCAGGAAGAGCGCATCGGAGCGAAGCGCCGGGGCGCCGAGGGCCAGGAAGGAGACGCTTACTGGGATGACCTCACCGACGACGAGTATCGCGCACTGCTCATCGGCAGTCTTGGCCTTGCCCACCAACACTCCGATGACAAGGCTCCGCTCTACTTGTGGTTCGCCAGCTCGCACCTGCGCGATGTGCTGGACTGCATGTCCGAGTGCGGCTGGCAGGAACGCAATCTGCTTGTGTGGGTGAAGAACAATGGCGCGGGCGCGCTGTTCGCGCAATATAAGCACTGGTACGAGCCCTGCTTCTACGCCTTCAAGAACGGCCAGGCCCCCCGCTGGCACGGCCCCACCAACGAGCGCACAGTGTGGCAGCACGACAAACCCACCGTCAACGATCTCCATCCCACCATGAAGCCGGTGGCCCTGATCGAGCGCTCCATCACCAACGCCACCGAGCTTGGGCAGTTGGTGGTCGACCCATTCCTGGGATCGGGCACGGCCATCATCGCGGCGGAACGCACCGGCCGGAGATGCTATGGCTTCGACCTGGATGCACGCTACTGTGACGTGATCCTGTCTCGGTGGTCGTCGTTTGCCGGAGAGCAGGCGGTGAAGTGCGATGGCTGAGCGGCTCTGGGAGCGCCAGCAGGGGGAGAGCTCGAAGGCCTTCGAGGCGTTCGAGTGCTATCGCATACTCGGGCCGGATCGCTCGCTGCAGGCCGCCTGGGAGAGGTACTACACCCGGCCGGGGACATTGCGGGCGCGGCAAAGGAAAGGCAAGGAAGAAGCGAGTCAGTTCCCGGGGTACTGGGGGAAGTGGGCGAGCCAGTGGCAGTGGCGGGAACGGGCCGCGGCCTGGGATGAGGAGGTGGCGGCTCTTGCCCGCGATCAGGAGCTCGATCGGGAGTTGAAGGCGAAGCTGGAAGAGCAGGAGGAGGACCGCCGCCAGCGCCAGTTGATGCAGGAGGAGGCGAGAGCAGCCCGGGCGGTGGGCCGGCGGCTGCTGCGCCGCCTGCTGCAGGGCATTGAGGCGGGAGAGCTGGAGAAGATGAAGGCGGCTGACCTGCTGCCCCATCTGCAGAAGATCTGCGGCCTGCTGGAGGTGGGCCAGAAGCTGGATCGCATGTTCCAGGGGGAGCCTACAGACGTGACCCGCCTGGAGACAGACACGCAGGAGGTGGTGGGGAAGCTGCTGGCCATCCTGCAGGAGTTCGTGTCCCCGGAAAGGTGGGGAGAGCTTGCCGAGAAGCTCGACGGCCTCGAAGCGGCCGGCGTCTAGCCTGCTGGGACGGCTCGCCCGGGAACTGGCGGCGCGAGCGGCGGAGGCGGGCCTGCGCCGGTACCAGGACAGCCCGGCCCTGTTCGTCCAGGAGTGCATCGCCTGGGAGCCCGGGGAGGGGCCCACCGACTACCAGCTGGAGATCCTGGAGCAGTTGCCCCGGCACCGGCGGGTGGCGGTGCGCGGCCCCCATGGCCTGGGCAAGACCTCCCTCGCGGCCTGGCTTATCCTCTGGTTCGCCCTGACCCGAGACGGCCAGGACTGGAAGATCCCCTGCACCGCCAGCGCCTGGCGGCAGCTGACGCATTACCTCTTCCCCGAGCTGCGCAAGTGGGCGCGGCGGCTCCGTTGGGAGGTCCTGGGCCGGCCGGCCTTCGAGGAAGGCCGGGAGCTGCTGCAGCTGAGCCTCAAGCTGTCCACCGGCGAGGCCTTCGCGGTGGCCTCCGACACCCCTGCGCTCATCGAGGGGGCGCATGCCGACCACCTTTTCTATGTCCTTGATGAGGGCAAATCCATCCCGGCGGCCACCTTCGATGCGGCGGAGGGGGCCTTCGCCAGCGGGGAATGCTATGCCCTGGCGATCAGCACCCCGGGAGAGCCCCAGGGGCGCTTCTACGACATCCACGCCCGCAAGCCCGGCTTGGACGACTGGTGGACGAGGTGGGTCACGCTGTCGGAGTGTATCGCCGCGGGCCTGGTCAACCCCGAGTGGGCGGAACAGCGCAAGGCTCAATGGGGGGAGGAGAGCGCGGTCTATCAGAACCGGGTGGCGGGGCAATTCGCCTCCAGTGAGGAATCGGGCATGATCCCTTTGTCCTGGGTGGAGGCGGCCAACGAGCGCTGGCAGGCGCTCCAGGAGTCGGGCGAGTGGGGGCCCTTCCTGCGCTGCGGGGTGGATGTGGCCCGCGGCGGTGAGGACCGGACTGTGATCGCCCTGCGCTATGGCCAGGCGATCAGGGAGCTACGGCGCTTCTCCCGCCAGGACACGATGCAGACCACCGGCCACGTCGCCGGCATCCTCACCGCCCATGGCGGCACGGCGGTGGTGGACGTGATCGGGATCGGCGCCGGGGTGGTGGACAAGCTGCGGGAGGACGGCCGGTCGGTGGAGGCCTTCAACGCCTCCCAGGCAACCCAGTACCGAGATATCTCCGGGGAGCTGGCCTTCACCAACAAACGCTCAGCCGCCTGGTGGCGCCTGCGGGAGCTGCTGGACCCGGCGAACGGCCATGGCCTCGCCCTGCCTCCCGATGACCTGCTCACCGGCGATCTCACCGCTCCGCACTGGCAGATGACCAGCGGCGGCAAGGTGCAGATTGAGAGCAAGGACGAGATCCGCAAGCGGCTTGGGCGATCTACGGACGACGGGGACGCGGTCGTGATGGCCTTCTGGGAGGAGCCCATTCCGGTGTACCCTCCGTTCCGCATCGCGCGGGCCTAAGGCTCGAGACTCGGGACGCCCGTGCCCCGCCTCGCGACAGTCCCCGGGCATGGACTCGGGCTAGAGGGGGGATGCCCACAGTCCGTGGATCGCCCGGGGCTGTAATCTGGCTTCGTCGAGAAGGGGATCTGCTCCTTTGGTCGCGGTCCCACCAGGCCGACGGAGGCTCCGGTGCAGCGGGAGCGGATACCGCAGGCTCGGGCCGAAGTGCGCCCTTCTGCGCATTCCCACCGAAAGGGCTCGGGAAGGGCGCCTCACGTTGGCCTCAGGGGCGCGTTCGGCGGCGAGGTGGTGGTAGGAGCGCGGAGCGGGATGGGAGGGCGGAGCCGAGGCGTACCAGCGTGCGGTCGTCGCGGCTGCGGGACGTGCACATGCTGCGCTAGACGAGATAGCACAAGAGCAGTCGAAGGAAGAGGCGGTGCTGTTCGCTGAGATAGGCAGGCGCGCTCGGACCCTTGACCCGCTGCCCCCGCATCTACCGTAGGGGTTTGTCGATGCCGCTCTCGCGATACCCACTCGTCGCCTCGGCCAGGGCGCGGAAGGCTGCGGTCACACGGCGTAGGTCAGCGCCAGAGCACGGCACCGGTTGTCCGCCCTTCATGCGCAGCAGCTCGGGGAAGGCGGACTTGCTGGCGATCTCCCAGCCGTGCCGCTGGGCCTCCCTTCTCAGGGTGTTGGGGGCCTCGGAGACGGGCTCGAAAGTGGCGAAGACCACATTCGCCCCGCGGTCCTCCGCCCTCATGCGCTCGAAGTCATCTTCGCTGTCGAACAGAACCAGACCGCGGGAGATGCCGGCGGCTCCCATGACGCTCATCAGCAATGGTTTCCCGCCAGGATCAGGGCTTGGCTTCTCGAGCAGTTCTGAGTCGGGGATGAACTCCCATGGCTTCATCCGGTAGTAGTGGGCCGCCGCTTCGAAGAGCGCGCCCACTTCCTCTGCCGTGATGTCCCCCCGCCACAGGTAGGGCAGCACCCCACGTCCGCTCCCTAACTTCCGGTCCATACCTACATAGGCTTCATCCCACGGCCCGAAGCTCTCGCTGGACTCCGACCACACATCGGCGTCGCCAAAGCAGGCAGCGAGGGCCGCGGCCACCTGCTCCCGCCGGGCCACCCAGATCACCCGCGCGCCCGGGTTCTCCCGGCCGATGTCCGCGAGCGCCGCCTGTGCCGCCGCGCCCACTGCCTCCTCGCCGTCATTGGGCTGGAGAACCTGCTGGTGATAGATGAAGCCGCTGTCCTGGTCGACGCAGAGCACCACATCGGGGTAGTACACGGCCGCACGCTTCTTGCCGACCTGGATGTTCGTTGGTGCTCGATCGACGAGAACTTGCACCGTCCTTGGCACGTGACCTGTCCTGTCTCGCTCGATATTGGCGGCACCAGGTGGGACTGGATCGCCTCATTCGGCACGCCGGCGCCGGTGACCTCTGCTCATCACCTTGCCTGCGCGAGCGGCAGGCGCGCTGTGCAGTCCCCACTGCGGGAACGCGAGCGTCAGGGAGGCCCGGGCGGTGCTGCTCTTCCGGCCGGGCACGGCATACGCGACAGCCCCCGGGCGTAGACTCAGGTTAGAGGGGGGATACCCGAAATCCGTGGATCGCCCGGAGGCCATCGCATCACTTCGAGGGATGGAGGCGCGGTCCTCCTGACTGCCAAACTACGCTCAAGGTTGGCTTCAGTGCCGCGCTCGGGAGCGAGGTGGTGGTTAGGACCGCGGCGCGCTTGGCGGCACCCAACAGACATCGTCATCGCCAATATCCCAAGGGGGATGCGCCTCTGGGTTGAAACCTGTCAGCACTACACTGCACTGCGGGAGGCAATGATGTCGACTATCACCGTTCCCAAGAACAGCTTCGTCCACCCCTCGGCGGTGTTCGACGGGAGCATCACCATCGGCGAGCACTCCTGGGTGGCGGAGGGAGCGCTGCTGAAGGGCGATATCAAGATTGGCGATGGGTCCTACGTCGGAGAGAGAAGCGTCCTATCCGGCCGGATTACGGTCGGCAGCCACACCCGTATCCAGATCGGAGTCGTTATCCGCGGGACCAATACCATCGGCGACTATGTGAACATCTACGACCTCGTGAACATCGAAGGCGGCCGTCCCAAGGGCTATCACGACTCCGATGACCGCTCGGTCATCGGCGACTACGGCTGGGTGAATCACGGGGCCACCATGCATGGCTCACAGGTGGGCAGACGTGCAGCCGTCGGCATCAACGCGGCCTTGGACTACAACACGATCCTCGGGGAGGGCGCCATCCTCGCCAACGGCAGCGCCACCAGCGTGGATACCACTGTCCCGGCCAACTCCATCGCCCAGGGCGTCCCCGCACAGGTGGTGAAAGAGAACATCACGGACCAGGACCGCATCAAGCTCATGGGCTTGGTGTCGAGCGAATGGGTGAAAATCGAGGCCGAGGGGATCATGGAGTGGGTGAAGGCCCAGCTCGAAGCGATGGGAAGAGCCTGAGGCGCCACAGATACCTCCTTCCTCGGCCGGTTACACCTACGGCAGCCCGAACAGGCGGGCGATGTTGCCGCCCATGATCAGGTCCTTCTCCTTGGTTGTGACCTCGCCCTCGAGCAGGGCCCGGTACTTGGCGACCTCGACGTGCATCAGGCTGAAGGGGGTGTCGCTGCCGAAACACACCCGCGATGCGCCAAGGGTGTGGATCGCCTTCAACACCGCCACCTCCCGCACCGCACTGCCGATCAGCGTGATGTTGGGATACTGCTGGGCGAACTCGATCATAGCATTGGTGAGATCGGCGTGCCCAACTCCGCCCATGTGGACCGCCAGGATTGGCAAGTCGGGGTAGTTCGCCGCTATCTTCGCGACGCGGAAGGGATGGGTCTGCTCGAACGCGTCCGCTCCCACGTGAAAGGCCAGTCGGCTCCCCAGTCGGGCGACTTCCTCGATCACGGGCATTGAGAGGTCCCGGTCATCGATGTAGAAGCTGTTCTGCGCCCCGTTCAGCTTCACACCGTAGAAGCCATACTCCTGGACAAAGCGTCGGGCCGCAGAGACGGCCTGCTGGACTCCCAGGTTGGGGTCAGCCCAGCCGAAGCCAAGGATGCGGTCCGGGTGCCGCTTCGTGGCCTCGTAGACATAGGCGTTCGCATCGTCGATCTCTCGACGGTAGGGCGGCTGCAGCCAGGTGAGGGCCTTGTCGACACCCGCCCGGTCCATCCGCCGGAGCAACTCGTCGATGTCGACGCTGACGCCACCTTCGGGTGTGGGGGAGATATGGCAATCCGCGTCGATGATCATCTGGGCCTCACGGATGGCGCCCGAGGTGTTGTCCTCGGTCTGATGCCCTCCAGGCTCCGACGCGCCACCGGGACAGAGTGTAGGTTGCTTTCGCTGACCGGCAAGTGCGGTCCTTCCCAGCAGGGGTTCTGGCGCGAGGCTCAGGACCGGACGAAGCTTCAACTCGAGCAGTCGACCTCGACCTCCGGCAGAGGCGGTGGCTCCTCACACAGCTGGACTTCGCGATGACGCTGGCCTGCGAGGACTGGGGCGCGAAGTCCCAAGAGCGCCGATACGAGGTTACGACCCGTTGGGCTGGCGAGGCGCTTCTGGGCGCTCCAGTCACTCGCGATTATGTACTAAGCCGGAAGGCGCGGGCGATGTAGACGGCCATCTGGTCGCGGGTGACGGGCCAGAGGGGCTGGTAGAGGTAGATGCTCGCGCCGGGGGTGTCGGGGTCGGGATACTCGTAGCCCTGGACGACGCCATGCTCGACGCAGTATTCGATGTGCTTGTAGGCCCAGAAGGGGTCAGCGCCGTCGTCGCCGTAGCCCGTGGAAGGAACGTCGGGGAAGTTGCGGGGGGCGGCGGGGACGTAGTCGGCGAGGGCGGCCTCGCCGGTGGGGGCGACCAGGGCGCGGGCGACGTAGACGGCCATCTGGTCGCGGGTGACCGTTTCGCTTGGCGCGTAGAGGTAGAAGGTTTCGCCAGGGGTATCGGGGTCGGGGTATTCGTAGCCCTGGACGACGTTGCTGTCGACCGCGTATTCGACGTATTTGTAGGCCCAATAGGGCTCGGTGCCGTCGTCGCCATAGCCGGTGTTGGGAACGTCCAAGAAGGTCGGCGTGGCGGGCCCGTCCGGTACGCTGCTGTCCCCGCCGGCAAGGGCTCGGGAGATGTAGACAGCCATTTGGGCGCGACTGACAGCCAGGGATGGCTTATATGCGCCATCCTCATAGCCATGCACGATCCCTGCGTCTACGCAGGATATGATCTCGTATAGGGCCCAGTGGTCCAGCGGCACATCGCGGAAGGTTATCAGAACGTACCTGTCCTTTGTCTCCACGTATGAGTCGCCATCCCCGGTGACCGTAAGCCGGACGGAGTGGATGCCAGGCGCGGTGTATTCATGGATCGGGTTCTGCTCTGCGGAGGTGGAGCCGTCGCCGAACTCCCACAGCCAGGACGTGGGAGCGCAGGTCGACCGGTCGACAAAGGACACGGAGCAAGGAGCTACTCCCACCGTGGGAGTAGCGGAGAAGTCCGCTCCCGGCACTATTCTTAGGTGTACCAGCTGTCTGTTCGCACCGTCCAACACCCAGCAAGAGCCATTCGAGGGGTCTACCTGGACCTCGTAGATCCCGCCGAACTCCCAGCTCCACCAGAGTTCTTCTCCGTTCGCGCCTAGATGGATCAGAAGTCCTGAGTCGGTACCCACCCAGCAGGACCCATTGGTTGGGTCGATGCAGACAGCCGAGGGCGCAGGGACGCCTTCACCCCGCCACAATTCGGTGCCATCCGACGCAATGTGGTAGACTGCATTGCCCCAGTAGTCAGCCATCCAGCAGGAACCGTCTAGGGGGTTCACATCAACGCCAGCGGGCCACGCGAGGTCGGTTCGACTCCACAGCATGGTGCCGTCTGCCGCAAAGTGCATCAGACCGCTGCCGTCACCCGACATCGACACCCAGAAGGTGACCCAGCAGGAGCCATCCACCGGGTCGACCGCGACTTCCTGGAAGTTGTAGAACGGATTGGGATACTCCTGGGATCGAAATGGCTCTGCTCCGTTTTCGGCCAGACGCACCACTTGGCGGTGCCCGTTATCCAAGGCCCAGCACGAGCCGTCCGTCGGGTTGACATCCAAATCACCTGGGTTCACGAAAGCCCCTCCCGTGGTGCGCCAGATCACTGTGCCATCTTGTGCAAGGCGAATCACCGCGGGATCCAAAGCACTGAAGGTCACCCAGCAAGAGCCATCCTGCGGGTACACGGCTAGTGCAAGAGCGTCCAGGTAGTACTCAGGCCCCGGCCATCCAAACCTGGCAATCTCGGTGCCATCCTCGCTCAAGCAGAAGATCTCCCGGTTCGAAAAATCCGTTACCCAGCACCGTCCGGTCACAGGATCCACAGATACCGCGGCCACGAAAAAAGTCGTGGGGGTCCGGGACAGTTCTGTGCCATCCTGCGCGATGTGTACAACGTATGAACCTTCGAGGACGCCGGCCCAACAGGAACCGTCCGTTGGATTCACCGAGAGAGACGTGCAGTGTCCCGGGTCGGTCTGCCACAAGAGACTACCATCCGCCGCCAAGTGCACCATGCCACCAAGCCCCCCCACCCAGCACGATCCATCCGCCGGGTTCACTCCAACGCGCTTTGCTCCAAACCCGGCGTCAAGGCTAGTGCTAGACAACTCAGTGCCATCCGGACCAAGGTGGATCGCGGATCCTGCTTCCGCCACCCAACACGATCCATCAGAGGGGTCCACTGCAACAGACCACGGGGAGTAGAAATCGCCGCGCCAGATCTCCCACCCGTCGCTGGCCAGGTGTATGACAGCGTTCCCATGCCTATCCGCCACCCAGCAAGACCCATCTGCAGGATACACCGAGACGGCTACGGGATATTCGAAGCTGCCGCCTCGCCAGAGCTGAAGTCCGTTGGCATCGAGGTGGATAACCTGGCCATCCCAGGAGGAGGGGATCCAACCGCTGCCGTCTGCAGGGTTGACGGCAACTGCGACTGGGTCGTTGAACCCCCCACCGCGCCAGAGCTCGGCGCCGTCCTCTGCCATATGGAAGACCTTCTGGACGAGCCCCGAGTCACTGACCCAATAGGAGCCATCTGAGGAGTTCACCGAGATCGCCATGGGGGAGTCAAACGCGGTGCTCCGCCAGAGCTCGTTGCCTTCCCCGTCGAGATGCATGACGGCAGGATAGCCGGGATCGACCATCCACAGGGATCCGTTCGCAAGATTGAGCGAGATATCCAACGGCACGCGAAGACCACCGAACCGGGAGAATGTAGTCCCATCGCCCATCAAATGCAGTAGCTCCCCCCTCGCTGTATCGGCCACCCAACAGGAGCCGTCGGAGCCGTCTGCGGACACGGAGTAGGCGTAGTAGAAATAGGTGTCATAGAGCCACGGCAGACGGGACCCATCAGGACCCAGATGGAAGATGTATCCCGTGGGATCCAGCGCGAAACTGAGATACGATACCCAGCAAGATCCATCAGTTGGGTTCACCGACAGGGCACAGGCCCGATCCCCTTCTGTGTTGCGAGACATCTCGATCCCGTTCTCTGTAAGGTGCAACACCATTCCGCCGTCGCCGTAATCTCCGTCGCCCATAACTGCCGCCCAACAGGAGCCATCGGTTGGATTCACGGAGACTGCTACTGGATTCGGAAGAGCCCCAACCTGGAAGAGAACCGTGCCAGCGCTGGAAACATGCACTATCCTACCGCCTCCCGTGTCCGCCACCCAGCACGAGCCGTCATCAGGGTTAACGGCCACCGAATAGGGGGATATGAAACCCCCGATTGAGCGGAGAATAGTGCCATCCGCACCGACGTGGGCTACGAGATTCCAGTCGGGGTCTGCTACCCAGCAAGAGCCGTCGATGGGGTTGGCGGAGACGGATGCTGGATAGAAGAAGCCGGGCACGCGCGCCAGTTCCTCGCCCTCCGCGCTGAGATGCACTACCTCTCCATGGTAGGAATCAGCCACCCAGCATGTCCCGTCAACGTGGTTCACGGACACTGCAGCGGGCATAAGGAAGCCGTTAGTCTGGCTGACAATCGATCCGTCAGCGGTCAAGTGCATGACGCTGTTCCCGGTGGCGGCCCAGCAAGAGCCGTCGGAGGGATTGACTGACACGGCCCACGGCGTGCCAAACGGGCTTCGCCACGCTTCGACGATGGTCTCTGCTGACGCCGTGGCTCCCGCGACTAGAAGACCTAGAACGGCTGTGCCCCACACGAGCGTGCGAAGGCGATAGTCCATCAGTCCTAGGATCATCGGACCTTACCTCCTAAGAGACCTTGCCTTGCTCTTCTCTAGTCGACAAGCCCGAACGCCCGCGCCACGTACACCGCCATGTGGTCCCGGGTGACGACGTAGTCGGGATGGTAGTAGCCGTCGTCGTAGCCCGCCACCACGTTCTGCGCGACCGCGTACTCCACGTGGTCCAGCGCCCAGTACTCCTCTCCCACATCCGGGAAGGTCGGGGAGTCGGTGAACTCCGGCACGCTGTAATCGCCTCCCGCGAGCGCACGGGAGATGTAGACCGCCATCTGCCCGCGATCCACCGTCCAGGTTGGCTCATACGTGCCGTCGGAATAGCCGCCCACGATCCCCGCCTCGACGCAGGCCATGACGTGATAATAGGCCCAGTGCGGGTCGAGTCCGTCGGTTCCATATCCCCAGGCGGGAACATCGGGGAATTGGGTCCCGCGGATGCCCTGGAGCGCGACCGGCGATAGGCTATCGGTCTCCCCGCAGATGATGTTGTTGCCGGTATCGTGGGAGGTAGTGATGTCCTCCCACAGCTGGGCCACTTCGTCGTAGTGTAGGATAAAGAGGTTGGCCTCGGCCGAACCGGGCGGCACCTCCTCGTCGGTGTAGGTCATGCAGATCGTTATCGGGCCGGTGACCTCGGCGGTGGTGTTGAGTTCGTAGAACTCGTAGTCGAACAGGAAGCCGGTGGGGACTTCGGGAGGGTCATCGTCCCGGAGGATTACGGTCACGCCTTCATCGATGACCTCTGAGAACGTCACGGTCACATCGTCCACTGTCACCTCTGGGTCGTCGGGGAAAGTGTTGGGGCCGTCCCAGCTATGGTGGAACTCGCAGATGCTGTCCTCCGTGATTCGCCTCACGGTGTGGTCCGTCAGGTCGTAGAGCCATAGATCGTTCTGGTAGGGGTAGTAGAGTCCGGAGGGGTCAAATGGAATCGCCGCCCGGAACAGAAAGCGATCTCCCTTGGGCGACCAGTCCGGGGAACTCGGCCCAGCCCCCTCTCTCACATACAGCCATCGAAGGCCATCATCCTCAGGCATCTGGTACCCGTAGAGGGCCATGTGTTCGGCCACGTCCGAGTCAGTGAGGAAGCGTTGGAACAGGACCTGTGGGTTCCCCCCATCGGCATCGGTTAGCAGCAGCTTGCGCCATCGCCCGCTCTCTCCCCCTTCCACCGCCCCCTCAACCGTGACGGAGAGGATGCGGGTCCCATCGGGTGACCAGTCTGCCATGGCTCCGACGTTCGGCAGCACTGCCATGTCCGTACCGTCGCTGTCAATCGTAATGGCACCGACGCCCATCACAGCGTAGGTCAAGCGGTAACCATTGGGGGACCAGGTGGGACATGACGCCGGCGACCCCAATGGCGATGCGTGGTGGGCGTTCGTGCCGTCCGTGTCCACGACCCAGACCTCAAGTACGTCGCAGGGACGGGAGTGCCCAGGATCAGCGTGCTGGAATGCCAGTTGAGTGCCGTCTGGAGACCAGGCTGGCTTGCAGTTGACCCCGCCCACTCCGGCCAATCCCGTCACATTGACAGCCTCCGACCCATCGAGGCGCGCGATCCACACATCCCCATAGGTGGCCGGCTGCGCGTCCTTGATCTGGTACGCTACTCTCTCCATGTCAGGCGACACCTCGGCGTACGACAAGGCGGGGCCAGGGGCGCTCACGTTGTCCGACATACCCTCGATGAAGAACGTGTAGGTGCCAACTGACATCTCATTGGCGCTCACCAGAATCCTGCCCTCAATCGGCACAGGAGGTTCGGCGGCGAGAGCGGTGGAGAGACAGAGCGAGGCAAAGACGGCCGCTGGAAAGACGAGTGTGCGCCAGAGCATCTCACCCTCCTCATGGCACGTCTACGCTCCGCAACAGACACGACGACCTGTTCGCGGTAGGTGGCGGGGCCCGGCGCGATAGCTCAGCGAGGAGATGCCCCCTCACGGCACTGTTTCAGCGGGCGGGGCGGGATGTCCTGCTGGATGGGTGTGTCCCTGCCCCGTCCTTAGCGGCCGGGGCCGCCCCGAGCCGCATTGGCTCCATAACTGTGTCGTATGGGTTCAGCGGTTCGCCGGCAGGTCGGCTACCTGCGTCTGGAGGTCCTCGACCTCCAGATGGGTGTAGCGCTGGGTCGTCGTCACCCAGGCGTGGCCGAGCAGTTCCTGCACCGCGCGAAGATTGGGCCGGGCGCGCAGGGCATGGGTGGCGAAGGTGTGCCGAAGCACATGCGGGCCGGAGCGATCGGTGATGCCGGCGGCCTGCAGGTAGCGATTCACCAGCAGCGCAATGCCCCGTACCGAGAAGCGGTCCCCGCTGCGATTCAGAAAGAGCGCCGGCTCCGCGTCATCGCGGTCGGCGAGGTAGGCCAAGAGCGCGTCGGCCGCGGGGCGGTTGATGGGCAGCCGGTGGAGCCGTCTTCCCTTGCCCACGACCTGCAGCGCGCCCCAACCCTCGGCGGGCAGGCGGACATCGTCACGACTCAGGGCACACAGTTCCCCCACCCGTAGGCCGGTGTTGTACAGCAGCATCAGGATGGAGTGGTCCCGCCGGCCGGTAGGCGTACCTGTGTCTGGCAGAGACAGCAGGCGCTGGACCTCGGGGACGGTGAGATGCTTGGGCGCGAGCGGTGGGCCCAGGCGGATCGAGCGCAGCGCCTGGGCGGGGTTCGTCTGCAGCCGGCCCTCCTCGTAGAGGAAGCGGCAGAAGGAGCGGGTGGCCCCTATGGCGCGGTTGATGCTGGAAGGGGAGCGACCGGCCTGCTGCTGGCGGCGAAAGACCTCCCGTAGGTCGCGGGGCTGCACCTCGTCGAGCGGCGCAGACAACGCCGCCAGCAGTGCATGCAGATCTCTGCGATAGGCCCCTATGGAATGGGGCGACCGCCCCTCCAGCGCCAAGGCTCCCAGGAACTCCTCCAGCATCTGCGCGTCCGACTGCCGGTCATCACGCCGCTTCCTCCCCATGATCGCCTCCTTCTGGCTTCTGCTGAACTTCCGATAAGCCATTAGGGAGGATGTTGGCCGGGAAGTCCAGGCACTTCTGCTGCCGGCAGAGCGAAAAGAGGCCCGACGGCCGCCCACACGCGGCGACACCGCCACGAATGCCAGAAATGCCAGGGATGGACGCCAGCGGATGGCCGAACGCCCCACACAGGCGCACGTGGCGCGCCGTTCGCGGTGACGTGCGCGCCCCGAGATGCTGACGGTGGCGATTCGCGGCACCCTTGCCGCCAAGATGCGAGAACTCGCTGAGAGCACGGGCCTAAGGCATGCTCCCTCCGCCTGGAGGCTACTGCACAGCCATGTCGAAAGGTAATGTGCTTGCGGCTGGGGCGCCGAGCGCAGACTGCGCCTCTCGTGGGACGGGTTGCTGACATGCATAGGCTTGCTGCCAGGAACTCCAGATGATCAGACGAGACAAAGAAGGCATTAGCACAGTGAGAAGAAGATCCCAAGTCCGAGGGGCGATTGCGGAGGCCCACGTGTCCCGCACTGATCCTCGTCGTTCCGTTGCACGCAAGTATGCAGTCCCGGACGCGCCGATCAAGAAATGGGTGCCAAAGCCGATCTCCAGGGATCAGCTCGACTGGGGGTTTGTGGCGGACATCCTGGCAGCCAGGTATGGGTCACCGAGGCTGGGAAATCCGGAAGATCCCCTCGATTGCTTGGTCTACGTGATGCTCACGCGCAAGACCGACATGGAAGCGGCACAGCGGGCCTTCGCACGACTGAAGAAGTCCTTCCGTACATGGGACGACGCCCTTCGCGTTGGTCAGGGCAAGCTTGTCAGGCTTCTCCACGGGACGGGGCTGGAAGAGCAGCGAGCGCGCGATCTCCGTGCTGCTCTGGAGCTCATCCGCGGTCAGTATGGCAAAGCTACTCTGGAGCCATTGCGGAGGCTGAGTAACAAGCGATGCCTGGAATTCCTGGTCTCCCTGCCAGGGGTGGGAACGAAGACCGCGCGCTGCACGATGCTCTACACCCTGGGACGGCGGGTCTTTCCTGCTGACGCGCACTGCATCCGCATACTGGCCCGTATGGGAGTGCTCAGACCTAGCATGGAGCATCGACAAGCGCAGGAGGCACTTGCCGATATCATCCCTGGGAGGCATGCGTACGCTCTTCACGTGAACCTTGTGGCCCATGGGCAACAGACCTGTACGCCCACCAATCCCCGACATGAGGACTGCGTGGTCCGAAAGCTGTGCCGCCAGTACCGGGAGGAGCAGGAACGACACTGGCGGTCGCTCACGAAGACGCGCACCGCTCTCGACCTGTTCTGTGGGGCAGGAGGCACGAGCCTGGGCCTGCAAGCGGCCGGCTACCGGATACTGGCAGGGGTCGACGAGGACCTCTGGGCCTGCCAGACTTTTCGGCTGAACCACCCCGAGTTGCCTGAGGCCCGTGCTGTCCACAAGGACATAGAGTCGTTGACCGGCCCCAGACTCGCTGCGATACTTGACGGCGAGAGACCGGACGTGGTTATCGGTGGCCCTCCCTGTCAAGGATTCAGCATGATCGGAAAGAGGGCGCGCGGCAACAACGGGTCGTGGGACTTCGTCAAGGACCCCAGGAACCACCTCTACCGCCATTTTGTCAGGTTGGTCAGACACTTCAGGCCCAAGATCGTGGTGATGGAGAACGTCCCCGGGATCTGCATGGGGAACCACGACACAGAAAGGCGGATACGGGAGAATCTGAGCCGTGTAACGAGACGCGGGCCGGGGTATTCCGTCGTGTCACTCGAGATTGCCGCATCGTCTGCTGGCGTTCCCCAGAGGCGACGCCGCTGGCTCTTCATCGGCGTCTCACGGGAACACTTCGAAGCATCGGCAGAGGCGATTGCCGATCACATAAAGCGCATACTCGAGCACGCTGACGCCAGCCCGCCGACGCTGCGTAATGCTATCGCGGATCTGCCGACACTGGGTCAGAACGACGGCGAGGAGGTGGTGAGATCGTCTGGGGGCAACACTCCCATCTCCTCGTATGCTGCGGCAATGAATGCCCGATGGCCGGTGATCCACAACCACGTCTCGCGCCCTCTCAACGTCCGCGACCAGAAGCTGTACGCACTTCTTTCTCCGGGCCAGACCGGGCACGATGCCGTGACTGAGCATGGAGCCAGGCACCTTATGGTCTATCGCGACGACGTGTTCCACGACAAGTATCGGCGCCTTGTCTACGACACCCCGTCGCCGACGATCGTGGCGCATTTGAGCAAAGACGGCCACATGTTTATCCACCCGGACCCCGACCAGAACAGAAGTATCACGGTCAGGGAAGCTGCGCGGATACAGTCATTCCCTGATGACTTCATTCTCTACGGGCCTCGCACATCCCAGTTCCGCCAAGTGGGCAACGCGGTACCACCTTTGCTTGCCAAGTCGATCGGCGACGCCATAAGCGAAGCGGTGAGCCGTTCCGGACGGCCATGGTGAGAGGCACAAAAGTACCGCGCAAGCCCGCTACAGTCGTTTCCAGGGATTGCCAGGCCCTGGCACCGCTCGGGCATGGAACGGGCAAGGAGGGGACCGCATCATGGACGGCCGGACACTACCGACTCTGACGCCGCTGCAAGTAGTGGACAACCGCACAGTGGCTCTTCACGGTGGAGGCAGGCTGCAGGGCGGGATACGCTACTCGGGATCTTCGAGAGGGGACATCCGGCGTTGCTGCGTGGTCATGGGCAACGCCGGAGGCGCTCCGTATGACGACAGGGACCTAGTATTACTCCGTTATATTAGATCATCCCGCGGGCGGCGGGGAAAGGGTTGGCCGCAAACGATGCAGACGCCGGTCCAGGTAGCGAGGAGCTGCTGGAGCCAGCCCAGGACCTGGGGAAGGGTGA
>Ga0307379_10005741_pt1 | contig 17213 bp, 9 predicted proteins | sample UN2MG_FD_202237 | JGI IMG/M metagenome (GOLD analysis project Ga0307379, IMG submission 202237) | Soil microbial communities from Risofladan, Vaasa, Finland - UN-2 | ecosystem: Environmental > Terrestrial > Soil > Coastal area > Acid sulfate soil | place: Finland: Risofladan, Vaasa | collected... | reverse complement strand
GCCGCAAGGAGCTTTTCGAGCGCCTGCGGGAAACGGTAGATAAATATATCGGTGAAAGTGCGGACTCTCTCCAGGTCCGGCAGCAGGCCCGGCTGGCCGAGAAATGCGCCTTTTTCTGCCTGATCGAGGGTGATAGAAAATATTTGCAGGCGGGCTTGAGCCTGCTCGACAGGGCGCTTGACCGCTATATCCAGCTCGAGCGGGAGCAAGGCGGCGGATACTGGGAAGCGGTGGAATTCCGCAGGTACTGCTGTTTCGCCTACGACTGGATGTTCCAGGCCATGAGCGGGGAAGAGCGAAAGAGGCTGGGGGACAAAATACTCCAGGCCGGCAATATCGCCTGGGAAAAGTATTACGGCTTCAGCCCTTACGATGGCGGCGGCTACGGCTCGCTCGACCCTTTGTTCTGGCCTGCGGTGACCCTGGCCTGTACTGGTATCCGGGACTCTATCGCTGAAGTGTGGCTTGACAGCACGAAAGCCAATATCCATCTCTGGCGGCAGATGCAGGAGCAGGTGGCGGCAGATGACGGCGGGATGTACTCCGGAATGGCCTATGCGAGCTACAATTACCTGCGCACCCCGATTTACGATTTCGAGATCTGGAAAAACCTGACCGGCGAGGATCTGGCCCAAGATAATCCCTACCTCAAGTATTTCACTATCTGGTGGCTTTACTGCCTGAAGCCCAACCTCGAGTGGCTGAGAATCGACGACGCAGGCAGCATCAGGGGCAGTATCCAGCCCTGGCATTTCAAGTACCTCGCCTCGCGCTACTCCGACAGGGTCAGCCGGTGGTATCTCGAAACCAGGGCCGAACAGCCGGCGAGCACAATCTGGGATGTGATCTGGGACCCGGGCGACCTGGGTATCCAGCCTGAGGGACCCGATAAGAGCTGGCCCCTGGCCCGCCATTTCGAGGGTATCGGCTGGGTTATCATGAGAAGCGGCTGGGATGACGAGGCGACCCACGCAGTTTTCGACTGCGGCGATTTCTATTACAGCCACCAGCACGCGACTGAAAACTCGTTCGTCATCTTCAAGAAAGGCAGCCTCGCTATCAACTCCGGCCGCTACGAGTGGGGCTCGAATCACAGGCCGAACTACACCGCGCGCTCGATCTCCTCGAATACGATCCTGGTCTACGATCCAGAGGAAGAATTCAGGGTGAAGGGTGAGACAGAAAGAACAAGTGATGGAGAGCTGATATCAAATGACGGGGGCCAGCTCTGGCCCAAACCGTATCGCGAAAGCTATGGTGACTCCAAAGGCACGCCCTGGGATACCGGCGATATAGTAGCTTTCGAGACAAACCCGCACTATAGTTATGTCTGCGGCGATGCCACCAGGGCTTACAACCCGAAAAAGCTGAAACTTTTCACCCGGCAGTTTATCCACATCCAGCCCGACCTGTTTATTGTTTTCGACCGGGTCGAGGCCGCAAATCCTGAATACAAGAAATTCTGGCTCCTGCATTCTGTCAACGAGCCTTCGATCAAGGGTGCCCTGGCTGAGATCAGCGAACGCGAGGGCAGACTTTTCTGCCGGACTGTTTATCCCAGGGATGCTATCATGCAAAAAACAGGCGGGCCCGGGCACGAGTTTGAGGTTTTCGGCGCCAATTACCCACCCAAGATGACCCACTACCCGCTGGGAGAGGACGAAGAATGGGGCTCCTGGAGAATCGAGGTAGTTCCTGGAAAGCCCCGCGCAAAGGATTTTTTCCTTCACGTATTGCTGGCCGGGAACAGCTCGCTGTCCCAGGCTCCTGAGATAAAGCCCATAGATGACAATACCGGGCTGGGGGTGGAATTAATCTGTGCCGGGAAAATCTGCCGGGCGGTTTTTAACCGCGATGGCAGTCCTGGCGGGCGGCTTAAAATTACCGGCCCGCAGGGCGCTGTTCTGATCGATAAACCCTTGAGCGAAGAAGTCCAACCCCAGGCGGGTATCGGAAACTAGTACTTTTACAACTTAGAAATGCATAGTCACTTGCACAGATTAAATAACTGAGAATGTGAAGACCGCTGACAATAGGCTATAGGCTGAAGGGGTGCACAATCCAACCTACAGAGTATAGTTTACAATCGATAGCCTGGACAAAAGTTAAAACCTTGAAATTGTAACCCTATAGCCCACAGCCTACAGTCTCCAGCTTAACGGTCTATAAAACGTGAGTAGGCTGGCCCAAAATGTTCATCCCTGAAAAACAAAGTTGTGGCTGCACTAAAAAATGGTTTCGAGAACAGACTGAACTGACATAATATCTGTCAAGAGGAAACCTTTGAAAAATGTAATCATTTTACTTTAGAAATATGACCTGCTTTATATAACTCTTTAAAAATCAATAGGTTATTGTAGGGGCGGTTCGCGAACTGCCCCTACGGATAGAATATTATCCTTTTACCTGGGATTTTTTCAAAGGTATCAAGAGGGTGAAAACTTTTAAGGGAGGTAAGCCTTGATAAAAATTTCAGTTCCTTTCGCCACAGAGCTTTCTCTTGTGTGGTTTCTCTCTTGTCTCGTTCTTTGTCCTGCAGCCCAGGCTCAACCTTCATCCCCACCTGTCGAACCTGCGGTGGATGACACCGAGTTCGCGCGGATTCTCGAATACTACCAGTACGACCGAGACCTGCCGCTTGATCCTGTGAGCTATGGAGAGTGGCCCTGGCGCTCCCCCCACACCCTGTACAAGGTCTCATACCGCAGCGCGCGCGAACAGCGGGTTCCGGCGTATTTAGCCATTCCAAAGAATAAGGAAGGCGAGCGGGTCCCCGCTGTTTTGCTTCTCCACGGCTGGAACCTGTTCTGGGGCAAGAACGAGGACTGGGTGCAGGAGCTGATCCCGCTCCTTACAGCCAGCGGCCGCGCCGTGCTGGCCCCGGACCATTTTCTCTACGGCGAGCGTAAGGTCGAGGGCGGTTTTGACAGCGGCTCGAATCGCGGTCCTTACTATTACCGGGACTGGATGTGCCAGACCGTGGTCGACCTGCGGCGCGGGATCGATTACCTTGCGAGCCGCCCGGAGATCGACCCGCAGAGGATCGCCATATTCGGCGGCAGCCTGGGCGGCTGGATCGGCTCGATCCTGGCCGCAGTGGATGGGAGGATCAAGGCCGCCGGGCTCAGCGTGCCAGCCACAGAGTCTGTCACCGGGCAGACACCTGCCGAGCGGGTGATAAATGCGAGTAACTTTTTCCCCCGGATCTCCAAGCCCTCACTGCTGGTGATAATCGCGCAAAGAGACAGCCGCGAGCGCAACGAGCGGGCCAGGGCCCTGTTCGAGCTCGTGCCGGGCAAGAAAAAGCTGATCGAGTACGATGAGGAACATTACATACCCCCGGAGAAAATCCGGCAGGATCTGCTGAAATGGCTCGATGAAAACCTTTAAGGAATTCCGCGGGTGCCCTAAAAACGAATGTCAGAAATACCTGAACCCCTGTTCTTTTGTACTTTCAACTCTAATCCCTTCGTGGAGGCCAGTGATGAATGCCAAAGCTCTACGCTTCTTGGAAGAACTTCTCCTTTTTTCGCTCCTGCTAGCCTTTTCCGCTGTGCCAGCCGCAGCCGATGTAAAGCTGCCCAGGCTGTTCAATGACCACATGGTTTTACAGTGCGGGATGCGCACGCCGGTCTGGGGCTGGGCCGACCCAGGCGAGAAAGTCAGGGTCGAATTCGGAACCCGGATTGCCGAGACCACGGCGGACAAGGACGGGAAATGGATGCTCCGTCTCGCTCCCCTGGATATCGGCGGTCCTTTCGAGCTCCTGGTGAGCGGGAAAAACACCATCCTGATCAAGGATGTGCTGGTCGGCGAGGTCTGGCTCTGCTCGGGCCAGTCCAATATGGCCATGGAGGTGAGAAGCTGCCTGAATGCGGAAGAGGAAATCGCCGCGGCGAACTTTCCCGGGATCCGCCAGTTCCAGGTCAAGCGCATAAAGGCTGGCGAGCCTCTCGATGATGTCGCCACAGGCGACCGGGAGGAGCAGCAGTGGCTGAGCAAGTGGATTGTTTGCAATCCCTCGACAGTTATACATTTCACCGGGGCGGGTTATTTTTTCGCCCGGGAGCTGCATAAGAGGCTCGATGTGCCCATTGGCCTGATCCACAGCTCCTGGGGCGGCACCACTGCCGAGGCCTGGACCGCAACAGCAGCGCTCGAAGCGGACCCGGAGCTGAAATCGATCCTCCAGAACTGGCCCGATTACAATAACGATGAGGAATGGCTCAAAGAGCAGTACAGTAATTTCGTGGCTGAAATCGAACAGGCCAAGCGCCAGGGACGGCCTGCGCCGCTTTATTTTAACCAGCCCGCGGTGCTTTACAACGGTATGATCGCCCCGCTCGTACCGTACTCCATCCGGGGAGCTATCTGGTACCAGGGCGAATCCAATGTTTTCCGGGCCTTCCAGTACCGCAAGCTCTTTCCGGCCCTTATCCGCAACTGGCGTGGGGCCTGGGGCCAGGGCGAGTTTCCGTTCCTGTTCGTGCAGCTGGCCAATTTCGAAGCTGGAACCGGCAGGTGGCCCGAGCTGCGCGAAGCCCAGGCCATGACTCTCAGCATTCCGAATACCGGCATGGCCTCGGCAGTGGATATCGGCGAAGCGCAAGACATCCATCCTAAGAACAAGCAGGAGCTGGGCCGGCGCCTGGCCCTGGCGGCCCGAGCCCTGGTCTACAAAGAGAAGCTGGTCTATTCAGGACCCGTTTACAAGTCCATGACTGTGGAAGGAGACAAATGCTACCTTAGTTTCACTCATCCGGGCGACGGACTGACGGTAAAAGGCGGAGAGCCCCTTAAGTGGTTCACTATTGCCGGAGAGGACAAGAAATTTGTCCCGGCCCGGGCCTGGATTATGGGTGACAAGGTGATAGTGTGGAGCGAGGCAGTGGCGCAGCCTGTGGCTGTGCGCTACGCCTGGGCCGACAACCCTGAAAGCGCCAATCTCTACAACAAGGCCGGGGACCAGGCGGCCCTGCCGGCATCGCCTTTCCGCACTGATGACTGGCCCGGCCTGACTGCGGACAGGAAATAAATTCAATTTCTAGATTATGCAGCGGCTTTAAAGAACCCAAACAAGAGGTGGTGTAATGAACAGTAACCTGAATCGGCGCGATTTTCTGAAAGTCACGGGCCTGGTGGCCCCTGCCGTGATCGCAAGCTCCTGCCGCTCCGAGAAAGCCGTTCCTGAAAAAGGGATGCTCACAATCGGCGAGCCCTTGAGAGTCAAACCGGTCCTGGTTTGCTCGATCAGCGAAAGAAAGGAAGCCACGAGCTGGCGGCCCTGGGGCGGTCTGCATACCCAGGACGACATTAACAAGGAAACCAGGAAGATCCAGGACGAGTTGAAAGACCTGTCTTCAAAAGCGGACTTTCCAATGGAATTCCTGCCGGTGGCGCAGGTGAGCTCTGCGGAGCAAGCCGCAGCCGTGAGAGACAGTGTCTGCGACATGATCCTGACTTTTGCGGCCAGCGGTGAAGGGGCCTGGCTCGAAACCCTTGCCGGTTCCGGGAAACCGGGCATAATGTTTCTGAGACATAAGTCCGGCCCGGTGTATTTGTGGTATGAGATCGCCCACCCGCGCTTCCTGCGAAAGACCACGGATGACTATAAGGAACAGGGTATGGATGTCTGGGACATCGTGGTGGATGACTATGCAGAGGTTCTCTGGCGCCTGCGGTCGCTTTACGGGCTGAAAAACGCTCTGGGTACGCGAATCGTAGCGATCGGCGGTCCGGGGAGCTGGGGCAGCTTATGGAACTGGGACCTTCCTGCGCCGGCCAGGGATATCTGGAAGCTCGATATCAGGACAGTGACCTACGAGGAATTGGAGCCGGTAATCAAGAAAGCGATGGGGGACCGGAAAACCGTGGAGGAAGCCCAGCGCCAGACAGATCAGTATCTGGCCCGGAAGGGTGTTTCCCTGCACACTGACAAGAGCTTCCTGGTCAACGCTTTCGTGCTGAAAAAGGTTTTCAGGGATCTGATGGATGAAGCGGAGGCCCCGGCCATTACAATCAAGCAGTGCATGACCACGATCATACCCATAGCTCAGACCACAGCCTGCATGCCTTTGAGCCTGATCAACGATGAAGGGCTGATGGCGTTCTGCGAGTCGGATTTCGTGGTCATTCCTTCCGGCATTCTCCTGCGGTATATCTCAGGGAAACCCTCTTTCCTTCAGGACCCCACTCATCCCCACGACGGTGTTGTCACCTGCGCCCACTGCACGGCTCCCAGGAGAATGAACGGCCGGGACCTGGAGCCGGCGAAAATCCTCACCCACTTCGAGTCTGACTACGGCGCCGCTCCCAAAGTCGAGATGAGCAAGGGACAGGTGATCACAACCATCGCCCCCAGTTTCAGCTCCGACAAATGGCTCGGGTTCAGGGGAAAAATCCTCGACCATCCTTTCCTGGATATCTGCCGCTCGCAGATCGATGTCGAGATCGAGGGGGACTGGCGGAAGCTCCTGGAGGACATGCAGGGATTTCACTGGATGATCTGCTACGGGGATTACCTGCGCGAGGTGGGCTACGCGCTCAAGAAAGTCGGGATAGATTGGTATAATATCACTAGCGGCAAAGGGAACCTGCCCCAGGTTTCAAGTACTGAGCCTCTGGCCTAGGGGTCGAGACTGCGAATTTTATGCCGTTTGGTTCGGAAGCGGCGAGGTACTGCTGCTGAAAATTTAGCAAACAGTGGCATATCACTGGTGTGCCTCTGCAATTTTTGTGTCCCGTAAATTAGTACAAAATATGGAATGTTATTTCCGGGACATGACACTGGTCCAGACATTGCCGGGGAAATCTTTGAATTCCTGGCGATCAGACCTTGCTTTTACGCCGATCGGCCCAGAGCATGAACAGCCCGAGTCCCAGCACCACCCCGCCCCCGGCCAGAATCTTGAGCCTCTCGACCAGGGGCTGGCCGATCAGGACCATCAGGCAGATCGCCAGCCCGGTGGCTGCAGCCAGCTTGCCGATAAATTTGAGCATGGAGAGCCGGTCGATAGCTGCCTCTGATAGCTCCTGGTCGACCTTGACCGGGGTGCCGAGCAGGGTGAAAAATTTCCTGATTTCCGCCGCCTTCTCTGGGCTGTCAGGCAAAAGGAAAGCGCTGGTGATAAAAACAATATAGGCCAATGTGAAACTGCTGAACATCATCACCGAGTATTCCAGGTCCAGAAACAGGGTAGCGTAAAAGTTATAGCTGGCGGCGATAATAAAGGTGACCATTGCGGCCCGGCTCCCGCGCCGCGGGAAAAAGAGACCCATCAACAGCGGTACCACGATCGGCGTAACAAAAATTCTGTCCATCAGCACCATCCAGGAAAACGCTCCGCCGCGGGCGCTCATCGCCAAAGCTATGCCGATAGCGATCATCCCGATAAACAGGGTGGAGAGCCGTCCCACTTTCAGCATGTGTTTGTCATCCGCGCTCTTTTTAATAGTCTTGCGGTAGATATCATTGGTGAAAATGCCTGAGACAAAGTTCAGGGTCGAATCGATCGAGCTCATGCTGGCGGCAAAGATAGCCGCGAACATGATCCCCACCAGCCCGTGGGGAAGCACCGCCAGGCAGGCGCTCACATAGGCTCCCTCGGCAGGGGCCTTGAGCGTGGTCCAGACCTGTGAGAGATCCGGGTACAAGTGGCGCACGGCCAGCGGCGGGATCGCCCAGACCGCCACTCCGAAAACAAAGAGCACTGTGCACAAAAGGGCCACCTTGCGGGCCTGTTGTTCATCCGGGACGCTCCAGTAGCGCTGCACAATGGGGTTGGTGTTGTAGCTGTGGATATTGCTCACCAGCCACATGACCACAAAAAAGAGCGTAATCGGCTCGCTCAGAATTCTCTTGTCCGCAGGCATGCCGAAATCCGGGGGAGTTGTAAATAGATTGCCTACCGCGCCGACAGCTCCCAGCTTCCAGAGGACTAGCGGCACAATGAGCACCGCCAGCGGGATAATGATCAAAAAGGAGAGCACATCGCAGGTTGCCACAGCCAGCAGGCCTCCGAAATAACAGTAAGTCAGAATGACCACTCCGGCAACCAGGATCACCAGCTGCACCGCATTGATATTGACATCCCAGGGGAGCCCGAAAGAAGTTGGATTGATCTGGCTGACATTCAGTGCCGCGGTGAAAAAAATGCTCGTGGCCAGAAGGACAGTGCTGCAGTAGAAAAGGTTAAAGGGCAGGAAAAACCAGGAGAGCACCTGCTGGGCAGGCAGGTTGAAGCGGGTGGAGACATATTCGAACATCGAGGTCACCCTGGCCCGTCTCCAGCGCTTGGCGAAAAGGAGATAACCGAAAAACGTGCCGAAAAGCCCGGTGCACAGGGCAAGCATTCCTTTCGGGCCCTCCTGATAGACCACCCCCGCCCCGCCGGTGAACATCCAGGCGCTGAAACCCGCCATGAAAGAGCTTATCCCCCCAACCCACCAGGGGAGCTTGCTTCCGCCCTTGAAAAAGTCCGCGATATTCTTGTTGTACCCCGAGAAAAAAATCCCGATAGAGACCAGGGCCAAAAGGTAAACCACAATCACCAGATAATCCACAGTGGCCGCTGTCCTGATTAATGCGCCGCCTTCCATACTGTGCTTTCCTTGTTTTTATTAGGGTGCGTTTTAGTTGAGGTTGACCATACAAACTGTCCTGAATAAGAATATTTCCAGTTCCGGCAGCCCGCAGAAAACTATTCCTGCTTATTTAATCTGTCAGGTCCGGCTTTGCAAACCTTTTTTCACAGGGCAAACCGGCGTAGATTACTTTATTAATCGGATTCTCATTACTGAAACCTGTTTTTACGAATTTGAGAAGCCCGAATCAGCAGGCCTGTCTTGCAACTTATTAGTATTTAAACAGTTAAACCGGTACCCCTGATGGTATCCTTTTGTATTTGCAATAATCAGACCCCCGGCGATGAATACTAATACCTAACCGGATATCGAGGAGAAAATATCTTGAAATTCTCAAAGACTTCCAGAATCCCGGGCCTGGCGCTGCTTATTGTTATCTCTCTTGGCATAAAAGCAGTGAGCGACACCCTGCAGGATGAGAGCCCCGAGGTTCCCCGGATCGATTCTGTCAGCATGCTCGGCACTCAGCCGCAAGAAACCGATCCTGCCCTTATCTGGTATGATGATTTTGACGGCCCGGAAAAGCACTATACCGAGTCATCCGGAGAACTCGACTCACTGACCGCCTTCGCCCAAAGCGGCAGGTCCATGCACTGCCTTTATCTCAAGGGCTCCACAGGAGAAGGCAACCGCAAAGTGTTTTTCGGCGACAGTCCATACGGGGTAATGGCCCGCCCCGGCGAGAAATTCGACGAGATATACTGGAGAATCTATGTCAAGCACCAATACGGCTGGACAGGCGGCGGCCCGGCCAAGATGTCCCGGGCCACGAGCCTGGTCTCCGCCAACTGGGCCCAGGCCATGATCGCCCATGTCTGGTCCAGCGGCGAAGCTCTGACTCTCGATCCGGCGAGCGGTGTAGTTGGCGACCGGGTCGTGACCACCAAGTACAACGATTTCGACAACCTGAGATGGCTGGGCAACAAACCAACCTCGGAATTCCTGATCCACAGCACGGAAGAGTCCGGCTGGTGGGTCTGTGTCGAGGCCCGGGCCAGGCTCAACACCCCGGGCCAGGCGGACGGGGAAAACCAGCTCTGGATCGACGGGAAGCTCGAGGCCGAGCGCAAAAACCTCGATTGGCGGGGCAGCTACACCGGGCACGGTATCAACGCCGTTTTCCTTGAGGCCTACTGGAACTCCGGCTCCCCGGTTACCCAGTCGCGCTGGTACGATAATTTTATCATCTCCACCCAGCCTATCGGCCCGGTGGTTGTGCCGCGCAACCCGCTCCTTTATAAAACGCCCTACCACGGACCTGGAGAGCAGGCCGCCTGGGAGCTCGAGCTCGCCGAGTATTCCGGGAAAAACCAGGTGGTCTGGCGCTCGAATGCCCTCTCAGGCGCTGACAGTGTTCAAATCGACCGGAACAGCGGCACTTTCGTGGGCCCTCTGGCCGGTAAAACCGAGCTCGCCAGCGGTACCAGATATTTCGCCAGGCTCCGTCAGCAGTCCACCACCGGCGCCTGGTCCGACTGGAGCCGCTGGCACCAGCAGTTTCTCACCGGGGGCCCGAGCGAGGAGCCATCGCAGGGGTGCGACTACACAGGGGACGGTGAGGTCGATGTCGCCGATGTGATCATGCTCCTGCTCATGCAGCACGATAATCCATCCGATGAGCGGGCCGATTACAACCGGGACGGCCGGAGCACGATCACCGATGCAGTCCAGCTGCTCCTGGACATTCTAGAAGGCAGATGCAGCGGTGCCGGGTCAGGTCTTCTCTCGGCAGCCGGGGATTTTACAGGTGCGACCGGCAAGATGGAAGGTCTTTCCGGGAGTGACTGTAAATATATCGAAAGCTGCATGGAACGCCTCCCTCTGACCCCGGCCCTGGAAGCCACTTTCAACATGGCTCTTTATGGCCAGGACGCCCGGCCGGGACTCCCTCAAGGCTTTTACCTGTCCCAGAACTCTCCGAATCCATTCAATCCCCGGACCGCAATCATCTATTCCCTTCCAGATAAAAGCGCACCGTCGCAGGTGACAATAAAAGTTTTCGACCTCCGGAACCAGTTGGTGCGCACCCTGGTGGATGATCTAAAGCCTGCCGGATCTTTCACCGTGTACTGGGACGGCACCGATGAAAAAGGCTCGCCCGTGGCAAGCGGTGTCTACCTTTACAGAATGGAAGCGCCAGAGTATATGCAGACACGTAAGATGGTCTTGCTGAGATGAGCGGAGTTCTCATTTTTGCCGCAATGGAACCGGAAAATCTTGAGCGAAGCGAAAACAGAACAGGGTGCGCGCGCAAGAACTGTCATTGGGGATGGTAACAAAATCTCACCTTTCAATATGGCTTGACCCGTACGATTGTCAGAGGAGCTGCCATGCTTGACAGACGAGGATTTATCAGGACTGCTGCCGCGGCAGCGGCAGCAGGGGGGCTTTCTTCCGAGGCCGCCCGGGCGGATCTGCCTTGCCACATCTGGCAGGGCTATGATTTCGGCCCGGGACCGAAAGTGCGCGACAGGCTCAACCAGGGTCCTTTCAGCGATGACCCGGGCGTGAAAGACTGGGCCACTATCGGCAGTACATCACCCTCGGAAAAACATATCAGGAATTACGGCCTCGGGCTGGCAGGCTATGCCTGGGAGGAGGGCGGACCCTCGCTGGCTGCCCGCCGGGGTGCGGAATCCCTGGAGCAGCATGTAGAAAAACTCGCCCGCCTCCCTTTCACGGATATACTTTACATCCGCTGTGACTGGCGGGATGTCCAGAACCGTCCCGGCAGGCTGGATTTTCACCCGATCTGGAAGCTTACCCTCCAGGCTGCTGAGACCTATGGGCTGCGGGTGGGTTTCCGCATCCAGCTTTCCAACACCGTAGGCCAGCCGGAGCGGCTCGCCCTGCCCGATTTCCTTCAGGAAAAGGTTCCGCTGGTCGATATCGGCAAGCGCCGGCCCGGTGACAATTTCCAGTACCGCGAGCCCCGCTACGACCACCCTGAGTTTCTGAAAGCCGTCAGGGAGCTGAACGAACTCCTGGCAGCCGAGTTCGATAACAGCCCCCTGGTGGAATTCATGGACCTGATGATGTACGGCTGGTGGGGGGAGGGTCATACCGGCGGCCTGCCCAGTCCGTTCCCGGACTATCCGACCGCGGAGGCAACATTCGTGGAGATCACCAGGATGCAGCTTGAGACCTGGAAAAAAGTCCCTCTGGCGGTCAATACCCAGCCTGACTCGAGCCATGTAGGTAACCGCGAGGTGCTCGATATGACTGTGCGCGCAGGAGGCTGGCTGCGCTCCGACAGCATTATCCACGACGAGCCGATCCAGATCGAAAGGCTCTCCAACCGACCCCCATGGTGCGCTGTAATCATGGAGCAGGGCTGGCGGCGGGATTACGATGTGGCGAAAATTCCGGTGGATCAAGCCGGGGTGAACGCCAAGGAAAAGTCGATTCTGCACACTCTGGACCTGGGGGCCAACTACTGGTCGCTGTGGACCGAGGCCGACAATCTGGCCCGCTATCACGAGCGCTACCCCAAGGGATTCACCACCCTCCAGCAGCGCCTGGGCTACAGGGTGCGGCCCTCCTGGATCTGGCAGCGCGAGCGCTATGAGCGCCCCGAGCTGATTATCGCTTTCGCCAATGACGGAGTGGCAGGGGTGCCAGGAGTGCTCCGGGTGACAGTGGAAAGCCCTGACGGTTCTTTCAGAAGTTCCGGCTGCCTGGATGCCGGCCACCCTTACGGCGGAAAAGTCCGTCAGGCCGGGTTCCTCCTGCCCAGGGAAATGTTCGGCCAAAAATTAAAAGTCCGCGGCGATCTCGAGACCAATGGGGTGTCCCGGCCCCTGGAGTGGGCCTGCGCTCAGAAGCTCGAGCCGGACAAATCTTTTACAGTCCAGCTAAAGGAAAAAGGAAAGCTGGTCTGGGGAGAAGTGTTCTAAAGGAATGTTGAAACATTAGCCATTCCTTATGGTATAGAATAATAAAATGCCTTTATAGATTCTTACACATTTCAATCTGAGAGATTATCTCTCACAATTTTCTAACTGACTGATAAATAAAGTGTTCCAGGCTCAGAGGCACAAAGGAACAAAGGGACATAGAGAACTTGAAAATCCACGAAGAAAGGCGAAAATTGAACGACTGTTTTTGGCGTTTAACCTGATAATTTCATAATAAACAGTTACAATAACTTTGTGCCTTTGCCACTTTGTGCCTGAAAGTTTAAATTTTGCGAATGACTTGTTTTATCTAGGATATACCTGAAAATTTCAAAAATCTTTGGCTAGAATTTCAAATTCACAGTCAGTCACTGGCAGGATAGGGGCACGGCATGCCGTGCCCTGCAGCCTAGAGCCTGTTGTCAGCAGCTTCGACATTTCGTGTGGGAATTTACATGAAAATCCCCCCTCGAGAGGGGTGGGGCGCGAAGGGGACGGGGTGTGACTTCTTGATTTATATGCTTCGTTGGGGCCGCAAAGCGGGCATGATAGTTTAAGAATAATCGGGGTTGAGAACCTTAGTATCAGCAATAAAGCTGGAATAGATGCTGCTATTACTTTATATTTAATAAGTCTGCCAATGGGTTATGTAGTCTGTTTTTATATTTGGCCTTTTTTTAACTTTTCGGGATTCTTTCATCCTGCCGGATTGGGATAATCAATTAATGAAAGAAACGGAAGAGGTTTTAGCCTTGAATAGAGCGCATTTAGCAGGCTATAAATTCAAAAATGGTATAAGGGCTTTTGACAGGTGGATTATTCCTTATACAAAATCACGAATTTACAGTTCAAAGTTACGGCCCATTCTCTCCTATCTATTTACAGAATGGAAGTGCAATCTGGATTGCCACTACTGTTTTCAATTCAACAATCAAGAAAAGGGAATGTCTCTCGAGACAGCGACCAGCTCGATTGACTGGCTCAAAACGTTAGGCTGCCGGGTCGTTGCAATAATGGGAGGTGAGCCTCTGATCAGAAAGGATTTTATTCTGAAAGTCGTTCAATATGGAAGCGGGAACGGCTTTTTTGTGTATCTCCCCACGAATGGTTATCTGCTGACCGAGGATTTCATTGACAAAGTCGGCGGTGCCGGGGTCGCCGCAATAAATCTCGCAGTTGATTGTATCGGGCCGAAACCTGGTCTTCCCAAGGCCTTAATGAAAATAGAACCGCAGTTCAGATATTTAGTAAAACAGCAGGAAAAATACGGTTATATCCTTTTCTTTAATATCAACATAACGAGCCTGAGTATAAAAGATGTAAAGATGCTTACGGAAATCGCCCACGATAACAGGATCGGGGTTGATTATCATATCAATGAGCCTCCACAGCCATTTGTTGATATAAAGCACTATAAACATGAGGAAAATGATCTTTATATCAGGCCTGAGCAATACGAAGAAGTTGATGAATTGCTGGACTGGATTATTCTGAAAAACCGCAAAGGCTATACAATGGTTAATTCTATTGCTCACTTGAAAGCGATGAAAGACAGGATGAGGAATAAATCTGTTGAATGGGATTGCAGGGCAGGGCATAACGGGATATTGATCAAGCCTGACGGCTCGCTTTCCCCGTGCTTTGATTTGATAACTTGTGATTATGACTGGGGCACGATATGGAATCCAAAGTTCGATAAAGATAAATTGTCTGCTGTGATAAATAAATGTAATAAATATTGCCTGTCCACTTGTTTTTATAATATCGGGCATCATTATAATTTTATCGAATCCTTGAAATGGATGCTTAAACACAGCAGGCTTGGTGATGTGAGATAGTTTCCACTAAACCGGTCTGTAGAGCTATGTAAGATAGCTCTAGCCATAAACTCTTACAAGGTGGTGAAATGCGTTTCTCGGGCCTCCTTCCGACAAGTATCGCCAGAATCCTCCTCCCACTCGCGCCGTTCATTCTCATGCTTTCTGTTTCCGGCTGTTCCGAGCCAAAGTCCAAAACCGAAACTCCCCCTCAAGATGCCGGAAAAGAAAACCAGACCGGGATGACAGTGGAAGAACTCGCCAAAATGCCCAAAATCGATGCCCATGTCCATTTAAGGGGCCTGGAAGAAAAAGAGGTGGCCCCTCTTTTAGCCAGGCTCGAAGAACACAATATGCGCTGGCTCACTATCAGCACCAGGGGGATGAGCCGGGACTTTCTCCTGGCCCAGATAAACCTGGCCGCCAGGCTCCACTCGATCTACCCGGAATGGATCGCCTGGGCCACTTCTTTCAGCCTGGAAAACTGGGGCAGCCCGGACTGGGAAAAGGAAGCTCTGGAAACCATGGAGGACGGGTTCCAAAAGGGAGCCGTGGCGGTCAAGGTCTGGAAAGATATCGGCATGGTGCTCAAGGACCCGGACTCGAGCTTCGTGATGATTGACGATCCCCGGTTCGATCCCATTTTCGACTATGTCGAGCGCCGGAACAAGACCCTGGTGGCCCATATCGGAGAGCCGCGCAACTGCTGGCTGCCGCTCGATTCCATGACAGTGAACAACGACCGCAGATATTTCGCGGAAAATCCCCAGTACCACTGCTACCTTCACCCGGAAATCCCCAACTACACCGAACAGATCGCCTCGCGCGACCGGGTGCTCCAGAAACACCCGGGCCTCAGGTTCGTGGGCTGCCACCTGGGAAGCCTCGAATATGATGTGGATGAGATAGCCAGGCGGTTCGACAAGTATCCCCAATTCGCCGTGGACCTGGCCGCCCGTGTCTGCCACCTCCAGGTGCAGGACCGCGAAAAAGTGCGCAATTTCATTATCAAGTACCAGGACAGGCTGCTTTACGGCACTGACCTCGGCGCGGGCTATGTTTATACGAAAAGCGATATCGAGGCCACCCTGGAACAAATAGAGGAAACCTACCGGAAAGACTACCGCTATTTCGCCACGGATGAGGAGATGGATGTTTGGGAGGTTGATGGGAAATTCCGCGGCCTGGCCCTGCCGGATGAGGTATTGAAGAAAATTTTTTACGAAAACGCCCGAAAATGGTATCCGGGTATTTGAGCTGAGAATTCTTTCCGGGAGGTCAATCTTTCTCCAGGGAGTTTGTCAAAACCGAGTGTTTCTATAGTCTCAAAGCAAAGGTGATAAAAATCAGATTCGAGGAGGGTAAATGCACTTGGATAATTCTGTTTTCTATTCCTGGACCCGTAACCTGTTTGCGGTTACCACACTTTTTCCGGTAATAATTACTTTCGGCTGCTCAGGATCTGCAGAAAAAGGCGCGGATCCTTCACCGGCAGCTAAAACTGAGAGCATGGACAGAATGACTGTGGAAGAACTGATGGAAATGCCCAAGATCGACGCCCACGCCCATATCATGGGTCTGGACGTATCCGAGGACTCGGCCTTTATCGCCAAGCTCAAAGAGCATAACATGCGCTGGTTTACAATCAGCACAGTGGGCACGGACTGGAAAAATCTCCAGAAACAGATCCTGCTGGCGGAACGGCTCCATTCGGCTTACAGCGAGTGGGTTACCTGGGCGACTTCTTTCAATCTGGAAAACTGGGGCAGCCCGGACTGGGAAAAGGAAGCCATTGAAACTATCGAGGACGGGTTTCAAAAAGGGGCCGTGGCAGTCAAGGTCTGGAAAGAGATCGGTATGGTGCTCAAAGACCCGGACTCGAGCTTCGTGATGATTGACAATCCACGGTTCGATCCCATTTTCGACTATATCGAGAGCCGCAACAAAACCCTGGTGGCCCATATCGGCGAACCGCGCAACTGCTGGCTGCCGCTTGATTCGATGACAGTGAACAACGACCGCCTCTATTTCAAGGATAATCCCCAGTACCACTCCTACCTTCACCCTGAAATACCGCATTACTGGAAACATGTGGAGGCCAGGGACAGGGTGATGGATAAACACCCCGGCCTGCGCCTTGTAGGCTGCCACCTGGGGAGTTTGGAGTTCGATGTGGACGAGTTGGCCCGGCGCTTCGATAAATACCCCAATTTCGCTGTGGACCTGGCCGCCCGGATCTGCCACCTCCAAGTGCAGGACCGCCGGAAAGTGCGCGACTTCATGATTAAATACCAGGACCGGCTGCTCTACGGCACCGATCTCAGTGTGGGCACTTCCTGGGTCGAGTTCAAGCTTTCAAAAGCATTCGAGAAAATGGATGAGACCTACCTCAAGGATTACCGCTATTTCGCCACTGATGACGAGATGGAGGTCTGGGAGGTCAACGGCACTTTTCGCGGCCTAGCCCTGCCTAAGGAGGTTCTAAGAAAGCTCTATTACGAAAACGCCAAAAAGTGGTACCCGGGAATCTGATCTGCCTTTATTTATCACTCCGGCTGACAGGAGCGCAAAATTTGGCGGAGATGTGCAGTCATTTACAACCCATTAAAGATAAAATAATTTTCTATAACTTACTATCATTCATAATGATATCTTTCTTGAAAACATCTCTGACTTTTACCTTTTTCTTTCCATGACGCTTAATTTGAAAAATACGGTATTAATTTTCCCAAATGGATTATTGACTCTGCTCAGCAGGCCTTCTATTTTTGAGGTATGCCAGCAGAGCTAAACAAGCCAGTTTACGAGGAGATGACACTCCTGCAGTTTCAAAGAGAATTCCGGACCGAGAAGGAAT
>Ga0307379_10005739_pt1 | contig 17214 bp, 22 predicted proteins | sample UN2MG_FD_202237 | JGI IMG/M metagenome (GOLD analysis project Ga0307379, IMG submission 202237) | Soil microbial communities from Risofladan, Vaasa, Finland - UN-2 | ecosystem: Environmental > Terrestrial > Soil > Coastal area > Acid sulfate soil | place: Finland: Risofladan, Vaasa | collected... | reverse complement strand
TCATCTCGTCGATCGGTACCGGTTACGACCTGCGTCTATCGGTCAGGACGTCCCCCGACCGGGAGCCGCGACGAAAAAAGTCAGGCTAGTGTACCTAAATTGAACAATGTCTGAAACATTCCGGCGGGAGTGTGACCAGGGGTCAATTTTTGGCTGTTTTGCATAGCGTCTAGCCCTTTTTCCCAACCGGGTTCCCAACCGGGTTCCCAACAAATGTTTCGGCCCTGTTCTGTTCGCCAAACGCCTCGGCCACGGCGGCCATGCCTTTGCGTGCTAGCCCGCGCTGCTCGGCGGCGCGCGTGTAGCGTCTTATCTCGCGCCAGTCCCGGTGCCCGCTGATCGCGGCGATGATGTTGGCGCTGCACCCTGCCTCTGCGAGACGCCTACAGGCGGCCTTACGGAGGCCGTGCGCGGTCCTTCCCGGTGCGAGGCCAGCGGCCAGCGCGGCGCGCCGGAACCAGCATGTGAAGGCCAGCGGCTCGAAGGGCTCGCCCTCACGGTGCAGGAAGGGCTTGAACGGCTCGACGTCACCGACCGCGTCGATGGCGGCCTTGAGGTCGGGCATCACGGGCAGGTCGAGCACCACGCCGGTCTTCTGTTGCCGGACGTGAAGCTCGCCGTTGCGGACGTGCTGCCGCCCCATGCCGATCACGTCGCCCCGGCGCTGGCCGGTGCCTAGCAGAAGCTCGAAGGCGAGCCGCTCCATGCTGCCGAGAGGCCAGCGCGACCGGAACGCGTCGATGTCGTCCTCGGTCCACGTCGCGATGCCGTCGGGGTTCTTGAGCTTGGGCCGCCTAATGCCCTCGCTCGGGTCGGTCTTGCGAAGCCCTAGCTTGATCGCGTGCGCCATGAGGGCGCGGAAGCCGGACAACCAGACCCACGTCCATCCCGGCGTCGGTGCCAACCAGCCGCCGACCATGCTCTCGACGAGGTCACGGTCGATGCCGCCTTCCTTGAGGCTCAGCGGTCCGAAGCTCGTCGCGAAATGCTCGACCATGCGCCGCCGCACGGCTTGGGTAGACGGGGCGAGGCCCTTGAAGGCCGGTGATGCGAGGTAAGAAAAGCAGAGCGCGGTCACGGTGTCGGGCAGGGCGGGCGCTTCCGCTGCCACCTTCGCCTCGATGGCCTCGACCGCCGCCATCATTTCGGGCGACCACGGCTCGCCGGGCAAGCGCGTCCCCGTCTTGCGGTCGTAGTAGTAGACGCGCTCGCCCTTGCGCTGGCGCTTCACGCCACGCGGTAGGGCTTGCTGCTTGGTGGGGGTCGGGGTATCTTTGTCTTGCATCTGCGGGAGCCTCCAACGCTCCTAAAGGTTCTGGAAACGCCGTCTCCTTCCCTGGGGGCGGCGTTTCCTTTTCAGGCTAGGCTTTCAGGGCTGCACGGTCGCCCTCGTCGAAAATCATCCACAGATATATTTATGCTGCGATCACGGCCACGCCATCGAGCCGCACCTTGCACGTCGGGTCCGCATCGGCAGCGCCACCAACGCAAACGCCGATGGGAAAGAAGCCAACGCCGGTCACGTTCGAAATTGCCTTGCCGCTGTCGTCCCACCATACCTGCGCGCCCTCGGCGATCACGCCCGCCGACTTGGGCAGGGTGAACACGCCCTCGGTGACAAGCTCGACCTCTGCCGTAGCGATCGCGTCGTAGGACGCCACCCCAAAGATGTCGCCGATCATTGCACCGTCACCAGATAGCAAGCCACCGGCAGGTGCGATCACGGTGATCGTGTCGCCCGGTTGCACAAAATTTTTCATGTCTCAGTCCTTCGTTGGTTAGCTGCTAGAGAAAACCCTTGGTGCTGCGCACATAGGCGACGCTTACCGATGGCCCGCCTTTTACGTTCGCCTCGATAGCCGCAATGGCAGCGGCGAGGTCGCGGTCGGACTTGTAGCGGACTTGCCGCATCTGCCCGGCGTCCTGATAGGTGACCTCAAGCGTTGCGTTGGCGCGCGCCTTGTAAAGCGCGGCCAGCATCACTTGCGGGTCGAGGCCGAGGGCGACGAGGTCGGTCATGGTCTAGGCACCGTCATTGAGGAACCAGCCACGGAAGTCGGTGAAGCCAGCGCCGAAGTCGAGCCGGACCTTGACCTCGACGCCATCGACGCGGAAGCCGGTTTGCGTTGACACTTGCGGGCCGGGTTCGCTGGCGAGATAGGCATACTCAAGATCACCGCTGTCGGCGACGAGATACCAACCGGTTGCCGATGCCAGTCTCGGCTCCACGATCAGCGTCAGGTTGCTGAACGGCGCGACCTCTGCCGTGGTCGTCGGCGTGATCGTCGCCAAGAGCTTCTGCGCGACGGTTTCAAGCTCGGACGGCACGACGAGATATTTCGGCGTCACGGCGACCAGTGCGCCGCCCGGTCCCGTCTGCTTCCGCATCGAGAGGCGTCCCGCCGACAATGTCGTTTCGTCAGGCGCGCCACCGGCACTCACATAATTTGCGTTCTCAGTGCTGAACAAGGCGAACGTGCTGCTCATGGTCGGGCCGACACCGGCAGGACCTTCGAGCAATGCGACAAGCTGGTCGGCCTCGAACGCGGCAGCGGCTTGGCCGAGACGGCGCGGCAGATCGGTGAGCGCGCCCATGTCGTCGTTCACCATAGCCTGTCGGCTGATGCCGAAGATGCGCCCAAAGGTTTCGAGCCGGTAGCTTTCGCCCGCCTCGACCATCGTGCCGGACTTGAACTCGCCCGCTTCGTTGACCTTCTCAAGCCCGATGGCATCGCTGTCGAGAACAAGGCTGCTCTTGGCGCGGAAGTCGCTTGCCGTGGTTTCCCTGGCGACGGCGCGGATGCCGCTCTCTGCGGCGCTGTAGCCGTCTCTCAGCGACCTTCCGACCGTGTCGGCCAGGATCAGCGGGAAGTCCGACGTGGTGTGCAAGGCCCGCTCGATCAGCGCCGGGGCGGCAAGGCCGGTGATGCTCACGCCAGCGGCGCGGCAGCACTCACGCGCGATGTCCGGCACGCTCTGGCCCATGAACTGTTGCGCCGGGCCGCTCGGTGTGGCGCGGGGATTGCTGCGAGCGTGCAGCGCCTCCCCCATTGCCCGGATGCGGACAGCCGGATCGTCCATCGTGTGCTGGCCGGTGCTGATCTGCACGCGGCTGCGGGTCGTCATGTGTTCAAGCATTATTGTTCTCGCTTCCTCGATGCTGGCCTCGCGGTCCACCAGCGCGTCCACGGCCTCGCGGGATACGCCGCACCGCTGGCCTAGATCACGGATGCTGCGATTGGTTGCTGCACGTCCGCCGTCGTCGTGGCTGCGCGTCCTCGCATGGGGATCAGCGCCGACCGTCACGAAGGAAAGCTCGCGCGGTGTCCATTTCGTCGCCGTGCGGGTGCGGACGCCGCTCTGCTCACCATCGGCCCAAGTCTCGACCTCATAGCCGACGCTCACGCCACGGATGATGCCCGCTGCGATGTCGCCGACGATGCCTTCGACCTCGGGACGCGACGAAAAGCGGACCTCGGCGAGAAGCTGGTCGCCCTCGACCCAAGCACGCTCGACCGTGCCGATGATGTTCTCGACCGGCCCCTGACCATGACCATTTAGGACGTGCGCCCCGGCGAAGGTTTCGAGGGCCGCGCCTCGGACATCGAGGATTTCGTCATAGGTGCCGCGTGCATCTTGCCGCGTGACGGCTGTGCCCGTTGCGACCACGCAAACGATGGTCCGCGCTTCCGCGTTCCACGTTGACGGCCTCGGCGATGCGTCACGGCGCACAAGGGTTGCAGCGTGTTCGCGGATCAGAAGATGGGGATGCTCGTTCATGTCAGGCTGCCTCTATGTTTGGATTGATGTCACGATGCGCTGCCAAGGTTCACCACGTTGTCGCCCTTCGCGGACGCTTGCTGCACGAACGTGTCGGCGGCGATCTCAGCGTCCACTTCCACGAAGTCACGACCACGCGCCGCAATGACCTCCTGGCGGCTTCGCAGTCCGGCTTGCACGGCAAGGATGTCTGCTCTCGTCTCGTCCAATGGGGCGATGAAGGGGAACTCGGGATAAAGGAAAGCGCAGTCGAGGAAGGCGCGCGGGTCGCGCACGAAGCCGGGGGCGCTAATGCGGCCCGACAAGATCGCAAGGGTGACGGTGCGAGCGTAAAGCGGGAACAGGAACCCGCTAGTCAGGAGAGACGCCCGCACCGCCTTCACACGCCGCACGAAGGCTTGCTGCGCGAGACGCGAGGAACTGTAATTGCTGTCGCTGTAGTCGCCGCTCAAAAGCGCATAGGGAAGCCCGACGCCAGCAGCGATTGATCTGACCATGTGCCGGGTGAAAGCATCGAGGCCGGTCATGTCGCTGGTCGGCGAGAACGAAACGTCGGTGCCGATGGGAAGCTCAGTGAGCGCGCCGGGTTCCATCGGCTGCACGGCAGCAAGGTCGGCGGCGGTCGTGCCGCTGCCGTCCAGGGACTTGATGAAGCCGCACATAAGCGCCGACACTTTCGCCTTCACAAGCGCGGCGTCCTCAAGACTATCAAGCTCTACAATTCGACTAGCAATGGGGGCCAGCCAGCTTATGCCGCGCACCTGTCCCGGCCAGCGCCGCTCGAAGATGTGGCAGATGTCGGCGGCGTCGATCCGCTGCGCCGCTGCCGCCACGAAAGCAAAGTCGGGGCTTGGGCGTATGTGATAGGCGACGATGCGCCCGGTGCGGTCGAACTCGACGCCAGCAACAATGCGCCCGCCGCCGTCGAGGTCGCGGTTGACCGATGCGTCAAGCTGCTCGGGCTGTAGCACCTGCACGCGGCATTGCCCGTCGTCGGTCGTGATGAAACGAAGCACTGCCTCGCCAGCGCCGACCAGCGAGCGACACGCCAGCGTCAGGATCGCGGTGAGGTCGCTGCCGTCGATGCCCAAGGTGTCATAGGCGGGCAACCAAACGTCGTTCTCTAACACGTCACGCTTCGCCGCGTCGGGATGCGCGCTGCGGACCGTTGGGCCGTCGCCGACGAGGCTGTTGGACCATGTAGCGACGACACTCTCAGCAATGCCGGTGTTCGCGACGAGATAGTTGATGCGCGACCGGGTGAGCGGCGCAGCGGCAAGGACCGCACTGGCCGGGGCGGACAAGGACAAGTTCCCCGACCAGCGCGATCCAGCGCCCGCGCTCTCGAAAGAGCGGCGAAACATTTTCCCGATGCGCGCAAGGATGTTCATCAGTGCAAGCGCCTCTCGACGTGGCCGATGGGCCGGATGTTCTCGCCGGTCAGCAGAAAGACCTCGGCGACGAACTCGGCGAACAACTCGTCAGGCTCGATGTCGAGGGCTTCGGCAATATCGACGAGGACCAGATCATCGCCGCGCCGCGCTTGATTGAGGATGCGCGCCGTCTCGTCTGCACCGACCCGCGCCTCAATGACGAAGGTAAGCGCCTCGCGGCAACTCTCGCGGTTCAACTCCCTCATGCTGTCACCTGCGAAAGCTCGGCGCGGATCGCGGTGAGGCGTTCATCGTCCATCTTGCGACCGGCACTCAGAAGCTCGGCGAAGGCCACGCTGTCGGGCGCCGGAAGGAACGGGTCGGAAAGGTCGAGGTTAGCGGCGGCAGCGTTGGCGCGGACACGGCGCAAGACCTCGGTGACGTTGACAAAGGTGATGCGCGTCGTCGGGCCTTCCTCGCCCTTGCTGTTTCTCACGCCCACAACAAGGCGCTCGAACCGGCTGTCGAACGGGCCGGAAGCAACCTGAAAACATTTGGCACCATTGATCTCGCCCTCGGCCACGGCAAAAAAGATCGGCGCGTCGGTGTAGTCGGCCCACGCGATTGCGTTCAGCGCGGCAGCACCGGAGATGCGGACGATGTTCATGGCCTCGCTCTGTCCGATGCCGGGGGCGAGGTCGAGGCCGATGCGGGCGACGGCGGCGTCGATGTCGAAATAGCGTCCCTTCGGCATGTCGGCGGGCATCTCGCCGAAGGCATAGGCGAGCGGGTTCTTGTCGTCGCCATAGGCGAGGTTTCGGAAGCGCGCCGGGGTCAGCCCGACTGCCTGGCAGTATTGCTTCCAACGTAGCTGGTGCATGGCGGTCCGCCTCTTATGTCTGGTGACTAGACATTGATGATAGGTGAACCGGCTGCACACGCAAGCCCTAGTGAGAAGAAAACGTGAACCTGACCCCATATAGACCGCGAGGCGGCCAGGGCGGCCCGCTGGCGGCCGAAAGGCGGCTAGACCCTACCGGCGGCCACGAAGCTAGAACGGGTCACGGCGGGCGGCCTCGGCGTCGGCGGGATCGGGGACGATAGCTCGGCCTCCCGCGTGTCGAGGTTCAGCGTCAGCGCGGCGCGGGCGGCGGTCGAATACACCAAACTATCCAAGGCGTGATTTTCCCTGCCGGGGATCGCTTCGAGCCGCACGACCGGCTTGCCACGCGACATGCGGGTGACGCGGCGCTCGCTCACAAGCTGCTCGAAATAGATCGGCTCAAGCGTGTCGCTGAACCTGATCGCGCGACCCTTGGCGAGCTTGCCCAAGATGCCGGATTTTATTCCGTCGACGCCGACCAAGAAAAGGATGCGGCCCTTGGAGCGCGAGCGTGTGATCGCGGGCCGACCGAAACCGGCAGCGCCTTTGATGGCGAACACGCGCCGGGACGTGCGCGCACGGCAGAAGCGTTCAACGGTGTCGTAATGCGAGCCGCTGCCCGCGTCGATGCACGCCGCGTCCACTTTGAGCGAGCCACCATGCGGGTGCCGCCATCTGCATTTCAGATGCTCGTCGAGGTCGAGCCACGCTTCGTCGGTGTCCGGTGCGCCGTAGATCGCGCGGTGATCGAGGATGAACGCATCGCCGATCTTGGACCAGCCGACCGTCGTCGCTTCGAGCCTGTCGTCTTGCACGTCCACGCCCACGGTGATCGCCAGCACGTCGGGCGGAATGTCGTCGAGACTGAACGGCTCGGCCCTTGTCGCAAGCGCGGCGTCGTCAACGTCGTCGACCGCATCGCGCCAGCCCTCGGCCAGGACGGTGTTGACGAAAACCCTAAGCTCGTCGGCGTCGTCCTTGGCTTGAAGGAACTCGGCGGCGAGCTTCGCCCATGATGCGTTGGGCAACAAACTAACCAGGGCGTTTAGGCGGAAGCCCGCGTGCCCCTTAACTTCTGGTTTCGTGACGCTCCATTGTCCGGCCTCCACCATTGCCGTCTTGCACGCATGGTCGATCAGGTCATTGCAATGCGGGCAGCGGAACGCGGCGGTGTCGGGCTTGCCGTCTTGCCACTCGATGTTCGCCCATTTGATTTCGGTGCAAGCGCCGCACGATGGGCACGGTACTTCAAACACTCTCTGATCGGATTGCTCGTAAGCGCGAAGCACATGTGATGTGTCCGCGTCGAGCGGCGTGCTGCCGACGATGATCTTGCGATTGTCAAAGCTCAGGGTGCGCTTCTCGGCGAGCATTAAGGGATTGCCCTCCGCGCCGACCTCGGCAGCGTCGGCTTCGTCAATCAGGAGAATTCTGGCGGTGTGGCGGCGCAAATTTCTTGGCGCGCGGGCGGCGACGACCTTCAAGCTGCCGCCCTCGAACATGCGGTGCGCGATGCGATTGCGACCGGCTTCGTTCCGGCCCGGCTCGCCGAGAACGCCACGCAAGGCCGGTGATGCGGCGAAGATCGGCTCGATGTCGGATGCCATGTAGTCGCGGCAATCGCTCTCGGTGGGCAGCACGACGAGCATGGCGGCGGGGTCGTTGACGACGTGATGCGCGATCAGGCCGGTCAGCAAGGTCGTGAAGCCGCTGCGGGCACTCTTGACCAGCGAGACGCGTTCCAGCGCCGGGTCGGCCAGGGCGTCAGCGATGCCGCGTTGTGTCGGCCATAGGTGAAGCGGTCCACCTTCCGCTGCCAGCCCATGCGGCAAGCGGACGGTTTGCTCAAGCCATTCGGAAAGCGGTAGCTGCGGCGGCGGTCGTAGCGCCTCGGCGGCGCGGGACCAAAGCTCAACGATGGGATCGGGGGAGCAAGACACAATGGCTTTCGGCCAACTTATCAGCGAAGTAGCTGCCGTATGAAAATGATGGCCGCTCCGACGGCTCCGCCCAAAACTGCCCGTGCGGCAACAGCAAGCCAATAAAGCGGATGGAAATAGATGCAGTCCCAGTCCCCTTCGCACCAAAATTTCCAGCTAACAGTGCGCCAATTATATGGGAGGTTTCGGAGGTCGACTTGATAAAGCCCCACCACCGTTCCTATGACGAGGCCTAAGACAACCGCAATTAACAAAGCGATTTGATGCTCGCGTTTCCATTCGCGTGGGTTCATTTGGCTGCAAGCTCCTCAAGCGCGGCGCGTAGCTCTTGCGTCAGCACGACATTCTGGCGCGGTTTCAGATCGCGGACACGACCCGGCACCGCCAGGATGCGATTGCGGAACGCCTTGAGCTTCGTGCGCCAGAACGCCTCGACCGCGTCGGCCTCGACTAGCTCGCCGCGCATGATCCCGGCCTTCGTCTCTGCGAGGCTCGCTTGCGCCTGTCCAAGCCGTGCCCTGGCCGCAACGGCATCCTCGCCGCCACGCGCTGCGGCGGCCTCCCTCAGATGCCGGACATAGGCGGTGATGGACGGCTCAAGCTGCCAGTGCCCGCGCTTGCCAGCACTGGTGATGATCTCGCGCTTGGCGAGGTCCGCAACGGTCTTGGGCGTCGTGTCGAGCAGCTTGGCGAGCGCGCCGGTCGTGATTTGGGTCATGCGCTAAGTGTATCACGCATAGGCGGCGCAGGGGGTTCAGGAAAGCTTCCTGGTCTGCTTGGCTGCGATCTCGGCCTTCACGTCGTCATAGAGGTCGTTGAACCAAAACTTAAACATGACCTCGCGAAACGCGGCCGCGTCCACGTCTTCATCGACAGCCAGATTAAACTGCTGCCTGATTTCCTCAGCATCGGCCTTTGGGTTTGCGTCGATGATCTGCTGCAAAAGCTCGGCGAGCTTGGCCTTCGCGTTGTCTGCCATTTGCCTTCTCTCCTATCTGTGGGGTTCAGTCGCCAGCCTTAGCGACACGGTAATGCTCGGGCAGGTGCGGTGCCCATTTACAGTCGCACCGCACATAGTCGTCACAGGGTCGGGCGAGCCATGCGCGGAAGCCGCGCGTGCCTAGCTTAACGGCGGGCTTGATATGGTTATGCGCGACGATAGTGCCGTCCGGCGCGACCTTCGGCGTCTCGGCTAGGTAAAGCCGGTCGGCCTCACCAGCCTCGAAGGCGTCTTTGTGTGCCTTGTCGCGGGTCGCCAAGCGCGCACGGAAGGCGCGCTGCCGGTCGGCGTTCGATAGTGGCTTCTGCTTCATCGGATGACCTCCGTTACGGTAACGAAGATCAGCCTTAGCCCGTTACCGTAACGCAAGTCAAGCGGCGCGGGCGACTTAACCCCCACAAAGCGATGTTGCGGATTTTGGATTTTCGGGGCGGTGCTCCCCCGCTGTAGCTCAGGCCAGCGAGGACCCAAGGCTAGGCCAGGGCCACAGGGCGCGGGTGCCCGCAATGCGCCCTTATTTGCTGTCGGGTCAAGCGGGCCGTGCTAACCTTCCTCTGTTTCGGGCGGAAGGGGTTTCCCGATGGAGCAGTTCTTAGAGGATATTGGGGTTTCGGCGTTAGTTATCGTCATCCTCATATTTTATTTCGGCGGAGGCTTTAGGCGTCTCGTGCGGGGAGATGTGGCCGACGATTTTCGACGCCATGCCGAACAGGCGGACAACAACGAGCGGCCGTATAACGCAGCGGAAAACCGAGCCAAACTTCAGCAGCGTGACGCCGGGCGGGTTGTCCTCAGCACGGCCATTGCTAACGCGTGGCGGCGCATCTTCGGGCGTCTTTGATAGCAGGCGATAATACAAACCTAGCGCCCGAGGGTGCAAAGTGGCGCGCGGACAGCAGCGCGGCGGTCGCAGTGCCTCTGTCCACCTTGCATGCTCGCATGCAAAGTGCGTGTGTCCGTGCCTGGTGGTCGGCGCTCACAGATGGCGCGGTGGCGAAATCGCCGCATGAGACTGCTTAGCGCGGAACGCCGGCCCCGTATGAGCTGAATTCTCTGATGTCGTAGAGGCCTTGCCGGCATCGCTTCGCTTCAACCTCGCAGAACGTGCCGCGCTCCGGCCCTTTGTCGTAGATCACGTCCAAATCGGCGCGGCTCGTATAAAGCGCATAGCGCGTCTGCTTTTCGTCGGCGGTGACGCTGATGATGTCGAAGTAATACTGCAGCCGTTTGGCCTTGATGCCTTCGCGGCTCACCGTATCCCAGCCGCAGCTTGCGCGTCCGCACGGCTCGACGTCGTCTATGGCCTCGGCTTCATCGGCGATCGAAATTCGCTCTCCGGTCTTTTTGTTTCGCCAGGTGATATCGTAGTCGGGATCCTGCGTTTCCCAGCGACCGGTCGTGGGGTTCGTCACTTCGAGGAACGAGTGCGAATTCAGCCTGCTGCCTTCCGTGTTGTAGATGGCAATGATGCGGGTCTCGTAGCCAAGTTTCCGAAGCACACGCGCCATCAGGTTCGAGCGCGAGCTGCATTCCATATGTATGGGCTCGCCCTCGCGGCTCTTGGCATGAGCAACCAGACCCGACACGAGCGCTACTGGGTCGCCATGGTTCGCCCAAAACGCCTTATCGATTTTGTGCACGCTGTTGTCGTTGATGAAGGCGCGGAGCTTGTCTGTCCGCGCGTGGAAGTCGGGCACCGCGTCGAGGTCAAGGAGCCCGATGATTTCCTGGTCATAGGTGTCGACGCGCAGTTGTAACTGCCACTTTCTGATGAAGTCGACGGCACCCCAGGCGAGCCCACCAAACACCGCGACCGCCGCGAGCACGACGAAAACGCGCCTCCATCGGGTGTTCCTGGACATGGGCTCCTTCGATTTTGGCGCGTCAGGTGCGTATCTGGCGGTGGGGATGCTGCCTACCTTCTCGCAAGAATAGGCACCTGGATTGCCGCGCGGCGGGCGTAAAGATCAACATGCGGTGCATTTTAGGAAGCCTTTCCGTGGTTGCAAGCCTCACGCAGCATCCGGCGCGCGATGCGCTTCTCGGTGCGGCGCTCGGCACCGCTGGTCGCCTTCACGGTCGCATCGAGATAGTCGTCGAACAAGCCGAGGTTGCCTAGCTCGGCAACGCGGACGGCGTGCTGTATATCGCTTTCGGTCCAGCCCGCTTGCCTGGCGATGATGTCCGCGTCCACAGGGGCACCCAAGCCGCCCTGCACGGCCTCGCCATTCTCCAGCTTGGCGATGCGCGCCTTCGCCTCGGCGGCCCTGGCGGCGGCGGCGGTCGCGTTCTCTTGCGCCGTCGCGGCGTCCCTTGCGGCTTTAGCCGCCATCGCCTTCATCGCCACCGCTTGATCCTCGCCGAGGTCTTGGAAGGTTGACCAGAAGCGGTCGTCGGCCTTCGCGTTCTCAAGCTGTAAGGCACGCTGCTCGTCGGGCAGCACCATAGGGATGCGCTCATGGACCTTGCCGAAGATGATCGCTTGCATGGCGGCATCGACGCGGTTTGACAGGCTGGCAAGCCGTTCGTGCAGCTTGAGCCAGAAGGCGAGACGGTCGCGGGCGTCGGTCGGGTCTGCGATAGACCCTAAGCTCGCAACATGCTCATGCCGGACCTTGCCATCGACCCGGCGGGTTTCAACAATGCTCACCTGCAAGCGGTGGGCGGTCTGGCGGAAGCGGACGAACATGGTGTAGTGGTAAGGTGATTTGCACAATGCGGAAAGCGTTTTTCGCGTGCCACTACGCCCGCCCTTCCACTTGCTCCGCCCTCATGTGCGGTGGCTCAGATTGCTTTCCACCGGTCGGATGGTTTGTCGTCAGCACCCATGTCTCTTGGTGGTTCGCCTTGCTGCGGTCGCTGCTCATGGCGCGGTCAGATGTTGATGGGAAACCAAGCATCATCCCGGCGCGCATCGTCTGCGGCGGTGCAGCGGGTGGCGGTGTTTCAGGTTTGACGCAAGTCCGGCCCCTATAGTGCTTAGTAAGTATATGGGGGGTCACACTTGCGTCACCGGCACTTGCGTCAGCCTTCGCCCCCCGTCGGCGGCGCTCCCACGTCGAGCGGCTGATCCCTTCGGCCTCCCAAGGCTTCGTGCGGGACAGGCTTTCGGCCTCATATACCGCGCGCGGCTTGCTGCCAGCGGCCCGGCGCTTCGCCCTCTTGGTTTCCGCCTTGCGCTGTGCGCGGCGCTTCTCGCGCTCGGCCTTGGGCACGTCGACGGCCCCGATGGTGCGGATGCCGAGAAGGGTTCGCACGGCGTCGTCGAGTAGCCCTATCTCCGCGCCAAGCGCATCGGCGCTCCACTTGTAGGGCTTCGCCAGGACGCGCCGCACATAGGCCTCAAGCTCGTCGCCCGGCATCCAAGGGCACCACGATGCGGCATAGTCGCGGATGATGCTCTCGGGGTCGCCGTTGAGGCGGGCAACGTGGTGGGCCAGGGGAAAGAAGCTCTCGCGACCGGCGTCGTCGTCGGGCAGACCGCCATAGGTGAAGGCGAAGAAGCGCGTCAGGTCGCGCACCCTACGCTCCGGTAGGCATAGGCCGCCGCTGCCACGGTCGCGCTTCCTGGCGCGGTTCTCCATGTCCACGTACTTGTCGCCGATGCTGCGGTCGCTTGCGGCGCGGTCGGGCCGCTGATAGACATGACGGGCATCATCTACGTCGTGATCTATTGCGCCGCTTCCGGTCCTCCCAAACCGGGGCGGCGCTTCTCGTTTGGGGGGCGGGTCGGGTTCCCACCCTTGGTTCCCAACGCGGTGAGCCTCAGAAAGCCCGCGCGTCTGCGAAATTTTCTGCCGTCCCTCATTTCCGGCGGAAAAATGGCTGGTTGAGCGCTATCCACTGTCAGAAGAGCGCTTAGAAGAACGGCGTAAGCTATTCTCTGCTATTATACTTTTACCGGTAGAGACTCCCGCGCTTGGGGGCGCGCTTATCCTTAATCGCTCTCGGCGGGCGAGGGCCACCGGCTTGCCGCCTTACCCCCGAGACCCTATTGTCCGCCCGGCTTTCCGTCGGATCCCCGAGAACAATCGCTTCGCCAAGGAGCTTTCGCTTTGTCCATGCCGCCGTTTCATGGCTCGATCACGGCCCTCATCACTCCTTTCAAGGATGGCTCGCTCGACGAGGCAGCCTTCCGCAAGCTCGTGGAGTGGCAGATCGACCAGGGCACCCATGGGCTTGTGCCATGCGGTACGACGGGAGAGTCCCCCACGCTCAATCACGACGAGCATCGGCGCGTCATCGAACTGTGCATCGAGGCGGCCGCCGGCCGCGTGCCCGTGATCGCCGGAACGGGTTCTAATTCAACTGTCGAGGCGATCGAGCTGACGCGCCACGCGAAGTCCGCCGGCGCCGATGGCGCGCTCGTGGTGACGCCCTATTACAACAAGCCGACGCAGGAAGGTCTCTACCTCCACTTCAAGGCCATCGCTGCCGCCGCCGACATCCCGATCATTATCTACAACATCCCGGGGCGCAGCATCGTCGACATGTCCGTCGACACCATGGCGCGGCTGTTCAAGCTCAAGAACATTGTCGGCGTGAAGGACGCGACCGCGAACATGGCGCGGGTCAGCCAGCAGCGCGCGGCCATGGGCCACGACTTCATCCAGCTCTCCGGTGAGGATGCGACCGCGCTCGGCTTCATGGCGCATGGCGGCGTCGGCTGCATCTCTGTGACAGCCAATGTGGCGCCGGCGCTGTGCTCCGAGTTTCAGCTCGCGTGCCTCGCCGGCAACTTCAAGCGGGCGCTGGAGTTACAGGACCGGCTTATGCCGCTGCATGACGCTTTGTTCGTGGAGTCGAACCCCGGTCCGGTAAAGTACGCGGCCGAGAGATTGGGACTGTGTTCGTCCTCGACGCGGTTGCCGCTCGCCCCCATCGGCGAGGCAACGCGCAACCGGGTCGATGATGCGATTGCCGCCGTGGGTCTCGCGGCCGTCTAGTTTTCCGAAGGGTCTTGTCATGGCGCCGAAGCGCGAGAGCGGGAAGCTCGTCGCCGAGAATCGAAAAGCCCGCTTCAACTATGAGATCGGGGACACGATCGAAGCGGGCATCGTCTTGACCGGCTCCGAAGTGAAGTCGTTGCGCACGGGCAAGGCGAATATCGCCGAGTCCTATGCCTCCAACGAAGGCGGCGAGCTCTACCTCATCAACGCGCATATTGCCGAATATCCGGGCGCCGCGCGCAACGGCCACGAGCCCACCAGGCCCCGCAAGCTCCTCCTGCATTTGCGCGAGATGGGGCGGCTCATGGGCGCCATCCAGCGCGAAGGCATGGCGCTCGTGCCGCTCAGGCTTTACTTCAACGCCCGCGGCATCGCCAAGGTGCAGTTGGGCTTAGGGACCGGCAAGAAGCTCTACGACAAGCGCGAGACGGAGAAGAAGCGCGACTGGGACCGCCAGAAGGGCCGGCTCTTGCGCGAGAAGGGCTGAGCATGGGGCAGGGCGGGGCGGCTCACCTGACGCAGGGCTTAGCGCTGCCGCCGATCGTGCTGCCTGGGACGGATGGTTGCGACGTGGATATCGCGGCGCTGCCAGGCCGAAGCGTGGTCGCCGTCTATCCCTGGACCGGACGCCCCGGCCAGCCCAACCCGCCGCACTGGGACGATATCGAAGGCGCCCACGGCTCAACGCCGGAGCTCGAAGGCTTTCGCGACAGGGCTGAGCGCTTCGCGAGAATGGCAACGCCCATCTATGGCCTAAGCCGTCAGACGACGGACTATCAACGCGAGCTGGTGGAACGTTTAAGGCTCCCGTTCCCGATCCTGAGCGATTGGGAGAGCCGGTTCGCGACGGCAATGCGATTACCCAGTTTCATAACCGGCGGCGAGACCTATCTGAAAAGACTCACACTTGTCGTGAAGGCGGGGCGCATCGAGACAGTGTTCTATCCCGTGCCGGATCCCGGCCGCCACGCGGGCGACGTCGTCGCTTGGCTTGAAACGCAGGCTTGAGGACGATCAGTCGCCCATGGCGTCGTCTTCGGCGTCCTCGACCGAATAGCCCAGCTTGTCGAGGGCTTCCTCCAGATAGTCGGACAGAAGCGGCATGCCGAGCAGGTAGTGCTCGGTGCGGCTGGTCCGCTCCGCGCGCGCGGTCTCAAGCGCGTCGTCAACCTCCTCAGGGCCGAACGAGCCGCGGCCGATCCAAGCGAGCGCCACCAGGCTCACTTGCTCGTCTTCGTTGAGATCGTGGATGAACTCTTTCAGCTCTGCCAGGGTCGCGTCATCGGAGAAGTCTTCGAGGATGGACTCCGCGTCATGATCGGAGGTGGCGCCGTCATCCCAAGCGCCGACCTTGGCCGCGAGCTCCCGCGCCTTGACGATGACAAAACCGACTTTGGTCGGTGAGATTTCCAGCCCCGCCATAGGGACCTCCTCAAGAAAAGCGTTTCACGGATCTCGGAAAAAGCATGCCCGACTTGCTGCGCGCCAGCAAGCCGCTCAAGCCTTGAGGCTCGCGGCAGCTTCGCCCACGACCTGCTCGAACATGGCCGTGGTCAGGCGCCCCGTGTTCGTGTTCTGACGCGAGCAGTGATAGGTGTCGAACAGGATGAGCCCATTGGGCAGCGCGTGGCGCGCCCCATGCGCGAAGGGGAAGTCGCGCTTCTTCAGCTGAAACGTCTCGAGGATGCTGTCATGGGCGATCCGGCCGATCGCCAGCAGCGAGCGGAGGTTGGGCAGCGCCGCCATGCGGCCGATCAGAAATTGCCGGCAGCGTTTGATCTCATCGGGTGTCGGCTTGTTTTGCGGCGGCACACAGCGCACCGCGTTGGTGATCATGCAGTCGACCAGTTCGAGCCTGTCCGGCGTGGCGACCTCGTGCACCCCGCGCGCCAGGCCGGTCTTGAGCAGGGTGCGGTAGAGAAGCTCGCCTGCATGGTCCCCGAGAAAGGGACGTCCCGTGCGGTTCGCGCCTTTTAAACCCGGCGCCAGCCCGACAATCAGAAGCCGCGCCGTCTCCGCCCCGAACGAGGGGACCGCACCGTTGAACCAATCGGGATGCGCGGCGGCGTTGTCGTGCCGGAAACCCACGAGCCGCGGACAGAGCGGGCAGTCCTTGGCCGGTTCGGGCAACGGGTGATGGAAGGCAGGTGAGGGCGCGGACGTCATGCGCCTATGCCTAGCGTCAGGACGCGCCGAACGCCAGCCGGCCTGAGCATCAAGTCTCGATCAGGTCTCGATCAGATCTTCGGTCTCGAACTCGTCGAGGGGCCCGGGCTCCTGGCGGCGGCGGTGCTCGCGCTGGGTCCGCTCCGCCGGATCGCGGCCGATCTCGTTCTGCAAATGCGCGAGGTCGATGAACTGATCCGCCTGGCGGCGCAACTCGTCGGCGACCATTGGCGGGTTGGTGGTCAGGGTCGAAACGACGCTGACCCGCTTGCCCTTGTGCTGAAGGGCCTCGACCAGCGAGCGAAAATCGCCGTCGCCGGAGAACAGCACGAGATGATCGAGATGTTCGGCAAGCTCCATGGCGTCGACCGCGAGCTCGATATCCATATTGCCTTTGATCTTCCGCCGCCCCGCCGCGTCGATGAACTCCTTGGTCGGCTTCGTCACCATGGTGTAGCCGTTATAGTCGAGCCAATCGATCAGTGGGCGGATCGAGGAATACTCCTGATCCTCGATGAGCGCCGTGTAGTAGAGGGCGCGTACGAGCTGGCCCTTGCTGCGAAACAGCGTGAGCATTCGCTTGTAATCGATGTCGAAGGCGAGGGATTTGGCGGCGGCATAGAGATTGGCGCCGTCGATAAAGAGAGCGATGCGCTCCGTCGGATAGAAAATCATTTTGCGTCCTAACACTGAAAAATAAGGTGGCGCGTTACAAGAAACTAAGGACTAGACAACAATCTAAACTACATAGGTACGACAAGGGTGCTCCGCAATTGGCCGCAGGTGCAAAGACGCTGGTAGGATTGGGTGCCAATCATCCCGGACCTTGGGGAACACCTGCCGACACGATATCGCGGGCGTTGCGCGAAATCGCGCGGGCCGGCGTGGCCGTCGAAGCCGTGTCGGGATTATACGAGACTGCGGCGGTGGGTCGCGCCGGTCAGCCTGCTTACGTTAATGCCGTCGCCCTGCTCGACACCGCGCTGCCGGCGGAGGCGTTGCTCCGGCTCTTGAAAGGGATCGAGCGGGCCGCCGGCCGCCGTGGCGGCAGCCCCTGGGGGCCGCGGAGCCTCGACATCGACATTCTCGACTATAAAGGGCTCGTGAAGCAGTGGCGGGGCGG
>Ga0307379_10005738_pt1 | contig 17215 bp, 21 predicted proteins | sample UN2MG_FD_202237 | JGI IMG/M metagenome (GOLD analysis project Ga0307379, IMG submission 202237) | Soil microbial communities from Risofladan, Vaasa, Finland - UN-2 | ecosystem: Environmental > Terrestrial > Soil > Coastal area > Acid sulfate soil | place: Finland: Risofladan, Vaasa | collected... | reverse complement strand
CAACTGTCATAGGAGCAAGACATGACAAAACGGATGTTGTCGAAGCCGTGGAAACGGCTGGTCGGGATGATGCAGGCCCTCAACTTCGGCCGCGTCACCTTCCTCGTCCGGTCAGGCGCGCCGGACTTCGCCCAGAGGACACGAACCGTGCGGACGCTCAAGCTTCTCGCTGGGGACAACAGTCCCCGGCCCGAGGCGGCCAGCACCGACTTTGAACTGCGAAAGGAGGTGATCTCCCTGCGGGACCAGGTGGCGAAGGCCACCGACGGTACCCGTGTGACCATCGAGGTCAAGTACGGCCTGCCGTTCCTAGCGGAGATCGAAGAACACCAAGCGTAGGACACAAGAGCTAACCCCGACACAGCACAGCTAACCGGCCGCGAAGCGGAGGCGTTGTGGGTGTCGCCGAGAACCGGCGAACTCACAACGCCTTCTTCTTTGAGCCCTACGCACGCCAGGCCTCGGTCGACACCCACCCACCTCCTCCGGCCGGGAGGAGACGACGATGGGTATCGATCCTGTCCGTTCCGCACTGACCACCAAGTACGTCCAGACCCTTCTGAGGATCAAGGCCCGCCAGCTCTCAAGACGTCCGGAGTTCTGCAAGACGGACCCGGCCGACATCGAGCACGACTTGATCGCCCAGGTGCTCAAGCAGGCCGACGACTACAACCCGGTCCGTAGTGCCCCGCAGACCTTCATCACGAGGGTGATCGAGACTGCAGTGGCCATGCTGGTCCGCGACCGCAGGCGCATAAAGCGAGCGGCCGGGTACCGGGCGATCTCCCTGGAGGGCACGGTCCTCGAAGGAGATGGGCGCGAGACCGCGCTCTCGGAGCTGATTCGAGAATCCGACCTCCGTCGCCGATGCGGCGGCGCACCGACGGACGCCGCCTTCGACCTTCGCTTCGATGTCCAAGAGGCCCTGACCAGACTGCCCAAGGACCTTCGGCGAATCGCGATGCGCCTGATGCGCGCCACCGAGGCGGGCATCGCCCGCGAGCTCGGCATATCCCGGCGACAGGTCCGCAAGTCCGTCGAGGCAATTCGCGAGCACTTCGAGAGAGCGGGTCTCCGGGAATCCGACCTGTCCGGACAGCCCGCGCATGGGCGGCATAGGTAACAGGCGTGGCAAACCATCACCGCCAATCAAAGGACACGCCATGATCGCCGAAGGCTACAGGTACCAGTTCGCCCAACCAGGAGCCTGACAGTGTGGACGCGCCAATCCGGAACATCCTGCGCAAAGAACGGAAGCCCGCGCCGGGCAAGGCGGTCACCGACAGCAACCGCTTCCCCGGACACGAGAACCGGATGGCCTGGCACATCCACCGTGTGTGGAACCACGCCTGCGAGCGGACTGACGGCCGTCGCTGCCGCGACTGCATCCGGAGGAAGGTCCGGTGATGACCTGTGAGGCATGCTGCCGGGAGTTCCAGCCGAACGGCCGGTCGAAGTATTGCCCGCACTGCGGGTTCAACAACGGCCGCGGATGGTGGCCGCGACGAGATGACAAGCCCGCCCGCGCGAAGACTGCTCGACAGGAGAGCTACTCGAAGAAGGCACATGAGAAGCAGATGCATGCGGCCTGAGGTCAGCCGTGCGGCGAGACGGCGGATGATCGACGCACGGAGGGCCGCCCGTGAGGGCAAGCGATTCCACGCGTTCTACCGCGGCTGCAGTGATGCGCGCGCCGGTCGGGGCGCCAACCCCTATCCGCCCGGCAGCGAGGAGGCCGTCTGCTGGGGCAACGGCTGGACGTACGCGGAGGAAACGACATGAGCCTCCGCGCTTCGGAGGTGTTCGCGCCGCGCCGAAGACGCGGCAAGCCCGAGCGGGCCGTCCAGAAGGCGGTCCTGCTGTGGCTTCGTGCCCGTGGCGCGCTGGTCGCCGTCACGGATGCCGGCGCCGCCTACCGTGCCGGCGCGTTCTTCGGGGACGCCATCCCCGCCGGCTGGCCTGACGTCACGGGTCTGCTGCCCGACGGCCGGTTCATCGGCGTGGAGTGCAAGGCACCGAATGGCAGGCAGTCGCCGGCCCAGAAGGCGATGGAGCAGGAGATCCGAAGGCGCAACGGCGTCTACATCCTGGCGCGAGGCGTGGAGGACGTGCAGAGCGAGATAAGCTATGTTCGTTAGCCCTAGCCTACAGCTGCGATCCGCCGGCCTCCAGCTCACGGATGCAGTTAGTCAGGTACATCTTGCCCTCGTCATCGATGCTCTCGCTCAGACCGCGTATCCACGATCGCCAATCGAATCGAGCACCGAGCCCTCGGAAGATGTCCATCGCCACGCGCATTGTGTGAGGCAGCATGGGCACCTCGCGGATGTAGACGAACGTGTCATCCGTTATCTTGAGCTGCTGGTAAGCCTGCTTGATGGGCTCGATCTGCGCCAGCGCACGCGAGTACTCCTTCATGTCTCGCAAGGCACTTGCGTAGAACAGGTGCATGAAGAGGGTCGGCAGACGGTCGACGCTATCTTGCTCTATCGGGCACTCCAGGGCCTTGGCGAACGCTTCTGCCCCAAGATCAATCTCGCCAGACATCGTCGCTGCTGTCGCGAGGCTGAACCAGTCGGATGCATTGCGGCTCCCCGGTACGATCTCGCGGAAGATGCCCAGTGCCTCGGTGTAGTGCCTCTGCCGGAACTTGATGATGCCGATGATCTTCTTGGCCTCGTGCTGCAACTCCCGATCTTCAGCCTCCACGTGCTGACCCGCCAGCCGCAGGGCCTGTTCGTACATCTCTGTGCCGATCGCAACCCATGCGTCCCGCAGTTGTGGGAACTTCGTGATAGGCTTGCCCGTGTCCGCCACTCTGTGTGGCCGAGGGGATGCAGGTGTCCTCTTCCTTCGGAATGCGTCGAACAGTCCCATGTGGCCTTCTTCCCTGCTGCACCCGGCGATTGCCCCGGACGTTACCACCGCTTCGTATGCCAGACAAGTGAGTCCATCCCGTGCCGGTAGCAGCCGAGCAACTAGCCGCCAACGTGCAGTTCGGCCACGAGCTGGGCTGGTCATTCACGCCCCTGGCCGGCAAGAGGCCGACCTTGAAGGGTTGGCAGGAGCGGCCGCGGGAATCGCTGGAGGAGGCACTTGCCTGGGCGGCGCAGGGCAACGTCGGGCTGCGGACCGGCCGGGCCAGTGGCGTGGTCGTGGTCGATGTCGACCCTGGGGCGAGGATCGACGAGCTGGAACTGCCCGGCACAGTGGCGGCCGCCACCGGCAGGCCCGGCGGTCTGCACCTGTACTTCCGCTGCACCGAGCCCGTAGGCAACTCCAACGGCAAGAAGCTCGGGCCGCATATCGACTTCAAGGGCGATGGCGGGCAAGTGGTCTTCCCCGGATCGGTCCACCCGGAGACGGGCGCGGTCTACGCTTGGCTCGAAGGACATGAGCCGTGGAACGTCGAGATAGCCGAGCTGCCGGCGCACATCCTGGAGCGGCTGAGGGCGCCCGACAGGCCCAAGCCAGCACCAATGCCCCAACCCGCGCCCGTCGACAACGTGCCCACCAAGGCCAAGCACTACGCCCAGACGGCACTGAAACTGGAGCTGCACGCCATCTGCACTGCCGCCGAGGGCAGCCGTAACGAAACGCTCAACAAGGCCGCGTTCAGCCTGGGCACGTTGATTGGCGGCGGTTACCTGGACCGCGCCGAGGTGGAGGCTGCCCTTCGAAGCGCGGCCGAGTCGGTCGGCCTGGAGGCGGACGAAACCGAGGCCACCATCCGCAGCGGCATCCAGGGGGGCCTCCACCACCCGCGCCGAATCGAACTGAAGGATTCTCCCGGCAACCAGCCGAACAACGCACCTGCCGGCGGAACAGCGGACCTCCCGCTTGGGCGGCCGACCATCCTCATCGACACGGATGAGTATCGGGTGGTCAGCGAGACCATCACGGCCCTGACCGCCGACACGGATATGTACCAGCGCGGAGGCATCCTGGTTCGCGTCATCCGAGATACCCAGCCGAAGGACGACATTGTCCGTCCCTCGGGCTCGCCCACCATCCAGGCCCTGCCCCCGGCCAATCTCCGCGAGCGGATGACCCGCTTCGCGGCGTTCACCAAGGTCAACCGCAAGGGCGAAGAGGTACCGGCACATCCGGCGCCCTGGCTGGTGTCGGCGGTGGATGCGAGGGCGGACTGGCCCGGCATCCGGCATCTGGCCGGCGTTTCCGACGCCCCCGTCCTCCGCGCAGACGGCTCCATCTGGCAGACGCCGGGGTACGACAGCCAGACAGGCGTGCTCTTCGAGACGAGCGAGTCCTTCCCGCCCATCTCCAACGGCGTGACCATCGACGACGCCGTGGCGGCGCTGGATGAGGTGCTGGAGGTCGTCTGTGACTTCCTGTTCGAGTCCGACGAACACGGGGCTGCCTGGTTGTCGGGGTTGCTCACCCCTTTGGCTCGCTTCGCCTTCGATGGGCCCACGCCCCTGTTCCTGCTGGACGCCAACGTCCGGGGCGCAGGCAAGGGGCTTCTGGCCCAGACCATCGGAAAGATCGTGCTGGGGCGTGAGATGCCCGTCAGCAGCTATGCCCATGAATCGGAGGAGATGCGCAAACGCATCACGGCGATCGCAATCGCGGGCGACCGGATGATCCTGCTCGACAACCTGGGTTTTCAGTTCGGCAACGACGCCCTCGACCGGGCGCTGACCAGCACCCGCTGGAAGGACCGCATCCTGGGCAAGAGCGAGGAGGTCGACCTGCCGCTCCTGCCCGCCTGGTACGCCACGGGCAACAACGTCGCCGTCGCGGCGGACACGGCCCGGCGCGTCATGCATATCCGCCTGGACGTGCTGGACGAGAACCCCGAGGAGCGGACGGGATTCCGCCATCCCAACCTGCTGGCCTGGGTCGGCGAGAACCGGGGGCGACTGCTGTCAGCGGCGCTCACCATCTTGTCGGCCTTCTGCAGGGCAGGCCGACCTTCGCAGGGACTGACGCCCTACGGCAGCTTCGAGGGCTGGTCGGCCTTGGTGCGCGAGGCCGTCGTGTGGGTGGGCCTGCCGGACCCGTGCCTGACCAGGGTCCGCCTCGCCGAGTCGGCCGACACGACGGTCGACAGCCTCAGCCAGCTGATCAATGCCTGGAGGCTATTCGATCCGTCCGGAATCGGGGTGGTTGTCTCTGAGGCGCTCGCGCGCCTGTACCCCCCAGATAGGCAGTACGCGCCCATCGACCTGGCGGCCACGGCCATGCGCTCGGCGCTGGAGAACCTCGTCGGGTGCCCTTCAGGCAAGCCCCCCACGCCCAGGCAAGTGGGCAACAGGCTGCGGAGGTTCCGTCGGCGCGTCCTGAAAGGCTGCTACCTGGACATCGACGCCTCCCGGGGAAGGCGGGACGGACACGTCTGGAAGCTCTACGGGGCGCCGGAGCGTGAGTCTGGTGAGTTCAGTGAGTCATTTTCCACCCCTACGCGCGAGAAACGAGGGGGAGAAATAAAATGTGTATAGGGGCGCCAGACTCTCACTTGAAGCACCAGACTCACGGGGCGTCTCCGGCACCCCCTTCTCCGGCCACGGTCCTGCGCCACTGCCGCTGCCAGGACTGCGCACACTGGAGCAACGACCAGGGCGCCTGTTGCGTCCTGCCCTTCCGCCGCTACGTCCCCCGCGAAGACTACCACCCCGCCATGCGCCGCTTCTGGAGCGACCTCGGTATGATCCGCCCGGACCAGTGGCACTACTGCGCCCGCTACCACGGTCCACAGATCAGCAAGGACGTGTGGGTCTGGCCGAAGGCGAAAAAGAAGGGGCCCGCGCCAGGCGGGGGGGGACCTAGCAGCGGGCCCGCGATGGCCGAACCGGCGGGGGGGACCGATCCAGCCATATCCATTGTAGGCCTGGCGCGGGCAAGACGCGAGAGGAGCGCGGGGTTACGGCGCAGGTCGGCGCAGGTTGGCGCAGGTTCGAAGATCTCCGTCGAGACCGAGCAACCGGACGAGGACGAGGTGCTGATATGACGGGCATCAACATGGGCAAGGTGGGCAAGGCGAGGCATGGTTCCTTCCCCGGCTCTTGTGAAGGTGACCGCGGCGGGAACAGTCGGGAACCATCTTTCTATTTGTCTGAGGCGCGAACGTGACGCAAGTAACGAGGAGTGCATGACATGGATGTCAAGTTGGTGAGCATCGATGAGGTCAAGCCGTACGAGGCCAACCCGCGACAGAATGACCAAGCGGTCGACGCCGTGGCGACGTCCCTGCGGGAGTTCGGCTTCCGCCAGCCCATCGTCGTCGACGAGGCGGGCGTGATCATCGTCGGCCACACGCGGTGGAAGGCGGCCAAGAAGCTGGGGCTGGCCAAGGTGCCGGTGCACGTGGCCAAGGACCTCTCGCCCGAGCAGATCAAGGCATACCGCGTCGCCGACAACCAGACGAACACACTGGCCGAGTGGGACTACGAGCTGTTGCCCATCGAGTTGAAGGACCTCCAGGCGGCCGACTACGACCTGTCCCTGCTCGGATTCGACGAGAAGGAGCTGGCCAAGCTGCTGGACCCGGGCGTGACAGAGGGCCTGACCGATCCCGACGAGGTGCCGGCGCCCCCGGAGGAGGCCATCACCCAGCCGGGCGACCTGTGGCTGCTCGGCGCCTACGTCCAGTGCCCGCACTGCGGCGAGGAGAACCCGATATGACCTGCACCTGCAGGAAGTGCGGCAAGCCATTCGACGCGAGGGTCCAATCCCGTCATCGCGTCCTCTGCGGCGACAGTACGAGCGCCGCCGACGTGGCGCGGGTGATGGATGGCCAGAAGGCCGAGTTGGGCTTCACGTCACCGCCCTACAACGCCGGCAACAACGCCCTCGGCGGCAATGCCAGGCGGGTCGACAGCAAGTACATCCATGACAGCGACAGCCGCACGCCGCAAGAGTACCGCGAGCTCCTCGAGGGCTTCTCTGCCCAAGCGCTGGCGCACTGCCCCGTGCTGATGGTGAACATCCAGCTCCTCGCCGGGAACAAGCGGGTGGTTCTCCGGTGGATGGCGGACAACGCCAGCCACTTCTGCGACCTGGCCGTCTGGTGCAAGGGCGGAGGGCAGCCCGCCGTGGCCAAGAAGGTCATGAACTCCCGGTTCGAGCTGCTCGTCCTCTTCTCGCCGGAGGAGGAGGCATCCCGGGCGATCGAGACCGCCCAGTTCCACGGCACGGTGAGCAACGTCTACGACGGGCCCGGGGCCTCCGGCGAGAACGTGGCCTCCGAAGAGCATGCGGCGACCATGCCGGTCCACCTGGCGATCTGGGCCTTGAGGCATTTCACGGCGCCGGGATCCCTGGTCCTGGAGCCGTTCCTGGGCTCCGGCACGACCCTCATCGCGGCCGAGCAGCTCGGACGACGTTGCTTCGGGATTGAACTGGAGCCGCGCTACGTGGATGTCGCGGTCCAACGTTGGGAGAGCTTCACCGGCCGGAAGGCCGTTCGGGAGGCCAGGCCATGAAGTGCCGGTGCAGGCGATGCGGAAGACAGTTCGAGGCGCCCGTGGAATCGCGGCACCGGCTGCTCTGCGGGGATTCCACGAAGGGTGCCGATCTGACGACGCTGATGGGAGGACAGAAGGCGACTATGCTGTTCACCGATCCGCCGTGGAACGTCGCCATCGGGGGCGACGCGAACCCCCGGCACCGCCAACGCCCGGGGCTGCAGAACGACGATCTGTCCCCGGCGGAGTACCAGGCGTTCCTGGAATCCTGGATCACGCGGGTCCCGTCCGTCGTGACGGGCGACGTGTACTGCATTCTCGGTGCGTCGGAGTGGCCGCGCCTGGACGCGGTCCTTCGCGCCTGCGGATTCCACTGGTCGGCCACGGTGATCTGGGTCAAGGATCTGTTCGTCCTGGGCCGGAGCAAGTATCACCGCCGGTACGAGCCGCTCTGGTACGGCTGGCACACGAAGGGGGCATCCTCGTTCTGCGACCGGCGGGATCTGGACGACGTGTGGGAGATCGCCCGCCCCCGCGTCAGCGACGACCACCCGACGATGAAGCCCGTCGAGCTGGTCGCGCGTGCCGTGACCAACTCCTCACAAGCTGGACAGGTGGTGCTGGACCTCTTCGGCGGCAGTGGCTCGACGCTCATCGCCTGCGAGCAGACGGGGCGGAGGGCGTTCCTGATGGAGCTTGATCCGCTGTACTGCGACGTGATCGTGAAGCGGTGGGAGCAGTTCACCGGCAGGAAGGCCGAGCGGACGGAGGCGAAGGTCCAAGAGAGAACCCCGGTCCCTGTCGGAACCGGGGTGAGGGAGGCGCGGACGTGACGTACGCGCTAGTTGGCCAGCGTGAACTTGCCGCGCTCGGTCTTGCGGAACCGGCTCTCGCTGCCCTTGACGGCGATCTCACGGATGATCGCGGCGTAGATGGTCGCCGCCGGCGTCTTGCCGCCGGTCTGCCAGAGCTTCTTGGCCAGCATCTGCTCGACCATGGTCTTGGTGTTCAGCGGTTCGCCGGCCTCAGCCAGCACCTTGGCGGCGGCGTCCAGCCCGCTGGGCTTGCCGGCGCGGGGCTTCCGCTCCTTGGCGGGGGCCTTCGGTTTGGCCTTCGACGTTGGAGCAGCGCCCTTGGCCGCCTTCGCCTCGGCCTCGTACTGGGCCTTGGTCACAACTCGCTTCTTCGGGGCCTGCTGCTTCTTGGCGCCCTTCTTGGTCTTCTTGGCTTTCATGTGTCTTTCCTTTCTGCTGTGTCCCTTCGGGACGGTTCTCTAGAGTCCGACCTCGTCGCAGAGGCGGTTCAATTCATCCTCGCCGCCGACCACCGTGGTCAGCAGCTCGCGGAACCACGTCACCTGGCGGACGACGTCCGCGTCCATCGTCCGGACCGGCTGGAGGTACGCCGCGATGGCGGCCACGGCGTGCGGGCTGAGGTTCCCGCGGAGGGCGTCGGCCAGGACGTCCTCGGGCTTGGGGTCTTCCGGCACGGTCACGCGGCGCTTCTTGCCGTGGACCTCCACGTCGTAGACCTTGCCGGTTGCGGATCGCGATCGCTTCATGGTCAGTCTCCTTTCTCAGCGGCTTTGGACTATGGTGATCTGGAACTCGCTGCCGTCGGCGGCGCGGACCACGACGCCGCGGTTGCCGGTCAGCACGCCGGCCTCCTCGAACGTCTCGACGCGCCGGACCTCCGGGGCCATCTCGTCGTCCTGGAGCAGCTCGTAGAGCATGGTTTCGATGTCGCTCTCGTTCATGACGGTCTCCTTTCAGTCCGCGAAGCGCTGCAGCTCGCGGAAGTAGTCGTGGATGTCGCTGTTGGGGCCGGTCCGTCCTTCGAGGCTGTCAAGGAGGCACTCGGCCATCGACCAGAGATCCTCCTCGCAGTCCGCCCGCACCATGTGCTTGCGGTTGAGCCCGGTCGCCGGAATGACGGTGACCTCGATGAACTCGCTGTCGCTCGTGCGGGTGATCTTGGCGAAGGCCCGGGGCAGCTTCTCGCCCTCCTTGATGCTCCCGGCCAATTCGATGCTCGCGATTCGCATGGTTCGCTCCTTCCTGGTTGCCGTGTTCACGACCACATGAGGCCGTGGGGTCCGCGAACAGCCAAGGCAATTGATGCCAGTTCCCACGGAATTACCTATGCCACATGGCTTTGCAGGTGCGCGACTTATGGTGATTAGCGAAGATTCTTCGACCCCGTCGCTGCCCCATGCTGCGAGCCCCCCGCCCCGCGGCGGCCCGGGGGCGGCGGAGGCGGTCAACCCGGCCGCCCTCAGCGTCGAGCAGTTGGCGCGAATGCTGGCCATCACCGAGGAGAAGGTCCGTAAGCACCTGGCGGCCGGTGCGCCGACGGGCCCGGACGGGACGGTCAACCTGGTGCACTACGCCGCGTGGTTGATCCGCCGGCTTAAGGAACTCAATGGCGATGGCGAAGCCACAAGTTGACCCGGCCAAGCTGACGCAGAGCGAACTGCTCCAGCTCGTCAATGCCACGCCGCTGGGGGTGGTGCTGACGCGCTCGCGCCTGCGCCGCCAGATGGACGCGGGGGCGTTCCGCTTCGGCGACGGCACACACGTCCACCTGGTCCGCTACGTCCGCTGGCTGGTCGGGGAGTTGGACAAGCCCCGGGCCGCCAAGGTGGACTACGTCGAGGCCAAGCGCCGCCAGGCCGAGCGCAACCGCGCCGCCACCAAGGCCGCCCAGGACATCTACCCCGTCCCGGAGGTCGAGGACTACGACCGTCGCTGCGCCTGCCGGGATTCATTCCAGCTCTTCTGCATGACATACTTCCCCCGGTTCTTCTGGCGCCCGTGGTCGGATGACCACCTGCGTGTGATCGGCAAGATCGAGAAGGCGGTCCTGGAGGGCGGCCTGTTCGCCTTCGCCATGCCCAGAGGGAGTGGCAAGACGTCCCTAGCCCGTTGCGCGGCGCTGTGGGCCATCCTCTACGGCTACCGGCCCTTCGTCTGCGTGATCGCCGGCAGCCAGGACAACGCCCGGGAGCTGCTGAGGCCCGTCCGGACCGTGTTCCTGGAAGAGCCGCTGTTGCTGGAGGACTTCCCCGAGGCGGTCCACCCGTTCCGCTGCCTGGAGAACTCCTCCAAACGCCAGGGCCAGCAGCACATCGCCGGCAGGCTTACGCACGTGCACTGGGGGCAGGACAAGCTGGTGTTCCCCAGTATCGAGGGCGACGACCTGCCGAAGGCCCTACGCGAGGAAGGCTACGAGGTCAGTCCCTCGGCCGGCTCGATCATCACCACGACCAGCCTGGACAGCAACCTCCGCGGGCAGCAGCACACCCGCCCGGACCGCTCGATCATCCGGCCGTCGCTGGTACTGCTGGATGACCCGCAGACGCGCGACTCGGCCCGGTCGGTGGACCAGACGAAGAAGCGCCTGGACCTGCTGCACGGGGACGTGATGGGCATGACCGGTCCGGGGGAGTCTATTTCGGCCCTGTTGACCTGCACGGTGATGTATGAGGACGACCTGGCGGACACCTTGCTGGACAAGGACAAGAGCCCGGAATGGGACAGCGAGCGGACGAAGCTGATCTATGACTGGCCGACGCACCAAGGATTCTGGGACAAGTACGCCGACATCCGCCGCGCACGGGGCAAGGCCGCCGCCAACGAGTTCTACGCCTTACACCGGGCGGCGATGGATGATGGGGCCGCCATTGCCTGGCCGGCCCGGTTCGACACCAAGGCCGGAGAGATCAGCGCCATTCAGCACGCGATGAACTTGCGGCTGCGGATGGGCCCGGACGGCTTCGCCGCCGAGTGCCAGAACGAGCCGGTCCTGGAGCAGCTCGCCGACGGCATGCTGACGGTCGAGCAGGTCTGTGGCAAGGTCAACGGCTACAAGCGGGGTGAGGTGCCCGGGTCGGCCACGAGGCTGACCATGTTCGTGGACGTGCACGACAAGCTGCTGTACTACTGCGTCTGCGCCTGGCAGGAGGATTTCACGGGGTTCATCGTCGAGTACGGTACCTTCCCCGACCAGCGACGGTCGGCCTTCACACTGGGCGACGCCTCGCGGACGCTCGGCAGGGCCTTCCCCGGGATGGGCGCGGATGGTGCGATCCATGCCGGTCTGGAGAAGCTCGTCGTCGAGTACCTCGCCCGGGACTGGAAGCGCGCCGGGGGCCTGCTGAAGATCGACCGGCTCCTGGTGGACAGCGGCTACAAGCCCCAGATCGTTGCCGCAGTCAAGCAGAAGGCCGGGGGCTCGGCCATGATGCTCTCCAAGGGCGTGGGCATCCGCGCCAGCCGCAAGCCCTTCGCCGCCTACGCGCACAAGCCCGGGGAGGTCCTGGGCAACCACTGGTACGTGCCCAACGTCCGCCGGACGGCGCAGTTCCCCCACGTGCTGGTCGACACCAACTACTGGAAGAGCTTCATCCACAGCGGTCTGTCCACGGCCATGTCCGATCGCGGCTGCATCAGCGTGTACGGCACAGCCAAGACCAACCATGGCCTGTTCGCGGAGCACATCGCCCGGTCGGAGCGGTGGGTGGAGGTCAACGGCCCGTACGGCACAGTCCGCGAGTGGTCGTGGCTGCCGACCCGTCCGGACAACCATTGGCTGGACTGTCTTGTCGGCTGCGCCGTGGCGGCGTCGATGCTCGGTGTCCGCGTGCCGGGCCAGGACGCCAGGCCTATGCGGCAGCGGAAGCGCTACACGCAGGAAGACCTGAGGAGGCGGTAGTCATGGACGACACGGCGACGGTGAAGAAGTGGCCACCGGACGAAGACCGGCGAGGCTTGGAGTGTCGCCATTGCGGCTGCAGACATTTCCGGGTAGTTTATACTCGCCCCGCGTGGGGCGGCCGAATCATGCGGCGGCGCGAATGCCGGAACTGCGGTGCGCGCGTCACTACCTGGGAGCGATAAACCGCTACATGGCCGCCCGACCGCGTGTCGCGCCGGAGTGCGGCGATGCCGTCAGTTTCGGACCTATGGAAGACGAACCCGCGGTTCTTCGACGGGAAGTCGATACAGCAAGTCTTGGCGATCTGCGGTGACGGGCATCTTCGTGAAGGGAACGAGACAAGCCTGGATTTCCGCGGATTCCTCAGTATGTTGCCCTCCCCGCGATTGGTTGCTTACGCAGCCGAATGCCTCGCAGCCGCATTCAAGGATGGCGGCTTGGTCCTACAGGATATTGTCAACGAGCTTGGGGTCCGACTGGGCTTTCAGGTAGTCCGAGGCAGGTACAGGGGAACCCGCAACGAGGTCGGCTTCGATGGGCTTTGGACCGGCCGAGACGGTTTTCAGCTTGTTGTCGAAGTGAAGACCACGGATGCCTTCAGGATAAACCTGGATGCAGTCGCAGCCTATCGAAGCAGCCTGATTGCGGATCGGAAGATTGAAGAGGACAGGTCGTCCCTGCTCATAGTGGTTGGACGGGAAGACACCGGTGATCTCGAGGCACAGGTCCGCGGGTCGAGGTATGCTTGGGATACGCGGCTCATCAGTGTGGATTCGCTCTGTAACCTAGTGTCCGTCAGAGAGAAGCTCGATGACGTCGCAACCAGTACGATGATCAGTGAGATTCTTAAGCCAAGGGAGTACACTCGCCTTGATCCGATCATAGAACTGGTGTTCGCGACTTCTGCTGATGCAGAGGATGCCGAAGCACCTTTTGAGCCGTCTACCATGGCCGAAGCTGACGAGAGGGATCCCGGTGATGGAATTGATGTTGCCGCGCTTCGCAATTCGGCTATCGGAGCGATCTCCAGGGAACTCGGCGTTGTCCTGGCGCGCCAATCGCGGTCGGCCTACCAAACGGCCGATCACAAGCTGTCAGTGATATGCTTGCCATCCAAGCGGTACACCCGTGGCCGGGGCAACTGGTACTGGTTCACCTTTCGAGAGAGCCAGCGGACCTTTCTGGATGCATCGCCAGGCGGCTTCGTGTGCTTCGTCTGCGGGCAGCCCGATCAAGTCCTCCTGATACCCAAGGAGAGATTCATACCCCTTCTTGATGAGATGCGAAGCACGAGAGGTCGTTACCAAGCCGAAATCGACTGGGCAACCGAGAGTGTTCTCCTTGACAGCCCCCGTCGCGACCTCACCGAGTTCGTTTTGGCCTGAATTGGGGCACATCACAGGTCGATTCCTGCCGTCCCTTCTCTCGCGATGTCCATATGTGTAACAATCGGCAATTCAAGAGTGGAATTGCCTTGGCTCACGTCGCTCCACGATTAGATTGAAGCTCAGACAACTAGGACGCGCGGCGCACCGGCTGATCCCCGGGGCGAAGCCATAGAACGAAAGGCCGTGTGGGGCCACACACCCGCACGGCCTTTTTCTATTGGCCCGCGCGGCCGGTTGTCAGGAAGCGGGATGGAGCAGATGGCAGCTCGGCGGGCTCATGCCCCGCAGGTCGCCGGTTCGAATCCGGCTCCCGCGAGTCGAGGTACACGATGGCGGAAGACTTGAAGGACACGATCAAGCAGAACGCCGAAGGGCCGGAGTCGGCCAGCGCGGATGGTGTTCAGGTCAAGCAGCACAACCTCCGCGACCAGATCGAGGCCGACAAGTACCTGGCCGGCAAGGACGCCGTCAGCACCAACCCGGCCAAGGGCATCACGCGGGTGAAGATCATCCCGCCCGGGAGCGTGTGAGGATGCGGTGGCCCTGGTCCAGGAAGCGGAAGGTGTCTCTGCCCGGTACGCTGGTGCTGCGGGCGAAGTTCGATTCCGCCCAGACCACGCCGGACAACCGCCGGCACTGGGCCAACGCCGATCATCTCAGCGCTGACGCCGCGGCCAACGCCTCGGTGCGCCGCACACTCCGCAACCGCGCCCGCTACGAGGTGGCCAACAACTCCTATGCTCGCGGCATCGTCCTGACGCTCGCCAACGATGTCGTCGGCACCGGTCCGCGCCTGCAGATGCTCACCGCCGACGGAGAGGTCAACCAGACCGTCGAGCGGGAGTTCATCGCGTGGGCGAGGGCCGTGGACCTGCCCGGCAAGCTCCGCACGATGCGCCAGGCCCGGGCCCATGACGGCGAGGCGTTCGGCGTGCTGTTCTCCAACGGGGAGCTCGACGCATCCGTGAGTCTGGACCTGCGCCTGATCGAGGCCGACCAGGTCACCACGCCGGACCTGCTGGTAGTCAAGAAGACGGCCGTGGACGGCATCGTCCTGGACGAGTCCGGCAGCCCGCGGGAGTACCACATCCTCAAGGAGCACCCGGGAAGCGGTACGCCTAGCTTTGCGGCCGAATACGAGCGCGTGCCCGCTGACAGCGTGATCCACTGGTTCCGCTCCGATCGTCCGGGCCAGCACCGAGGCCTGCCCGACATCCTCCCGGCCCTGCCTTTGTTCGCCCAGCTCCGCCGTTACACGCTGGCGGTGATCGCCGCGGCCGAGTCCGCCGCCAACATCGCCATCTTCATGAAGACCAACGCCCCGGCCGGCGGCGAGGCCGCCGAGGTCGAGCCGATGGCCACGATGGAGTTCGAGCCCAACATGGCCGTCTTCGGCCCGGAGGGCTGGGAGCCGTCGCAGATCCGGGCCGAGCAGCCTGCCACTGGATACGGCGAGTTCAAGCGCGAGATCCTCAACGAGATCGCCCGCTGCCTCAACATGCCGTACAACATCGCGGCCTGCAACAGCTCGGGCTACAACTACGCCTCGGGGCGCCTGGACCATCAGACCTACTTCAAGAGCATGCGCGTCGAGCAGTCGCACATCGAGACGGTCGTGCTCGACCGCATCCTGACCGCCTGGCTGGCGGAGGCCGTGAAGGTCCTGGGTTTGCGGGGCATCGACAGCTTCCCGCATCAGTGGTTCTGGGATGGCCACGAGCACGTCGACCCGCTCAAGGAAGCCAACGCCCAGGCGACCCGCCTGGCCAGCCACACCACCACGCTCGCGCATGAATACGCACGTCAGGGCAAGGACTGGGAGACGGAGTTGCGCCAGCGTGCGAAGGAAGCTGCCCTGATGAAGGAGCTCGGGTTAAGCGCGGCCGAGGCCGTCCCGCAAGCCCCGGAGCCTGACGAGCAGGACCGCGAAGACGAGGAGGAAGACCGTGCCGCTGCCTGAGCGAAGAGACAACGAGTCCCGCGAGCAGTTCGTCCAGCGATGCATGGGCGACGAGGTCATGACGCGCGAGTACCCGGACGCCGAGCAGCGCCGGGCGGTCTGCGAAAAGCAGGCGTCGGCCCGGGCCGCAGGCTGCCTCACGCTGGTCAGCGAGCCCGGTGCCCTGAGCATCGAGGCCGCCGCTGCCGACGGCGGGAGCGGCCCGCCGCGTCTGCCGCGCTTCACGATGGTCGCGTACACCGGCGGCCCCATGCGGATCGACGGCTGGCGGTACCCGGTCATCGTGGACCTGGCCGGTCTGGCCATCCCCTCGCAGAGCCGGCCCATCCGCTTCGGCCACGACATGGCCAGCGGGGTCGGCCACACCGACAGCATTCGGGTCACGGACGGGCGCCTGGTCGCCGCGGGGGTGGTCTCGCGCGACACGGCCGCCGCCAAGGAGATCGTGGCCTCGGCCCGCAACGGCTTCCCCTGGCAGGCCTCCATCGGCGCGTCGGTCGAGCAGTTTGAGTTCGTGCGGGAGACCCAGGCCGTGATCGTCAACGGCCGGGAGTTCAACGGGCCCGTGAACGTCGTCCGCAAGGCGACGCTGGGCGAGATTTCGTTTGTGGATCTGGGCGCCGACCTGAACACCTCTGCGCGTGTGGCAGCGACGGCCAAGGAGAGAGCAACTATGGACGGTAAGGACACCATCAAGACGGATCAGGGCACGGCGAAGCGGCAGGCCGAGGCCGTTGAGGGCACCCCTCGACGTAGCTCGGGGCAAGCGGACGCGCCGAAGGTCAAGGCGCAGGCGTCGGAGGGCAAGGAGGCCCCCGCGCCTGCGATTCAGGCCGCTGCCGCTATGGGCGCCGCGGCAGAGGCGGGGATCACCCTCGACCCCGTGGCCGACATGCGCGCCAAGGCCGCCGCCGAGCAGGAGCGGATCGCTGCAGTCCGGAAGGTCTGCGGTGAGGACCACGCCGAGATCTGCGCCAAGGCCATCAAGGAGAACTGGGACGTCACGCGCACGGAGCTGGAGATCCTCCGCGCCGACAGGCCCAAGGCCCCCGCCGCTCACGTGCCCGACAACACGATGACCGGCACGGTCCTGGAGGCGGCCTGCATGCTGACCGGCAAGCTCGGCGAGCCCGAGAAGGTCTTCGACGACAAGACCCTCGACGCCGCCGACAAGCGCTTCCGGGGCGGCATCGGCCTTCAGGAGCTTCTCCTGGAGGCGGCCTGGGCCAACGGCTACACAGGCCGCAACTTCCGTGACAGCCGGTCGGTGCTGCGCTTCGCGTTCCGTCCCGACGTCCAGGCGGCCTTCAGCACGATCGACATCGGCGGGATCCTGTCCAACGTCGCCAACAAGTTCCTCTTGGAGGGCTTCTTCTCTGTCGAGCGGACGTGGCGGAACATCTGCGCCGTCCGCAACGTCTCGGACTTCAAGACCGTCACCTCCTACCGGCTGATCGGCAAGGATCAGTATGAGCAGGTGGCGCCCGGCGGGGAGCTCAAGCACGGGACGCTCGGTGAGGAGAGCTACACCAACAAGGCCGACACCTACGGCCTGCTGCTCTCGATCGACCGGCGGGACATCATCAACGACGACCTGGGGGCCATCACCACAGTGCCCCGCAAGCTGGGTCGAGGCTCGGGCCTGAAGATCAACGACGTGTTCTGGACGATCTTCATGGACAACTCCACGTTCTTCAAGACCGCCAACGCCAACTACCTGACCG
>Ga0307379_10005736_pt1 | contig 17217 bp, 14 predicted proteins | sample UN2MG_FD_202237 | JGI IMG/M metagenome (GOLD analysis project Ga0307379, IMG submission 202237) | Soil microbial communities from Risofladan, Vaasa, Finland - UN-2 | ecosystem: Environmental > Terrestrial > Soil > Coastal area > Acid sulfate soil | place: Finland: Risofladan, Vaasa | collected... | reverse complement strand
CGTGCGTGGGTCTCGTGCCTCGACCCACCCTGCGCCTGCGCCAACTGCTGAAATCACTGAATCCCGTGTGCCAAGGGGAGTAAAGTCCCATGAGAGCCAAGAGAGTCTTGCTGGTCGTTGTCGTTTTGGCGTGTCTCGCGTCGGCGCTGGCTGTCGCGCACTTCGCCGGTGCTCAGACTGCCGCCGACGAGGAGCCGACTCGCCTTGCCGTCGTCTGGACCAGCGGCGATCCGGACGTGGCGCACAAGATGGTCTTCATGTACGTGCACAACGCCCAGAAGCGAGGGTGGTTCGACGAGAACCTGGTGATCGTCTGGGGTCCGAGCTCGCGGCTTCTGGCGGGAGACAAGGACCTCCAGGAGAAGGTCAAGGCGATGATCGCCGACGGCGTCAGGTTCCAGGCCTGTCAAGCGTGCGCCGACCTGTACGGCGTCTCGCCCGCGCTCGGCGAGCTGGGCATCGAAGTGAAGTACATGGGCGAGCCCTTGACGAAGCTGCTCCAGGATGACGGTTGGGACGTGCTGGCGTTCTGAATGGAAGACGTCACGACGTCCGCGCTGGGCCTCGTCTGTCCAGAATGCGGGCCTGCTCCAGCGCGAAGCCGGAGAAAGGGAGACCATGATGTCCACGCTCGTCCTTCACATCGTGCTTTACGTCGTCATCGCGCTGGCATTCACGGCCTTCGCGGCGCTGGTGTTTTCTGGGTTGACGCTGCTGGCGGGCAAGATTTCGCCCCATTTCGAGATGACCGGGCCGGAGGGCTGGACGTTTCGCGAGTTCTACGTGCGCTACCTGATCATTGCCGCGGTATTTGCTTTTGTGGCCATCCCGCTGGTGCCCTTGCTGGGCTGTCTGGGGGCTCTACTGGGCATGGTCGCCTTGATTGTGGCGTACAAGCGGGTTCTCGACACGGACTGGCCTCAAGCCGTCGTGCTGGGCGGCATGGGCGGGGCCGTCGCTCTAATTCTCTTTGTCTTCTTGCTGGTCCTCGTCCTTCGACCACTGGGGCTTTGAGACCGAGCCGTCGGACGACAAGTTCGACGAGGAATGGTTCGACGAGTTCGACCTGGAATCGTGGGAAGGACTCGAGGAGCAGTCCTATCACCAGCCGGTCCCCGGCACCCCGCGCGGGACAATCGCGATGCTCGTGCGGGGTTGCACTACACCCCCCGGCCGGGCGTAGTCTCGGGGAGCCGAAGTGGTCTCCCTCGCCGGAGTTGACTGCGTCGGGCCCGCTTTTCCTGTTTTCTTGCGATTTTTCCAAAACCGCCCTTGACAAATCTCGCGTCTGTACTAATACTACTATTACAGTTGACGACAAGCGAGGTGGTTATGGAGTTTCGGATCGACCCAGCCAGCCGGCTGCCCATCTATCGGCAGCTTCGAGATCAGGTCCGCGAGGCCGTCGCCCGGGGAGCGATCCTGCCCGAAGAGCGACTCCCCTCCGTGCGCGAGCTTTCGCGCACCTTGGTCGTCAATCCGAACACGATCGCCCGGGTGTACACCGAGCTGGAGCGCGAGGGGCTGATCAACACCCGGCCCGGGCTGGGCGTGTTCGTCGCTCGGCCCAAGGCGGAGCTGACCAGGAAGGTCCGCCAGGAGCGGCTCCAGAAGCTCGTCGACGTCTTCCTGACCGAGGCGGTGCATCTCGGATTCTCGGCCGAGGAGGTGGTCAGCTTCGTTGCGGAGCAAGTCAAGCATTTCCGCTGGCAGTCCGCCGGCTCCTAAGGTTTGCGGCGAAGGAAGAAGAGACCAGATAGAGGTACAGGCCGCCATGCCCGACGTGATTGCGACCCATCGCCTGACCAAGTATTACGGGCCCCGATGCGTGGTCGACTCGCTCAATCTGCGGGTTGCCCAAGGCACGGTGTACGGCTTCCTCGGCCGCAACGCGGCGGGGAAGACGACGGCGATCAAGATGATGCTGGGGATGGTCAAGCCCAGCTTCGGCCGGGTGGAGCTGTTCGGGGAGGATTCCGCCGAGCTTCGCCCCGACTCGCGGGCACGCATCGCCTACCTGGCCGAAGGGCACCCGCTCTATCGCTGGATGACGGTTGGCGAAGCCGTCCGCTTCACGCGCCCGTTCTACCCCACCTGGAGCCACGATCTGGTGGAGCAGATCCTCGACCATTTCGAGCTGCCCCGCCGGGCGAAGATCGGGCGGCTGTCGCGCGGGCAGCGGGCGCAGTTGTCGCTGACGCTGGCCGTGGCCCCCGACCCGGAGCTGTTGATCCTGGACGACCCCACGCTGGGGCTCGACACGGTGGTCCGCCGCGACTTCCTGGAATCGCTGATCCAGATCATCCAACGGCGGGGGCGGACCATCCTGTTCAGCTCCCACATCCTCGGCGACGTGGAGCGCGTGGCCGATCGGATCGGGATCCTGGTCGACGGAGTGCTTCGCGTGGACTGCCCGACCGAGCACTTCAAGGAGTCGATCCGGAAGGTCGTGCTGAAGTTCGACGGCGGGGCGCGGGCGTTTCCCGACTGCGACGGGCTGGTCAACCGCCGGGAGGTCGGGGAGTCGAGGCTGGAGCTGGTTCTGGTCGGCTACAACGACGAACATCGCCGGCTGGCCGAATCGCTGTCGCCTCGCTCGATCGACGTGCTGGAGTTGAACCTGGAAGAGGCGTTCATCGAATACACGCGCGGGCCGAAGCGCTCGCTTCCGATCTTTGCGGGAGGACCGCCGGATGCTGAAGACGCTGGCACTCAAGGAGCTGCGTGAGACGATTCTCATCGCGCTGGCCGCGCTGGTGGTCTACGCCCACCTCGTGGGCACCAGCATGGGCTTCAACTCGTTGCCGGGTTACTATCTGCCGGGTTTCTATCCCGACGCGCACGTCATTCCGTTTGTGGGGGGCGGATTTCGCGAGACGCTCACGTTGGTGTCGGCGGGCTTGGCGATTGCGTTGGGTCTGCGTCAATCGGTGGGAGAATCGGTCCGCGACACGTTCGTCTTCCTCCTGCACCGCCCGGTGCGCCGGGAGCGGCTGATCGCCGTCAAGCTGCTCACCGGAGCCGGCGTGTATCTGGTTTGTGCGGCGCTACCCATCCTGCTGTATGCCTGGTGGGCGGTCACGCCGCGAACGCACGCCAGCCCGTTTTCCTGGTCGATGACGCTCCCCGCCTGGCAGGTCTACGTGTCGCTGACGGCCGTCTACCTGGGGGCCTTCTTGAGCGGCATGCGTCCGGGCAGATGGATCGGAACGCGGCTCTGGCCGCTGGCCGCCGCGGGCGGGTTGGCGTGGCGCATTCAAGCGATCCCGTGCTGGTGGGTTCTGGGGTTGGGCGCCTTGGTATTAATGAACGTCGTTCTGACGGCCAACATCCTCTTCGCCGCCCGCAATCGCGACTACTCGTAAGGGAAACGTCCGATGCCGAAACGCAACGCCGTTGTACAGCCCGTGCTACTGGCGGTCAGCCTGGCGATCGGGGCCGGGGCCGTCTGGATCGTGGTGGTCACTTGGTGCCAGATTATCGGCAGCCAGTTCATCCCGCGTCCCGACGTCTACGATTCGGTGGACTATCAAGTGGACGGCACGCCGCTGATCCGAACACGCGAGGGAAGGCACTACTACGCGGAGACCTATCGCACGCTGGACGGCGAGTCGGTCCCCTCGGAGGAAGCCCGCCGCGGACTTCCCGCGCCCCGGCTGTACGGCCCACCGTCGGGCGGGATGCGCGTGGCTCGGCTCGAATGGCACGCCCGGATGCTCGGATACACCGACCTGCGCGAGCCGCCCACGCTTTGGTACTTCGTCCACACGGGCCGGCAGCGAGGTCGCGGCTACTTCGTCGGCTACGACAGCGAGACGAAATCTTGCGTGGGATACATCGGCCAAGACGGGTTTCGGCCCGACCTGCCGCCCGCGGAAGACTGCTTCCCGGTCGATGCCCGACGACTGGGCTATCAGAACACGTACGGGGCGGTGAGCCACTTCGACTACCTGGCCGGGCGGCAGCCTCAATGGTATTCGCGTGCGTTGCGTCCCGGTCCGGGAGAGATCGCCAAGTCGACCGTCCACCTCATCTCCGGCGATCGGCTCGTGGAGGTCGATCTGGAGGAGCGGACCGTGCGCGAGGTGGTCACCTCGCCCGGGCTCGTCTCCGTGAAGACCGGCTGTCGAGCTCTGGGGGAGGTGCCGTCGGAAGAGGAGGAGAGGTTCCCCCGACTAGCGGAGAGCGTCTTGCTGCGGATGGTGGATCGCGTCGTAGTGCTGGATGCTCTCAGCGGCGAGCGCCGCGAGTATCAGCTTCCCGGGCCGCTGCGGTCCCGCTTCTTCGATTTTCTGGAACTGGCCGACGGGACGGCGATGGCTGCCGCGTTCGATCCGGTCGCGCACGGGCACTACGGGGTATCGCTTCACTGGTTCGACTCTTCGGGCGTGGTCGTGCGTCGGGAAGACCTGCGGCTGAGGACCACCGAGCGGCATCAGAGTCCAGCCACCAAGGCGTGGCTGCTGGCATTGAGCTTACCCGCTCCCATCGCCACGGTCGTGGAGGCCACCGTGTTCGAGCCCCGGAGGCTCGTGAGATCGGGAGGGGCCTCCAGCTATTCCGACGCGTTGGCCAAGACGTGGTCCTACTCGTGGCTCTCGCTGACGATGACGTGCCTGGTGGCGATCGGGCTCTCGTGGGTTTGCCGTCGCAGGCAGAGGGAGCATGGCGAGGGCTGGACGGGCGTCTGGGTGGCCTTCGTTTTCTTGTTTGGGGTCCCCGGTTTCGCGGGCTATCTGTTTCACCGAACCTGGGCGGCGCGGCCGGCATGTCCGGCCTGCGGCGAAGAGGCCCCGCGGGATCGCGAGTCATGCTTCGCGTGCGGTGCCGACTTTCCCGAACCGGCGCGCAAGGGGATCGAGGTCTTCGCGTGAAGCGGGGGCCAATGCTCGTGCCCGCGCCGCGAAAATCGGCGGGCGAGCAAGACAGAAAAGCGGGGAGTCATCCGAATTCTCTGTGTGCATCCGGAATCTTCACCGGGCGGCGGCGTTCAAACGAGGGCCGCCCCGCTATCGGGGGATGGGGCCCGGGGGACCTTGCCGGAGTGGTTTGGCCTTTCGGGGGAAGTCGGCTGTCGAAAAAAACTCCTGCTCGCGCTTGACACGTGCGGGCGGTCCGGTAAAATCGCAGTCAGCAAGACTGACTGACTTAGAAGGAGGTGGTTCGTGGGTCGAGTTTTCCGCGATGTTACGGAGGGCGAGCTCCGCGTGTTGAACGTCCTCTGGGATGAGGGATCGGCGACGATTCGTCAACTCACCGGCGCCATCTATCCCGAGGGGACCGCCGGACAATACGCGACCGTGCAGAAGCTCCTGGAACGGCTTGAACGGAAGGGGTACGTCAGCCGGGACCGTCGCAGTCGGGCCCATTGCTTTCAAGCGACGATCGGCCGCGATGAGCTCATCGGCTGGGGGCTGCAAGAGTTGGCCGACGGGATTTGCGGCGGATCCGTGGTGTCGCTGTTCTCCGAGTTGGTCGAACCGAGTCGGCTGACCCCGGACCAGCGCGCGGCACTGCGGAAGCTCGTCGCAGAACTCGACCGCCAGGCAACCAGAAAGGGCCGGCGCTAGCTTGTTGCCGGTGCCGGAGATTGGCCCGCAGCACCGCGTCGTGGCCCGATAACGCATCGTCCGAAGAGTTCGAAACCGGGAAGTCGACGATGAGCGCGATCCTGGAAATCGGGCTGGGCAACGCCCTGATGGCACTTGTGCTGGCGGTGGTGGCCGCCGCGGTTAGCCTGCGGAAGGGGCATCCGGCGGTGGCGCACGTGCTCTGGTTGTTGGTGTTTGTCAAGCTGCTCACGCCACCGTTGGCCGCCGTACCGGTTCCCGTTTTGTGGGCACGCCCAGTGCGCCACGTCGTCGAAACGGACCGCGGCGGGGCTGCCGAGCCGGCCCGTACCAGCGGGAACCCGGCGGTGCCAAGCGACCCAAACGGCAGTTGGACCGACGGTGCAGACCTGCCCGGTGCCCCGGACTCGAGCAGCAGCTCCCTATCCGCCGGTGGGGGCGGTCTTCCGGATACGATGTCCGGGCTCGACGAGACGAACGCGAGTTCCTTTTCAGCAACGCCCGCGGGAGCTTCCCCCACCACCGCCGGAGCCTCACGGGTCGTCGGCATCCTGATCGCAGCGTGGCTGGCGGGCTCGTTGGCCTGGTTTGGCGTGTCTGCGGTGCTGATGTGGCGGGTGTGTCGGTTGTTGGCCTTCGCCCGTCCGGCACCGGCCGGATTGGAGGAAGAAGTCCGACGACTCGCCCGGCGACTCGGAATCGCCCGATCTCCGGAGGTCCGGATCGTCTCCGGCCCCATCTCTCCGATGCTTTGGCCGATTGGCCGCCGGGCCCGGATTCTGCTGCCGCAAGAACTGCTCGATCGACTGACGTGGGAGGAGCAATCCACCGTTTTGACCCACGAGTTGGCGCACGTAAGGCGTCGGGATCACTGGGTTCGACTATTGGAGTACGTCGGCACGGGTTTGTACTGGTGGCACCCGGTGGTTTGGTGGGCGCGAGCGCAACTGCGTCGCGCGGAGGAGGAGTGTTGCGACGCGTGGGTGGTGGCCACGTTGCCCGATTCGGCACCGACTTATGCCGCCGCGCTGCTGAAAACGGTGGATCTGTTCGCCCAATTTCCCGAACACCGCCCGATCCCGGACTTGATCGGTAGCGGTGCGAGAACCACCCGTTTGCTCGAAAGGAGATTAACCATGATCTATCGTCAGGGTAATTCACTTCACCTGGGACGTGCCTGGGGCATGTTTCTGGCCCTGCTGGCGGCACTGGTCCTGCCGATCGTGCCGGGGCGACCGTCTCCGGCGACCGCGTCGCAGAATGCGACGGCGGAAGCGGATGCGAGCGAGACGTCCGTCCAGGCCGACGCCGCGGCGCCTGCCGACGAAAGCGCCGACGGACCGAACAACGGTTTCCCGCAAGATGCCAACGAAGGGCCGCCGTTCAGGGTTTTCGACCCCTTCGATGGGAAGCTGGCACTCGACTGGAAACCTCTGCGTCCCGATCCCTCGCACGTTTCCCTGACGCGAAACCCCGGCAAGCTGACGATCACCGCGCAGCCTGGGAGCATCTACGGCGACGAATTGGACGTCGAGCACGCGGTCGCGGCGAAAAACATTCATCTTATCCCCAACCCGGCACCCGGAAACGAGGGGTTCGTGGTCACCACCTGCATCGAGTCATTCCATCCCAAAAAACCCTACCAGCAGGCCGGCTTGATCGTCTACAACGACGACGACAACTACGTGAAATGGGTCATGGAGCACGCCCGATACGGCCCGTCGTTCACTTTTGTCCACGAAACGAATCGCAGCACGGTCGGCGACTACAATGGGATACCCAACGAGCCCATTCTGGCTCGCTTCTGGCTCCGGCTGGTGAAGCGAGCAAACTTCTACCAGTACGCCTACAGCGTCGACGGCGAAGAGTTCACCGTCGTGGACGAAGTCGTGTGGGGCGACGGGGCGCCGCAGTTTATCGGCATCCTCGCCAAGAACGACCGAGTGCCCGATGAGATCGACGTCATCTTCGATTACGTCGAAGTCCGCTCGTTGACTGCTGAGGAGAAGAACGAACCCGGGTTCCGGGATAGGCAGAAGCTGCAAGGCATGTGGGACGTGGTTTCCTGCAAATACGACGGCAAGTTGCTCGAGGAATTGCCTCTTACCCGACTTGTGTTTGCCGGGTCGCACGTGACGGTCACCGAGGCCGAAAATTCCCTTCGGACGGAATATGCCGTGGAGGTGGTGAACGGATGGAATGAGCTCGTACTACGCTCCGGGCTCTTCGGCCGGAGGGGCGAATCGGTGCGGGCTCTGTACCGACTGGAAGACGATACGCTCGTGCTGGGCCTCGATTCCCGCGTCGGAGCCCCCACGCTCGAGGAGCTGGAAACTCGCCGAGGTGACAAGCGTTTCGTCGTGACGCTGAAGCGTACGCCTGCGGACGTCGCTTCCGCGATCCGGAGAAACACGCTCTCCATGAAGCAATTGTTCCTTCAACTCGACGCGAACCACGACGGTCATCTCACCCGTGAGGAATTCACGGCCGACCGGGCGACCCCGGTAGCGATCGGGCGGGCCAAAGAGGTGTTCGATCTTGCCGACCGAGACAAGGATGACCGAGTCACCTTCGAGGAATACGAGAGGAAGCCGAATAGAGCGGCCTTCCTGCTACTGGACGTGGACCAGGACGACAGACTGACGCTAGGCGAGGCCTCGGCGGGATCCCCCATAAGAGACCTTGATCCGGGGCGCGCGCAAGCCGTATTCGACTTGCTCGACGAGGACGACGATGGCACGCTGACCCCCGAGGAGCATGCGGCCCCCCGTTCGCCGGAGTTCTGGTTCGTCAGAACGGACCGCAACAACGACGGTCGGCTGTCGCTTTCGGAGTTTTCCGAAAGGAATTCGGGTTTGGCTCGGACCAGCCGGGTCCGACGCGTTTTTGCCGCCCTCGATCGCGACGGTGACGGGGACCTCGATTTCGAGGAGTTTAGCGACAATCCGCAGGAAGTCCTCTTCACCAAGTCAGACATCGACGCCGACGGGAAGTTGAGCTTCCAGGAATTCGCCGCCCGGAAAGGCACACCGGAAGAAGTGGCGGCTGCCAAGAAGGCGTTCTCGCAGAAGGATTCCGACGGCGACGGCTCACTTTCGTTCAAGGAGTACGCCTTCCGCGGCGAGGACGCCGAATTCTGGAAGGCAGACCAAAACGGCGACAATCGGATCAATCGCGAGGAGTTCGAGGTCAGCCGAATCTGGACGACCGCCGGGGACGCGCTGGCCGCCTTCGGATCGTTTGACCGGAACCGCGACGATACCATCTCTCTGAGCGAGTTCCGCAGTCGCCCCGACTCGACTCGGCCGAACGCGGCAAACGATCCGTGATTCTGCGGCGATTTGAACGCCCAGAGGCGCCCGTGACGAATAGTCGGCAAACGTCATTTGGCGGGTCGCGGACTTGTGGTGCGGCCGTCCCGGCTCCCCCGTGCAGCCGAGCCCGGGAGCGCTCGGAAGAAGCAACCTCGCGCGTAGCGAGGTTGGACATCTCGCCACCACAAAGGCGTACTCTTAGCCGTCGCCAGGACAGTGGCGTCACTGTCCCAATGGGCGGCAAGGCCCCCACCCTGCGATGCGCGCGACGTGGGGTCGACGGCGTGACGCCCGGCCAAGGGTCGACCCGGCAAATCGGCGCCCCAGCAAGACAAGAAAGCGGGGGGGCACCCGAATAATCTCACGGTGAGAGGAAAATGCGAAATCGGATTGCGGATCCCGAGGGAACAATCTGGGGATGGCAAGCGACTAAACGGTTGGCGTAAGGGACAGTCTGCTTGAAGGCAGCGGTGCAATCCCCTCAGAGGCGGGGAATGGTGCCGAGAGGAATGAAGGAATTCGGTGCAACCACAGTGTCCGCGACGTCCACTCAGCACGCCAAGCATGACACGTTTCTGGCAGTGCCGTTATAAGAGCGGCTGATTCTCGCATTGCAGGTAGAAAAGCGGCCGGTGAGCGACAGGTAGCAACTGGAGCACTCACCGGCCCGGCATTTCCCTCGGCGCTCGTTTTGCGCGCTGGGAGATCGCCATCGGTATTTTATCCGCAGGCCACCACCGCAGGAAGGGAAAACGATGCGATTTACCCTCCCGCAGACGGGTCGGATGGCCGGCCAACTTGAAGGCCACCCGACGTGGAAAGCCCGCGGAAAAGCGGGGCAGACAGCCGCGTCGTGCTGGGTTCCTCTCCCCCTACAAGTGGCGGGCGTAGTAGCGATTGTCGCTGCGATCGGGGGGCTGCTGGGGAGCCGGCTACTCCCCAGCGGTGAACCCGTCTGCAAGTACGAGCGAGGCACGGTTCCCGACGGTCAGGTGGTGCGGCGCTCACCTCCGTGCATCCTCCCGCGGGAGAGGCAGACGCCGCTGGCCGATCCCGGCCGGGTCAAACGATGGCTCCGGGTCGGAGAGACCTACGTGGTCCGGATCAAAGGCGGGTTCGCCGGCCCGGCCACGTACATCGAGTATCGCGGCAACGAGCGTGCCGTGCGTCTCGCACACGCCTTCGAGACGATCCAGCACCGCACGATTGAGAGCAACGACGGTCACCGGATCGTCGAGCTCGATCATTTCGAGCGAGTCTGGGCGGTGACGCTGTTGTACGACGCGAAGGAGCCTGCGCTGGACCTGGGGCCGCCGGGCGAGCCGCTCCTGGACGCATTTCGAGGTTGCGAGCCGCACGTCGGCATGCGACGCGTCGCCCCCAAGGCGGTTGCCGAGGCCATCTTGCGGAACCCGGATCGGGCCGTCGCGGCAAACGCGACGACGGTGGCGCTTTGGCACAGCGATTCGTTGTCCGGCAAGACGGTCCGCATCACCTACGTGGATGGAGTCGGCGTGGAGTCGATCGAACCGGTCGGTTGCAGCGTGGCCGTTGTCGATCGCGACTACCTCTTTCGCGCGCCGTTCCTGTGGCAAGGCGACATGCTTGCCGGCAATCGCAATCCAAACGGAACGTGGACGGTCGACGCGGCCCAGCTCAGGGGTCTCACGCCGCCTTCCATGCGGGAGATCCCGAGAGGGAAGATCGTCATCGAACCTACGGGAGACTATCGGCAGGGCGGCACGCAGCGTGCGACGCTGCGGATCCGACGCCCCCCCTCGGGCCGCCCTGCCGAATACCCTTTCCCGCCGGTCGGTACGTTTCAGTACGACCTGGGCGAAAGCCGGATCACGGCCGCCACGCTCCATTGGCGAGCACCGCGAGACTGCCTGACTCCACTATTCCCACCAACAGAGCCGGCCTTTTCCCGCGTGGTGTTGGAGACGGAGCCGACGATCGCCCTTCACTGTTGCTGCAAGATCCGACCACCGGAACTTCCGGGCAAGTCCTGCCGGCAACAGGGAGCTGAGCATGAGAAGGCGTCGGGCGACGGGCAACCTGCCTCGGAGCGTTGGGCGCTCGGTGCGGGCAAGTGGGCCTCGATCGTCCCTTGGGATCAACAACCGCTCTCCCCGGGCGCGAGGGGGGACCTCCTGGCAGGGGTGGCGATTCTCCTCAGCTTGTCGGTGGTGCTTTTCCGGTGGGGAGCGACGACAGCCCGCCAACGGCCCGCTGCACTCTCACTGGGCGTCGCGTCGGCCACCGTGGCTTGCATCCTCGTGTTCGCAAGCACGGTTCACGGCACGCTGCGGCTTGCCGAGATCCTGCCGCTAACGAACGTGATCCTCCTGGGCAACTGGCTGCCGCCGGGGGCGGCGCTTCTCGCGGGGATCGTGAGCGGACAACGGGCCGTCCCGCCGTGGCGCCGCGCCGTGTTCGTGCTGATCCTCCTCTCGCTGGCCTGGTACACCGTGCTCTTTCATTTGCTCCCGCAGCGGGTCGGGGCGACGGGCCGTTTTGAGAACGGCGTTTGCGTGCAGACCTCGTCCGCGTCGTGCAGCCCCTGTTGCGCCGTGACGGCGCTGCAGTGTTGCGACGTCGAGGCGAGCGAGCGCGAGATGAGCCGGCTGTGTTTGACGAGCAAGGCCGGCACGTCGCCGCTGGGTCTCTATCGCGGGCTGAAGTTGAAGACCCGCGACACCGCACGGGACGTCGAGATCGTCCGGTGCAGCGTCGAGGAGCTATGCCGGGCGAATTCGTACCCGGTCATCATGAACCCGCGAATTGAGCCGCAAACCTGCATTGGCCAGCGCGACGGCGCCGCGCCGACGTGGCTGCCCAAGGTGAAGCATACCGTCGTCATTCTCGGGGTCACCCCCCGCGGCCGAGTCCTCATCGGCGATCCCTCCTGCGGATGCGTGGAGTGGTCTCTCGACGACCTCCGACGACGCTGGAGCGGCGTCGGACTGCGGCTGGCCGAGCGGGCGGGCCCCCTCAAAAACACCACGCGTGGATAGCCTGGCCGAAACGGCGAGGCGCGGGCGCCGAGAGGTCATTGGCTCCGCCAGAAGCCGGGCACGAAGAGGACGAGGATGACGAAGATCTCCAGCCGGCCGAGCATCATCAGGAGGATGAAGAGCCCCTTGGTCCAAGGGGTGAAGCTGGTGTAGCTCTGTCGGGCGCCGATCACGCCCAGGCCCGGGCCGATGTTGTTCAGGGTGGCGGCGACGCAGCCGGCGGCGTCGCGGAGCTTGTGCTCGGGATAGTGCCCGTGCTCGGTCCACGTGCTGTCCGGCTCCAGCGTGATCGTGAAGAGCCAACCGAAGACGAAGATGGCCAGGACGAGGCCGAAGTAGACGAGCACGTTGCGGCGCAGCTCCTGGTCCTCGACGACTTCGCCGCCCAGCCTGAGCGGCCGGACCACCCGGGGATGATAAGCCCGCTCGATCTCCAGCCGGAGGATCTTCACGAAGAGGACGTGACGGATCACCTTCAGCCCCCCGCCGGTGCTCCCGGCACAGCCCCCGACGAACATCAGCACCAGCAGGAGGCCGCAGGCGAAGCTGTTCCACTTGTCGAACTCGTCGGTGCAGAACCCCGTCGTGGTCATGATGGAAACGACCTGGAACAGGCTGAAGCGGACGGCGCGAAGGACCGGATGCGGATCGTCCGCGGTGGCCGTTCCTCCGTTGACGGGCGTATCCGAGGTGCCGTACTCGTCGAAGTCCTGGAACGCCAGGCCCACCGTGACCACGCAGGCGGTCGCCACCAGGATCACCGTGATGTAGGTCCGCCACTCGACGTCGCGCAAGAGCCTTCCCGGCTGCCGGATGACCACGCAGTAAAGGAGCATGAAGTTCGTCCCGGCGAAGAGCATGAACAGGACGAAGGTCATTTCGATCATCGTGCCGTTGAGCGCTTGATCGGTCGTGAAATGCCCGATCGAGGCGTTGTACGTGCTGAAGCCGCCGGTGGCCATGGTGCCGAAGGCGTGGCAGAGCGCGTCGAACAGCGAGAGCCCTTGGACGAGGAGGAGAATGGTCAGGGACCCGTTCAGCGCCACGTAGATCAGAAAGAGGATCCACGCGGTATGCTGCACGCGCGCTTGGGGCGTGGAATGGCTGGGGCCGGGCATTTCGGCGCGCATCAGCGCCTTGCCGGCCGAGCCTTGTCCGAGGATGGCCACGAACAGCACGATGATTCCCAGGCCGCCGAGGAAGTGCGTGCTGGATCGCCAGAAGAGGATGCATCGGGGGACCAGCGAGGGGTCCTCCAGTTCGGTGAGCACGGTGGCGCCGGTCGTGCTGAAGCCGCTTTGGGCCTCGAACATCGCGTCGACGGCGCTCATCGGCACGCCCGGCGCCCGACACGTGCCGCTGAGCAGGTAGGGGAGAGCGCCCAGCACCGTGGCCAGGACCCAGCTCAGGCCGACGACGGCCATCGCCTCTTTGCGAAACAGTCTGCCTTGCGAGCGGCGTCCGAAGTGTCGCAGCACCGCGGCAACGACGAAGCAGGCGGCAATCGCCCCCAACAGGCCGAAGAATCCTTGGCTCTCGTGTTTCCACCGGCCCCCGACCACGGCCCACGGGAGGCTGAAGGCCATCGAGCCGCCGATCAGCATCGCCACGAGGCTGAGCAGCTTCGAGAGGAGGCGCCCGTTCATCGTGCCACCGCCGGTTGTGAGCGTCTGGGGTGCAAGCCGGGAAGCAGGCGATTTGCGTGAGTCGCGGCCCCTAGTCGAGCGTGCCGTTGGTGCTGAACAAGCTTACCGTCTCCTCGACGACGGCGTCCTGGACCAGGGCGACCACGGTATCCCCGGGGCGCAGACGGTCGTCGGCGCCGGGGACTTTCACGTAGTTCTCGCGGATCACCGCGGCGATCAGACACGACGAGGGGAAAGGCACGTTGGCCAGCACGTGCTCCGTCACCGGCGCTTCCTCCACCACCTCGATCTCCAGGATGTCGACGCCCGCTCCCGAGGAAAGCGGCATTCGGGATATCACCGGCCCCGTGTTCAAGAAACCCAAGACTTGCTTGGCGACGACTTCCCGCGGGCTGATCGCCTTGTTGATTCCGAGCTTGCCCACCACGTTGGCGTAGTCGGGCCGGCCGACGATGCTCAGGATCGTCGCCGCGCCCAGCTCCTTGGCCTCGACGCAGGCCATGATGTTGTCTTCGTCGTCGCCGGTGCAGGCCACGAACACGTCGGCACTTCCCACCCGCTCCTCTTCCAGGTCGGCGCGACGTCGGGCATCGGCATTCACCACCGTGGTGTGCTTCAGATGCGCGGCCAGAAACTCGCATCGCTCGCGATTCGTCTCCATCAGAACCACGGCACAGCGGCGTCCTTCCAGCACCCGGGCCAGGTGGTAGCCCGTCTCCCCGCCGCCGGCGATCACAACGCCCAGCTTCTGCGGCGGCTCGACTTCAAACAGCTCCTTCACGTCGTCGATGTCCTCACGGCTCCCGATCAGCGAGACCCGGTCGCCCACGGCGATCCGATCGTCGGCCCGGGCAATCGACAGCTTCTTGTCGCGATAGATCGACCCGATCCGCACACCCTTGGGAAACTCCAGATCCCTCAAGGGCACTCCGACCGCGCCGGTCTTCTCGCTGATCGCCACTTCCTGCATTTCCAGCTCGCCGCGGGCGAAGTTCTCCACGGCGATCGAGCCGGGATGCCGGATCTCGCGCGCAAGCTCCATGGCCGAAAGGTGCTCGAGGCTCAACAGGCGGTCGATCTTGAAGTGACGCTGGTAGTCGAACGTGCTCAGGTCGCGAAAGACGGGCGCGTAGACGCGGGCCACCGCGCGACGGGTCCCCATGGCCTTGGCAATGCTGGCCGCGACCATGTTCGCCTCGTCGCTGCCGGTGACCGCCAGACACAAGTCGGCCCCCGCAACCCCGGCCTGGAACAGAATCGTCGACTGGGCCGCCGAGCCCGTCACCGCGCGGACGTCGAGCTCGTCGTTCGCCCGCTGCGTGGCGCCCGCGTCGTTGTCCACAACCGTCACGCTATGCCGGTGCAGGCACAGCATCTCGGCAATCGAGGTGCCGACGGTCCCCGCCCCCAGAACCACGATCCTCATCAGCCTCCCCTTGACTGGTACCAGATGCCCAGCTCGAGCACGACGAACACCACCACCATGAATCCGACGATCCACGTTCCGATCCGCATCGCGTGGCGGAGGATGGGGGCCATGGATTCGTGTCGCGTCGCGGCATAAACCAGACTCACCGCGATCACCAGCGGCAACGCGAACCACAAGTCGTTGGTCAAGATGCTGTCCATCGAAACGTGCTCTCCCGGGCGTTGAGGCAAAAGCGGCTCAGGACTTCGCCGCGGCCTTCTCCTCGTCCTGGTCCTCTTCTTCCTCGTCGTCGTCCTCGTCCTTCTCCAGGGAGACCGGGCCGCCCCAGGCGTCGTAGATCGCCAGGATGTTCAACAGCCCCGCGACCATCGTGTAAACGGTGGCGAATTCGAAGAACCGGTTCAGCTTGCGGTTGAGGTCGTCGAGCGTGGGCTGGTTGGCCAGCGCCCCGCGGACGCTGTCGCTGACCTCTTCGGTAAAGTCAGGGCGAGGGGGGGCCATGAACTCCGACCACGGCTTTTCCCCTCTGCTGGCCCGAACCGCTTGCAGCAACGCGGGCATCGCCGGAAGCCCGATCCCCATCTGACACAAGTAGGGTAGGCGCCGCCCCCCCGGATGCCACGACGCATAGACAGCCCGGCCCCAGCCCAGCTCGCTGCTGCCCCCCAGGTACACTCCGTAAAGAAACGTGCCCATGATGCAGACGAAGAACAGGATCGCCTTGGCCGTGCGCCCCTGGTAGTAGTGCCCCAGCCCGGGCACGAGCCAAGCTAACAGGGCGGCCATCATCGGGTCCCGCAGCTCAACCGATTGCTCTTCTCCTGCGTGGGAGGGCTCTTTGCTCACCGCCAACTCACCTCCGAACTGGTCAGATAACGTTGTCTCCTCGTTCCCAGGCTCTGCCTGGGAACGGACGGACACACGTCGATTTCCTCCGAGCCCCAAAACAAACTAGCCGCAGACTTTTACGCCCCCAATGGGGGGGCAAAGGAATGCGACCGATAGGTTCCTAGCTCGCCATTTCCAGACCCATGTTATTCTAGCCTTCCGAGACAACTTTGCCAGAGGAGTTCTGCCGCCGCCGGATGGAGCTCGGCCCCCAGGATCGCATCCCCGACCGTATGGCCCCACGGGCTATGCCCGAACCACTCGCGCGAGGTGTTTTCCGGCCTCGTTACCACGCCATGCCGAGCCCGTCTCTTACAGCCCCTCGCAACACGCCTTGACGAACAGCACGTTCTCCGGCGGCGTCTCGTAGGGGAGCGCCCCCGTGCCCAGGCACACGTTGGCCCGACCTGCCGTCAGCTCGACGATCCGGTCGACCTCCGCCCCGATCGCCTCTCGGGTGCCGCGGACCATGACCTCCGACGACGTGTTCACTCGCACCCGTACGTCCGTGCGGTCCCAGATCTCCCGCATGAACGCCCTCTGGTCGGTTTCAATGGGGCAGATGACGTACTTCGTGCCCGTCTCCAGAATACGGGGCAGAATCGGCGTCGTATCGCCGCCGATGATGCACGGGATCGGGTGTCCCATTACCGAGGCCGCGCAGTCGATGGTGCTCCGAAGGGCGGGCAGCTCCACCCGGCGAAACATCTCCGGCGACAACAGCGGCGGCGCGGCGGCCGACTCGAAAAACGCGACGTCCACCCCCGCCTGGTTGATCGCGTGGCAGAAGTCGACCTGGCCGTCGACCAGGCGCATCAGCCCGGCGGCCGCTTCGTCGGGCTGCGTGAGGACGTCGCACAACAGGCTTTCAAAGCCGACCAGGCTGGCGGCGATCGAGAACGGCCCGCTCAAGGGCACGCGGACGTCGGCGTCCGAAAACTCCGCGGCGAGCCGCCGTGCGACTTCAAGGACCATCGGGATCCGCCCGGCCGATTGCGGATCGAACGGTCTCAACCCGCACAGCTCGCCTGCCGACCCCAGGATCGGTCTTGCCACCGCCGGGATTCCCACGCCGTGCGGCTTCTCGATCACGCCGCCGTACGCCTCGGCCTCCAGGTTGTAGATGTCGATTCCCACGACGATCGGTGAGTGCTGGTAGCGCCGATACGCCTCGGCATGGGCTTCGTAGAGCAAGTCCGCATCCCGCGAGACCTCCCACGGCGTGCGCCCGATGAGGAACGCGGCGTGTTCGTAAACGGAGGGGGAGAAGTCCATGACACAGAACCCGGGTTGTTTGGATCAAGGTGGATTCAGCGATTGTCCCTCGGGCCGGCGAAGCCGCAAGCGGCGCCG